>Ga0126362_10000048_pt1 | contig 156852 bp, 145 predicted proteins | sample ANMtaG_FD_126269 | JGI IMG/M metagenome (GOLD analysis project Ga0126362, IMG submission 126269) | Continental margin sediment microbial communities from North Pacific Ocean - ANME2c_DSS_Sorted | ecosystem: Environmental > Aquatic > Marine > Continental margin > Sediment | place: Pacific... | reverse complement strand
GGAGGGGCGCGGCGTCACGAAACCCGGACGGGACCGCCGCGGCGGACCCGTCCGGGGCCGGCCTTACTTGTTCAGGCCGACGCTGCCGGAGACGCCACCGACCACGCCGCCCACGGCACCGAGCAGGCCGCCCACGAGGCCGCCTACGAGGCCACCGACCTGATCGACCAAACCCGACACGGCTCCGAGTTCCTGGCTGGCATCGAGGTGCACGCCGACCCCCACGCCGAGATCGAGGCCACCGCCGACCTGATCGAGCTCGGCAGCATCGAGCTCGCGGATCGTATCGAAGTTCTGCGACATAAATGTTCTCCTAGATTGCATGACTGTAGAACAGGTTATCCTGCTCTGCAGATGAAGCGCTCTAAGCAACGCTTCTGCATTCAAGGGACCACAGCACGGCACCCGCATCAAGATCTTCGAATTGTGCATGGCAATACGGCGATCGATTGGGTGCATACGCCGCGGACGGCATGGAACCGCTCAGGACGAGAGGCAAAACCTTCGGAGAGCGGCCCTTTTCCGGATCCGATGCCATCGCCGGAACCCACAATGTGGCGGCAGCGTGGCGGAGGGCTCCGCCGAACGGTGCCGCGCAAGCGGCCGTCCCCACGAGACAAATCCGGATGCCTGCGGTCGGATGACGCAGTCCGGATGAAAGCCTGCCGTGGGTGGGCCCGCGATCGCCCGGCCAGCCGGCTAAGACTTCGGCCTAAGCCTTTGAGATGATACGGATATAGGACTTTAAGCCTCGCGCCGTCCGCGCCGTGTCGCCCGCATCCGGCCGCGTCTGGAATTGTGCGGCGCAACATGGCGGATCGTGGCCACGATGCGGCGGAATCCGCTGGATCCGTCGGCGGATTCCGCGCCGCGGCGAGGCGCGGAACAGTCCCGGGCGCCGTTGACCCTTGATCTTCCCCCGCCCGAGCGGCCAGAAGGCCCCGATGACGTCGCCGCTCTTTCGCCGCGAGGTCGCCGAGGCGCGCCGGGACGCGTGGCTCGGCGAAGCGCAAATCGTTCAGCCCCTGCCCATCCGCCTGACCGCCTGCGTCTGCGCGGCCCTGGTGATGGCCGTCCTGCTCTTCGCGGTGCTCGGCAGCTACACCCGGCGCATCCACGCGCAGGGCTTGCTGACTCCGAATGTCGGGCTGATCACCCTGACGAGCCCGGTCGCCGGCCGCATCGGCAGCGCGGGCGTGCGCGAGGGTGCCCGCGTCGAGCGCGGCCAGCTCCTCTACACGGTCGACCTCGATGCCATCTCGGCGAGCGGCCCGACCCAGACCCGGATCATCGAGGAGCTGGGACGCCAGCGCGACAGCGTCGCCCGCCAGCGTTCCTTGCGCGCCGCCACCGCCGAGACCGAGAAGCGTGCGCTCGCCGAGCAGATCGACAATCTCGACGCGCAGGCGCGCCAGCTCACGGAGCAGATCGACCTGCAGGAGAAGCTGGTCCAGCCCCTGCGCGAGCGGGTGGACGTGCTCGCGAAGGCCGTCACCAACGGGCTCGCCCGCGCCGCCGACCTGCAGAGCCAGAACTACCTCTACATGCAGGCGAGCACGCAACTCGCCCAGTTCCGGCAGACCAGCCTCCAGCTCGCCGGCCGCATCGGCGACCTCAAATCGCAGCTCGCCACCTTCGACGACCGCCTCGCCCGCGACCTCGCCGACCTCGACCGCAGCGCCGCGCAGCTCGAGCAGCAACGCGCCGAGAGCGAGGCCCGCCGGGCCATCGAGGTGCGCGCGCCGGAATCCGGCATCCTCACCTCGATCCGCGCCCAGGCCGGCCAGGGCGTGGCGGCGGGCGCGACGCTCCTCACCCTGCTGCCGAGCGAGGGCCGGCTCCAGGCCAACCTCTACGTGGATTCCGCCTCGATCGGCTTCATCGAGGCCGGAGCCGCGGTGATGCTGCGCTACGCCGCCTTCCCCTTCCAGCGCTTCGGCCTCTACCGCGGAATCGTCACGGAGGTGACGCGCGCGCCCCTCGAAGGGGACGACGTGCCCGTGGCGAAGGACGGCGCGCGGGGCCGCCCCGGCGGCATCTACCGCGTCATCGTGCGGCCCGACGCGGACGGCGTGATGGCCTATGGCGAGCGGCGGCGGCTGGAGGCCGGCATGCGCGTCGAGGCCGATATCGCCCTGGAGACGCGTCCGCTCTACCGCTGGCTCCTCGACCCGCTCTACCGCGTCAAGCGCAGCGTCGATCTGGTCACCGAGGGCGGTTGAGCGTGGCCTTTCGCGACACCCTCCAGTTCGGCTTCGGCCGGCGCCTGCCGGTCGTGCTCCAGGCCGAGGCCGCGGAATGCGGCATGGCCTGCCTCGCCATGGTGCTCGGCTATCACGGGCGCCACGTCGATCTCGGCGCGCTGCGCCGCCGCCACGCCCTGTCGCTCAAGGGCATGACGCTACGCAACCTCATCGACCTCGCCGGCACGATGGGGCTCGCGACGCGAGCCCTGCGGATCGAGCTGACGGACCTCGCGCGGCTCAAGACCCCGTGCATCCTGCACTGGGGCCTCAACCATTTCGTGGTGCTCGCCGCGGTGCGGGCCAAGGGGATCGTGGTGCACGACCCGGCCCGCGGCCGGCGCACCCTGAGCTTCGCCGAGGCCTCGCGCGACTTCACCGGCGTGGCGCTGGAGGTCACGCCCACGACGACCTTCGTGCGCGAGGCCCCCGCGCGGGGCTTCCGCCTGCGCGACCTGTTCCGCAACGTCGGCGGCCTGCGCCGGGCGCTCGGGCAGATCCTCGTCCTGTCGCTCGGGATCGAGCTCGTCGCCATCCTGATGCCGATCGCCTCGCAGATCGTCATCGACGAGGTCATCGTGAACGCCGACCTCGACCTGCTCCTGGTGGTCGCGGTCGGCGTCGTGCTGATGCTGCTGATGCAACTGGCGCTCGCGGTCGCCCGCACCTGGGCGATCATGCTCGCCGGCTCGACCCTGAACTACCAATGGTCGGGCGGCCTGTTCGACCATCTCTCGCGCCTGCCGCTCGACTATTTCGAGAAGCGGCATGTGGGCGACGTGATCTCGCGCTTCGGCTCGCTCGCGACCATCCAGAAGGGGCTCACCACCGACCTCGTCCAGGCGGTGCTCGACGGCATCATGGCGGTCGGCATGCTGATCATGCTCGCCGTCTACGGCGGCTGGCTCGCCCTCGTCGTCGTCGCCTCCACCGTGCTGACGGGTGTCCTGCGGGTCGTCGCCTTCAACGCCTATCGCGAGGGCAGCGAGGAGGCGATCGTGGCCGAGGCGCGCCAGCAGACGCACTTCATCGAGACGGTGCGCGGCATGGCGAGCGTGAAGCTGCTGGGGCTCCGCGAGCGCCGCCGCGGCGCCTGGATGAACCAGTTCGTCACCGCGCTCAACGCGCGGCTGCGCCTGCAGCGGCTCGACCTCATCTTCGGGCGGGCCAACGAGCTGATGTTCGGGGCCGACCGGCTGATCCTGCTGGTGCTCGGCGCCCGCGCGGTGATCGACCAGTCGATGACGCTCGGCATGCTGGTGGCCTTCCTGAGCTACCGCGACCAGTTCTCCGGCCGGATCGGCAACCTGCTCGATGCCGGGTTCAAGCTGCGCATGCTCGGCGTGCAGACCGACCGGCTCTCGGACATCGTGCTGACCGAGCCCGAGGAGCGGCCGGACGCGGCCCGGCCCGAGATCGCCACCCCCGCGATCATCCGGCCCGGCGCCAAGCGCGGCGCGCTCGCCGCGAGCGGGCTGGCGCTCCGCTACGGCGCCGACGAGCCCTGGATCTTCCGCGGCCTGTCCTTCTCGGTGGAGGCGGGATCGAGCCTCGCCATCACCGGCCCGTCGGGCTGCGGCAAGACCACCATGATGAAGATCATGATGGGCCTGATCCCGGCGAGCGAGGGGCGGGTGCTGGTCGACGGGCAGGACATCCGCGCCATCGGCCCCGATGCCTATCGCGGCCGGATCGCGGGCGTGATGCAGAGCGACGGCCTGTTCGCGGGCTCGATCGCCGAGAACATCTCCTGCTTCGATGAGCGGCCCGATCCCGCCTGGATCGAGGAATGCGCGGCGCGCGCCGCGATCCTCGCCGACATCCGCCGCACGCCGATGGGCTTCGAGACGCTGGTCGGCGACATGGGCTCGACCCTCTCCGGCGGGCAGAAGCAGCGCGTCATCCTGGCCCGCGCCCTCTACCGGCGGCCCGAGATCCTGTTCCTCGACGAGGCGACGAGCCATCTCGACGAGCCGACCGAGGCCGCCATCGCCGCCTCCCTGCGCGACTTCGCCATGACGCGGATCATCGTGGCCCACCGTCCGGCCACCATCGCCCATGCCGATCAGGTGCTCGCCTTCGAGCAGCCCGACGCCGCGAGCCCCCTCAAGGCGCTCGCAGGCTGAAGGTCCGGGTTTCCAAAGGGATCATCCCTTTGGCGGGATATCGGGGCGGAGCCCTGATCTTCGATGACCAGGGCTTTGCCCTGGACCCACGAGAGGGGTTACCCCTCTCGACACCCGGATCAGGCGGCCGTGCGCCAGGCCGGGAAGGGATCGGGCAGGCCGCGATAGGGGGCCGGGTCGAAGGGCGCCGCATCCGTGCCCGTCTCCACGAGGCAGGCGTCGAGCGCCGCGGTGATCGCCGCTTGGTCCATGTCGCGGCCGATGAAGACGAGCTCCTGGCGCCGGTCGCCCCAGACCTCGCTCCAGACCCCGTCCAGCCGCGTGCGGAACTCGTCCTCCTCCGGCCAGCGCCGGCGCGGCACCGCCGCCCACCAGAAGCCCATCGCCGAGACCCGCGCCACCGCGCCGGCGATCGAGACGTCGCCGACCCAGTCCGGCCGGGTCGCCAGCCAGAAATGCCCCTTGGCCCGGATCAGCCCCGGCCAGGTCCGGTTGATGAAGGCGTCGAAACGCTCCGGCGCGAAGGGACGCCGCGCCCGGTAGACGAAGGAGCTGATCCCGTATTCCTCGGTCTCCGGCACGTGGTCCTGCGCGCCGTAGAGTTCCTTGAACCAGAGCGGGTGGGTCTGCGCCGTCTCCTCCGAGAACAGGCCGGTGTCGAGCACGTCGGACAGGGCCACGCGGCCGTGGCCGGCCTCCACGATGCGCGCGTCGCCGTTCAGCCCGCGCACCACGGAGCGCACCAGGGAGAGGCGCTCCGGGGTCACGTCAGACGCCTTGTTGATCACCACCACGTCGGCGAACTCGATCTGCTCCACGAGCAGGTCGGCCAGCGTCCGGGTGTCCTCCGCCCCGGCCGTCTCGCCGCGCTGGTGCAGGAACTCGGCCGAGGCGTAATCCTTCAAGAGGTTCACAGCGTCGACCACGGTGACCATGGTGTCGAGGCGCGCCACGTCGGAGAGGGCCCGGCCGTCGGCGTCGCGGAACGAGAAGGTCGCCGCGACCGGCAGCGGCTCGGCGATGCCGGTGCCCTCGATCAGCAGATAGTCGAAGCGGCCGTCCTCGGCGAGGCGGCGCACCTCGGAGAGCAGGTCGTCGCGCAACGTGCAGCAGATGCAGCCATTGGTCATCTCCACCAGCCGCTCGTCGGTGCGCGAGAGATCCGCGCCGCCCGCGCGCACCAGGGCGGCGTCGATATTCACCTCGCTCATGTCGTTGACGATCACCGCGACGCGCCGGCCCTCGCGGTTGTTCAGGACGTGGTTGAGCAGCGTGGTCTTCCCGGCGCCGAGGAAGCCGGAGAGCACGGTGACGGGAAGGCGAGGATCGGGCTGGGTCATGGCCTATGATCAGATGTTATAATGTTACAAATCAAAGCCTGACCGCAGCCCGCCTGTCAATCCGCACGTGCCGTGTTGCAATAACGTTACGCTGGGACGCCTAAGCGCTGTAGGCCGAAGCGAGGCTGTTGCGCCGCATCGTCCGGATCGGCGATGTTACAGTGTAACATTCCCGAGCTGGTTCATGCGTCCGACCCTTCCCTTCCGCTCCGGTGCCGCCCTGGCGGTGCTGGCGAGCCCGTTTCTCGTCCCCGGCATGGCCGCCGCGCAGGGTGCGCAGGTCACGCTGGAGGAGATCAGCGTCACCAGCCCGAGCCCGGTCCAGCCCGCGCGCGTGCCGGGTCCCGGCTCCGCCGCCGCGCCGACCGGCGTGGCCGCGCCGAGCCTCGGCCTGCTCCCCGTCGTCACCGACACCTTCTCCCCGGTCACCGTGGTGACGCGGGACCAGATCGCCCGCGACCAGCCGCGGACGCTCGGCGACGCCCTGCTCGACCGGCCGGGTATCGCGGCCTCGACCTACGCGCCGGGTGCCGCCTCGCGGCCGATCATCCGCGGCCTCGACAATGCCCGGGTGCGCATCCAGGAGAACGGCATCGTCAATGGCGGCGTGTCGGATCTCGGCGAGGATCACGCGGTGCCGGTGAACCCGCTGGTCGCCGACCGGCTGGAGGTGATCCGCGGCCCCGCCACCCTGCGCTACGGCTCGGGCGCCATCGGCGGCGTGGTCTCGGCCGAGAACAACCGGGTGCCGACTTACATCCCGGCCAAGGGCTATTCGGGCCAGGTCACCACGGGCTATTCCAGCGTCGACAACGGCCGGCTCGGTGCCGCGACGGTGGATGCGGGTCGGGACGGCATCGCCGTCCACGCCGACGGCTTCAAGACGGCGACCGACAGCTACGCCATTCCGGGCGGCATCCAGCGCAACTCCTACACCGAGTCGCAGGGCGGCTCGGTCGGCCTCTCGGCGATCGGCGACCGCGGCTTCATCGGCGCGGCCTTCACCCATTATGACGCCCTCTACGCCATCCCGGGCGGTGAGGCGGAGCAGGCCCGCACGCGTCTGACCCCGAACCAGGACCGGTTCCTGTCGCGCGGCGAGTACCGGCCCCTCGACGGGCCGATCGAGGTGATCCGCTACTGGGCGGGCTACTCGGTCTACCGCCACGACGAGATCGGCATCGGCGAGGACGGGTTCGAGGGGCGGCAGGCCACCTTCAAGAACCGCGAGGGCGAGATCCGCGTCGAGGCGCAGCACGTCCCCGTCTTCACGAGCTTCGGCAAGCTCACCGGCGCGCTCGGCGTCCAGGCCGACCGCCGGGTGATCAACACGCAGCTCGAAGGCTTCCTGCCGAAGACCGATTCGCGGGCCGGTGCCGTCTACCTGTTCGAGGAGCTGGAGGTGGTGCCGGGCACCCGCCTGCAGGCGGCGGGCCGCATCGAGGGCGACCGCCTGCGCAGCACCGCCGTGCGCTTCCCCGGCGACTACCTGCCGGTCGAGGGCGAGGACCCGTTGCGCTACGCGCTGACCCGCCGCTTCGCCCCGAAGAGCGCGAGCTTCGGCGTGCTGCAGGACCTGCCCTACGGCTTCGTCGCGAGCCTCAACGGCTCCTATGTGGAGCGGGCGCCGACCGGCTACGAGCTGTTCTCGCAGGGGCCGCACGATGCCACCGCCACCTTCGAGATCGGCGACCCGACCCTCAAGCTGGAGCGCGCCCGCACGGTCGAGGCCAGCATCCGCCACGGCGTGGGCCCGCTGCGCTTCGAGGCGACCGGCTTCTACACGCGCTACACGGGCTTCATCTATAAGCGCCTGACCGGAAACCTCTGCGACGACGATTTCGCGAGCTGCGGCACCGGCGACGAGCTGCGCCAGATCGTCTACTCGCAGCAGAACGCGACCTTCTACGGTGCCGAGCTGATCGGCCAGTACGACGCGCTGCCGGTGGGCAACGGCTTCCTCGGCGTCGAGGGCCAGTTCGACTTCGTCCGCGCCAAGTTCGACGACGGCACCAACGTGCCGCGCATCCCGCCCTACCGGGTCGGCGGCGGCGTCTACCTGCGCGCCGACGGCTGGTTCGCCCGGGTGAACCTGCTGCACGCCTTCGCCCACACCCAGATCGCGCCCTTCGAGACCACCACGGCCGGCTACGACGACCTGCGGGCGGAGCTGAGTTACACCAAGGCTCTCGATCCGGCCGTCTATGGCGCCAGCGAGGTCACCCTCGGCCTCCAGGGCCGCAACCTGCTCGATGCCGATATCCGCAACTCCGCCTCGTTCAAGAAGGACGAGATCCTGCTGCCGGGGCGCAATGTCCGGCTGTTCCTGACGGCCCGCTTCTGAGGTCCGCGAGGCCCGGGCCGTCCTCTTGAGTTACGGTGTGGCCCGGGTCTGATTTCGCCGTGAAAAAGACAAAATCGGCCGTGCGTTTCTAGTGATAAAGCACTATATGTACGGGAAGTGTTGGCTGTGATATAAATATCCCCGCGCCTTCTGTTGGCATGAAGTCAGCGTAAGCCAATGAAGAGGGGATGCGATGCGTAAATATGTTCTTTTCGCGGCAGCTCTCTCCTGTGTTGCCTCGATCCAGACGGCGGAAGCGCGCCGTCACGACCGCGCCGGGGCGCATTGCCGCCTGGGGAAGATCTACAGGCCATCCCTCGGGATCTGTGAATCGCGCGGGGCCTTTCGGAGCGCCATGCGCGACCTCGCCCCGGCCGCCGGCCCGACCCGCCGCGAGCTTCGGCGCATGGCGCGCCAGGAGCGGCGTCAGCATCGTCGGGCGATGCGGGAGGCGGCACGCCAGGAGGCTCGGGACCGTGCCGCCCGGCTGCTGCCGACGCGACCCTATCCGCAGAGGGACGAGGCGGAGGCCGTGGCCGAGGGACCCGCGACCACGTCCGCCCTGCCGTCGCCGGGCGCCGAGGCTCTCGCCTGCTCCGCGACGCCCGCGGCCGGGTTCTCGGCGATCCCCTGGACGCCCAGCGGGCCGTTCTCCCTGAACCCGCTGCCGCGCTACGCCCGGGCCGATCTCGACTGGCGGCGCTGAGGGCGCCCGAGGTGCCCGTGTCGGCGGGCCTCGGAGGCTCCCTCTCCCGGCTCCTTCCGGCACCACCGTCTCCCGCAGAGGCGAGAAAGCAGGGCCGGCCTTGCGGGATGCCCGCTCACCCGTGGCAGGTCTCACCCGTGGCAGGTGCAGCCCGCGTGCTCGCAGCCGGCATGGTCCGGATGCCCGCTCGCGCATTCGTCGCAGCAGAAGGCCTTGCCGTCCCGCTCGACCGCCTTGGCGACCGGGATCACGCAGACGCAGTCCGGACAGGCGCATTTCACCATCTCGACGTCGACGCTCGCCATCATTCCTCTCCTTAAGACGGTTTTCCCGAGGTCAGTCTCCCACGCTTTGCGCCGCCGCGCCATGGCCCGCGACAACACAGGTCTGATCCGCGGCGGCCCTCGCGCGTTCAATCTCGGTGGCCCCGCCTCCTGACCGCGGCGCCGGCGTGGAGAAGCGTGCGATGGAAGGCGAGAAGATCCAGGCCTATACCGGGCCTGCCGGCGGATGGGGCTCGGCCAGCTCGCTCGCCGAGATCCTGACCCGCGAGCAGATCCCGGCCTCGGGCGCCGCGATGCTGATGAAGCAGAACAAGCCCGACGGCTACATGTGCGTGTCCTGCGCCTGGGCGAAGCCCGCCAAGCCGCTAGCCTTCGAGTATTGCGAGAACGGCGCCAAGGCGACCGCCTGGGAGCAGACCCGCAAGCGTACGACGCCCGAGTTCTTCGCCGAGCACAGCGTCACCGAACTCCTGTCCTGGCCGGATTACGACCTGGAGGAGCAGGGCCGGCTCACCCACCCGATGCGCTACGATGCCGGCACGGACCGCTACGTGCCCGTCGACTGGGCCGAGGCCTTCGCCGAGATCGGGGCGGAGCTGAAGGCGCTCGATCCGAAATCGGTGGTCTTCTACGCTTCGGGACGGGCCTCGCTCGAGACCAGCTACATGTATGCGCTGCTCGCGCGGATGTACGGCAACAACAACCTGCCCGATTCCTCGAACATGTGCCACGAATCGACCTCGGTGGCCCTGCCGCAATCGATCGGCGTGCCGGTGGGCACCGTGCGGCTCGAGGATTTCGAGACCACCGACCTGATCCTGTTCTTCGGCCAGAATGTCGGCTCGAACGCGCCGCGGATGCTGCACCCGCTCCAGCATGCCCGGCGCCGGGGCGTGCCGATCATCACCTTCAACCCCCTGCGCGAGCGCGGGCTGGAGCGCTTCACCAACCCGCAATCGCCGGTCGAGATGCTGACCGGCGCCTCGACGCAGATCTCGACGCAGTACCATCAGGTGAAGGCGGGCGGCGATCTCGCGGCACTCACCGGGATGTGCAAGGCCGTGCTCGCCGCCGACCGCGACGCGGCGCAGGCCGGCCGGCCGCGCGTCCTCGACCTGGCCTTCATCGAGGAGCACACCCACGGCCTGAAGGATTTCGTGCGCTTCTGCGAGGCGCAGGACTGGGCCGTCCTGGAGAGCCGCTCGGGCCTGAAGCGCGAGGCGCTGGAGGCGGCCGCCGCCGTCTACATGCGGGCGCAGAACGTCATCGGCATCTACGGGATGGGCCTGACCCAGCATCGCAAGGGCACCGAGACGGTGCAGATGCTGGTCAACCTGCTCCTGCTGCGCGGCCATATCGGCCGGCCGGGCGCCGGCATCTGCCCGGTGCGCGGCCACTCGAACGTGCAGGGCCAGCGCACGGTGGGCATCTCCGAGAAGCCGGAGCTCGTCCCCCTCGACCGTCTGAAGGAGCAGTACGGGTTCGAGCCGCCGCGGGACAAGGGACTGAACACGGTCGAGGCCTGCACCGGCATCCTGAAGGGCGATGTGCGCGCCTTCATCGGGCTCGGCGGCAACTTCGTGCGCGCCGTGCCCGAGACCCGGCTGATGGAGGAGGCGTGGCGGTCCCTGCGCCTCTCGGTGCAGGTCTCGACCAAGCTGAACCGCGCGCATCTCGTGCGCGGCGAGATCGCCTACATCCTGCCCTGCCTCGGCCGGCTCGAGATCGACCGGCAGGCGAGCGGCCCCCAGGCGGTGTCGATCGAGGATTCCTGCGCGGCCTTCCACGGTTCGCGCGGCGTCTCGGAGCCGGTGAGTCCGCATGTCCGCTCCGAGCCCTGGATCGTCGCCGGGATCGCCAAGGCGACGCTGCCGCCGAATCCGAAGCTCGACTGGGACGCTTGGGTCGGCGACTACGCCAGGGTGCGCGACGCCATCGAGGCGACCTATCCGGACGTGTTCACGGACTTCAACGCGCGGATGTTCGAGCCGGGCGGCTTCCACAAGCCGCTCGCCGCCCGCGACCGCCGGTGGGAGACGAAGACCGGCAAGGCCAACTTCATCGTGCCTGCCGGGCTCGAGGCCGATCCCGACATGCCCCGCTCCGACCGCTCGGTGCTCGACCTGATCACGCTGCGCTCGAACGACCAGTTCAACACCACGGTCTACGGCTACGACGACCGCTTCCGCGGCGTGAAGGGCACCCGCCAGATCCTCCTGATGAACGCGGACGATCTCGCGCGCCTCGGTCTCGCCGACGGGGACATCGTCGATGTGGCCACCGACGCCGATGACGGGGTCGACCGGCGCGTGCGGGGCCTGCGCGTCGTCCGCTACGAGATCCCGGCGGGCAATTGCGGCGGCTACTATCCGGAGATGAACGTCCTCGTGCCGCTCTGGCACCACGACGAGCAGGCCAAGACCCCCGCGGCCAAGGCGATCCCGGTCCGCGTCACCCCGGCGACCGCGCCGCCGCCGGCCTGAGCGCCCGTTCGGGTCGGATGGGCTGACGGCCCGAACAGGCTCCACAAGGGGCGATGGACGCAGCGCACCGGGCAGGGCAAGGAAGGCTCGCGCCCCTGAACGCGGAGCCGGCATGGCCTATCTCTACCTCGCCGCCGTGCTGGTCGGCGTCGCCAACGCGATCCAGCCGGGGATGACGGAGGCGCTCGCCCGCGCCTTCGGGCAGCCGATCCTGGCCGCGCTCATCTCCATGCTCACCGGCGTCACCCTCTACCTGACCTTCGGTCTCGCCACGGGCCGGCTGCGGGCGCCCCGGCTGGAGGAGGCCGCCGCGGCGCCCTGGTGGGCTTGGGCGGGCGGCGTCCTCGGCGCGCTCCTCGTCCTCTCGCACGTCTTCGTCGCCCCGCGCATCGGTGCCGGCCGCTATATCGGCCTCAGCGTCACCGCCGCCATCCTCACCTCGATCACCCTCGACCATTTCGGCCTGCTCGGCTTCCAGCAGCACCCGGCCGGGCTGTGGCGCCTCCTCGGCGGCGTCCTGATGGTGGCGGGCGTCACCCTGGTCGCGGTGTTCTGATGGACGCCCGCGCCCCGACGCCCGAAGCGGATCCCGCCGCGCTCCTGGAGCGCGTCGCCGCGCACGCCGCCGGCGCCCCCCTCGACCTCGCCCACGCGAAGGCGAGCCGCGAGGCGCTGGCCGCGCTGATCGATCCCGCCGCCGCCGTGCCGGACTGGTGGGATGCCGCCTGGCGCGGCCTCGACCTCGCCGGCCGCGACCTCACGGGCGCCCGGCTCGAAGGCGCCGATTTCGGCGCGGCGAACCTCGCCCGGGCCCGGCTCGTCGGCGTGATCGGCCGCGCCGCCCGCTTCGACGGGGCGAACCTCGAGGAGGCCGATTGCCGCGAGGCCGATCTCAGCGGGGCGGGCTTCGCCGGGATCGTGGCGGGCCAGGTCCGCCTCGGCGACGCGATGCTGGAGGATGCCCGCTTCACCGAGGCGGCCATGCGCTTCGCGGATCTGCGCGGCGCGCTCCTCGACGGGGCCGACTTCTCGCAGGCCGACCTCTGGGGCGCCGATTTCCAGGGGGCGGATGCCGACGACACCCGCTTCCGCAACGCCCGGCTCGACGAGGCGAACCTCTCGGACTGCAACCTGACCCACGCCGATTTCGAGGGGGCGAGCCTCACCAAGGCCCGGCTCGCCGGAGCCCGCCTCCGCGGCGCGAGCTTCGCGGGCGCGAAGCTCGACGGCGCGGATCTCACCGGCGCCGATCTCTCGGAGACGAGCCTCGTGCGGCTCAACCTCGCCACCTGCCGGCTCACCCATGCGCGCTTCGCGGGCGCCTGGCTCAACGGCACCCGGATGCGGGCCGAGCAGCTCGGCGGCATGGTCGGCGAGGAGGCGGCGGGCGATTACGACGCGGCCCAGGCGAGCTACCTCGCCCTGGAGCAGAACTGGAAGAGCATCGGCAGCCAGGACGCGGCGAGCTGGGCCTACAAGCGCGGGCGCCGTATGGGCCGCCTGCATGCGGGCGCGCTGGCGCGGGCCGCCTGGCGCGGCCGCGACGGCCGGGGGCTGGCCCGCCACGGCTACCGCTGGATCGCCGACCGCTTCGTGGAATGGCTCTGCGACTACGGCGAGAGCCTGTCGCGGATCGCCCGCGCCTTCGCCCTCGCCATCCTGCTCTTCGCCGTCCTCTACGGCGCGACCGGCGGCCTGCTCGTGGAGGCGGAGGGGCTTCGCGCCACCTACAACCCCCTCGACCTCGTGAGCTACAGCGCCCTCAACATGATGACGGCCAATCCCCCCGAGATCGGCATCAAGCCGACGGGGCGCGTCACCAACCTCCTCGTCGGCATCCAGGGCGCGGCCGGCATCATCCTGATGGGCCTGTTCGGCTTCGTCCTCGGCAACCGGCTGCGGCGCTGACCGGCGCGGGCCACCGGATCGGGCGTCCCATCCGGGCTTTCCTTGTCCGGAGACCGGACCATATGGCGGGCTTCGCGATCGAGGGCCCGCCATCGGCGGGGCCCGCGCCGGATGTGGGAGGTGGAGCCGGGTGCCAGGCTGGATCGAGACCGCTCTGTGGTGGCACGTCTACCCCCTCGGCTTCGTCGGGGCCGAGCCCGCGCTCGATCCCGCGCAGCCGCCCGCCCACCGGCTGCGCCGGCTCGAGGCCTGGCTCGACTACGCGGCCGATCTCGGCGCCACCGGGCTGATGCTCGGGCCCGTCTTCGCCGCCTCGACCCACGGCTACGATACGATCGATCCGTTCCGCATCGATCCGCGGCTCGGCGACGAGGCCGATTTCGACCGGCTCGTCGCGGCGGCGAAGGCGCGCGGCCTGTGCATCCTGCTCGACGGCGTGTTCAACCATGTCGGGCGCGACTTTCCCGCGTTCCGGCAGGCGCTTGCCGAGGGGGAGGGGAGCGCGGCGGCGCGCTGGTTCCGCCTGCACTGGAAGCGGGGACCGGGCGCCGAGCCGGACTACGCCTGTTTCGAGGGCCATCGCCAACTGGTCACGCTGAACCACGCCGTGCCGGAGGTCGCCGAGCACGTGGTGCGGGTGATGACCCACTGGCTCGGCCGCGGCATCGACGGCTGGCGCCTCGACGCCGCCTATGCGGTGCCGCCCACCTTCTGGGCCCGGGTCCTGCCGCGGGTGCGGGCGGCGTTTCCGGAGGCCTATATCGTGGGCGAGGTCATCCACGGCGATTACGGCGCCATCGTCGCCGAGACGGGTATGGATGCCGTCACCCAGTACGAGCTGTGGAAGGCGATCTGGAGCGCGCTGAACGACCGCAACCTGTTCGAGCTGGCCCACGCCCTCGACCGGCATAACGGCTTCCTCGACCGCTTCGTGCCCTTGACCTTCGTCGGCAACCACGACGTGACTCGGATCGCGAGCCGGCTCGCCGACCGGCGGCACCTGCCGCACGCGCTCGCCGTCCTGTTCACGGTCGGCGGCACGCCGGCACTCTATGCCGGCGACGAGCAGGGCTTTCAGGGGATCAAGGAGGAGCGGGCCGGCGGGGACGACGCGATCCGCCCCGAATTCCCGCCCCTGCCGGACGGCCTCCCGCCCGATGGCTGGCCGCTCCACCGCCTGCACCGGGACCTCGCCGCCCTGCGCCGGGCCCATCCCTGGCTGCACCGGGCCCGCGCGCGGACCGCGCATCTCGCCAATCGCCAGATGGTCCTGGTGCTGGAGGGCGACGGGCAGGATCTCGTTCTCGCCCTCAATCTCGACGATGCGCCCGCGGCCCTGCCCGCGCCCCAGGCGATCAGTGTCGAGGCGGGCGACGGTCAGGTGATCGATCCGGGCGCGGCCGGCGCGCGCGCGCTCCTGCCGCCGCATGGCTGGGCGATCCTGTCCCGCGCCGGATGAGGCGGCGCCCGATCCGAAAAGTCCGGGATCCCGAAGGGATCATCCCTTCGGCGGGGCGAGGGGGCAAAGCCCCGTCATACCCAATCCGGTTGATCCCTTCGGGATGGCGGATCTGGGCTTCGCTCGGACGCGTCGCGGGCTTGGTGATACGGAGCCCGCCCTGATCAAGCGGAGTCCGTAACACACGTTCACTCGGTCTCGCCGAGCCGCTCGATCAGGTGGTTGAGGTCGGCCCGCAGGGCCCGCACCTCGGGCTCGCTCAAGGCGAGCTGGCACATCACGCTCTCGCGCACCTGTACGGCCTCCGACCGGAGGGCGCCGCCGCGTGGGGTCAGCGCGATCTCGACCTCGCGCTCGTCGGACTGGCGCCGGCTGCGCAGGAGCAGCCCGGCCGCCTCGAGGCGCTTGAGCACGGGGGTGAGGGTGCCCGAATCGAGGCGGAGCCTCCGTCCGATATCGGAGACGGTGACCCGGTCCTGCTCCCAGAGCACGAGCAGGACGAGATATTGCGGATAGGTCAGGCCGATGCGCTCCAGGAGCGGCCGGTAGGCCTTCGTCATCCGGTGCGCCGCTGCGTAGAGGGCGTAGCAGAGCTGGTTGTCGAGCAGCAGCGGATCCCCGGCGGGATCGGCCTCCTCCTGTCTCAGGTCTCCGACAAGCACCATGACATCCGCTCGCGACGGCCCCGGATCCTGCGCGTTCGCGCCGGCTCCGTCCAGAGGGCACGATACAAGAGGACGCGTCACGCGCCAGAGGCGAAATTCTTCCGGGCCTTTCAGCACATACGATAATGTGTTGATTCAGAAGGCGAGCGCATCGAGGCTCGCCAGGAATCCGGGCTCGTCCTCCAGGGTGCGCAGGTCGAGCAGGACCGCACCGTCGGCGATCCGGCCGATCACCGGGACCGGCAGGGCGCGCAGCGCCGCGGCGAGCCGCCGGCTCCAGCCCCCGGCCTTGCGGCCCGTCGACCCGTCCGGCGCGGACAGGACCAGCGCGGCGCTCGGCAGGCTCTCCACCGGCAGCGCGCCGGATCCGATCTGACTCGAACAGGGGGCCGTGCCCACCTGAGCCCGGCCCGCGAGGCGCCGCGCCACCTCCGGAGCGAGCCGTTCGGCCTGGGCGGCGATGTCGCCCTGTGGACGCGTCAGCAGGCGCAGGGTCGGCAGATCCGCGGCGAGGCGCTCGGGATGGAGGTAGAGCCGCAGCGTCGCCTCGAGGGCGGCATAAGTCATCTTGTCCACGCGCAAAGCCCGCTTCAGCGGGCTCTTGCGGATGCGCGCCACGAGGTCGGCGCGCCCGGCGATGACGCCGCACTGGACGGCGCCGAGCAGCTTGTCGCCGCTGAAGGTGACGAGATCGGCCGCGGCGAGCGCCGTGCGGACGGTGGGCTCCGGGGGCAGGCCGTGGCGCGCCAGATCGACGAGGCTGCCGCTGCCGAGATCGAGCGCCAGCGGCACGCCGCGCTCGCGGCAGAGGGCGTGCAGCTCGGCCTCGCCAGGCTGCGCCGTGAAGCCCCGGATCTCGTAATTGCTCGGGTGGACCTTCATCACCAGGCCCGTGCGCGGCCCGATCGCGTCGGCGAAATCGCGCAGATGCGTGCGGTTGGTGGTGCCGACCTCGCGCAGCCGGCAACCGGCCCGGGCCATCACGTCGGGCACGCGGAACGAGCCGCCGATCTCCACGAGCTCGCCCCGCGAGACGACCACCTCCTTGCGCATGGCGAGCGCGTTGAGGAGCAGGAAGACCGCCGCCGCGTTGTTGTTCACGACGAGCGCGGCCTCGGCGCCGGTCAGCCGGCAGAGCAGCGCCTCGACATGGCTGTCGCGCTCGCCGCGCGCGCCGCTGGCGAGGTCGAATTCGAGGTTGCAGGCCCCGGCCATCACCGCGGCCACGGCCGCCACCGCCTGCCGCGGCAGCAGCGCCCGGCCGAGATTGGTGTGCAGCACGGTGCCGGTGAGGTTGAAGACCGGGCGCAGCGAGGGCTGCCGCTCCGCCGCGAGGCGACGCCCGGCCGCAACGAGGATCGTGGCCTCCTCCGGCGCGGCCGGATCCGCGCCGCTCCGGATGCCGTCGAGCACCGCGCGCAGAGCCTCCACCAGGGCCGTCCGGCCATGCATCTCGGCGAGAGGCGCTGCCTCCGGCCGCGCCAGCAGGCGCTCCACGGAGGGGATGCGCCGATGTCCCGTTGCGGAGCCGGCCGTCGCGAGGGCTGAGGTCATGGTCCGGGAAGATACCCCGCTCCGCCCGATCCTCCAGCCCTCCGGCGATCTTCTCCGCATCCCGGCCAATTCAGGGCTTGCCAAGCCCGAAGCGACCCTCTAGACACCCCCTCGTCGCCGGGGCGGCACACCGCTCCCCCGACCAGGCAGGCGCCCGTAGCTCAGCTGGATAGAGCACCAGACTACGAATCTGGGGGTCAGAGGTTCGAATCCTTTCGGGCGCGCCACCTTACTTCTTCTCACCGAGGCCATCTGACCGTTCGATGCTTCTGGCATCGGCGATGCGGCTTGCAGATCTGGTCCGGCGTGTTTTCCTGATTCAGGATCATTCGCCCGTCAGCGTGCGATGTCGCGCTCGACGGTCGGTGTCTGCCGTCCGGCCGCGACCGAGGCGGCGATCCGGCTGAGACCGACCTCGGCCGTGGCCTCGTCCTGAATCTGGGCGCAGCGCGGCTTCTGAGGCGCGAGCGGTCTTGGTGTCCCGCACCGGCGGCCGAGGTTCGCTGCCTCTTGGCCGGAGAGGGGTCGGCCATTGCGGGTGCCGTCGCCCGGCGTGAGCGTGATCGCCGGCCCAGCATGGCGTGATCGGAGCCGCCGCACGATGCCTCCGATGGGCCAAGCGATGCGCGGGCTACCTGCTTGAAGGCGACGATGGCGCATGCCCGATCGGACAACCGGCGGCAGGACTTCAATCACTGAGTAACGAAAACCGATATTATCCAAACCTTGGAAAGGATTGTTCACCTGGGCGCCCGATGGTCCCGGTCGTCGCTTCAGTCTCCTCTCCGAAGCGGCCGACAAGGAACTTTCGATGCAGATTCTGTCACGCGTTGAGTGCGAAGATCGTCGGTCAGGAGCCCGGGGAGCCTCGCCGCGGCGCTCCGTCGGAGGCCTTGCGAACCTCGCTCTGGTGGGGGCCTGTGCGCTGACGCTGTCGGCCTGCGTGACGCCGCAGGAGCAGCGGGCCATGGATCGGACCACCTGCGCCGAGTTCGGTTTCGAGCCGGGTACCGATGCGTTCGCGCAGTGCATGATGGATGTGACCCAGCAGCGCGAGATGCTTCGGCACGAAGAGCGCCTGGCACAGCAGGCGCGGATCAGCGCCCAGAACCGCGAGGACGACCGTCGGCGGGAACTCTACCGCGCTCTGAGCGTGCAGCGCTCGGGCGACAAGACGTTCCCGGTCTGCGGTGCCGGGAGCGGCGGTGGCATCGACGTCCGAAGCGGCACCTGGTTCGGGCCGAACTGTCGCGCACGATAGGCGGGGAGATCGAGGATGCCATCGACCAGCTATGCCGGACCGAAACATCCGGTCGGCCTCATTCTGCTGATCTCCGTCGTGATCGCGGCGGCGGCCGGATTGCCGAACCGGAACATGGGGTTGTTCATGCTGGTGCTGTTCGGCTGCCTCGCCGGCCTGGTCGGGCTCTACATGGCCGTCCGGCGCCGCCTCGGATGGCGGCCTCTGGACGACGACGCCCTGGCCAGCCTGTCCTTCCTTCCCTGGATGTAGGCATCGCCGGGGCGGCTGACCGGCCTCCGGAGGGATGTCGCGGCCCTCGCTCGTTCCTGGGCTGGCCTCCGGGCAGTCCGACCTCCGCGCGCCCTGTGCGGTCCGCATCCGCCCGAACCGGGATCCGCCTCGGCGGAGCGCACGCCCGGATCGAATGCGGCGCGTCCACGTTAACGGAATGGGAGGACACGCTCATGACGCTCTCTCCATTCGCGCTGCTCGATCTGGTTCGGTTGCCTGACGGACGTGTCGGGGCGGTCGTCGGTGTCTGGAACCAGGGCGAAGCCTACGAGGTCGATGTCGGCGACGTTCGCGAGACCTGGTCCGCCGACGATCTCACGCCGACCGCGTAGGCGTGGCCCGGCCGGCTCCGTCCGGAGGTTGGTCCGGACCCGTCGCATCCAGGGCACGCCGGGTTCTTCGGATGGCTTGGTCGAGGGCGCCGAGAAAGGCGGATCGGTCCTTGGCCGAGAAGGGCCTGGGTCCGCCTGTGACGACGCCGGCCTCGCGCAGGTCCTGCATCAGGTTGCGCGTCGCCAGCGCCATGCCGATCGAGGCGTCGGAGAACGGCTTGCCGGCCGGCGACAGCACGGTCGCGCCGGCCTTCACGCAGCGGCTCGCCAGAGGGACGTCCGCGGTGACCACGACGCTGCCGCGGCCGGCCCGTTCCGCGATCCAGTCGTCGGCGGCATCGAGACGGTCGCCGACGATGACGCGCTCGATCCAGGGCTCCCGCGGAACGTTGAGAAAGCTGTTCGCCACCACGAATACGTGCAGGCCGTACCGGGCGGCCACCCGGTAGACCTCGTCCTTCACCGGGCAGGCGTCGGCATCGACGTAGATCGCGATTCGGTCCTGCGGTGCCATCCGGGTCCTCGGTCGGGCCATGCGCGCGGCGCCAGTCTGCCGGCATTGCCGGGCGGCGTGAAGGTGGAGCGAGCGCCCGAGCCTACAGAGTCCGCGAGAGCACGAGCGGCCCGCTGCGCGGGCTGCGTCCGTAGGGCGAGGGCGCGACCGAGGGCGCGCCGTAGACGGTCGGGGTCGAGGCCTTGCCCATCTCGGCGGCGAGCGCCTTGATCAGCCCCTCGGTGACGCTGCGCGCGGTGCCGAGCACCGCCTGGTTCGCCTCGACCGCCTCCATGAAGCGCCGGTGCTCAGCGCGCAGCCGCTCGACGCCCTGCGGCGCGAAGCGGGCGAGCGCCACCGCGTTGGCCTTCACCCGCTCCAGCTCCTGCATGTAGGTAGCCGTGAGCGCGCCCTTGCGCTCGGGCTCGGCGAGACCCTGGCGCAGATGGCCCGCGCGGACCGCCTCGCTCTCGGCGGCGAGCACCGTCTCGAGCGCCCGCATCGCGGCGCCGACCTCGGCGACGAGCGCCTCGGCGCCCGCCCTGTCGGCGATCGGGGTCCGGACCGGCTCAGCCATTGCCGCCTCCGCTCGCGCCCTGCAGCTTCATCATCTCGCGGAAGACCTGATCGGCGATGCCGACGCCGCCGCTCTTCACGATCTGCTGGGCGTATTCCTTGGTCAGCATCGAGCGCCAGACGCCGCCGCCGGTGCCGTTCTCGCCGAGCGGCCCCTCGGTGCCCTCGGACTGGGTCATCCGGTCGAGGGAGGATTCGAGGAACATCGATTCGAAGTCGGTGGCGGTCTTGCGCAGCTTGGCCGCGTTTGGGCCGGAGGCGGCGGCCCCGGGCTTGGCCAGGGACTCGGTGACCGAGCCGGCGATGGATTTGCCGACGCCGATGGCGGCGGTGGCGGCGAAGGTGGCGAGCGGCAGCACGGTCAGGCCCTCCCGGCTTGGACAATCGGGTTCATCACATCAGCTCGATATCGGCCTGCAGGGCGCCTGCCGCCTTGATGGCCTGGAGGATCGAGATCAGGTCGCGCGGGCCGACGCCGAGGGCGTTGAGCCCATCCACCAGCTCGCGCAGGGTCACGCCCTCCTTGACGAGGGCGAGCTTGTTGCCGTCCCCCGTATCGACCTTCACGCCGGTGCGCGGCACCACCACGGTCTGGCCGTTCGAGAGCGGGTTCGGCTGGCTCACCTGCGGCTGCTCGGTGATGGTGACCGTGAGATTCCCCTGGGCGATCGCAACGGTGGAGACGCGCACGTCGCGGCCCATCACGATGATGCCGGAGCGTTCGTCCACCACCACCCGCGCGGTCTGGTCCGGCTCGACCTTGAGCTGCTCCACCTCGGTGATGAGGCGGATCATGTTGCCGTTGTAGCGGGCCGGGATCTGGATGGTGACGGTGGCCGGGTCCGCCGGCTCGGCCGTGTCGGAGCCCATGAAGTCGTTGATCGCGGCGGCGATCCGCTTCGAGGTGGTGAAGTCGGGATTCCGGAGCGAGAGCCGCAGGGAGCGCGCGTCGTTGAGCTTGAAGGCGATCTCGCGCTCGATATTGGCGCCGTTCGAAATGCGCCCGTTGGTCGGCACGCCGCGGGTGATCTTGGCCGCGTCGCCCTCCGCCGCGAAGCCGGCGATGGCCACGGAGCCCTGCGCCAGCGCGTAGACCTCGCCGTCGGCGCCCAGAAGCGGCGTGACGAGGAGCGTGCCGCCCTGGAGCGACTTGGCGTCGCCGAGCGAGGAGACGGTGACGTCGATGCGCGTGCCCTGCGCCGCGAAGGGCGGCAGGCTCGCCGTCACCATCACCGCGGCGAGGTTCTGCGTGCGCATGGTGGCGCCGCGGGTGTTCACGCCGAGCCGCTCCAGCATCGCCTGCAGGGACTGCTTGGTGAAGGGGATGTTGTTGAGCGTGTCGCCGGTGCCGTTCAGGCCGACCACGATGCCGTAGCCGACGAGCTGGTTCTGGCGCACGCCCTCGATCGAGGCGAGGTCCTTCACCCGCGACAGGGCCGAGGCCGGGCCCGCCGCGAACAGGAGGAGCGCGACGAGGCCGAGGAGGGAGATCAGACGGGTCGGGACGGACGGCATGTCGGGCTTCGCGGACGGACCATGGCCGACCCCTTGCCAGCCGCGTGCCAGGGCCGGTCTTGTCCTCAAACCCTTGGCCCGGCTCGCATTTGCTCGGAAGGACGGGGCCGGCGCGGTCGATCGCGTCCGCGCAGTTCGTGCCGCCCCGGCAGGTTCTGCCGGGTCGTTTACCCGCGGTTAACCCTGTCGCCGCGACTGTCCCGACGGGGCGCCGTGCGCGTCCGGAGCGGTGCAACCATGCGTGTCGACAATCGAGTGACGCCCCAGGCGGCCACCGTCGCGGGGACGCGCCGGGCTGAGGGCGGCCAGAGCTTCAGCCTCGGCGGCTCCGGCGCCACGGCTCAGGCCGGCGCCGCCGGCTCGGCGCCGGCTGCCGCGACGCTCGCGGGCCTCGACGCGGTGCTCCTCCTCCAGAACGAGGCCGACACGCCCCAGGAGCGGCGCCGCCGCTTCGCCCGGCGCGGCCACGACCTCCTCGACGGGCTCGACCGGCTGAAGGCGGCGCTGCTCGCCGGCCGCGTCGCCGTCCAGGATCTCTCGGCCATCGCCGGCCGCCTCGCCGAGCGGGCCGGCTCCTCGGGCGATCCGCGCCTCGATGCCCTCATCGCCGATATCGAGCTGCGCGCCGCCGTGGAACTCGCCAAGCTCGAGGCGCGCCGGGGCGTCTGAACCGGGCTTCCAAAGGCCTCGAGGCCTTTGGAAACCCGGACCGAACGGCCTCAGGTCGAGGCCGCGCGCGGCGGCCCCGCCGGCCGCACCGTCACCCGCGCGGGGAAGTCGTCCGCCTCGGCGGCGCTGCCCACCACCGCGATCAGGCTCGCGCCCGGCATCTCCGCGACCATCGCTTCCGCGGGGGCGGCGAGGCCGCAATCCCGCAGCGCGCTCCAGCCGTCCACGACCAGGATCTCGGGCCGGCGCAGCAACGCCCGCGCCAGCCCCACCGCGGCCTGCTGGCGTGCATCGAGGAGGCGGCCGCGATTGCCCACCTGGAACTCCAGTCCCCGCCGGCGGATGCCGTCCTCCAGGCCGAAGGTGCGCACCGCGGCGCGGACCTGGGCCCGGATCTCGGCCTCGCCGCGCATGCGCGCGGTGTCGATGCGGCCGAACAGGAGGTTGTCGAGGATGGAGCTGCGCGGATTGATCCGGCTTGGATCGTAGGGCTCGATGCCGCGGCCGTTCCGGCCTGCCAGCGCCGCCTGCACGAAGCCGCGGGCTCCGACGATGCGCGCCTTCAGGGCGGGCGTGAGCAGGCCGAGCCTCTGGCGGGGCTCGACATAGGGGAGGGCGAGTTCCAGGAAGGTCGCCTCGTCGGCGCGCGCGGGCCTGTCGCCGAGGCCGATCCCGGCGAGCCGCCGTTCCAGTTCCGGCAGCGCCTCGGGATCGACCAGGGAGAAGCGCCGCATCAGGCCGTGGCCCGGGGGCAGGCCGCGGAAGATCTCGGTGAGGGTGCGCGCGATGCGCACGCCCATCTGCGCGAGATCGTCGTAGAGGCCCGCCCGGATCAGGGCGACGCGCAGGCGCGCGTCCCGGGCGAGCGCCGGCCCCAGCAGCGCGGGATCGTCCGGCACGCCGAAGAGCAGGTTCTCGGCGACGCTCGCCTGCGCGTTGTAGCTGCCCCGCGCGAAGGGAATGACGAGGCCCTGGAGCCCGGCCTCCGCGAAATGCTCGCGCAGATAGGCACGCGCCTCGATCATGCGCTGCCCGGCCGGCGTCTCATGGGTGACGGAGCTGAGGGCGCCGAGGCCGAAGCGGTAGAGGTCGTCCTCCATCCCGAGCCGGCCGAGGAGATGGAGCAGCCGCTGGTCGAGATCGGCGGCGTCGGTCAGCCCCAGAGCGGCGTAGTCGATCCAATCCTGATCCACCGTCTCGGCGGGATTGCCGGTGCGCAGGGCCTCGGCCCGGCGGGCCTCCGTCGGACGGCGCTCGGATCCCGGGCGCCAGCGCAGGCCGTAGAGCAGGTTGTCGCGCAGGGAGCCCGGGAACAGCACTGGCTGCGCGTCGAGATAGGCGATGCGCTGCGCGAGCGCCGTGGTGGAGAGGGCGGCGAGGTCGGTGGTGCCGATCCGGATGCTGCCCGCGACCGGCCGCTGCAGGCCGACGATCGCGACGGCGAGCTGCCGGGCCAGCGCGCTGCCGGGCGAGGTCAGCGCGAGGCGGGCGGGCAGCGCCGCGGTGAAGCCCTCGATCTCGACGCTGCGGCCGTCATGCGGATCGCGCAGCGTCACGCCCTCCACGCGCAGCGGGCTGCCGAGCTGCGGCGGCGCGGGCGCGTCCGGCTCGGGCGGGCGCAGGCGGTGGGCGGCGAAATGGGCCGCGACGGTCTCGTACTTCACCTCCACGTCGAGGCGCTGCTGGTCCCAGTCGATCAGCTCCTTGAGAGGCGGGGGCAGGTCGCGATAGGCGGCGAGCACCGCCACGAGCTGGCCGATATCGAGCTGCCCCTTCAGGGCGAACAGGCCGCCGATCGCGTAGAACAGGAACGGCGTGATCTGGGCGAGCAGGTTGTTCAGATATTTGACCGCGAATTTGCGCCGGTAGATGCGCAGGCGCAGGTCGTAGAGCCCGTGAAGGCGCCCCCCGATCTCGGCCTGTTCCCACCGTCCCGCGCCGTTGGCCGTGACCGCGTCGAGCCCCTCCAGCACCTCGCCGATCCGGCCGGCGAGGTTGCGCGAGGCGAGCTGCCGGCGGCGGCTCAGGCGGATGATCTCCCGCCTCAGGCGCGGGATGACGATCATCTGCACGCCGACCATGCCGCCGGCCACGAGGCCGAGCCAGACGTTCTGCATCAGGATGAAGGTCAGCGCCGTCGCGGCCTGGGTGCCGAGGAAGGCCGGCACCACGAAGGCGTCGCCGATGAAGGTGCCGATCGGCTCGACCTCGTCGCGGATGATGGTGGCGGTCTCCGAGGCCTTCACCTCGCCCTGGGCCTCGGGGGTGAAGCGCAGCATCAGCGAGAAGAGCTGGAAGCGCAGGCGGCGCAGCATGCGCTCGCCGAGCACGCCCTTCTGCAGGTTGATCCAGAACTTGAACGCCCCGTTGATCAGGACGAGCGTGAGGAACAGGCTGGACAGGCCGAGCAGCAGCTCCAGCCGCCCGACCGAGAAACCGGAGAAGAGCTGCGTCGCCCCGCCGCCGAGCCAGGCCGGCCAGTGCACGGTGATGTCGAGGAACGAGGTGGTGGTGTTGCCCTTCTCGAAGGCCTTGCCGGTGATCGCGTCGTTGACGATGCGCCGCGGCAGGTCGAGAGATGCGAAGTAGAAGGGTAGGGAGGCGAGGACGACGAGGCAGATCGCGACCTGATCGCGCCGGGAGTAGCGCCAGATGTATCCGAACAATGTCGGTTCGAGATCGCGCATCGGGACCTTGGAATGCCTGGAGCGCACGCTCCCGGACTGGCTGCCGGTTCGGCGGGGACGGGCGCGTCGAGACGGAGACACGGAATCCGGCCCGGTCGCGACGCGGCCGGACCTGAATCGCGGCGCGGCGGGCTTCGCCTTCGTTCTACGATTGGTCGGTGCATCGGCGCGACGGGAATGTCGCGCCGCGCACAGCCGGGCTACGCCCGCCCTGTGGCGGAGCGGCCCGGGTTATGCAACACGGGGCCGTGCTCCGGCTGCGGAGAAGGCCCGTTGACCGCCTTGCGCCCATCGCCTCCCGGCCCCGGCGAGCCCTGCCGCATCCTGATCTACAGCCACGACACCTTCGGGCTCGGCCATCTGCGCCGCTCCAGGACCCTCGCCAACGCCGTGGCCCGGGCGCTCGGCGCCCGCGTGGTCGTGGTCTCGGGCTCGCCCGTGGCGGACCGGTTCGCCTTCGCGCCCGGCGTCTCGGCCGTGCGGATCCCGGCCGTCACCAAGCGGGTCGACGGCGGCTATGCCAGCCTGGAGCCCGGCCGGGCGCTCTCCGAGACCGTGGCCGCGCGCGCCGCGCTCATCGCGCGCACCGCCGAGAGCGTCCGGCCGCACCTCGTCATCGTGGACAAGGAGCCGACCGGCTTCCAGGGCGAGATCCTGGGCATGCTGGAACGGGCGGCGGCGGAGGGCGCCCGCCTCGTCCTCGGCCTGCGCGACGTCCTCGACGATCCCGTGCTCCTCGCACCCGAATGGGCGCGGAAGGGGGCGGGCGAGGCGCTGGCGCGGCTCTATCACGAGGTCTGGGTCTACGGCGTGGCCCGCATCCACCGGCCGCTCGAAGGGCTCGATCTCGACCCGGGCATCGCGGACCGGCTGATCTATACCGGCTACCTGCGCCGCGACCTGCCGCCACCGAGCCCCGGCCGGGCCTGGCCGCCGCTCGCCGAGGCGCCCTTCCTGCTGGTCACGCCCGGCGGGGGCGGGGACGGCGCGGCGCTGATCGACTGGGTCGTCGCGGCCTACGAGGCGGATCCGGGCATCCCGCTGCCCGCCCTCATCGCCTTCGGCCCGTTCCTCGACGTGGAGACGCGGACCGCCTTCCTCGCCCGGATCGCGCGGCTTCCGGGGCGCCTCTCGGCCATCACCTTCGACAGCGAGATCGAGCGGCTGATGCAGCGCGCCGCGGGCATCGTCGCCATGGGCGGCTACAACACGTTCTGCGAGATTCTCTCCTTCGACAAGCGCGCGGTGCTGGTGCCGCGCACCGAGCCGCGGCGCGAGCAGGAGATCCGGGCGCGGGCCGCCGAGGCACTGGGGCTGGTGCGCGTGCTGAGCGAGGCCGGGGGCCGCGCGCCGGAGCGCATGGCGGCGGCTTTGCGCGCCCTGCCGGTGCAGCCCGAGCCCTCGCGCATGGTGGTGCCGGGCCTCCTCGACGGGCTCGACGCGATCGTGGCGCGGGTGCGGGCGCTGGTCGGGCCAAGCGGCGCGCGCCTGCCCGATGCGGTCGCGGAAGCCGTCCCGGAGCCTCTTCCGGAGGCCGTGTCATGAGCGCGCCCCGCATCGCCGTGGTGATGAAGGGCTATCCGCGCCTGTCCGAGACCTTCATCGCGCAGGAGCTCCTGGCGCTGGAGGCGCGGGGGCTGCCCCTCGCGATCTGGTCGCTGCGGCATCCCACCGACGATGCACGCCATCCGATGCACGCGGCGATCCGCGCGCCGGTGACCTACCTGCCCGAATACCTGCGCGACGCGCCGCTCCGGGTGCTGGCGGGGCTCGGCGGCGCCCTGCGGCGACGGCGCTTCCCGAGCCTGCTCGGCCTGTTCGCCCGCGACCTGCTGCGCGATCCGAGCGCCTCGCGCCTGCGCCGCCTCGGCCAGGCCCTGGTGCTCGCCCGCGAGCTGCCGGAGGCGGTGACGCATATCCACGTCCACTTCCTGCACACGCCCGCGAGCGTCGCCCGCTACGCGGCGCATCTGACCGGCCGCGCCTGGAGCTTCTCGGCCCACGCCAAGGACATCTGGACCACCCCGGATTGGGAGCTTCGGGAGAAGCTCGCCGACGCCGCCTGGGGCGTGACCTGCACGCGGGACGGGCTCGCGCGCCTGGAGGGGCTGTCGACCCATGCGCCCCTCAGCGAGCGGGGGGCGACGGTTTCAGACGAGGCGCAGGTCTCCTCTCCCGTTCGGGAGAGGGACAGGGTGAGGGTCGAGAACTCGACGGACGGAGCGGAGCCGGAACCGCGTCACCGTCGCGACCCTTCCGAAAACGTCTCATCCCTCACCCCAGCCCTCTCCCGAACGGGAGAGGGGGCCTGTCGCGGTTCGCAGGCGAACCCTGATGGCGGGCTTCCGTCCCCGGTGAATGACGAAGGCAGGAGCCGCCTCTTCCTCGCCTATCACGGCCTCGACCTTGCCCGCTTCCCCGCGCCGCCGCCCGTCCGCCCGGCCCGGGATGGAAGCGACCCGGCCGATCCGCTGCGCCTCGTCTGCGTCGGCCGGCTCGTCGCCAAGAAAGGGCACGACGACCTGCTCGATGCCCTGGCGCGGCTGCCGGACCTGCACTGGCAGCTCACCCTGATCGGCGGCGGCGCGCTGCGCGCCGATCTCGAAGCCCGGGCGGCGCGTCTCGGCCTCGGCGCACGCGTGCGGTTCCAGGGCGCGCTCGCCCAGCCGGCGGTGATCGCGGCGATGCGGGCGGCCGACCTGTTCGTGCTGCCGACCAAATCCGCCCCGGGCGGCGACCGCGACGGGTTGCCCAACGTCCTGATGGAGGCGGCGAGCCAGGACTTGCCGATCCTCGCCACGGCCTTTGCCGGCACGCCCGAATTCATCGCCTCGGGGACGCACGGCCTGCTCGTGCCGCCGGGCGACCCCGCGGCCCTGGCGCAGGCCCTGCGGGATCTCGCGGGCGATCCCGGGCTGCGGCGGCGCCTCGCGCTGGCCGCCCGCGCCCGGCTCGTGCGCGATTTCGCGATGGCGGCCGGCATCGACGCCATCGCCGCGCGGCTCGCCGCGAGCGCCGGGATCGTCCCGGTCCAGCCATCCATCCCGACGGAGGAGGTGCGCGCGTGCGCGTGCTGATCGCCGTCACGCATCTCCTCGGGGCGGGCCATCTCACCCGCGCGGCGGCGCTCGCCCGCGCGCTGGCGGCGGAGGGCCACGCGGTGATGCTGGCGAGCGGGGGCAATCCGTCGCCCCTGGTGCGGCTCGACGGCGTGCGCCTCCTCCAGCTCGAGCCGCTGCACATCCGCGGCACCGCCTTCTCCGATCTGCTCGACAGCGCCGGGCGCCCGGCCGATGCGGCGCTGCTGGCGCGCCGGCGCGAGGCCCTGCTCGGTGCCCTCGCCGACATCGCGCCGGACGCGGTCGTCACCGAGCTGTTCCCCTTCGGCCGGCGGGCGCTGGCGGGCGAGTTCCTGGCCCTCGTCGAGGCCGCGCGGGCGCGCCGGCCCCGGCCCCTGATCCTCGCCTCCCTGCGCGACATCCTGGTGCCGCCGGACCGGCCCGCGAAGGCGGCCGAGGCCCATGCGCGGGTGGCCGATCTCTACGACGGCGTGCTCGTCCACGGCGATCCGGCGCTCGCCGCCCTCGACGCCTCCTGGCCGGTCGATGACGGCCTCGCCCCGCGGCTCGCCTATACCGGCTACGTGGACGAGGGCGGGCCGCGGCCCGAGGCGGGGCCGCGCGCGGGGATCGTCGTCGCGGCGGGTTCCAGCGCGGCCGGTCTCGGGCTGCTCGCCGCGGCGGCGGAGGCGGCGCGGCGGCGGCCCGATCTCGGCTGGCGCATCCTCGCGGGGAGCGGCGTGCCCGAGCCCGCCTTCCGGGCGCTGGGGGAGGGGCTCGCGCCCGGCAGCCTGGAGCGGGCGCGGCCCGATTACCGCGCGCTCCTCGCCCGCGCCGCGGTCTCGATCAGCCAGTGCGGCTACAACACCGCCGTCGACCTGCTCGCCGCCGGCCCCCGCGCCGTGCTGGTGCCCTTCGAGGCCGGGCGTGAGACCGAGCAGCGCCTGCGCGCCGAGCGCCTGGCCGCCCGGGGCCTCGCCCGGCTCCTGCCCGAGGCGGACCTCTCGCCCGAGGCGCTCCTCGCCGCGGTGGAGGCGGTCGCGCGCGCCCCGGAGCCGCCGGCTCACGGCATCCGCCTCGACGGTGCCGCCCGCAGCGCGGTCCTGATCGCGCAGATGCGCCCCCGCCGCGCCCCGGCCGGCCCGGCCCATCCGGGCCTCGACCCGCTGCGCGCGGCCCTCGACGCGGCGGGCGAAGCCGGCCGGCGCGTCCGGTTCTGGTGGCGTGACGACGACGCCGTCGCGGGCGAGCCCGCCCTCGACCGCCTCCTCGACCTCGCACCGGGGACGCCCCTCCTGCTCGCCGCGATCCCGGCCGCCATCGCGCCCTCGCTGGCCGGGCGCCTTGCCGGGGCGCGCCATGTCCGCGCCGCCGTGCACGGCCTCGCCCATGCCAACCACGCGCCCATGGGCGCCAAGCGGGCGGAGTTCGGCCCGCACCGATCCCTGGAGGTGCTGCGCGGCGAGGCGGCGGAGGCCCTGAGGCTCGCCCGCGCGCGCCTGCCGGAGGTGCTGCCGGTCTTCGTGCCCCCCTGGAACCGGATCGCGCCGGATCTCGCCACCGCCTTGCCCGGTCTCGGCTATGCCGGCCTGTCGGCTGCGGGCGGCGGCACGGGCCCCGCTCCCCTCGTTCGCCACGACATCGATCTCGACCCGGTCGACTGGCGCGGCAGCCGCTCCCTCGTCGATCCGGCCCGCCTCGTCGCGGATCTCCTGCGCCGGGTCGCGGCGGGCGGGATCGGGCTCCTGACCCATCACCGCGCGCACGACGCGGCCCTGTGGGGCTTCCTCGGGGCGCTCCTGCCTCTCCTCGTGCGACACCCGGCCGTGGATGTCGCGGATCCGCGCGACCTCTTTGCCGCTCGGCCGGTGGACGAGGCGGCCGCGGCGTGGTCGAGTGCGGGGACGAGGATTTCGTGAGCCCGCTCCTCTCGATCCGCGACCTCCGCGTCGCCTTCCGCACCGAGGCCGGCCCGTTCGAGGCCCTGCACGGCCTCTCCCTCGACGTGGCGCGGGGCCGGACCCTGGCGCTCGTCGGCGAATCCGGCTCCGGCAAGTCGGTGACCGCGCAGGCGATCCTGCGCATCCTGCCGCGCGCCGCCGCGATCACCGGCGGCCAGATCCTGTTCGAGGGGCAGGACATCGCGCGCCTTCCCGCGGACGGCCCGGCGATGCGGGACCTGCGCGGCCAGCGCGTCGCCATGATCTTCCAAGAGCCGATGACCTGCCTGTCGCCGCTGCACACGGTGGGCGACCAGATCGGCGAGGCCCTGCGCGTCCACACGGAGGCCTCGCGCAAGGAGGCGCGGGCCCGCACCCGCGAGGCGCTCGCCCATGTGGGCTTCCCGGATCCGGAGCGGGCGCTCGACACCTACCCGTTCGAGCTCTCGGGGGGCCTGCGCCAGCGCGCCATGATCGCGATGGCGATCATCCTGAGGCCGGCCCTCCTCGTCGCCGACGAGCCGACCACCGCCCTCGACGTGACCACCCAGGCCCAGATCCTGGCCCTGCTCGCCCGGCTCCAGGAGGAGACCGGCATGGGCATCCTGCTCATCACCCACGATCTCGGCGTGGTCGCCAACATGGCCCACGACGTGGCGGTGCTCTATCGCGGCCGCCTCGTGGAGGCGGGCCCCCGCGACGTGGTGATGCGTGCCCCCGGCCACGCCTATCTGCGGGCGCTGCTGCACGCGGTGCCGCGCTTCGACATGGCGGAGGGCGAGCGGCTCACCCCGATCCGCGCGGCGCGGGCCGCGATCCCGCCCGCCCGCTCAGGCGCGCCGGATGCCGGCCCGATCCTGCGCGTCGAGGGCGTGTCGAAGACCTTCACGCTCCGCGCCGGGCGCGCCTGGGACCCGCCGCGCCTCGTGCGGGCGGTCGCTGACGTGTCCCTGACGCTACCCGCGGGCAAGACCCTCGGCCTCGTCGGCGAGTCGGGCTCGGGCAAGACCACCGTCTCGAAGATGGTGATGCGGGCGCTCGCGCCCGATTCCGGCCGTGTCCGGTTCGATGCGGGCGCGGGGCCCCGCGACGTGCACCGCCTCGGGCCGGCCGAGCTCTTCGCCTATCGCGGACAGGCGCAGTTCGTCTTCCAGGACCCCTACGCCTCCCTCGATCCGCGCATGAGCGTGCGCCAGATCCTGTGCGAGCCCATGGAGATCCACGGCCTGCCGCGGGCGCAGGCGCGGGCCCGCGCCCGCGAGCTGCTGGCCATGGTCGGTCTCGAGGCCGAGGCCCTGTCGCGCTTCCCCCACGCCTTCTCCGGCGGCCAGCGTCAGCGCATCGGAATCGCCCGGGCGCTGGCGCTGGAGCCCCGCCTCCTCGTCCTCGACGAGCCGGTTTCGGCGCTCGACGTCTCTGTCCAGGCGCAGATCCTGAACCTGCTCAAGGACCTGCAGGCGGCCCTCGGCCTCAGCTACCTCATCGTCTCCCACAACCTCGCGGTGATCGACTACATGGCCGACACGATCAGCGTGATGGCGCGCGGCCGCATCGTCGAGGAGGCGCCTCGCGCCGCCCTGTTCCGCGGGCCGGCCCACCCCTACACGCGGGCCCTGCTGGCCGCCGTGCCCGATCCGAGCCTCGACCACCCGCTCGACTTCGCCGCGGTGACCGGGGACCAGTCGGATCCGGCCCGCTGGCCGTCGCCCTTCCGCCTCGCCCCCGACGAGGCCGGCGCCATGGTCGAGATCGCCCCCGGCCACCGCGTCCGCCACGGCGCGGCCCTCGACAGGCGGGTAGCCTGATGGCCCGGCTGATGGAGCGCCTGCGCCGCCGCGTCCTCGGCCCCCTGTTCGACCGCCTGGGCTACGACCTCGTGCCGGCGACGCCCGACTGGGCGCACCGCCCGGTCTCGCCCCGCGAGGTCGACCGGCTCCTGGGGAGCGCCGCAGCGCGGCTCGCGCAGGATATCGACGCCGCCGGCATCAGCTGCCGGCACGATCTGCGCGGCCTCGTCGAGGAGTTTTGGGAGCTGATCCCGCGGGCCCCGGTGCGGCAGCGCCGCGGCGGTTCCGGCTTCAACGGCGCGCTCCAGCTCTTCGTGCTGATGCGCGCGCTGGAGCCGGATTTCGTGATCGAGTCGGGCGTCTTCCGCGGGCTCACCACCTGGATCATCCGGCAGGCCCGGCCCGAGGCCGAGCTGTTCTGCCGCGATCCCGACCTGTCGCGCCTGCAATACCGCGACGCCCAGGCCCATTACTGCACCGGCGACTGGTCCACGGCCGACTGGTCGGGCCTCGACCCGGCCCGCACCGTGGCCTTCTTCGACGACCACGTCGCGCAGGGCCGGCGGGTGGTCGAGGCCCATGCCCGCGGCCTCACCCGCCTCGTCTTCGACGACGACGTGGCGGCGCACCGCATCCACGCCCATGGCGGCCCGGCGCACCCGACCATCGCCATGCTGGGCGCCCTGCGCGACGATCCGGAGCCGATCCGCTGGCAGCGCAACGGCCGGGTCTTCGAGCAGCCGGGCATCGATCCCGTCGCCCGTAAGGCGGCCCGCCTGATCGCCCGCACCCACGCCTTCGACGACCTGCATCAGGCCACCGGCTATTCGCCCGCGCGGCTCACCTACGTTCAGCTCCATCCGGAGGGCGGTGGATGAGCGGCGCGTCCGAACGCGAACTGGAGGGCCGCCGCGTTCTCCCTCCCTCTGCGGGGGCGGGTGGCCCGCGCAGCGGGTCGGAAGAGGGGAGCCCGGCTTCCGGCATTGGCGTAGCGTCGATGCCGCGCCTATCCTGCACCGTCGCACCCCTCTCCCGACCCCTGCTGACGCAGGGGCCACCCGCCCCCGCAGAGGGGGGAGGGAGGGGCGGCATCTCCCGCCGCGCCCTTCTCGCCGGCCTCGGCGCGCTGCTTCTTCCGCGCCCGGCCCGCGCCGAGCCGCTGCGCCTGCCCGAGACGCCGCTGGTGGTCGATCTCGCGGCCAGAGGCCGGAGGCTCGGGCAGCCCGGCGGCGTGGTCCGCATGCTGATCGCGAAGGCGCGCGACGTGCGCTACCTGTCGGTGTGCAGCTACTGCCGGCTCGTCGGCTACGATGCCGAACTCGCCCTGAAGCCCGATGTGCTGGAGTCTGTGGAGGTCGAGGGCGGCCGCTTCACCTTGCGCCTGCGCGCGGGCCATCTCTGGTCGGACGGCGCGCCCTTCACCGCGGAGGATTTCCGCTACTACTGGGAGGATGTCGCCAACGAGCGCGAGCTGAGCCCCGGCGGCCCGCCCGACTTCCTGATGCTCGACGGCAAGCCTCCGGCTGTGAGCTTTCCGGACGCGCGCACCGTGATCTATGCCTGGGAGCGGCCGAACCCGCGCTTCCTGCCCGCGCTCGCCGCCCCGCGCGATCCGCTGATCTACCGGCCGGCCCACTACCTGAAAGCCTTCCATCCGCGCTACGCCGGCCGCGAGGCGGCCGAGGCGCTCGCCAAGGGGCAAAAGCTGCGCGGCTGGGCCGCCCTGCACAACCGGATGGACGACAATTTCGAGCTGAACAACCCGGACTGCCCGACGCTGCAGCCCTGGCGGCCGCGCACCCGGGCCCCGGCCACCCGCTTCGTCTTCGCGCGCAACCCGTATTACCACCGGGCCGACACGGCCGGCACGCAGCTGCCCTATCTCGAGTCCATCGTCATGGACGTGGCCTCGACGGGGCTTCTCGTCGCCAAGACCAATGCCGGCGAGGCCGACCTGATGTTCCGCGGCCTCTCGATGGCGGACATCCCGAGCCTGCGCGAGGGCGAGCGGGCGCACCGCTACCGCACCCATCTCTGGCCGCTCGCCCGCGGCTCCGAACTCGCCCTCTACCCGAACCTGACCACTCTCGATCCGGGCTGGCGGGCGCTGAACCGCGATCCGCGTTACCGGCACGCCCTGTCCTTCGCCATCGACCGGCGCACCCTCAACAACACCCTGCTCTTCGGCCTGGGCACCGAGGGCAACGATACGATCGTGCCGGAGAGCCCGCTCTTCTCGCCCGAATTGCGGACCCTCCACGCCACCTACGATCCCGACCAGGCGAATCGCCTCCTCGACGCGGCCGGGCTCCACAGGCGCGACGGCTCGGGGATGCGGCTGATGCCGGACGGGCGGCCCGTCGAGATCGTCGTCGAGAGCGACGGCGAGGCGAGCCTGATCCTCGACGGCCTCCTGCTCATCACCGAGTTCTGGCGGGAGGTGGGCCTGCGCCTCGTGGTGAAGCCGCAGGAGCGCACGAACCTGCGCCGCCGCTCGGTCGGCGGCATGACCGTGATGGTGGCCGCGCAGGGGCTCGACCTCGCCGTGCCCACCGCGATCATGCCGCCGACCGAGCTGAGCCCGGCCCAGCCCGACCATTATTCCTGGCCGCGCTGGAGCCTGAACCTCGAGAGCCGCGGCGCCAGCGGCGAGGCCTGCGACCTGCCCGCCGTGCAGGCCCTGATCGACCTCGACCGGCAATGGCGGGATACGAGCGACGCGGAGCGGCAGGCCGGGATCTGGCGCGCCATGCTGCGCAACCATGCGGAGAACCAGTGGGTGATCGGCACCGTGGCCGGCGCCCTGCAGCCCGTCGTGGGCGCCGACCGCCTCGCCAACCTGCCGGACCGGGCGCTCTATTCCTGGGACCCGACCGCGATGATCGGCGTGCAGCGCCTCGACGAGTTCTTCTGGGATTCCGAAGCCGAGCGCCGGGCGGAGGCGCGATGATCGGCCTCGTCCTCCGCCGGCTCGTCACGATGGCGCTGACGCTGCTCTTCATCTCCGCGCTCGTCTTCTTCGTGATCAAGCTGCCGCCCGGCGACTTCCTGACGAACCGCATCATGGAGCTGCGGGCAGGCGGCGAGGCGGCCTCGGTGGCCAAGGCCGAGCTGCTGATCCGCCAGTACGGTCTCGACCGGCCGGTCTGGCAGCAATACCTGATGTGGGTCGGCCTGATGCCGGGACCGGCCGGGTTCTCCGGCCTGCTCCAGGGCGATTGGGGCTGGTCCTTCGAGTACGACCGGCCCGTGGCCGAGGTGGTGGGCGACGCGCTCTGGCTGACCCTCGTCGTCAACCTCGCCGCCCTCGTCTTCGTCCACGTGGTCGCGATCCCGATCGCGATCTACTCGGCGACGCACCGGCACTCCCTCGGCGACGCGGTGGTGACGGTTCTGGGCTATGTCGGACTCGCGGTCCCGGGCTTCCTTCTGGCGCTGATCCTGCTGTTCTACGCCAACCGCTGGTTCGGGCTCTCCATCGGCGGCCTCTACGACGCGCAGTTCACCGGCAAGCCCTGGGACGGGGCGAAGATCCGCTCCCTGCTCTCGCACCTCGTCGTGCCGACCCTGGTGATCGGCCTCGGGGGCACCGCGGCGATGATCCGGCGCATGCGCGCGAACCTCCTCGACGAGCTCGCCAAGCCCTACACGGTGACGGCGCGCGCCAAGGGCCTGCCGCCGACGCGCGCGCTGCTGAAATACCCGTTCCGAATGTCGCTGAACCCGTTCGTGGCCGATATCGGCAACCTGCTGCCGCATCTCGTCTCGGGCTCCGTGCTGGTCTCGTTGGTGATGAGCCTGCCCACCGTCGGGCCGTTGCTGCTCGAGGCGCTGCGTAGCCAGGACCAGTTCATGGCCGGCTTCATCCTGATGTTCGTGGCGGGGCTGACGGTGTTCGGCATGCTGGTCTCGGACCTCGTCCTGGTCTGGCTCGACCCGCGCATCCGGATGGGCGCCCGATGAGCGACCGGATCCGGGACCCCGCGCATTTCGTCGATCCGGCCCCGTTCGATCCGGAGGCGGCCCGTGAGGGCAGCCGCGAGGCGCTCTCCGCCCGGCGCCTGTTCCTGCGCCGCTTCCTGCGCCACCGCATGGCGGTCGCCGCCGGCCTGATCCTGCTCGCCCTCTACGCCACCGTGCCCTTCGTGGAGTGGCTCGCGCCCTACGGCCAGGCCCGGCGCAACCGCGACTTCCTCTACGCGCCGCCGCAAGCGGTGCACCTGTTCCACCAGGGCCGCTTCGTCGGGCCCTACACCTATCCCTACCGGGCCGCCCTCGACCTGGAGACCTTCCGGCGCGACTACGTGACGGACCGGACGCGGCCGCAGCCCCTGCGCTTCCTGTGCCGGGGCGACGCCTATGCCTGGCTCGGGCTGATCGCGAGCGACCGCCACCTCGTCTGCCCGCCCGAGGGCGGGACGCTCTTCCTCCTCGGCACCGACCGCCTCGGCCGCGACATCCTCTCGCGCATGATCTACGGGGCGCGCATCTCCCTCGTCATCGGCCTCGTCGGCGTCGCGATCTCCTTCGCCCTCGGCCTGCTGTTCGGCGGGCTCGCGGGCTATTTCGGCGGATGGGTCGACGCCGCCGTGCAGCGCCTGATCGAGCTGGTGCGGGCGCTGCCGGAGCTGCCGCTCTGGCTCGCCCTCTCGGCGGCGCTGCCGCCGAACTGGAGCCCGCTGTGGATCTTCTTCGGCATCACCCTGATCCTCGGCCTGCTCGACTGGCCGGGCCTGGCGCGGGCGGTGCGCGGCAAGCTGCTGGCGCTGCGCGAGGAGGATTTCGTGGCCGCCGCCGAGCTGATGGGCGCCTCGCCGGTCCGGGTGATCGCGCGGCACCTGATCCCGAACTTCATGAGCCACCTGATCGCCTCGGCGACCCTGTCGATCCCGGGCATGATCCTCGGCGAGACGGCGCTCTCCTTCCTGGGGCTGGGCCTGCGCCCGCCGGTGACGAGCTGGGGCGTGCTCCTGAACGAGGCGCAGAACCTCGCTGCCGTCCAGCTCTACCCATGGCTTCTCGTGCCCGTCCTGCCGGTTCTGGTCACGGTGCTGGCCTTTAACTTCCTGGGCGACGGTCTGCGCGACGCGGCCGACCCCTATCACTGAGCTCCCATGCAAGACCTCGCCCACGCCCTGACCGCGCGCACGGCCACGCTCGGCGTGATCGGCCTCGGCTATGTCGGCCTGCCCCTGGCGCTGGCCGCCGTGCGGGCCGGCTTCCCGGTGATCGGATTCGACATCAACCCGCAGCGGGTCGCGCGCATCAATGCGGGCGAGCCGGTGATCAGCCATCTCGATACGGAGGGCCTGCGCGCCGCGATCGCCACCGGGCGCCTGCGCGCCAGCACCGACATGGCGGAGCTGAGCCTTCCGGATGCGATCCTGATCTGCGTGCCGACGCCGCTGACGCCCCAGCGCGAGCCGGATCTCTCCTTCATCCGTAAGACGGCCGCCGACATCGTCCGGGCGCTCCGACCCGGCCAGCTGGTGGTGCTCGAATCGACCACCTGGCCCGGCACGACGGAAGAGGTGCTGAAGCCGATCCTCGAGGCTGGCGGCCTACGGAGCGGACAGGACTTCTTCCTCGCCTTCTCGCCGGAACGTGAGGATCCGGGCAACGACCGGCACAGCCTCTCCACCGTCCCGAAGGTGGTGGGCGGCGACGGCGCGCAGGCCCGCGACCTTGCCGAGCAGCTCTATGGTGCGATCGTCGCGCGCACCGTGCCCGTCTCCTCGACGGCGGTGGCGGAGGCCGTGAAGCTCACCGAGAACATCTTCCGCGCCGTCAACATCGCTCTCGTGAACGAGCTGAAGGTGGTCTACGACGCGATGGGGATCGACGTCTGGGAGGTGATCGAGGCGGCTTCGACCAAACCCTTCGGCTATATGCCGTTCCATCCGGGCCCGGGCCTCGGCGGCCACTGCATCCCGATCGACCCGTTCTACCTGACCTGGAAGGCGCGCGAGTTCGACGTGGCGACGCGCTTCATCGAGCTTGCCGGCGAGGTGAACCGGGCCATGCCCCACTACGTGGTCGAGCGCCTCGCCCAGGCGCTCGACCGCAGGGGCCGGACGCTCTCGGGCGCGGCGATCCTGATGGTCGGCATCGCCTACAAGCGCAATCTCGACGACATGCGCGAGAGCCCGGCCCTGAAGCTGATCGCCCTCCTCGAAGCCCGCGGCGCAACGGTGCGCTACCACGACCCGCACGTCCCCGAGATCCCCCCGAGCCGCGCCCATGGGGCGCTCGCCGGCCGCAGTTCGGTGGCGCTGACGGCGGAGGCTCTGCGCGCATGCGACGCTGCCCTCATCGTCACCGACCACGATGGCATCGACTACGCGGCCATCCTCGCCCACGCTCCCCTGGTGGCCGATACCCGCAACGCCTGCGCGCGCGCCGGATTGGATGGCCCCAACTTAGTGAAGTGCTGAGACGCGCTCCGCCGCGAAAAGCGCGGCCGCGCGCGAAGCGACGCGAAAACCCGATTGACGAGCGCCTCCTCGCCCCCTAAACGCATCCGCACACCGCCGGAAACGGACGGTTGCCCAGGTGGCGGAATTGGTAGACGCGCTGGTTTCAGGTACCAGTCTCGCAAGAGGTGAAGGTTCGAGTCCTTTCCTGGGCACCATATATTCCTAGCCCGCTGAGTCTCTGATAGAATTGGGTTTTCGACCACAGACCGGGTCACAATGCCGGGTCACAGCCCCCAATGATTCTCACGATGAAGCGGCATGCTGTCCGACACGATTCGGGCCTCCATCAAGTCAAGATCCGCATCCCCGCCGACGTGGTCGAGCGTGCGCGTGGCCATGTTCTCACGGTGACGTTGCCGGCGAGCGCGGCAGAGCCCGAATGCGTCGTCAGCTACAAGTTGGGTGAGTTCTGCAAGGGCAGTCTCCGGACCAGGGACGCGCGGACAGCCGACCTCAGGCGACATGCTGTCGTCGCCGCGCTGGCGGGCCTGTGCGACGCGATCCGGCGGGGTCCTGCGGTGCTCTCACAGCGTCAGATCGTTGCCCTCAGCGGCGAGACGTACCGGCTCCTGATGGCCGAGCACGGGGACAATCCGGGCAGCGAGACCGAGTGGGCGCAGTTCAAGGCTTTGACGCGGGCGGCACTCGAAGGCCGAATCCCCGGTGCGCCTGCGATCCCGGAGCGTGGCCGGTCGGATGACGCGGTGATCACGGAGCTTCTGTTCGGCGCTGAGGGCGAGCTTACCGACCGGGTGAACGCTCTCCCGGTGACGGAGGACATGCGAGCTCTTGAGCAACGCGTCGGCAGGCTGGCCTATTGGGTCCTGGCCCGGCACGGCATCGAGGTCGAGGACGCTCAGCGGCTCGCCTTGCTCCGTGAGATAGCGCGTGCGGCTCTGGATGCGGGCTGGGCGCTCAAGCGTGCCGCGGGTGGGGACTTCGCACCCGATCCGAAGGCGCAGCGCTTCCCGGCATTCGAGACCAGGGCAGCGGGGGTCTCGCTCTCCGACCTGTTCGACCGTTGGCAGAAAGAGACTAAGCCGGCAGGCAGCACCGTCACCACGTGGCGCGGGATCGTGCGGGACCTTGCCAAGGCATGCGGACACGAGGACGCGGCCAGGATCACCGCAGAGGACATCGTCCGGTTCAAGGATAGCCGCGTCGCACTCGGTCGCACCGCGAAGACGATCAACGACAGCGACTTGGCATGCCTCCGAGCGCTCTTCCGGTACGGGCTCGCCAACAAGCTCATCACCGCCAATCCCGCCGAGGGGGTCAAAGTCTCAGCCAAGAAGCGGGCAGGCACCGGCAAGCTGCCGTACGAGGATGCGGAGATCGCCCGGCTTCTGGCACTCTGTGCGCGAGAGGAACACCCGGCCCGGCGCTGGATTCCCCTGCTCCTGGCAACGAGCGGTGCGCGTGTCGGCGAGGTATCGCAGCTATGGGCAGAGCGGGTCCGCGAGATCGACGGTGTGCCCTGCATGGAACTGCGCCCGGCCGAAGACGGCGGCTCCTTCAAGACGGAGGGCTCTGAGCGGATCGTGCCATTGCACCCGGCCGTGATCGAGGCGGGCTTCCTGCGCTTCGTCGATGGGAAGGGGAGGGGGCCTCTGTTCTACGGTCGGAGCCGTGGGAAGGGCTCGGCCCGTCACGTGTCCAAGGGGGTCGGCAATCACCTCGCGGACTGGATCCGGACGCAGGGTTTCGACAACCCGAGGAAGCCGCCGAGCCACGCGCTTCGGCATGCCTTCAAGTCTGCCGCGGTGCGGGTCGGCATGCTCGATTCCGTGGCTGACGCGATCCAGGGGCATGCGCCAAAGACGGAGGCCGGCACCTACCGGCACTTCGATATGAAGACACTGGCCAAGGCAGTTGCATCGATCCCGATTCCGATATTGCGCGATGCGGACGGGGGGATGCCGGCCGAGCCCGTACCTCGAACGGAGGAGAGGAGGTCGAGGCCCTAGGCCTCGCTGTCCCCGTTATCCACAGCGCAGGGTAAGGGTGCCAATTGCCGCGGCACCCCTGGTCGTATCTGTCCCCGCAATCCTATTTGTTCCGCAAATGTTCTCTTTCCGCGGGGCTTCCGGGATGCAGCACCAACCTGCCGATATCCCGCAGACAGAAGCCGAGCGGATTGCTGCCGCCTACCTAGGCCGAGCGGGCGGTGATGCGCGAGCCGCACTCATTCAAGCGGTCTCGGATGCGTTAGCCGATCTTGCTGAGGCGGAGCGGCGGTCCCTGCGCCGTGATCGGCTCATTTCCCGCGGGTACGTACGGGGCGCCTACACACAGGATAAGCGCGCGTGATCCTGAGTCGGGTCGCTGAGTTGCCACAGGACGGAGCGTCCACCGTCCGTGTCGCGATCCTGGGCCAAGCGCTGTGCGCCGGTTTCCCGTCACCAGCTGACGACTTCATGGAAAGCGCGCTTGAACTGCCGCGCTGGCTGGTGCCGAACCTACCGGCCACCTTCCTGTGGCAGATCCGGGGCGAGTCCATGCGCGGAGCCGGCATCTTCGACCGGGATTTCGCTTGTGTTGATCGCAGCATCACGGCCGGTCACGGCAGTATCGTCGTCGCTGCGGTGGACGGGCAGATGTCGATCAAGCGCCTTGTCATCGAGGGCAACGTCGCAAGGCTGGCCTTTGACAACCCGGACCTACCGGCCTTTGCGGTCGAGGAGTTCGCCGAAGCGCAGATCTGGGGCGTAGTGACCTTCTCAATCCGTTGGCATGTGGCTCGCCGCGCTATGGCTCGCGCATGAGCACCGCGTGGGAGGTGATCAGCAACGGCCGCGCTTTGGCACTTATCGACGGGAACTCATTCTACTGCTCTTGCGAACGGGTGTTCGACCCGAAGCTCGTGAGTTTGCCACTGGTTGTGCTCGCGAATGATGATGGCTCCCGGAATCGGCCAGGTTCTTGTCGAGTGACATTTTTTTGAAATATACTTCGATTTGATTGATCGAGTGATTTCTCTGCTTGCCGAAGGGGGGCGAGATGACGGTTACAGTTTTCGCGTGGAAAATGTTCAAGTATCGACCGGGTGAAGGGGTTGGGGTGGGTCATGCGGCACTGTCGATTAGCGGAAATTTCGGATCAATATATGTAAGTTTCTGGCCAGCAGCTCACAATTTGAAGTCGGGTTTATATTCGGAGGCCAAATTGCATTTTATGAACGGCGACAAGAAAGCTGATGGAACTCCTGATTGGGCTTCTAAGCCTATCGAAGATTTGAATGAGGAACGAATCATACAGTGGTGGAGCAGGACACAGCCCAACTGCCTGCTCGATTTTAAGAATAGAACTGATTTTATGAAGACTGGAGAAGTCTCAGCCGCGAAAGGTAGTATCTATAATATTGTAGCAAATCAATGCTCAACGACTGTTGTTCGAGCGTTGATTGAGGGAGCATCTTCAAATCGGAAGGCAGCCATCATTGGTGCGTTGGGCATCAGTCATGGAACTGGCGCAGGCGTGATTTCGCTGCCGACAATAACGCCGCAGGACGTTAGAAATCTCGTTGCCTCGGTATGGGGTGATTAGGCTGATTATCTGATTTTTATCATTCCACCATCCGCTGAAATCTCTGATTATAAGTCGTGTCCACGGGGCTCTTGGCTACTGTCCGTGGTCAGCACGATGACCGCCACATGATCGCGTTCCGATGAGAGACGAGCCTATATGCGACAGCGGACTTGGCCCGGAGGCTGTACACTCGTCGTTCCGGCTTCACCTCCCGCCCGTCCCCGTGAGGACGACTCTCCGAAGTCGGGCGCGCCCAAAGCCGATCCCTGCAAACCGTGAGATGCTTACGCGGCTGCGGTAGCCGGAGCCTGAACCGCGCTTCTGGCAGATGGACCGTGAGCGCGCGGGCCCGCTGATGGCGGCAATCGACGCCTTGCAATGCGCGCTGAGGGCCCGGCACCGTGATGCCGGCCTGGGCCGGTGTGACGGATCGGCGGCCGTGGAGCACGAAGTTTGAATTTCGCACGCCGCGCTACACTACACAGATAAGCGAGTTGCCGTTCGCCATCGTTTGAGTTCCGATAGATTCTGCCACGTATCTAATACAAGTATTGGCATGAATACAGTCGAAAACCGAATCTCAGAGACGGGCGATGGCGCGGTAGATGTGAAGCCTAGTTGCAACACTGAAGCGACATTTGCACACAAAGCTGTTGAAACCTCAGGTAGCGCTTGTGCCTATGGAATGCAGCCTGCAAAAGAATGAAAGGGATCCAGAAGCGATAACAACGGCAATGGGGTATGGGATGAGGATAATCCGACAGGTAGCAGGACAGGCGTAGCGGATGCCTACTAGAAGCCTGATCGACTCGCTCAACATATCTAGTGCGGGAGGCGTCGCCGGACGACGGGGATATCGCTATCAAGATCATGTAGCAGCCGCGATATTTCTCGATATGCTCTATAGTCCAGATATTCATCAGATAGAGTGTGAAACAGCCGACGATATTGTCGCGCGTAAGAAGATCGACGGCATAAGCATAATCGAGTATATACAAGTAAAGACTACAGAATCGGACTTCAAATGGTCGTTATCTGAACTGAAAGAGAGAACAAAGATCAAAGGGGCCGGAAAGCCGGGCTCATCTTTGATTGAAAAATCACTTGCATGTGATCGATTTGGAGATACTGCTCATTTTCGGTTCGTATCGACCCGTGACGTCAGAGCAGAGTTGCAGCTTTTCAAAGTCGATAGAGCGAAACGGGGTCCAATCGCGAAAGAATACGATGCTCTGGTGAAGAGATTTGAAAATGTCTATAAGAGTTTCAAGTCTAAAGGAAAAAACAATATTGAGTACTGGGCTAGAAACATGCTCTGGCAGGTGGAGGCCTCTGAAGATAGTCTAAGGAATAAGAATATAAATCGGATCCTCGATCTAGCCGATCGAGATGGCGCTCTAACGCCACACTCACACGCCCAGATCGTCTATGCGCGCCTTTTATGCGCTGTCGGTGATGCCGCAGACGCGATTGCTGCGACCGATCCAGACGCAAAGGCGATAACGCGGAAAGAGGCCTACGACTGGTGGAATGATCAGCTAGGGGACATGAGACGATCATATCGCGGCACCGTGAAGGTATATCAAGTCACGACCCAGGCATTTTTTACGGCCTTGCATCGAATTGAAGAGCAGTCCGCATTTCGACAACTAGATGCTTATGATGTTGCCTTTGATTTCGGAAAATGGCGAAGCCAGGAACTCATTGATTATCTTCTCAATTGGTTACCAGAGGTAGTATTGCCTGCGCGGGTACTGGCCGATAATTACGGCCATATCGAAGCGAGGACCTTGATCAAGCGATCGATAAGAGAGCGCGAGCGGCATGCGCAAATCAGCGATGCCCGATTGCTCGCTGAACTGATGATGCATGCAATTATGAGACATTATCTAGATAGTGAGCCAATTGCATGCCGCCTGTTTTCTTTCAGTGGGGCTACATCTGTCCCGACTAGTGCTCATATAGTGCAAAGCGCTGCCGGGGATGAACTGTGGCTTTCACGTGCGCATTTGACCTTGGCTAATGATCATAATTCAATAGTTTCTGCCGCAATTGGCGAAATGAAAAAAACACTTTTGACCGATTATCTCAGAGAAGAGCGCGACATTATCATTCAGTTGCGAGAGCCTCAGCACATGAGAGCTACTAACCTAGAGAGAATTTTTGACCGATATGGTAAGCTTCAAGATCTTTTGAAGGCTATTCGGTTGCCTCTCTTGATTGCGTATGACAGCAATATAATTGCGTCTGGATATCGGCATGACTATGTGGATGATTTGATTGCCGAAGTTACGGCATCATATGAACAGATAAAGCCTCAGCTCAATCCGGAACTGCAGACGCTCCAAGTCAACATTTTCCTTATACCAGTAGAAGATGTATCCCATCTGGTAGCAAATTTCGGCGCGTCTTTGAGGAGAAACTAATGAGTCCTGATGAGCTAAGATCTGTCTTAGGTGGCTCAAAATTTGAAAAGCCGGCCGTCATTAGGATTTTTAGAGAAATTACATCATTGGTCAACGCTAAGACAACGCATGATCTTGGGCGAGAAATGGTAATTCGTGCACTGGACGTGCGCGATCGGCTTCCCGCCGAGATCCTTCCGCTTCTTGACTCACTCGTTCAGACGACTGGATTACTACCTTATCTGAACCCCGAGAGTCGCAAAACGTTAGAAGACTTTGCGCTACATGAGGCGCACAAAATACCCAATGTGGAAGGAGAGGCTGTTTTTCACAGCTTGCAGCTTAAAATCTATAACCTGATTATGTCTGGTATCAACGTTGTGTTGAGCGCAACAACGAGTGTCGGTAAAAGCATGATAGTTGACTCGATCATTGCGTCGAGCAAATTCAAAAAAATAGTTATAGTGGTCCCTACAATCGCTTTGATAGACGAGACGCGGCGTCGTTTGATTAGAAAATTTGGCGAAACCCACACGATTATCACCCATCAAAGCCAAGAGCGGGTGCAAGGAAAGCCTGTGCTCTATGTCCTCACGCAGGAGCGAGTTCTTGCTCGTAAAGATCTAACTGATGTCGATTTCTTTGTGATCGATGAGTTTTATAAACTTGATCTCAGGGATGTTTACGACGAGCGAGCTATTGATCTGAATTTATGCTTCCACAAACTGGCAATGCAGGGAGCTGTTTTCTACTTGATTGGGCCGCATGTTCATGAAGTGCGGGGGTTGGCGGAGCGTTACAATCACTATTTCATTCCATCGCAATACTCCACTGTTGCAGTAGACGTTGTGCAATTCAATCTTCCTAAAAAGGGAGAAGAAAGATTAAACAAGGCCGTAGATCTTTGCACATCATTGGAAGATCCAACTCTTGTTTACTGTCAGTCTCCTTCCAAAGCAGCCGAGGTTGCAGAGGCCTTGATCGGCTCAAATAAATTCAAGCCCGTGAAGGAAATGGCGCCCGCCGTAGATTGGCTTAGCCGGCACTTCCCGAAAGAATGGACGGTTATCCGAGCGCTCCAATATGGCATAGGCATACATCACGCAAATGTACCAAGGGCCATTCAGCAATTCATTATTCGATCTTTTGAAGAAAACACAGTAAAAATATTGATATGTACATCGACGATCATTGAAGGGGTTAATACTGTTGCTAAGAACGTCGTAATCTACGACCGCAGAGTTAAGACATCGAATATAAATTACTTCACATTCAAAAACATTGCTGGGCGAGCCGGAAGGATGGGATCTCATTTCGTCGGTAAGGTCTTCATTTTAGAGGAGCCCCCGGCGGAAGATATTCATGCCATTAATCTGCCTATCGAGGAACAAACCGAACATACGCCTCTCCCATTGCTGCTTGATCTCCCAGAGGAAGACCTTGCTCCGATCTCACGTGAGCGAATTCAAGGGATTGTAGATGTTAGTCCGTTGAATTTGGACACCATAAAGGCGAATAGGCATATTCCGGTTGAAATACAAAACGAAGTAGCGAACCTTATCAAGACGAATTCTCAGCTACGCAATACATTAGCCTGGACCGGCGTGCCCGAAGGGCCGCAGCTCAACGCTTTGTGTGGGGTTATATTCGAGTATTTTGGCGCATCGGCTACCTTGAAGGGGCATCAGATCCATTCGGGAGAGCAGCTTGCTGCTTGTCTAACTAAGCTGAAGTATGTCAATACCCTTCGTGAATTCATAGAAGAAAGACTTATTTTCAAAAGAGGAGGGACGACGGTAAGTGAGTCGGTCGAAGATACATTGAAATTATTACGAAAATACATCGGATACAAGCTGCCGAAGCAGATCATGGCACTCGATAGTATACATCGAGATGTATCGCGTCAATTTGGTTCAAGAAAAACTGCAAATTACGAGATGTACGCCGCCTCGGTCGAAGGACTGTTTATCGACTCTGGTCTGTTCGCATTGGACGAATATGGAATTCCTCCAGAACTAACAAAACGTTTTATGCGCAAAGACCGAGTAGTCAATAAACTGGATGACGCAATAAATCTGATTTTGACCGCTGACGTGGCGGGAATGGATTTCCATCCATTTGAGAAGACTCTATTGGATAATTTTCGCTCGAACGTGCGGCCCAATCTGGAATGATAAATTTTGATCAATGGGCGGCCATGGAGCTAGTGATGACTGCGGCCATCGGCTTTGGATTTGCCGCTACGGTTGGAGACCTCATCCGGAGACGGAAGTGCATTTTACGACAGGCCGAATGATTGGGAGGTATATCGAAAGGCGTGTGTGCGAGTTGAAGGCGAGCGAATTTGCGATGGTAGCAGATAAATTTGCAAGAAGTGATGATAAGACGGTATTCAGCTCGCAGCGTAATTGGCAGCTATGACGATCCGTTCGTTCTTGCAGCGTGAGCACGTTCCAGGGGCGCGGTTGAAATCGCGCGTGGTTCCGAGCGCGCCTGTTATCTGCGCAGCGTGTGCGTGGGAGTTGAACTTCAATTCGTCGCAGATGCACCTGTCGCACACAGGCCTTGGGGCTTGGGACGTGATGAAGTCGTTGACACGCTGAGCAACAAGCACTGGAATCTCCTGACCCGACTTGGCGTCGAGCATATGCGAGCGGCAGGGGAGGTGAGAAGAAGCGGAAGGCGCGACCGTGGGGCGTTTGAGCATCGTGGTAGCCGGGCTTGGCGTCGCCGTCCTGGCAGGGGCGTGGATGTGGTTCGAGTCGTTCTACACGAAGGCAGGGGGGCTCATCGGCTATCGCGGCCCTCTCCCGAACCAATGCCTGTACTCGACTGATGGCATCTGCGGAGTCGCCTACAGTGCCGGTGCGATGGCAGGAGCGCATCCCTACCAGCCTTGGCCGTTTTGGCTCGGCGTCGGCCTGCTCGTTCTCGCGGCGCTGATCGATCTCCCGATCTGGCCGGTGCGGACCGAGTCGCGTGGCAGCGGACTCTACATCCCCCCGGACCGGATCGAACCTGTCCTGCCGGGTCCCGAGACTGTGCCAGAGAGCTACCAAGCTGATGCCTTTCCCGAGGGGTGGCGCGTGACCGGACGGGATCGGGTCTGAGATGTCCAGGGTCGGAGCCGCGTTCGCCAACGCTGTCCGCGAGATGCGCAGTGCGATCCCGGACAAGGCCGATCCGCTCCGCACCTACCTCAGATTCCTCATACCTGCGGCGTGCCTGATCGGCGGATTCATGTTCGCGGCTCAGGGGATTGGCGGGGCTGGATTCGTCCTGAACTCACTCTCAGGATGCGTCGCGACGTTCATCTACATGATGATGACCATTGGAGGGTTCGCCGCGTTCCTGTTCGCAGCGAGCTTCCTGCTTCACCTCAAGCATGGTCCGCAGCCTCGGAAGCCGGGCACCTTCGGGCTGATCGACAAAATCCTGCTCGGCGCTTCCGGCCTGATCATCGGGATTGTCCTCTTCGGGGTCCTTACCGCCGTCTCCTTCGTGCCCATCCTAGGTAAGCAGGTCACGTTCATGTTCCGAGACCGGGACTGACACGCTCCGGCTATCGAGGCTTCGGGCGTGGCGCGCTGATCGTCACCATGCGGCCGGTCACGGGGTCGAGAACCGTGACGGTGCCTGTCATCGCTTGGCCGCTTTCTCTGCAGCAACCTTCTCCGGATCTCGGTATTGCGCCAGGACAGGATGATTGCGCTGCAACAGGTCGATGCCCATGAACACCAGACGGCGGATCAATTCTGAACGACTCATGGTCGATCCGTCCTCTTCCGGGCCGGCTTCTTCTCTCAGGGCGTCGAGAAGATTAATCATGGACTCATCGAAGGTGACTCCGATGCTGCGGGCGGTGCTGGTTGGCTTGGGTGATGACATGTGAAAGCTCAGTGAGTATTTGGGCCTTTCCAGGAAGAGGACAGGCGGGGTGATACGGCAGAGCAAGACCGGCATCGTGGCGATGCGCTGAATCGGCCCTGCAATGCCCTAGGATGCCCGCTGGCGGCTAAGAGTGGCCGGCAGGCAGTTGGAGCGACAATAGGCAGTTGGAGCGACAATCAAGCACGCGCGCGCGTGCGCGAGGCAGAGGGTTCGATTTCCGCGAAGAATCTCGCGGCGTGCCGGAACCTCAGCCGTTCTGGCGTGTTCATGGTCAGCACGGGGCGGATCCGTGTGGCGCGGGGTACGACTCCGCGGGCCCTCTAGACGTGTCTAGGAGGCCCCAAATTCCGGGGGGTAGCCCCCGACGATAGCCCACCGAACCGGGCCCCGGAGATACACCGGAACAGCGCAGCGGCAGTTTGCTTCGCGATGCAGCTAGCCTCCTCCTAACGCCATGACACCTAGCGGGTGCACGGCAATTCTGTGAGGCATTGCAGTTCCCGCGGTCTATACATCGAATCTCCGACTTCACTGCGTACAAATTCTGCTTCCAGATGGTCTGTTCAAAGTCCTAGGGCTGATTTGAACAGGGTCGGCGTCGCGTCACTGCTTTTGAAGCAGTGCGAGATGGTGCGTGATGTTGTCTTCCGCGCATTGGGAAATGATAGATAAGCATAAAAAATGGCTTCGGGCGGCAAGTGGTTATAGATCGTCATGTAGGGCTGGATATCCGCCAAATATTCAAAATAAGGAGGGTCTACGATGCCGTCTAAATCAGCCAAAGATGTCGCCATTGCTGAAATTGATCTCGCTGAGGTTCCGAGATCTCGCGGTATTCGCCAGGAGCAAGTAAATGCTCCACCGACAAATGCGCCTCTAGGTCCTGAGACTCGCGTAGTAATCCGGCGCCACTGGAATGATTATCGGAAGGGTGTAGTTCTCTTCCGTTGTATCAAAGGGCTGCATTGGAGCCATTATAGTGGCGGAATTTGTGCTTCATCCCCTTACTTGATGATGATGGGGTACATCTGGTGCACAGATATCATCTCAGGCGAGGTGGCCCATTCCTGCTGCCATGGGCCAGCGCCGCACTGGATCAAAGTAACCATTGTTCAAAAAGACAATCCCCGAAATATTGTGAGAGAATTGAAGAAAATCGCAAGATGAGGCGGATATAGAGAGCGAATGGGTAGATAAGATTAATATTCGCGGATTGATGGATGATCATTCGCCGAAAAATTATATCTTGCGATTGTCAGGTGCGAAGCGTGTAGTTCAAGTGGCGTCCCTGGCTGAAGGTGTAATATTTATCAACTATTGATCTGCTCTCTAGTTGACACTCTCATGCCAGCCATCGAGACCTAGGCTGCTCTGTCAGCCGGCGGAACTGCGCGCAGATTTCCTGCTCAAGCTCCGTCAGGGTGTCCGTGGGGTCAATCAGGACAACAGTGTCGTCCGGGACCGACACGTGCACCGCTGGCGCGGACTTCTCTACGAGGGCAATGGCGGGGGCAGGCTTCTGCTCCACGGAGACGGTTGGTCTCGTCGCGGCAGCGGCGAGACGGGCGCGCTGAGCCTGCTCCATTTCGAGGTGTGCTTGCCGGCCCCGCACCGCGAGAAGGTAAGCTTCCGCCCTGGCCTGATCGACGGGGCTATCGGGCAAGCCGACATCGTCGTCGGTGATCTCGTGCAAGGTGATCGGGGGCAACGTGACCGGCTTCCGAGCCGGAGGGTCGAACGTGGCGGATCGCCGGGGCGGTTCCTTCGCGTACAGACGGAGAGCGGCCAGCATGGTCGATTTCGATAGTGACATCGGTTCTTGATCCTGAAGCGTTAGGGGGCGGCGGCCGATCAGTCCCTGACCAGCGAGAAGGCCGGATCAATCTCGGCGAATTCCAGCAAGGCGGCGGGCGCGGCGGCACGGAGCCGGGCGAGAACAGCCTCAAACTCGGCAGCGTTCGAGGCTACGAGTTGTTGTGCATCCCCTCCGGTCGCAGAAGGGTACGTGTTGCTGTGCAGTTCATGTGGCAGTTGATCCGGTGACGGCTGAGACGCGGCGGCATCGACAGGGTACGTATTACTGTGCGCGCCATCGCGTTCTTCCCGGAGACGCTTGCGACGCTGGCGGGAATAGTAGGAGTTCGGACTGACGCCATAGAAGCGGAGTTCGGCGGCAACGCTCTCAGTCCTGGGCGTGGCACCAGCCTTCGCGCGGCGGAGGCGAGCCCGAGCGGCACGGCGAGCGCGGTCTCGGTCGGCGGGCGACAGTTCTTCGTCGGTAGAAGTCGGGATTTTCGCAGTGCTCATCGCAGAATTCGGGCCGATCGTGTGAGGCGATAGGCCGTCTGTATAGCACAAATCCAGACTATCACATAATGATGCCCGGCCTCGCGTGATGCGAAGTCCGCAGTTTGATGCACATCACCGCAGTAAGAGCGTAATGGACCTTTCCAAAGGAATGGCGAGGACTTGGTATGCCGTCGAGTTCAACTTGGCATCGTGGTGGCCGCGCCAACGGTTGCCGGTGAATCGCAACGCTGTGCCCCCTCTCCCTCCTGGTCAGGAAAGGAAGGGTGCGGCATGCGCCAGCGCTTGGGAGTAGGGCACTCCGCTTACCCCAATCATTCGGTTGGAAAGGAAAAGCCTTCAGGTGCGACGCTTCCTTGCGCTCCGCTTCAGTCCGCTGATCCACAGGTTGTGCTCAGACGTTGAGCTTGGTGTCTCTCCGGTGGGAGTGTTCCCACCTCCGAGAAAGGCATTGAAGGTGCTGTGCGTTCGGTATGAAAAACTGCCGAAATCGCTGGATGCAAGAGCGTGGAACTTACTGCAAGTGTGACAGGATCTCACTGCAAGTGTGACAGCGAAATCCCGGGATTTTCGACCGCGTGTGACAGGATCAAGCTCGCCCATCCACCTCCTGATGGATGAGATTATACAACTGGAGGTAGTGTCTCGCAGCGAACTCGGCGATCTCCTTGGCGACGGGGATCATCTCCTTTGCGCATGCCTTGGTCGGCCGGAAGCGGGCGAGCATGATTGCCTCGATCTCCCGGGCGGCTTGCGAGTTGGTGTACATGACAGACTCCGGCACGATCGGCTTCGCGCGCGGTGCAGGTTCATCCTCGATCATGGGAAGCCTCCGCACCTCGCGGCGCGGCTTCTGCGCCCGCCTCTCGATCGTCATCGGCTCCGAGAACAGGTCGAGCTGCGTCATGGTCTGAGTCGTGGTCATCGTGTCGAACCCTGGGGAGCGCGTGAGCCTCCCATATAGCATCAAGCCGTTGTTCTTGCTTCAGAAATTCGTTGTCGGCTTCCCACTGCCGAGCCGTTGCGACAAGCCCGTCGAGTCCGTGCCGTTCCCTGGTTTTGCGGATCCATGCGGTTGAGGCCGGGGCCTTGCCCGTCGTCGCGGTCTTCCAGCGCATCAGAAGGTCCAAGACCTCCGGGTCGATCGCCGTCTGACGCTTGCTGTGACGCGGAACCTCGATGGCGATGCGTGCAAGCTGCGCCTCCGTCTCGGTCAGGCCGTCTGTTTCTACATCTCCCGAGGTGAGAGGCGCCGCGCTGGCGCCGCGTTCGATCCAGTTCCAGACCGTGCGGACCGAAACGCGCTTCTGGCGTGCAAGCTCTTCGACGCGCCGCGCGATGGCGTCCTCGGATGCAGCCGGGCCGGGCGTGCGCTTCAGGCGGTAACGGCGGTCCCGCAGCGATTTCGTGACCTGTGCATCGGATTTGTCTTTGAGCCCCCGATGCGGTGCGATCTGCGCCTCAGGGAGCAAGCCGATCTCGAATTCGAGGACGAGGTTGCAAAATCCGATCGGGTCGCAAGCCAACTTGGCGACGTGGTCTCGTGAGTACCCCATGCGACGCGCAAGCTCGCGGATCTCGCGACGCTCCACAGGGGTGAAGCTCGGCTCGCTCATCCGCACGGGTTCGAGGGCGCACTTTTCCTTCGCGAAGATCGCCCTGATGCGCGGACGCGTGAGCGACAGGCGGGCGGACAGCACCGCGAGGTCAACGAGATAAACATGCCGGTGCCGGCTCTCGGACTGCCGCGCGGCCCGCTCCATGTGCCGGGCCCACGCTTCTCCAAAGGCTGCGAGCGGTGCGGGGGCTGTTCCCATCCAAAGGTGAAGCGCTCGCCACGGCTCCACCTCCCATCCGAGAGCTTGTGCGATCAGGGGAGCATATGTCAGGGCGACCGCTCCGGCGTCGGTCTCGCGGTCTAAGACTGCAACCTCCGTGACGATCAGGGCGACCAGTTCCGCAACGTGCTCGGACAGGGCGTCCCGATCGCTCTCCGGGTGAGACTCGATGATGGTCCGCACGTCGCGCAGCACCGCATGAAGGCGGGATCGCCTCAGTTCTTCGATCCGGCCAAGGGTCGGTCGTCCACGGACTTGTGATTCTCGATGTTTTCCGCTATAATTCTTCATTAGCGTTGGTCTTCAGCCCGTCACCGACTTCTCCGTGCCAATGGTTCGGTCGGTGGCGGGTGCCCTTTTCGGGCGGTTAGAGGTCTATAGGCTGTCGTCTCGTTCTTTCGATTTGTCGAAACGATAGCGGTTCAGGTTTTCTTCTGATTCTGCGGCAACGATACCACAGTCGAGGCGGAACAGCGAATCAGGGCGACTTGCCAACCGTGTCTGGCGCATGCCTGCTATGCGTCCATTGCATATATCTGCGTCTAACGCATGGCTATTGCGGTTTGGGCAGGATTCTATGCGTCGGGCGCACGCTATGGCGTCGGCGGCGGTTGCCCCACCAAGGAGGGGGTCGAACTGTTCTGTTGATTCAGAGTCATGCTCGGCTGTTGGAGCGCTTGGCCGAAAGTGAACATGGTGGGATCAAGGGTCAGGAAGTCGCCCGCGTTCGATCCGGATGAATAAGAGGCCGGCAACCCCTCGTCTCCCGCAGTTCCCGAGAAAGACGTTCGGAGTCCAGCTTCTTTTGAGTACGAGTGTTGCACAAGGTCGATGAGGTATGAGCCATCGATCCCTGGCCTTGAACTGGTGATCAAGACGCGTTGGCCGTCTCGGAACCACGGATCGCCTGACGCCAGCGTGCCGAAGATCTTGCCGGTGGCGCGATCGAGTTGTGCTTGGGTGGCGTTGGCAGCGGCCTGGGCTTCGCTCTCCGATGGGAACTCTCGCCCATTGATCGAGTATTCCGCGCTGGACTGGTTGTTGCCAAGCTTGGTCGGTGCCTGCACTTCCTTCAATTCATGGGTCTTCTTGTCTCGCCAGCGAGCTTTGGTGGCCTTGAAAGCCGGTGCGCTGTCCACCAAGACTTCGACGTCGGCGAGATGCTCCGGCCTCAGAACATAGGTCGGCATAGCGAAATCCGAGACGGACTTGCCCTCGCCACGCGGTACGAGACTCAGCCGCCCATCTGTGAACTTTGCAATGGCGTTGTATCTCGATTCAAGTTTCGCCACCAAACCCTGAAAGCTGCCGATATTGTTGAGAAATGGCAACTTCTCATCGGCAATCTCGCGGTGCACATCCACCCGCATGCCGATCTTCGAACCGAACTCCGCAAGTACCTGTTCGACGGTCTTCCCCTCGTATTGGGTGACCTTCTGCGATTTAAGCTCCGATAGAGACGAGGCCGCCGTGCCAATGACGCTGATTTGCTTGGCGGGAAACCGGTAGCGCACCTTGTTGATTTCAAAACTTCCCATAAAAGCGGTCCCGACGCCAGTGTAGCCGAGATTCACGGTCAGGCGATCTCCGACTTGCGGCGAGGCGATCTGCCACCCGCGATCATCGAGGACGATCTCGACCGAATCCTGATCGCCCGATCCGGCAGCGAGGCGCACGGTGATCGACAGTGCCCGATCCTGAAATCTCGCGGTGATATTCTCGCCACCTTTGAAGATCTCAAACGTTGGAATGTAGTTCGTGGCCATTCTATCGTGCTCTGGAAATGAAGAGGCCGGCAACCTCGGGTGAGATCGCCGGCCTGTTCTTCTTCTCTGTTTCGTACGATCAGGCGACAGTCGGCGACATGTCGTGGGTACGGCGGTTCATGCTCTCTTGGATCTTGCGCTGAACTGCGTTAGCGATGGACTCCGCGTCCTGACCAGCGCCGTTGATCGTGATCGGCGCCGAGATCGATGACGTGCTCGACCCGCCGCCACCGGCACCAGCGCCACCGATGGGCTGAGTATTCGGCGGGCGGATTGGGGCGTCTTGCCCAAGCGGTGTCTTGGCGCCGAGACCCGCACCAGCCGGAGCCGGTTTCCAGCCTGACGAGCGGAAGCCGTCCCCGATGTCCTGCGCACGCTGTTGATCTCGCTTTATGCTCTCAACGAGACCGGAATCGCCCCAACGCGGGTCGGCGTTGCGTAATCCCTTATAGCCGTACCACTCGGAGCCTGGGTTATAGTTCGGGTTCCGGCGGAACTTCTCGGCGATATGCCTCGCCACCCACTGGGCTTGCGCTTGGATCGTGCGCGGGTCCTTCAGATCGAGACCGGTTTGCTTCTCGAAGACTGCGCCGAGACCGCCCTTGCGGTTAAGCTGAAACGGACCGTAAGACTCTTCACGCGCTGTGATGTTTTTGTCATAGTCGGCCCGATGCCCGCTCTCGCCGGCACGGATGCCCTGGAGAATGCGGGGATCGATGCGAGCCTCAGCCGCCGCTCGATTGATCACATCGGTAAGGCCGCCCGTCGCCCCATTGGTCGGGGTCTGTGAGGTTCCAGCGTTACCGGATCGAAGCTGCTCTAGCGTTCTCCCATTCCACTCGAAATGCATGGCGTCCGGACGGCGCTTCCAATCCCCGCCCCATGTCAAACCCCACTTCGCCGCCATGTCGCTGACGTTCTTCGGCATGTCGGTGACGAGTCGAGAGCCCATCGGGTTTTGGGCCGGGTTGATGTCGATCGCATTGCCGTATGCATGCTGCGAGAGACGAGACCCGCCACGGATCGTGCGGTGGTTATGACCGCCAAGACTGTTGATCTTGTAGCCGGAACCTTCGAGTTCGTTCAGGAAGCCACGGAAGTTCTCAGCCGCCGCACGATGCACGGTGACTCGCTTGCCGCTCGCCGTGGTGATCGTGGTCAGGTTAGAGCCGGCCGGGCCGTACTGTCCCGACATGTGGTTCGCAGCACCCCGGCCAGGAGCCGACGAAGCTTCCGCTCCCCCAGGATTGGAGCCGCCGCCACCGCCGAAGATGCCGCGACGCGACAGGCCACCGCCGTTACCGATGAACGAGCCACCCTGAGATTGAGAGAGAGGGCCGCCGCTGAAGTTATTAATGCTCCCATCTAGGGCAGGACGAAAGCTCGAACCGATGCCGGCGAGATCGTTGCGCAGCGTGCCGGCCGTGCCAGAGATCGAGGTCCGGTGGATCAGGCCGCGCCATGTTTCGTCGGCCGACTGCTTCTGGATGAGCGAATTGCGGTCCAGGGATTCCTTCAATTCATCCAGAGACTTGCGGAGAGGCGGGTCTACCCACGTGCCAGCCGGTTTGTTGCCTTGCGCCTGCCGTTCGCGTTCCTGCGCCCATGCCCCAAGCTTATCGTGCAAGCGGTCCTGTTCCGCCTTCGACAGCGATGTAGAAGGTCCGACCGTGGCGGCAGCGCCAAGCCCGAACCGTCCGAACAGGCGTCCCAAGAGTCCACCGGCCGCACCGGCACCGACGCTCGCGCCTGGAACCTTCGGCACCGTGGCACCGACGACCCCGGCCGCCTTCAGGATCGACCAAGCCCCTAGTGCCGCAGTGGCCAGCGTGCCCACAACCGAAGCGAGACCCGCGAGGACGGTGATGGCCGGAGCCGCAACGACAAGAGCAGCCGACAGGGCGATGATCTCGGCCGTGAACTTCCCCATCGATTCAAGGGACGCATTCGTGCCGGTGAACACGGTGAGGATCGAGCGGATCGCACGCGCGACCGACAAGATCCCTTCTGTGAATCCTCGGGCAAACTCTCGGACCTGACGCCCGACTCCTGCGAGATCTCCACCGAACGCGCCTTGGAACAGGTCGCGCCATGTCTTCACGCCAAGGGCTTCCTTGACGCCTTCGAGACCCTGCTTCACGACATCGGTAATCGAGTCGAAGTTGAACTTGCCGGAAGCATCGAGGAAAAACGAATTGACGGCCGTCAGAATTTCGTCGAAGCCTGCGCCGAAAGATTCCCAGAACTTATCGATGATGGCTTTGGTCGATTTCCATTGGCCAAGCCAAGATTCCTGGCGCTTCTTAGCTGCTTCATCGAGGAAGTTGGCGTTCGCGGGGTCGTCCACGGACTTCATGGTCGACTCGAGACCCGCCACGCCGCCGGATTGTTGGACAATTTCGTCAGCCCACTGGTGGCCGCCGAGTGCCTGGGCGACCTGAGTCCGCTGCCCGGCTTCGAGGCCGTTCAGCTTCTTCATGAGGTCGAGGTAGAAGGCGGCACCGTCGGCACGCATCGCGACGGCCATGTTCTTCGCCGATCCGAAGCCGAGCGAGAGGGCGACGAAGCCCATTTCTTTGCGCTTCTTCGGGTCGAGGAATTTAGAATCCGCCTCTGAAACACTCTGGAACAGAGCGCCCAAGAACGTGCCGGCCTTCCCTGGCTGAATGCCCACGGACTGGCCACCCGATACCATCGCGACAAGGTGCTCGGGGCTGATCTTCGACATGCTAAGGACGCCGAAGGCCCGCTTGGTGCCCTCCACGATCTCGTTGGCTTGGGTCGGGTCCTCCTTCGCCGTGATGGCCACGGCGTTGAGCGCCGACTTCAGCTTGGCCGGGGTCGATGCCGCGCCGAAATTCCGATCGATCAGGCCAGTGAGGCGCGTAGTTTCCTTCAGGTCGAGTTCTAGCGCCGTCACGGCCCCCATGATCGTGCGCGTGACCTCCTCGGGAGCCTTGATGCCGGCCTTCAAGGTCTCGTTGTAAGCTTCGAGACCTCCTGCGATCCCGAGACCGTTCTTGATGGCCTCCTTGTCCAGCCAGCCGCGCCGCGCCGCCTTGATCTGATCGGCAGTCAACCCACTGAAAATCTGGAGGTTTGTCTCCGCCGTGTCCACGGCCATGCGGGCGCTGATACCCGTACGAGCAGCGAGAGCGCCAGCACCAGCGGCAATGGCACCACCCGTCGCAATGGGTCTCGCGATCCGGTGATAAGCATCCGTGGAGTGCTGGACGGTTGACCGACCATGCCGAACGGCATCACGGCGGTTCCCGGCTTCCTCGCGCTCAACGCGTCGATCTTCCTTCAGGCGGAGGGCGGCCCGGTAGTTCTCTAAACGGATGCGTTGGCGGTCGGCCTTGTCGCGCTCACGGTCGGCGGCACGATCCTCGGCAGCGCGCTGAGCGGCCATCCGCGTGTTGAAGGACAGGGACCGGCGGAACGATCTCTCAGTCCCGCGATCCTGGCGGGCACGTGCTGCGGTCTCGGCGCGCTCAGCTTGACGCTGTTCCTTCTCACGCTGGCGGAAAAGGCGGTCATTGAAGGCCATGCGCATTCTGAAGGCGCGATCATCGCCCTGCGACTGACGGCGGGCCTCGGCTTCCGCCTGTTTCGCCATCCGCACCTTGAAGCTCATCAAGCTCTGAAACGCGCGGCGCTGCTCGGCCTGCTCGGCGCGGATCGATTTCACCGCATCAGGCACCTTCCCCCTTCCAGAGGATTGGGCAACTGTGGTGGCTTTACGGAAGCTTTCGGCAACAGCCTTTGCGCGGGCTTCAAGCTTTCGCAGCTTGGCGTCTAGGCGCTGGATTTCCTCTTCGCCGCGTGTTCTTACCTCAAGGTCGAGGTTCAGCTTCATCTGTTCGTCGGACATCTTCTCGTTTCATGGTTTGGGTGCGAGCGTCCTGCGCGTGGCGGCCTACTCGCTAGACTGTTGGGAGGTTGTGAAGTTCTCGGAAATGTTCGTCGCCCTGGCGTCACGGTGCGGGCGGTAAATCCGAGCGAAAAATGGTATATAACATATGCCCATCAGCACACCGGGGGCCCTGTTCTCTACAAAAAGACCCCCCCTCTCGTTTTTCGGCGCGCGAGCATGTTCATGCCGTCGCGGAGGTGTCCGACAAGCGGTGTGAGCTTGTGGAGAGTGCGAAATATACTTGCGGGGAGGCTTCGCCTGGGCTTGCGTAACAACTGCAAACGGTCGTATGTAGGTGTTACGACGAAGCATCGAGACGTTCCGGAGCCCGCCATGAGCACCCTTCGCCCCCTGGTCGCGTATCTCCGGGTGAGCACCGACAAGCAGGGACGTTCAGGTCTTGGTCTCGCGGCGCAGCGTCAGGCCATCGAGGCGTTTGCCCTGGCCAACGGGTACGACGTCGTTGGGGAGTATCAGGAGGTAGAGACCGCCAAGGGGACGGACGCTCTGGAACGCAGGCCGCAACTGGCCGCTGCTCTCACGCGTGCCCGCAAGCTGAAGTGCGCCGTCGTCGTCTCTAAGCTCGACCGACTGAGCCGCGACGTGGCGTTCATCGCTGGACTCATGGCTCAGCGGGTGCCGTTCATCGTCACCGAACTCGGGACCGACGCCGACCCGTTCATGCTCCACATCTACGCGGCGTTGGCCGAGAAGGAACGCGCCCTGATCTCGCAACGGACGCGGGCTGCGCTGGCCGGGAAGGTCGGCAAGGGTGTCCTGGGTAACCGGACGAATCTGTCTGAGGCGACCGCGAAGGGCGCGGCGAGCAACAAGGCCGGGGCCGATGCTTTCGCTCGGAACGTCCTGCCCGTCATCGAGTCGATCAAGCGTTCGGGGATCTCGACGCTAGGCGGGATTGCTGCCGAGTTGAACGCACGGAACGTCCAGACGGCTCGCGGTGGCCGCTGGGAGGCGATGCAAGTGAGCCGCATTCTGAAGCGAGCCGCTTGAACCGAACCCGCCTCGCGCACATCTGTAGGAAAGCGCGCCCGTCGATTACCCCTTGGCTACAATCGACAGGCGCGCCTAAGCCTCGGCCAGAGCTGGACCGGGGCTTTTTCGTGTCCGAAGGCGCTAAGACCTTGGGAAAATTCGTAATTCTCTTTTTGTGCTTGGGATCGATCGGAGCGGCAGGATTTCGAGGTCGTTGACCGTGAGGCACCGCGTCGGATCGTTGTCGAGATCGAGGTCGCCTGTCGATCGGAGACGGGACCCGGCTTCATGCCCATCCTGGCCAGGACTGATTGCGGAGGGTGTCTAACCCCCCTGCCAAGTATGAGGCACAGCGGGATCGGCGGCCTCCGACATCCCCACGATCAGACCGTGGTCCGGGGCCATCCTTCCGGCATGCGCTGTCCGAGCCGGTAGCCGAGTCCGAAACTGCAAGCGCTGATCGTGAGGTGGAGGGCGAGCCAACCCATGGTCAGCCCTCGTCTTCCTCTAGGCGAAGGCCCGCATCCATCCACGGCGGTGCAGGCGGTTCGGCCTTGGCCGGCTTCTTCGGCTTCGAGGGTGCGGCGACCGGCTCGTCTCGCGGTGTCACGTTGGCGGCTTCCGGCACCGGTCCTGTCTCGGCGACCGGTCGGGGATAGTGGAGTCCGCGCTTCACCGGCAGCATGGCGCGCGAATGAACTTCCGTGTGGGTCGCCACACCATGGAGGATGCGAATAACCTCCGGGTCGGCTTTTGAGTCCGAAGGCAACCGCTCGAACGCTCTATAGGTGATCTCGGCGCGATCCAGCGTCACGCGGCCTTCTCCCCCGCAACAGGGGCAGAACACTTGTGCACTGGCACGGGCGCGCTCTGCGGCTTCGGCCTCGACGCGGGCGCGCTCGACTTCCTCCGCATAGGCGGCAGCGCGGGCGGCACGGATTTCGGCCTTTGTGCCATAGTAATCATCATGCTTGGCCAGGGCATCTGCCTGTTTCTTCTTCCAGCCTCGTTGCAGAGTCATTACAGCACCCCAAGGTTGAGGCCAGCCTCGAACGCGAGTTGTTCGGCGAGCTTAGGGTTCGACTTGATGAGAACCATCTGTTCAGTCATGGAAAAGCCCGGCCCTGCCTGGAACGGGTTCCGCTGCGGGCGGCCCTTCGTCTCGGCGGGTTCGGCCTTGGACACGAACAAGCCGGGCCGTTCCTTCGCGAACTCGGCAATCAGTTCGGCGCAGCCCATGTTGTAATCGGGACCGTTGCCGACGCGGATCGCGCCATGTCCCGTCACGGCGAGGATTTCCCCCCGCTCGTTCACAGTTGTTTGCTTGGCGATGAGCGCTTCGAGGGACTCGGGATCTTTCGCGCCCTGCCGCTCAAGCTCGGCACGGATCGCGCGGGCCTTCATGGCCTCGACGGCGTGCTTGTAGTCGATCTCAGACGCTGCGGGCGCGGCGGCGGTGGTGGTCTCTGTCGTCATCGGTTATTCGTTTCTGTGTTGTCGCGCCGGCTGGCGAGGTGCGTATAGAGAAGAGAGCGAATGTAGCCGCTCATGTTGAGCCCGCAGGACTTCGAAACGTCGCGCAGGATCGTGTAGATCTCGCGATCGATCTCCACGTAAACCTTCAAGCGGGACGTGCCGCGGTCGTCTTTATGCTTCGTGGACATCGCTCGCTCGGGACTTTGGGGTTCGGAAGATGTTGGCCGGCTTGCCCGCCAGAGCGAGAAGTTGCGTGCGAACATAGGATGAGAAATCAAGCCCGCGACGGCTCGCCTGATCGTGCAATTCCCGGATCAGGTCGGGCGGTAGTCGGACGTGAACGCTCTTCATATTGCCTCGGAAAATAGCCGGAAAATCGCCAACTCGGACTGAGCGGCGTTCGGCAGCACGTAAAATTTCCATTGTATCCGAATACTAGCACAAATACCGTGATTTGTCAACTCGGCACAGTCTCGTGACCCGGATCAGGCGACAGGGTCGGACATGAAGACTCGTGGTTGCTGATGAAATTGGGCGAGATCGGGCCAATAAATCAGAAGAAAATCGAATCAATTACAGGAGGACTACGCGCAGCGGGTCGGCGGTCTCGGCAAGACGGGCGAGACCGGCACGGCGCGAGGCGTCGGAGTCCAGGAGGCAGAGGCGCATCAGCCAATCGACACGGGCAGAGTCGCTCCCGTCGAGCGCGGCGCACAGGAGTTCGAGGCAAGCGTCATCATCCACGCACAGGGGCGCGTCGGGTCGGTCGGGCATTGTGCTTATCCTGGGGGGGAAAGGTCTCGCGGATGACAGGGCGGCGCTCAGGCCGCCCGCCACGTTGGGCTCAGAACGGGATGTCGTCAGGCAAGTCGATATCCGGCCGAACGATCATCGTACGAAACAGGCTTGCGGGGATCGGAGCCGATCGGACACGGATCGGCCCCGAAGTGCCGTCCGGGAAGACCCACGCTTCGATAACGACGCCGCCCGGAGTGGTTTTCACACTGAACGAGCCATCGCCGCCCTCGGAGTCGATGCCGTGAGGCGTGAAGCGGGTGACGGTCTCGGCGTAACCGGTCACGAGGTCGCCGGTAGGCCGATCAAGGTCCGCATAAAGTGCGCTCTCATCGGTTGCGGCGAGCCAATCGGACAAGGCGGTGGCATGGCGCGAGGCGTTGCGCGGCATTGGAGGGTCTCGCTGATGTGGGGGATGGTCGGTGTGGACGCGGCGGGCGCGACGGCTACGCGGTGCTGGCCGTGGTCCGGGTCAGGAAGGCATCGACCTCGTCGCGCCGGTAGCCAAGACGACGCGTGGAGACACGGATAGGCATCGGTGCGCGACCGGACGCGGACATACGCGCGAGCGTCGCGGTCGAGATGCCGAGCAGGCGGGCGAACTCGGCGGGCCGGATCAGAGGCGGGGGCTGCGTGCTGGTCATGGATGAATCGGGCTCCGTGGGCTTCAGGAGCTTCCCCAACTCAAGCCGATCCGGACTGCGGTCAACCAAGCCGAGACGGTGCGACGGCTTGCCGTGTTCGCGGAATGTTCTACATCACGGCCGAGCTTGGACACGCGGGGAATCGGCATGGCGAGGCGACGCTACTTCCACCGGGACGAGGCTCTTACCCTGGTCGAGAAATCGAGGCGGTGGCGCCTGGACGCGATCGAGCAGATGCGCAGCGCACCAATCGGGGGACCGTACTACCAAGCGCTAGGGGGCGTCCTCGACGCGATCGATGGTCTCGCCGAAGCGGTCACCGGGGACCGCAAGCTCTTTCACCTGAAGGCGCCGACGACGCACGGGCACCGGGTGGCGACGCGACGGGACGAGGGCGAGGGTTGACGGTCTCGACCGATTCGGAGAGGGTCACGGGACCGGGTCACAATCCGGCGGTTTGGAGCCGACCAGACTCAATGAAATCAATGACTTAGAGGGTGGACCGGCGAGTCCTTTCCTGGGCACCACCGCCCGCTAAGTCGTTGTCCCGCTGAAATCATTAGGTTTTTTAGGTCAGACCGGGGTACAAAACCGTGGTACGGACCTAATGATTCAGAAGATGGCGCGACACGCGTCCTGCACAGATTCCCACTTCCCTCAGATCCAGGCACGCGTGCCCGCCGACCTCGTCGAGCGGTTGCGTGGCAGCTTCGTCGTTGTCGAGTGTCCGGCCATGGGCGCAGAGCCCGAAGCGCGAATCTCGCTCAAGCTCGGCGAAAAGGTGAAGGGCAGCCTTTTCACGCGGGACAAGACGGTTGCCACGGCGCGGCGCCTGCGGGTTCTGGAGCATCTGGAACGGCTCTACGCCACTGATCCGTCCCCAATGAAGTGGTCCGCCCTGAGGTATGGCTTTCGGGCCAGTGATCCTGCGCGAACTTTGAACTCAAACCACTCGGTGCGGGCAGGTCACTTTGATCTCGTTTGTAAGTGCAAACCCGTAAGAGAATTGTGATATTTCTGGAGACATGTGCGCCGTCCGACAGGAAATAAAATTTTAATTACTCGAAGGCGCTGCCAGAGCCAAGCGTTGAGATGTGCAAGCTCAGCAATCGGACACAAGCGTCTTGTTTAGAGCGATAGATCACTGACATGCAACAAAGCCAGCCATTGCCTTAGCAGCGTCCGCCAAGTCTGCGGGGTCAAGCTTCGCGCCTATCGTCGCACCCTGCTGGATGGCAATCTGATTGGACTCCAAGAAGGTCCCCAACATGTTGGTCTTGATCGCGAAATTGATGTTCTGGGGAAAATCTCCCGAAGCAAGCGCTACCCGAAGGACATTCAGCTTCGCGGCAACAACGCCAACAGCGTTTCCGTAGGTGTCCAGCAGGGGGCCGCCCGAGTTTCCTTGCTGAACCGGAGCTGAGATTTGATAGTACCGGCTGTCGTCGGCCAAGCCAGAGAGGGCGGTCACGTTGCCGATGGTAAAATTCCCCGAGCTGGCGAGGATGTCAGCATGTGGATAGCCAAATACCGCGATTGACTCGCCCAATCGAACTCCCGACCTCAACGAGGCAAATTTGCTTCCCTGTGCGTCCTCGACTGCCAGCAGGGCTAGATCATTGTTGGTGTCGGTTGCTACGATGCGTGCCTTATGGGGAGGCTTACTGTCGTTGAGCTTTACGACGACAGCCTTGCAATCCTTCACGACGTGGGCGTTCGTGACCAAGTTCCCCTTACCGTCTACGAAGAAGCCCGTGCCCATCGACATTCCTTTCTCCTCAGCCTTTGGCGTGACGGGGGCCACGGGCGCAGGAGGCGCAGCATTTGCGGTCGGAGGTGTTGAGGGCGCAGCCGGTGGGCTCTCCCTCATGGCGGGCTGAACGGGAACAGGAACATTAAGCGGAGCCGTCGCGGCCACCTGAGGCGCAGGCTGCGAAAAATTCGGAGGCTCTACCATCGGTCGCCCATTCATCACCGAACCGAGGGAGGACGACATCAAGATGGCCACACGCTCTCCGCTCACGTTGCCGTTGGTGTTGTTCCAGAAGAGTGAGAATCCAAGAACGCCATCCCCGTCCTGATGATAACGGAGGTATTCATCCTCCCCGGTCGGAGAGGTAGCCGAGACCACGAACCATCCATCCTTGATGATGCTGTAATGGATGGCGTGTCCTGCTGATCGACGTTTCTCTAGAACTGCCTCATAAAAGGGGCCGATACTGACCGCGGAGAAGAAACTGTAGGACACTTTAAGGCGATTGCCCATGTCCTGATACGTCAGCCCGTTTTTGTTGGGCATTGGGCGCATCGCCAAGCCCTGAGGTATCCAGATCGGACGTCCCCGGAATGGATGTGAGATGAGCTTGAAGTTCCACATGCTCAACATGGATGAGCCAGCGGAAATCAGCCTGTCTGAGGTGGTCGCGGTAAGGACTCCATCGGGCCGCAACCCTCGCTCCTCCTGAAAACGTCTGATCGCGTTGTACGTTCTGAGGCCGAACTGCTCTGTAGGAACGGAGTTCTGGTAGCCAGTCGCGATGAGTAAGATCTGCGCAACTACGCGTGAGCGGAGGTCGTTGCGCTCATTAAAGACGGTCTCGGCGAGCGTGAACTCAGGGGTGCGTACCTGCGCGCTCACAGGAAAGGCCAAGAGTCCATAGACCAAGGCAAGCGCAACGCGACGCATGACAGAGTCAATCCTCAGAGGGCCAGTGCACGCTTACGTTTATGGCTGGCGGCATGAGGTTGGCTAGAGGGGCCATGCTGGCTGCGCTTCGATGATCTGTGTCTATCCCGAATTTACCGCCGCGAAGGTTACTCCTCCGGCCCGATGCCCGTGAACCTCTTGTACCGCTTCCGCTCCTACCGAAGCGCAGCCTTACGAGCTTGCTTCACTGCAACGCTTGCCTCACGGTCGGCCTTCCAGATTAGAGCGTTGGCTTTGGAGCGGGGCATCTCGGTGGCTGTGGATCGAAGATGGCTCTCCAGCAATTCCTGATCCTCTGACAGCATCGGCCCCATCAGGTCACGCTGGAGGCGCAGATTGTGCCAGATCGAATGCGAGGCGCTGCGGCGATGCTGCGCCAGAGCTCAAGCCATTCTATCAGCTTTGTCGCGTTTCTCGTTCATGGTCCGCTTCAGTCGGCCGATCTGGTGCTCAATCGCCTCCTCCAGCACCTCCACAGCGAACTCGGAGATGTCGACAGGGGGCAGCGACCGGCCGTGCATCAGGGGAGCCCTCGACGTGAATCTTCACGCGCCCTGCAAGCGTGGCCGTGACTCGACGCAATTCGAGTCGCCTGGGAGGGCGTCGAGGCTGCGCGGAGGGGAGAGAAGTCACGCTTGGCGGAAGCGGGCGCTGACGGGCAACCTGGGGGATCCGAGGGCCTCCTTGCCGGTGAACCCCATGACGAGGAGCGCGAAGCCGTCCTTGGTCATGTTGAAGGCAGGCATAGTCCGAAGGCCGTAGCCAACCTTCGCTTGGCACGCGGAGGGGGTGAGCCATTGCCTTGAATTTTCAGGGCTAAGGAAGCGCACCAATTTGCGGACCTCGCGGAGGCAGTTGGCGAGAGGGTACCTAAACGGTTCACCTCAGAGCCCTTCGGCGCTGTCCACCTGCTCCTCTCGCGCGATGCGGTCGAGGCAATCGAGGGCCCGCCTCATCCCCACGTCGGTCCGGATCTGTTGCAAACGCTCCAGGCACTTGCAAACGAGAGTGGGCTCAGGCTGCTCCATGCCGTAAAACTGATCCACATTCATGCCGAGCAGGGTAGCGATGCGGCAGAGCAATTCTTGCATGCTTTCAGGGCCGTCCGACATACCGTCCCGTTCCGTATTCGTGCAGCCCGAATGGAGGATAGGCGCATTTGCATTCAGTTCCGGGCCGAAGCAAATTCCGATTATGTGATCGGTGCGCGGCTCCAGCTTGAGGGCAAGGCACCCTTCCCGAGCCTCCCCAGATAATCTTCGTGGCAGACTCGACAGGGCTCCGCGTCCACGTCGGGAGTGTGTGGACTGCCCTGACCAGCCAGCCCCGCGCAGAAAGCCTTGGTCTCGGCTGGCTCGCGCGCGTCCGTCACCCAGACCGCGGCAGCGTGCACGAGGTCACCAGGACCGCCGCCTCCGCAGAAAGCGGGCTAGGCAGTGCGAAGGTATTGTTCGATTCCACACCGAACGCTCAAAAGAGGCATTTCCGTCGTATCTTCTAACTTGCGTCAGTGCGGCGGAGAAGCAGAGGCTTACAGTCTGCCGTTATGGCACATGTTAACTCACACGCGCCGCAATACGTGATCACTGCCAAGACGCAGTGCGGCATTGTTCAGGAAACCCGAACGATGGCCGCGAGTGCTCTCGTGCTTGCTCGGTCTTGGTTGGCTGCTGGCCATGCCGATGTGCACGTGACAGATCCTCAGGGCAATCTGCTCACTCCCGAGGGTTACAAGGTCAGGTTCATGGAAGGCGCCAGACAGTTCCGCTAGGTAGCGCTCTCTGGCTGCCCAGCGCGTCCCACACGGCATCGGACTGGGCCCGCGTGAAGCCCGGCTTACGGCTCACCTGCGTGGAAGCCCTAGGCGGCCGGAGCCTTCGCTGGGCTGAGTGCCCGATGCACGGACCCTTTCCCAATCCCAAGCTGCGCCGCGATGGCGCCCATGCTGAGGCCCTTCTCGGCCAACGCCTTGATCTCCTCCGACTTGGCCCGCGCGGTCGGCTTCCGGCCCTTGTAGGCTCCCTCTGCCTTGGCCTTGGCGATGCCCTCACGCTGCCGCTCCAGCATCATCTCCCGCTCGAACTGGGCCACGCCGGCGAGCACGTTCAGCATCAGCCGCCCGGTGGGCGTAGAGGTGTCCACGTCCAGGTTCACGATGCGGAGCGCCACGCCCTTGGCCTCCAGCGCCTCGATGATCTTGCCCAGATGCGTGACGCTGCGGGCCAGCCGGTCGAGCTTCGTGACGACCAGCGTGTCACCTCTGACGGGCGAACTCAAAGGCCGCCTCAAGCTGCCTGCGAGGGGCTACCGAGGAGACCTGCTCCCGGAACAGCTTCTCGCATCCGAGGGCGGTGAGATCTCGAACCTGGGCGTCCAGGCCAGCGTCCTGCTCCAGGGTCGAGGTGCGAGCGTAGCCGATGAGCATGACGGGGCGTTCCAGGTTCAGGCGTTCCACTAGATTCTACGACATAAAGCCACGTCCCGTTCCAAAACCCAAGAGCACTTTCGTGGAACAGCTCCGCATGCCTCAAGAACGTTCCGCTTGAGCTTGCCCTATTGGAACGCGGTCGAGCCAATGCGCCTGACACATGAACAAGAAGTAGAGCCCTATAGCGGCAGGCTGACGCAATGCCGCTTCCACCTGGGTGAATGTGAAGGCCGGGCACATCGGCCAGAGCAGTCGCGGGGGTAAGATACGGGTGGGGCTCAAGCTCTGGTCCGTCAGCCGGACACAGGTATGCCCCGTTACTTCTTTGACCTCGACGCACCCGACATGGCTGGACACACGGCGTTCACCGACCTGACCGGGACCGAGTTCCCGGATGTGGAGGCGGCGCGGCGGGCAGCCCTTCAGTTTCTCCCTCACTATGCCGGGGACGCGCTCCGGCCGGTCAGAGACCAGCACACGTTCAACCTACAGGTCCGAGACGAAAGCGGAGACATCGTCTACCGCGCTCGGCTGGTGCTGAACGGCCAGCGATTGTGAGTATGCGCGTGCAGGTGGATTTCCTGGCTCAGGCCGACCGCCTCGTCGCGCACGGCGAGGCGCTGGAGGCCGAGCTGTGGCGGAGCCTGGCGAGGACAGCGGCACCCTGAGTTGACCCCGTGCAAGGTTCGTCTCCGGGCGCGCGCGTGCTTCCTTCGTGCGCCTGGGCGCGATGCCGCGCGGGATACCGGGCGCGGCACCATAGGCGAACTGAGTGGGCGAGGGGGGAACCCGGCCTCGATTGCCTGTCGATGTCGGCTCATATTCTTGTGCTCAATATTCCTCCCCTCCGGACGCTCTGCCGTAATCGGATGCGCCAGGAGACCCGCTAGGGCCTCCTGGACAGAGTAGTGGCAAACGCTTTGCAGCGGCTGGCGGCCCTTAGCGGCGCCAGAATGCCAGCCGCTTCACGATGGCCTCTCGCACCTCATTCCAGAACCAGTGACGGTCGGTCTCGTGCCTTTCGAGGTGAAAGCCGAGCAGGAGCGCTGACTAGCCCCACATCACGGTTGCAGTGGTTCGGCCAGGCCACAGCTCACAGTCCGCGCGATACAGCCGAACATAGTTATCGCGCCCGTTGATCTCGAAGCCGAGGTTGAAATTCAGGGCGAGGTTCATTTGTCGTCCACATCCGCCTCTCTGAGTAGGCGGCTGAAGTGTTTTTACAGCCACAACCTTGAGACGGCTATGCTCGGAGATGTATGTCGCAACAGAAAGCGATGCATCTGCGGCTGTGTTCCGATGTAGAACGCGCAATCAGCCTTGCTTATATTAAGCCTTCTCGTTCCGGGAAAATATATCGGGCAATCGTAAGAGGGCGTATGAACAGCTCAATCAATCGTCGGTCAGCTTCACGGCCTCCGGGCCGCCCCCCCCAAAAAAAACGACGCTCATCGCCAAGCTCGCAGGTGCCGTGGTCCATCCAAGAAATCCGGCGTGTGGCGATGCGGCTTGCGCAGCGGCGCCACCTTCAGCACGTCGCGGCTCTTCGGCTTCAGTTCTCGAACCGTGCCGCGTAGGTGTCCTCGGCGATACCGATACAGGCGCAGCGCCGATGGATCCGCTCGTAATGCGGGGCGATGCGGGCGACGTCGGCCTCCGAGGCCGCGAGCTGTGGCTCGATGCGTGCGTGAGCCTCGGCGATCTCGTCGAGGATGGCTCCCTCGTCGATCCGGGTCAGGCGGCCATCGCGCAGGATGATCTCACCATCGACCATGACGAGGTCGACCTCGGACCGACCTGCCGCGTAGACGAGCTGATTCAGCGGGGCGTTCAGCGGTACGAAGGGGATGCGGTCCATCCGGTAGCCCACCAGATCGGCGACCCTGCCGATCGTCAGGGCCCCGAGGTCGCGCGCGCGACCGAGGGCGACTGCGCCCCCCATCGTGGCCGCATGGAAGGCTTCCCGGGCGCCGATCCAACCCGCATGCGCACCGCGGAGCTTGTGCAGAAGCGCCGCGAAGGACAGGGCGCCCTGCATGTCGGTGCTCTCGATCGAGCCGCAGCCGTCTGTCCCCAGGCTGACATTGACGCCGGCATCCAGCAGCGCCCGCATCGGCAGGAGGCCGGAGCCGAGCTTGAGATTCGAGGTCGGGTTGTGCTGCACCGTGACGCCGCGGCGCGCCAGGAGTTCGATCTCCCGCGGAGTCAGCCAGACCGCATGGATCAGCGCCGTCTTCGGTTTCAAGAAACCGATCCGCTCCAGGTACTCGATCATCGTCGAGCCGTAGAACAGCTGCCCGGTGACGACCTGCATCCGTGTCTCCTGGACGTGGATCATCAGGGGGAGGTCGAACTCGTCGGCCATCCGCCGCACGGCCCGCAAAAAGTCCTCGCTGCAGCGCTGCGGGGCGGAGGGCGTCGCCATGTAGGCGACCCGGTGCGTCGAGGGATGGCGGGCGCGGGCGAGCCCGCGCGCGAAATCCAAGAGCTCCGACCCGGAATACATCCGGACGGCATCGAGCTCGTCGAGGAGGGCGCGCGGAAACTCCTCGTCGACAAAGGGCACCGCGCGGAAGAACGGTCGGTCGAACAGGGTTATGCCGACATTGGCGCGGACGCCGATATCCTCATAGGCCTGGAAGATCTGCGCGACGTGGTCGGCCCGGATCGCCGGGCTCTGGTTGGTATCGTCGCACAAGGTGGTGGTGCCGCTGCGGACCGCCTCGATGGCGCCGATCATGGTCCGCAGGTAGACGTCGCGGGGGCTCATCGCGATCGGGCGCAGCGGCCGGACGTAGTTCATCCAGAGTTCGAGCGGAAGGTTGTCCCGGCGGCCCTTGTAGAACCCCTCGTGGCTGTGGTGATGCCCGTTGATCAGCCCCGCCGTCACGAACAGCTGCGAACCGTCGATGACGGTTCCGGCGGCCGGTTCGGTCATCCCCGCCGGGCGGATGTCGGACACCAGACGGCCGTCGATCTCGATATCGACTCGGCCCCAGGCCGATCCGGCCTCGTCCAGAAGGGCGCAGCACCCGACGATCGTGGACTTCATGTGGCCCCTCCGGAAACGATCTCTCCCTGTGACCGGCCGGGTAGATGATGCGGCAGCCGATCCTCCTGCACCGCGTGGCAGGCGACCCAGGCGCCCCCGACCTTGACGGGGCTCGGCAGCTCGCGGGTGCAGCGTTCCTCCGCGAAAGGGCAGCGTGGATGGAAGGCGCAACCTGCGGGCGGGGAAAGCGGGCTCGGCACCTCGCCCTGGAGCCGGGTCCTGCCGCGGTCGGGCGCGTGCGGATCCGGCACCGTATCGAGCAGGAGGCGTGTGTAGGGGTGGCGTGGCCGCGTCAGGATCTGGTCGGCATCGCCCCGCTCCACGAGGCGTCCGAGATACATCACACCCAGAGACTGGGCCATGTGGGCCACGACGGCCAGATTGTGGGAGATCAGCAGGTAGGTGAGGCCGAGCTCCTTCTGGAGGCGCTTCATCAGGTTGAGGATCTGGGCCTGAACCGAGACGTCCAGCGCCGAAGTCGGCTCGTCGCAGATGATGAACGCGGGATTCGAGGCGAGGGCGCGCGCGATAGAGATGCGCTGCCGCTGGCCGCCGGAGAATTGATGCGGAAATTTGCGCGCGTCGTCGGTCGAGAGCCCCACGGTCTCGAGCAGCTCGGAGACCTTGCCCCGGAGGGCCGGTCCCGGCGCTGCGAGGCCGTGCGTCACCATCGGTTCCGCGACGATGCGGCCGACGCGCCAGCGCGGGTTCAGGCTCGCATAGGGGTCCTGGAAGATCATCTGCAGGTTGCGCCGATAGGGCATCGCCGCGTGCCGCGTTCGGAACGCGGCGATGTCGACTCCCATGAAGGAAACCCCGCCCGCGGTCGGCGCCTGGATGCCGGCGATCGTACGCGCGACCGTGGACTTGCCGCAGCCCGATTCCCCGACGAGGGCGAAGGTCGAACCTTCCGTCACCGCGAAGTCGACCTCCTCGACGGCGTGGACGGTGCGTCGGCGGGCACCGGTCAGCACGCGCCTGAGAAACGGGGGCGAGGCGTCGAAGCGGACGGTCAGGTTGTCGACCGAGAGGATGGTGGGACGGCCGCTCATGCGGAGACGCTCCGGCGGGCGGGGTCGGCCAGCCAGCAGGCGACCTGCGAGGCCTCGACGGCGAAGGCGGGCGGGCGCTCGCTCCGGCACCGCGCCTCGGCCGAGGGGCAGCGCGGATGGAAGGCGCAGCCGGAGACGGGAGCGTCGGGCCGTGGCATCGCGCCGGGGATCTGAACCAGCGTATCCCGGCGCCGCGTCAGGCTCGGGATCGAGGCCATCAGCCCGCGTGTATAGGGATGGGACGCTTCCTCGACGAGGGCGCGAGTCGGTCCGATCTCGGCGAGGCGCCCCGCATACATCACGGCGACGCGGTCGGTCGCCTCCGCGATCACGCCCATGTCGTGGGTCACCAGCATCACCGCTGTGCCGTTCTCCCGGCACATCCGGCGCAGCACATCGAGGATCTGCGCCTGGACCGACACGTCGAGCGCCGTCGTCGGCTCGTCGGCGATGATCAGGCGGGGATTGCAGCAGAAGGCCAGGGCCAGGACGACGCGCTGCCGCATGCCCCCCGAGAGCGCGTGCGGATAGGCCTGAAGCCGCTCCCTCGGCGCCGGAAGCCCGACCATGCGCAGAAGATCCTCCGCCCGCGCGAATGCCTCCTTCCGCTTGATGGGCAGGTGGGTGAGCATCGTCTCGACGAGTTGCTCGCCCACGGTCATGAGAGGATCGAGGCTGGTGAGCGGATCCTGGAAGACCGCCGCGATCTCCTTGCCGCGCAGCCTCCGCATGGATTCCTCGTCGAGGGTATCGATGCGCCGGCCCGCGAACGCGATCCGCCCCCCGGCTAACGCGGCGGGCGGCTCGAGCAAGCCGAGGATTGCGGTCCCGGTGACCGACTTACCGGCGCCGGATTCCCCGACCACGCCGAGGATTTCCCCCGCACCGATCGTGAAGGAGATGTCGTCGATCGCGGTCAGCCTCCGATCGCGCGCCGCGATCTCGACGCGCAGGTTCTCGACCGACAGCAAGGCGCTCATTGGGCGAGCTTCGGGTTCAGGGCGTCCCGCAGCCAGTCGCCGAAGATGTTCACCGACAGCGAGAGCAGGACCAGAAGAAGGCCGGGCAGCGTGCTGATCCACCAGTCGCCGGAGAAGACGAACTCGTTGCCGATGCGCACGAGGGAGCCGAGGGACGGCTGGGTCGCCGGCAGGCCGACGCCGAGGAAGGAGAGCGTCGACTCGGTCAGGATCGCCAGGGCGAGGTTGATGGTCGCGATGACGAGGATCGGTCCCAGCACGTTGGGCAGGATATGGGCGAAGAGGGTGCGCGGCGTGGAGACACCGGTGACGCGCGCGGCCAGGACATAGTCCCGCCGGCGTTCCACGAGGACCAGGCCGCGCACCGTGCGGGCGTATTGGACCCAGTACGAGGCGGCGATCGCCACGATCAGGACGGGCATCGCGAAGCGTTCGTGGACCTCACGGGGCAGCACGGCGCGAGTCACGCCGTCGATGAGGAGGGCGATCAGGATCGCCGGGAAACCGAGCTGGACATCGGCGGTCCGCATGATGATCGCGTCGATCAGGCCGCCGCAATAGCCGGCCACGAGGCCGAGCAGAACGCCCATCACGGCCGCGAGGCCGACGCTCGCCACCCCGACCACGAGTGACGTGCGCAGGCCGTAGAGCATCGCCGAGAGCATGTCGCGCCCCTGCGGATCGGTGCCCAACGCGTAGGTCTCGCCGAACAGGCCTTGGCTGCCCGGCGGTAGGCGGGCGTCGGCCGCGTTGGCGGAGGCCGGGTCGAAGGCGTCGTAGGGCGCGAGGAGATCGGCCCCCAGGGCGGCGAGGACGAGCAGGGCGCCCAATGCCGCGGCGGCGACGGCGACGGGAGACCGGCGGAAGCGGTACAGGAGATCGCCGTCGAGCCAAGCTCCGGCGACACGGCGAATGACCGAGGACACGCTCATGCGGCACCCCTTGCCCCGCCGGAGATGCGAATGCGGGGATCGATGGCGAGGTGGAACAGGTCGACCGCGATGTTGATGACCGCGAAGCACAGCGCGACCAGGACCAGATAGGCGGCCAGCACGGGGATGTCGCCGAACTGGATCGCCTGGATGACGAGCAGGCCGAGGCCCGGCCACTGGAAGACGGTCTCGACGATGATGGAGAACGCGAACACGTTGCCGAACTGGAGGCCGACGATGGTCACGACGGGGACCAGCGTGTTGCGCAGCCCGTGGCGGTACTGGATCGCGCCGCGATGCAGCCCGCGCGCACGGGCGAAGCGGATGAAGTCGGTGCGCATCACCTCAAGCATCTCCGCCCGCGTGAGCCGGAGGATCAGGGCCAGCTGAAAGACGGCCAGGGTGACGCTCGGCAGGACCAGGGACCGCAATCCGCTCCCGGTCAGCAGGCCGGTGCTCCAGGGTCCGAGCTGGATGGTGTCGCCACGGCCGAAGGAGGGCAGCCAGCCCAGCCGTACCGAGAACACCAGGATCAGAACGATGCCGATCAGGAAGGTCGGCAGCGCGATGCCGACCAGAGAGACGGCCAGAACAGCCTGCGCCAGCCGGCTGCCGCGGTGGAGCGCGGTCCAGACCCCGAGGGGCAGCCCCAGCCCCGTGGCAATCAGCATCGAGACCACCGACAGTTCGAGCGTCGCCGGCAGGCGCTCGAGGACGAGCCCCGCGACCGGCTGCCCGAAGCGGTACGACATCCCGAAATCGCCGTGGACCGCCTTCCCGACGAACCGTACGAATTGCAGGACGACCGGATCGGCGAGGCCCAGAGCCGCCCGCATCGCCTCGCGCTCGGCGAGGCTCGCCGCCTGTCCCGTCATGTTGTTGACCGGGTCGCCGACGAACCGGAACAGGCAGAAGCTCACGAGGGCCGCGGCCAGGAGGACGAGGAAGGCCTGGCCGAGGCGTCCGAGGACGAAGATCATCGCGGCGCGGCCGCCGCCGTGCGCGGCTCGACCCGGACCCATCTCAGCTCGAGGCTGTCGTCGGAGCGCAGCACCACGTCCACGCCCGCGCGCAGACCCCAGGCGAGGCCCGCCTGATGCAGGGGGATGTGCCCGTAATCCTGCTTGTCGATATCCATGGCCTCGACGATCAGGGCGGCTCTACGGGCGGGATCGACCTCGGTCTCGATAAGCCGCGTGAGTTCGTCGACCTTCGGGTTCGAATAGCCGCCGATGTTGTAGGTGCCGATCTTGTCGGCGGGCGTGCTCATCGTATCCTGCAGCGTGGAATGGGCGTCGTAGCTGAGCGGCTGCCAGCCGATCATCGCGAACGCCGTGTCGCGACCGAGCACCTTCTCGAAGAACTTCGTACGCGTCTGAGCATTGAGCGATACCTTCAGCCCGACCCGGCCGAGCATGCCCACGACGGCCTGGCAGATCCGCTCGTCATTCACGTAGCGGTCGTTCGAGCAATCCATCGGGAAAGAGAAGCCCTGCGGGTAGCCGGCCTCCGCCAGCAGCCGCTTGGCGGCCTCCGGGTCGTAGGGGGCGGCGCGGACGTCGAGCCGCGGATCGTAGCCGTTGATCCCAGGCGCGATCATGGTTCCCGCCACATGCGACGAGCCGCCCATGATGCGGTCCCGGATCGCATCGATGTTGATCGCCTGGTAGATGGCCTGGCGCACGCGCCTGTCCTTGAACGGGTTCTTGCCCTTGACGTCGGACCCGAGAAGCTCGTCGCGCTTCTGGTCCATGTTCAGGAAGATGGTCCGCAGCTCGAAGCCCTTGAGCACCCGGGTGCCCGCATTCGCCTCGATGCGCGGAACGTCCTGCTGGGGGACGGGATAGGCCATGTCGACCTCGCCCGAGAGAAGGGCGGCGACACGCGTCGCATCCGACTGGATCGGCGTGAAGACGACCTTCCCGAGGTTCGACGCATTATCGCCCCGCCAGTTCGGGTTGCGGACGAGGACGGTGCGCACGCCCGCCTGCCGCGACTCGATCATGAACGGGCCTGTGCCGTTGGCGTTGTTCGAGGCGTAGTTCTCGACCCTCGCCTTGACGCTGGCCGGCGCGGTGGCGCCATGGCGCTCGGCCCAGGCGCGGCTCATGATGTAGGTCGAGGTGATCTGGAGCGGCAGGATCGGGTTCGGCTGCGCCGTGACGAGGTCGACCGTGTGGTCGTCGACCTTCCGGATCTCGGTCACGGATGTGATCGTGTAGGCGACGTCCGCCCCGTCCATCTTCGCCCGCCGCAGCGAGAAGACGACGTCGTCCGCCGTGAAGGGCGTCCCGTCTGAGAACGCCGCATCCCGGCGCAGGTGGAAGCGCCAGGTCCGCGGATCCGGCTGCTCCCACCGCGTCGCCAGGGCAGGCACGAGTTCCAGGTTCTTCCCGCGGCCCACGAGGGGCTCGTAGATCTGCCCCAGGAACGACAGGGTGAAGGTTTCCGCCAGGGCATGCGGGTCGAGGGAGGCGGGGTCGACGCGGTAGGCATAGCGGAACGTGCTGCCTTCAGCCGTCGCGCTTGGCGCGGGCGCCTGCCCCGCGGACGGCATCGTCATGGCCAGGATCGTGGCCAGCGACGCGGTGAGGAGGTTTGCGAGCCGCATGGGAGGGTTCCGCCGCTGCATGGAATGGGAATCGAGACCTGCAGGGCCAGGATCGGCGACGGATATCGGATCTGCAAGATATTTTCTGCATGTTGCATGCAATTTCAACAAAATGCCCGCAGGGCGAGCGGCTCAGGGCTGTGAAGAGGCAGGCAGCCGGTCCTCGATAGCTGTTGCGACGATGCCATTCCTGCGCTCGGCGACCGCCAAACCGCCCTATGTCGCGGCTTGCGGAACACGGGCTCAGCCCGCGCGATCGCGGTCGGCCGGTGGTGGAGGCAATCCAGCCGCGCGGGCGCGGAAGCCACCGAGCATGTGTCCTGGAAAAATGGGCGTCGGATTTACAATAGACTGCGTATCGGAACAGAGATTTCTACCAGACGACGATAAACACATCACGGTACACAACAGATCGGTCTCCAGATCTGCCGATCCATTCAGGCGCCTCATCCTGAGGCGCTGCAGCGAAGCGGAGGCCTTGAAGGAGGTCTCCAGACCGCACCGAGATCCCTGAACACATCCTGCGAGAACCGCTGACGCGGTTACCTTGAGATGAGATCGGGGATGGGAATACCGCCCTGATGCCCTCTGTATCGTGTCCTGTGTGAACCGGACTCATCACCGTCTGGCCGCCCGTCGTGGGCCCGCTCCCGGCAGCGGCATACCGAATGAACCCGGCCGCCTGTGTGCTGCTATGCGCGGCGGGAGATCTGGAACTCAGAAGCTCCATCCGGGCGGAGCGGCCCTCGCGGCAGCGGGCGCGGCTCGGCGGCGGGGGCCGACCTGATCATTCGCCCGTCGCTAGAGCGGCTTCTTCCGAGGCACGGATCACCGCGCGATCTGCGCGCTGCGTCCGCAGGTTCTCGGCGACGACCACGCCGGTGCGCAGCACGTGGTGGAACGCGATCTCTCCCGCCGCGGCGGCGTCGCGGGCTTCGAGGGCGCCGAACAGGTTGCGATGTTCCCGGGCCGATTCCTCCCAGCGGCTCCCGCTCGAGAGGGCCCGCAGCCGCGCCCATTGGGCTCGCGCCTGGAGCGGGGCATGCGCTTCCGCGAGGGGACGGTTTCGGGCCGCGGTCACGATCGTCCGATGGATTTCTTGGTTCAGGGCGAAATAGCGGTCGAGCGTCCTGTCGCGATGCATGCGTTCGAGTTCCGCCTGCCGCGCGCGCAAGTCATCCATCAAGCCTTCAGGGATCCGGGACGCCGCGAGCTCCGCCGTCAACCGTTCGATGCCAGCGAGGGCTTCGAAGAGTTCCAGAACCTCTTCGGGCTCCCAATCCGGCACGCGGGCGCTGCGGTTCTGCCTCAGCTCGACGAGGCCTTCCGAGGCGAGGAGCTTCAGGGCCTCGCGCAGGGGCGTGCGCGACACTCCGAGGGCGATGCAGAGATCCTTCTCCACAAGTGTCGCGCCGGCGGGCAACTGGCCTCCGACGATCATGCCCTTGATGCGGGACGCGGCCTGCTCATGAAGGCCGATCCGCGGCAGGTGCTCGGTCGGAACGACCAGGACCTTGCGGGGGCGCCCTCGGCGCCGCGGTGCGTCTTCCATGCGTTCCCTCGTCTGGACAGGGGACTACCTACCGCGGCGGGAGGGGTGACGGTAGGGCGCTGTTCCGGTCGCGCCGGCTGAAATCAGCGCATTTGCGCAAATTGTATGCAACATGCAAAAAATAGCTTTGCCTTTCGCCGATGGTGTTGGATCGTCCGGCTTCCACGATGAGGCGGGCAATGACAGGAACGAATGGCACAACGCGGCTCGGCATGCTCACGCCCTCCTCGAACAGCGTGCTGGAACCGGTAACCGGTGCCTTGCTCGAGGGGTGCGCCGACGTGACGGCGCATTTCTCGCGCTTCCGCGTCACCGAGATCGGCCTCTCCCAGGCGGCCCTCGGGCAGTTCGATCTCGAACCGATCCTCACGGCGGCCGACCTGCTCGCAGACGCTCGCGTCGCTGCGATCCTCTGGAACGGCACATCCGGCTCGTGGCTTGGCTTCGATGCGGACGAGCGCCTCTGCAGAGAGATCGAAGGACGCACGGCGCGGCCGGCCTCGACCTCGACCCTCGCCTTCCGAGACCTGTTCCAGGCCAAGGGTTTCAGCCGGATCGGGCTCGTCACACCCTACACCGCGGACGTCCAGCGGCGGATCCAGGCGACGTGGCGGGCCGCCGGGTTTGCCTGCACAGCCGAGCGCCATCTCGGCCTGTCAGAGAATTTCGCGTTCGCGGAGGTCGATAGCGCGTCGATATCCGGCATGGTTCGGGCTGTCGCGGCCGAGGGGGTCGACGCTGTGGCGATCGTGTGCACGAATCTTGCCGGCGCCCCGCTCGCTCTGGAACTCGAGGCAGAACTGAATATCCCAGTTGTGGATTCGGTCGCCGTGACACTCTGGAAAGGGCTCAGACTGGCTGGTCGCAGAATGGACGACCTCGCCAAGATGAGCAAAATACTAATTCATGATTAAGAATCATGTTTAGAAAAATGAATGATTTCCGATGATCAATGCCTCGGCTTTGCCGGGGTGGCGACTTCATTTTGAGAAGGCTCGCAGCCCGATTCGAGCCCGGGCGGTCGCCGCAGGGGGCTTGGCGCGAGCGTCAGAATCTAGCTCGGCATTTTACCATGCCCCTCGGTAGGCATCCGATCGGTGGTAAGGACGGATCACCTCCGATCTGCGTCCAACCGACACGAAATGAGGGGTTCGGCTCGAACCGTGCTCCGTCGGCCCGCGCGTCCGTGGGAGATCGGGGCGCGATGTTACGTGGCTGCGTTGAACCCCCAATGCCCCGCTCCCAGGATGGGGGCCGTTCGCCGATCGTCCAACGCACTACGCGACAGAGCGATCGGCGTGCGCAGGCCGGGCTGTCCCTCGGGTTCGATCCGCAAGGCGCGGGCCAAAACCTGCGGATCGGCCAGCGCCTCCGCCACGGTGTTGATCGGTCCGGCCGGAACTCCCGCCCCTTCCAGGGCCAGGATCAGGTCCGCCTTGCGCCAAGCGCGTGTTCGGCCCGCGATGAGGTCGGCCAGCGCAGCGCGGTTGGCGACGCGCGCCTCGTTGCTGGCGTAGAGCGGATCCAACGCGATCTGGGGGCGATCGAGCAAGGTGCAGAGTGCGGCGAACTGGCGGTCGTTACCGCAGGCGACGATGAGATGACCATCGCGCACGGGAAAGACCTGATAGGGCACGATATTGGGGTGGGCGTTTCCCATCCGCCGCGGCACCACGCCATCGGCCAGATAGTTCATCGCTTGGTTCGCGAGGACCGCCACCCCGACATCCAAGAGCGACAGATCGACGTGCTGGCCAAGGCCGGACAGTTGCCGCTCGGCGAGCGCGGCCTGAATGCCGACCACGCCATAGAGCCCCGTGAAGATGTCGATCCAGGCGACGCCGACCTTCTGAGGTTCGCCGTCCGGCTCGCCGGTGAGATCCATGATCCCGCACATGCCCTGGATCAGGAAGTCGTAGCCCGGCTGCTTTGCGCGCGGCCCGTTCTGTCCGAAGCCGGTGACTGAGCAATAGACGAGACGCGGATGAGTCTTCGATAGGCTGTCGAAATCGAGGCCGAACCGCTTGAGGCTTCCGACCTTGAAGTTCTCGATGACCACATCGGCCTGCGCGATCAGGTCCTTCAGCCGGGCAAGATCGGCCGGATCGTCGAAATCGCAGGTGACGGAGCGCTTGCCGCGGTTCGCTGCGAGGAAATAGGCGGCGGTCCGCTCCGTGCCGCCGCGTCCGTCCGGACGCTCGACGAAGGGCGGGCCCCAGCTACGAGTGTCGTCACCCTCCGGGCTTTCGACCTTGACAACCTCGGCACCGAGATCGGCCAGCGTCTGGCCGATCCAAGGGCCCGCCAGGATGCGGGCCAATTCCACGACCTTCAGCCCCTTCAGGGGCGGCGCGCCACGGACCGGCATCATCCGAAGGCCTGGAGACCGGTCTGGGCGCGGCCGAGGATCAGGGCATGGATGTCGTGCGTACCCTCGTAGGTGTTCACCGTCTCCAGGTTCTGCGCGTGGCGCATGACATGATATTCGATCTGGATGCCATTGCCGCCGTGCATGTCGCGGGCGGTGCGCGCGATCTCAAGCGCCTTGCCGCAATTGTTGCGCTTGATGAGCGAGATCATCTCGGGCTCAAACCGATCCTTGTTCATCAGCTCTCCGACGCGTAGCGACGCCTGAAGGCCGAGGGCGATCTCGGTCTGCATGTCGGCGAGCTTCTTCTGGAAGAGCTGCGTCTGTGCGAGGGGACGCCCGAACTGCCGGCGGTCGAGGCCATATTGGCGGGCGCGGTGCCAGCAATCCTCCGCAGCCCCCATCACGCCCCAGGAGATGCCGTAGCGGGCGCGGTTCAGGCAGCCGAACGGACCTTTGAGCCCAGAGACGTTCGGCAGCAGCGCCTCCTCGCCGACCTCCACGCCGTCCAACACGATCTCGCCGGTAATCGAGGCGCGCAAGCTGAGCTTCCCGCCGATCTTCGGGGCCGAGAGGCCCTTCATGCCCTTCTCCAGCACGAAGCCGCGGATTTCGCCGCCATGGGCCTCGGATTTCGCCCAGACGACGAAGACGTCGGCGATTGGCGCGTTGGAGATCCAGGTCTTGGCGCCGCGCAGGCGATAGCCGCCCGCGATCTTCTCTGCCCGCGTCGTCATTGAGCCGGGATCCGAGCCCGCATCCGGTTCAGTGAGGCCGAAGCAGCCGACCAGTTCGCCGGAGACGAGGCCGGGCAGATAGCGCTGGCGCTGCTCGTCGGAGCCGTAGGCGAAGATCGGATGGATGACGAGCGAGGACTGCACGCTCATCATGGAGCGGTAGCCGGAATCGACGCGCTCGACCTCGCGGGCGACGAGGCCATAGGCGATGTACGAGGCGTTCGCCGCACCGTATGCCTCGGGCAGGGTAATGCCGAGGAGGCCGGCCCGCCCCATCAGGCGGAAGAGGCCGGTATCGGTCCGCTCCTCGAGATAGGCATCCTGAACGCGGGGGGCGAGCTCGGCGGCGGCGAAGGCGGCGGCCGTCTCGCGGATCATCCGCTCGTCTTCGGTGAGCTGATCATCGAGCAGGAAGGGGTCGGCCCAGGCGAAGGCGCCGGTCCTGGGCCCGGCCGAGCCGGCGTCGAGTCGGGTGTCGCTCATGGCGTTCCTGTCCTGTGCAGGGTATGGCGTGTTGGTTCTTGCGTGCCGGATGCAGCGCCCCGGAAGCTTTTGCCGACGATCCGCGTCCTAAGACGCGCCGGCCGAGGCCTCCTCGGCCGCCCGAGGGGCGAGGGCAGCCGTGTCCGTGGACGTCGGGCGGCTGCGGCGGCGCAGCCGCCTTGCCGGCGGAAGGCGCAGGACGCTGGCCAGCAGGCCCTGGGGCGCGAGAACCACGGTCGCCGCGAACAGGATGCCGAGCACCAGCAGCCAGTAATCGGCCAGCGTCGCCGACATGACGGTCTCGGCCGAGCGCACGAGGAGGGCGCCGAGGAATGCCGCCATCAGGACGGCCCTTCCCCCGACCGCCACCCAGATCAGCACCTCGGTCGAGAGCGCGAAGCCGACGAGGCTCGGCGAGACGAAGCCGAACTGAAGGGCGAAGAGCGCCCCGGCCAGACCCGCGATCCCGCCGGAGACGGTGAAGACGAAGATCTTATGGTTGCGGACGTTGTATCCGAGATGGATCGTGCGGTTCTCGTCGTTGCGGATGGCCGCGAGCACCGTGCCCAGCGGCGAGCGGGTGATGGCGAGGCCGACAAGATAGGCGGCAAGCGCCGCCCCGAGCGTGGCGTAGGCCGTTCCGATGCCGGAGAGCGCGTCGCTCTCGAAGGGGAAGGCCAGCGAGGGCACGCCGAACAGACCGTTGAATCCCCCGATGAAGTCCCAGCGCCGCGCCGCTGTTTCCGCGACCACGGCCGCGCAGAGGGTGACGATGCCGAGTTGCGCGCCCGCCAGCGCGCGGCCGCGGAAGAGCAGCCAGCCGATGAGTGCCGCCGCCACCGCCGGCAGCACGAGGGCGAGGGCAAAGCCAGCCCACTGGCTGCTGCCCAAGGCCGGCAGCTTGCCAAGCGTGACCACGGCCATGCTGTAGGCACCCATCCCGAAGAAGATCGCCTGCCCGAAGCACAGGATGCCAGCTGTGCCCCAGAGGAGGCCGAGGCTGAGGGCGAAGATACCGTAGATCACGTATTGGGCGAGGAGACTCGCGTTCCAGTCGCCCAGCACCGGCGGCAGGAGTGCCAGCACTACCCAGCACAGGAGCGTCAGGAAGGTACCACGAGCCACGCGCATCAGCGCCGATCTCCGGTCAGGCCTTGGGGGAAGAAGCGGATCACCATGATGGCCAGTAGGAAGACCACGATCTGCGCATCGGCTTGATCGAGCCGGGCCGACAGCATCGTAGTCGTTCCGCCGATCACGCCCGAGCCGAGCGCCGCGCCGACAAGGGAGTTCACGCCGCCGACGAGCACGGCCAGGAACGAGGGCACCAAGAAGCCCATCCCCATCTGCGGATCGACGCTCATGATCGGCGACATCACGGCGCCCGCGAAGCCGGCGAGCGCCGCGCCGGTTGCGAAGGTCGCCCAGTCCATGCGGCGGGTGTTGATTCCGAGCGAGGCTGCCATGGCGCGGTTCGCGATCACACCACGCGCCTGCAGGCCGAGTGCGGTGCGGAAGAAGAGCCAGTAGGTGCCGAGTGCCAGGGCGAGGCCCATGCCCATGATGAAGAGGCGATAGGCCGGATAGGAGACGCCGAGCACCTCTACCGTGCCGGGGATCGGATTGAGCATGCTCTGCGATCCCGGCCCGAACAGCAGGATCACGCCCTGCTTGAGCGCCAGCGAGAGGCCCCAGGTTGCCAGGATCGTGTCGATGAACCGGCGGTAGATGTGGCGTATCACCAGCCACTCGACCGCGAAACCGATGAGGGCGAGCAGACAGGGCGCGAGCACCAGGCCGAGCCAGAACGAGCCGCCGGCGCGCGTGACCGCCACCACGGCATAGGCGCCGATCAGAAAGAACTCGCCGTGCGCCATGTTGATGACGTTCATCATGCCGAAGATCACCACCAGACCGAGCGTCACCAGTAGCAAGGTCAGCGTGAACGAGAGCATGTCGATCGAGAGGGCAATCGCGGTGGCCATGGACGCCTCAGATCGAAAGGAAGCGATGGATGAGGTCGGAGTCGGAACGGAGTTCCCCGACCTCGGCTTGCCGGGCCGCGATCCGGCCGTTCTCCATGAAAAGGATCCGGCTCGCGAGCTGCTCCACGAAGTCGAGATTCTGCTCGACGATCAGCACGGTCAGCCCGCGCTCGCGAGCGATGCGGCCGAGCGTGACCGCGATCTCGTCGACGATCGAAGGCTGGATCCCTTCCGAGGGCTCGTCGAGAAGGAGGAGTCGCGGCTGGCCGACCAGCGCCCGCATGATGGCGAGCTGTTGCTGCTGGCCGCCCGACAACGTTCCCGCTCTCTGGGCGCGGCGCTCGCCGAGGATGGGGAAGATCTCGAAGGTCTCGGCAGGCAGGCTCCGAGGCAGGCTCGGCTTGCCGAGCGCGCCGAGCATCAGATTCTCCTCGACCGTGAAGTTCGCGAAGATCTCGCGGCCCTGCGGGACGTAGCCGATGCCGGCCCGGGCGAACTGGAAGGTTGGTTGGCCGCCGAGGCTCTGCCCTCCGCAGCGGATCGTGCCGGCCTGGAGCGGGAGCTGTCCGCACAGGGCACGCATCAGCGTCGTCTTGCCCATGCCGTTGCGGCCGAGGAGGGCAACGACCTCGCCCTCCTTCAGATCGAAGGAGACACCGTCCAGGATGCGCCCCCCGGACGGATAGCCGGCCACGAGGCCCTCGACATACAGCATCATCGGGCGCGTCCAAGATAAGACTGGATGACTGCCGGATCGCGACTGACCTCATCATAGTTGCCGTGGGCAATCATCTTGCCGCGGACCATGACCACGATCGGGCATCCGAGGGCGCGGACAAAACCCATGTCGTGCTCAATGAGCAGCACCGCCCGGCCGTGCTTGCGCTGGAGTTCGATCACAAGCTCGCAGATCGCCTGTGTCTCGAGGGCGGTCATGCCGGCCGTCGGCTCGTCGAGCAGCAGGATCCGGGAGCCGCGAGCCAGCAGCATCGCGATCTCCAGGCGCTGACGCTCGCCATGTGAGATGGTGGCGACTGCGTGCTCTGCCTTGGCAGCGAGGCCGCACAGGTCGAGCAGCTCATCGCGGCGGGCATGGCTCGCCGCCGCCCCGCCGCGACGCAGCAGCGCGAGGGGGCCGTTACCGGTCCCGCCGGCTACGAGCGGAACCTCGATATTCTCCGCGACCGTCAGTTCGGGATAGATGCCCGGCACCTGGAACTTGCGCCCGACTCCCTTGCGCGAGATCTCGAAAGGCGGGAGGCCGCCGACGCGCGCGCCGTAGACCCGGATCGTGCCCTCGTCAGGCTTGAGGGCGCCGGTGATGAGGTTGAACAGGGTCGTCTTTCCGCAACCGTTCGGCCCCAGGATGCAGGCCATGCCACTGAGCTCAAGCCGGAGGTCCAGCCGGTCGAGCACGGTCAGCCCGCCGAAGCGTTTTGAAACGCCCGCGAGTTCGAGGGCGGGCGGGATGCCGGGCTCGTTCATGACTCGCCTCCACCGCGGCCCCTCAGCCGCACTGGCTGGGGGCTTGGATGCGGCCTAGATCCTTGACGACCTTGAGCGTTCCGGCCTGCGCCAGCACGATCAGGACGTTGAGGTCCGCGTGCCGGTCGGATTCGCGCAGCACCACCTCGCCGTTGCCCGATGTGAGCGGGTGGCCGACCATCGCCTTCGCGACAGCCTGACGGTCGACGCTGCCGGCCCGCTTCACGCCCTCGATGAAGAAGCGCGTCAGCGTGTAGTGCGCGTCCACGGTGTTGGAGACGACGGTCCCCGCCCCGTAGCGCGCCCGCACCTTGGCGACGAAGGCCCGCGCCTCCGGCTTGTCGAGCGTCTGCACGAAGTCGGACGGGGCGACGATGCCCTCCGATTCCGCAGCGGACAGGCCGGCCATGTAGTTCTCGCCGAATCCGAAGAAGATCATCCGGATCCGCTTGTTGAGCCCCGCGGCCGCGAACTGCTTGACGAAGGTGACCGCGTCCGCCCCGACGATGGAGACGACCACGACCTCCGCACCGGAGCTTTCGATCTTGCGCAGCGTCGCCGCGTAGTCCTTCGCGCCCCAGGGCGCGTATTCCTCGCCGAGGATGCGGCCGCCGGCCTTCTCGGCCTCAGCCCGGAAGGCGGCGTTCATCTTCTGCGGCCAGACGTAGTCGGACCCGAGCAGATAGAAGGCCTTGCCGAGATTGGAGAGGGCGTAGGGCACCAGCGGGTTGACCCAATGCGCCGGCAGGGCGCTGTAGCAGAACACGCGCGGGTCGCAGACGCCGCCCTCGTAATCGGTCGCGTAGAGGAGAAGGGACTGGAAGCGCCGCACCGTGGGCAGGATCGCGTCGCGGTTGGCGCTGGTCACCGGCCCGACGATGGCGGCCACCTCGTTCCGGCGGATCAGCTCGAGCGTCCGCTCCACCGCCGTCTTCGGATCGGTCCGGTCGTCGGCCCGGACGATCTCGAAGGGACGGCCGCCCAGCACGCCGCCCGCCTCGTTGGCCTCCAGGAGCGCGAGCTCGGCCCCTTGCGCGCCCTGCGTGCCGAGGACCTCGAGTCCGCCGGAGAGGGGCTGCAGGATGCCGACCCGGATCGGCTCGGCCGCACGCGCCAGATGAGGCCGGCCGAGACCGAGAGCGACTGCGCCGGCACCCCCGGCCAGGAAGCCGCGCCGGGATAACGGCCGACGCGCGGAAGAGAGAATGCTCATTGTCCGTCCCCCTGGTGCCTGACAGACGCGCGGGGCTCGGGCGGTTCGGCCGCGACCGCGCCTGAGGCGCGACGCTCTCGGCGACCCATCCCGCCCAGCCCGGCGACGTCGGTTCGATCGTCGCTCCCGCAACCGGTCCGCGATGTGCCCCGCAGCCCGGATCCGGCGCACCAAACTCGTTGATGCTCGAACGAGATTATGAGTGGTCAAACAATCTGTCAACCGGCCGAAAGCCGCCTTACCACGGAGGACCTAAGGCTCATCCGCGGCGGCCGGCTTGACAGATTTCTGACAAGGGATTTTGTTGGTACACGAATGAATCGCCGACGGAAGGCAGTGACATGGCAGCGCCGAGCGTTCGCAAGTTCGTGACCATCGTGGACGAGGTGTTCCACGAGAACGGGCCTCCCGCCGCCACGCCCCATCGCCGCGGCGCGATCCTGGCGGTCATCGAGAACCCGTTCGCGGGCCGCTACGTGGACGAGATCGCACCCTTCATGACGGACTTGGAGCCGCTCGGCCTCGCGATGGCGGAGCGGCTGATCGAGGCCCTCGGCGGGGCGCCCGAACGCATCGAGGCCTATGGCAAGGGCGCCATCGTCGGCGCGGCCGGCGAGGTCGAGCACGCGGCCCTCTGGCACGCCCCCGGAGGCTACGCCATGCGGGAGGCGCTCGGCGGCGCCAAGGCGATCGTCCCCTCCGCCAAGAAGGTCGGTGCCCCGGGGACGCGCATCGACATCCCGATCGCGCACAAGGATGCCTCCTACGTCCGCAGCCATTTCGACGCCATGGAGGTCGGCATCAACGATGCGCCCCGGGCGAACGAGCTGGTGGTGGTCCTCGCCATGACGACGGGGGCCCGCATCCACAACCGGGCCGGGGGGCTGGCGGCCTCCGCCGTCGAGGGCAAGGACGGCCTGCGATGAGCGGGCCCCTTCGCCGCCTCGTCACCATCGTCGAGGAGACGCTGCTGGAGGGCGGCCGCCCGGTCGAGACGCCCTCCCGGCGCTGCGCCGCGCTGGCGGTGATCCGCAACCCGCATGCGGGACGCTACGTCGAGGATCTCTCCGATCTGATGGCGCTCGGGACGGAGCTCGGCCGCCTCCTGCCGGAACGGGCGGTCGCTGCCCTCGGCCTGCCTGCCTCGGCGGTGCAGAGCTTCGGCAAGGCCGCCCTCGTCGGCGCCGAGGGCGAGCTGGAACACGCGGCCGCCCTGCTGCATTCGACGCTCGGCACCCCGTTCCGCCAGGTGCTCGGCAAGGGGGCGGCCCTGATCCCGTCCTCGAAGAAGCGGGGCCGGCCCGGCGCGGCCTTCGACATCCCGCTCGGCCACACGGAGGCGGCCAAGGTCCGCAGCCATTTCGACGGCATGGAGGTCCTCGTGCCCGACGCCCCGCGCGAGGACGAGATCGTGGTCGCCGTCGCCGTCACCGATGGCGGCCGGCCGCATCCGCGCGTGGGCGGCCTGCGGACCGATCAGGTCACGGGCGCCGACGGCCTGACCTGAACAGGATCGGGACGACCTGCGGCAGGCCGTCCCTCTCCCGCAACACGCCCACCCACCCGAGGGGTGCGGGCAGGACGATGACGGCCATGGCCTATCCGAATACGGGCTTGCAGATCGGCGGCACCTGGATCCCGGCGGAGAGCCGCGAGGGGATCCCGGTCGTCAACCCGGCGACCGGGGTGGTGATCGGCGAGGTGGCCAAGGCCACGCTGGACGATATCGACCGGGCGCTGGAGGCCGCGGCGCGGGGCTTCCCGGCCTGGCGGGCCGTCCCGGCCCTGGAGCGCGGGCGCCGCCTGCGCCGGGCGGCCGAGCTCCTGCGCGACCGCGTCGGCCCGATCGCCCGCCTGATGACCCTGGAGCAGGGCAAGCCCCTGCGCGAGGCTCGGATCGAGACCCTGGCGGCGGCGGATATCCTCGACTGGTTCGCCGAGGAGGGGCGGCGCGCCTATGGCCGCGTGATCCCGGCCCGCACGGACGGCGTGGTGCAGGTCGTCACCCGCCACCCGGTCGGGCCGGTCGCCGCCTTCACGCCCTGGAACTTCCCGATCAACCAGGCGGTGCGCAAGGTCGCGGCCGCCCTGTGCGTCGGCTGCACGGTGATCCTCAAGGGGCCCGAGGAGACGCCGGCGAGCTGTGCCGAACTCGTGCGGGCGCTGCTCGACGCGGGCGTGCCGGGCGACGCGCTCGGCCTGCTCTACGGCGATCCGCCCCCGATCTCGGCCCATCTGATCGCTGCGCCCGAGATCGCGAAGATCTCGTTCACCGGCTCGACCTCGGTCGGCAAGCTGCTCGCCACGCTGGCCGGCACCCACATGAAGCGGGCGACGATGGAGCTCGGCGGGCACGCGCCGGCGATCGTCTGCGCCGATGCGGATCTGGAGCGGGCGGTCGAGATCCTCGCCGCCAACAAGTTCCGCAATGCCGGCCAGGTCTGCGTGGCGCCGACGCGCATCCTCGTGGAACGCCCGGTCTATACCGCGTTCGTCGAGCGCTTCGCCGCCCGGGCCGCCGCGATCACGCTCGGCGACGGGCTCGACGAGGCCACGCAGATGGGGCCGCTGATCCATGAGCGCCGCCGTCTCGCGGTGGAAGAGCTGATCGCCGATGCCGAGGCCGCCGGGGGCCGGATCGTGACGGGCGGGACCCGTCCGCCGGGCCGGGGCAGCTTCCTGGCGCCGACCGTCCTCACCGAGGTGCCGACGCACGCCCGCATCCTCAACGAGGAGCCGTTCGGCCCGGTCGCGACGGTCGCGCCCTTCTCCGATCTGGACGAGGCTTTGAGCGAGGCCAACCGGCTGCCCTATGGCCTCGCGGCCTATGCCTATACCCGCTCCGCGCGGAGCGCGGCCCGCCTGGGCGCCGACCTCGCCTGCGGGATGCTCGGCATCAACCACCACGGACTGGGTCTGCCCGAGACGCCCTTCGGTGGCGTGGGCGATTCGGGCCATGGCAGCGAGGGCGGGCCGGAAGCCCTCGAAGGCTACCTCACCACCCGGTTCGTCACCACGGCGACGTAGAGCCGTTCCCGATCGCGTCGCAACCGGGAACGGCTCTCAGTCCTTGTTTTGCCGCGCTCTCCTTCGCCGAACCGGTCTTCACGTCGGCGGAGGGCGCTCTCAGAACGCTTTCTGCCGGAATGAAGACCGGTTCGGCGAAAGCAAGAGCACCAAAGACAACAGCTTAGGGCCGGCCGCGATCCAGCGCGACCGAGGCCGGCCCTAGGGCGCCCGTCCTCGAACCCTGCCCCGGCGCGGGGGCGGGCGCGTCACGACACCGGTCCGGGCCGGTCGAGCCTCGTCGGCATCCGCTCGGTCCCTTCGGGATGGCGGCTGTCGTCGCCGCTCGGACGCCGCACAAGATCAGTAAGCCGGACGTATTCGTCCGGGCCCGGTACGCAAGCTTGCGGGGCGGCGCCGCCCCTCTTCCCGTTTGAGCTTTTTTCGGGCGCACCGAAATCGGTTTCCATATCACGAAATCTATGCCAAACCTTCAATTTGGGCACGCGACGCACAATGAATAGTCAATTCGCGATTGACTCCGCAACGGATACGCTCTTAATCTACGGGGAGGCTCGGCGATCAGTGCGAGCGTGGCCGAGCCGAGAGGCGCCCGGCACGCTGGGAACCGATCGCGACGGGATCCGATCCTCGGTGCGAGCCCCGCGGCGCAGAGCCCCGATCACTTCCGATCGGCTCGCTCGGTATCCGCTTTGAACTGATCAAGCCTCAAGCCGAAATCAGTATTCAAAGACGAAATCCCAGCCGGGATCAGGCTGCAGGTGCGTATGCGCACGTGCGGACACGATGTTCCATGGACATAGAGGAGGGCAGAATGGGGGCGCGTTGGAAATCTGTTGTTCGGTCGCTTACGATTGCGGCCGGTCTGTTGTCGACCGCGGCTTCGGCGGCTGAGTTCGCCACCCCGGTTCTCCCCGGCGCGACCAGCGGCATCCCGGTCGGCGCGGCTGCCCCGGCGGGCATCTACGTCTCGCTGACGAACTACTACTGGCAATCCCGGCTGACCAACAATGCCGGGCAGGATAACCCGCTGCGGGTCAACGTCTTCGAGACCATTCCCACCTTCCTCGTCGTCCCCGGCGTGAAGCTGCTCGGAGCCGATTACAGCTTCCTGGTCTCGCAGGGCGTCAGCACCAGCTCGAACAACATCTTCGGGCGCAAGACCGGCGCGGTCGGCGCGTTCAACACCTTCCTCAGCCCGCTCAACCTGTCCTGGGCTCTGACGGACAGCTTTTTCGTCAGCACCGGCCTGTCCGTCTACCTGCCGACCGGGACCTTCCGCCTCAACGGAACCTCGAGCGGTAACGGGTTCTATTCCTGGGCTCCCACCATCGCCGCCAGCTATCTGCGCGACGGCTGGAACCTCACGGCGCGGCTGGAACTCAACCTGAACACCAAGAACGACGCGACGAACTACCAGTCCGGCGACGTCTACGGGGTCGACTTCACCGCGACGAAGTCGTTCGGCCCCTGGACGGTCGGGATGCAGGGATACTACGTCAACCAGTTCGGGCCCGACCGCCTCAACGGCGCCGTGGTGCCGGCCTCGCTCTATAACGGACGCGGCAAGAAGATCGAGCAGTTCGCCCTCGGTCCCTACATCGCCTACGATTTCGGAAGCTTCGCGCTCTCGGCCTGGTACGACCACAATATCCGGACGCGGAACGGGGCGGCCGCCAACATCGCCTGGCTGCGGGTCTCCGTGCCGCTCGGCAACCCCTTCTCGGCGGCGCCCCAGGCTCCGCCGGTCACCCTGCCGGACCGCAAGGTTCCCTAACGGCCATCCGGCGCGGCCCCGCGGGGGCCGTGCCGGATCCCGCGGGGCCGCGGGCGGAGGCCGAGCCCGCTAAGGGCGCGTCGCCGGCTCGCGGGAGGCAGGGCCGCTGCGAGGATTGGGACAGCGATCCTTGACTTCCGGCCGATCGAGTTTGTATGTGTACGAACGATCTCAAGCCGCGTAAGGGAGGCCGCCTTGGTCGAGATGCGAGATGCCGAGCCGCTGCCGGACCGGGCCGGGCCCTCCCAGGACGACGTGTTCTCCGCCAACCGTCTGCGGGAGACCGTCCGCCTCGACGCGGCCCGGACGGCGGTGGTCGTGGTCGATATGTGCAACGACTTCTGCAAGCCGGGCGGCGCGATGGTCCTGCCGGGCTACGAGCGCCTCCTCGGGCCTCAGCGCGCGATCATCGCGGCGGCCCGCTCCGTCGGCGCGCCGGTGGTCTGGGTGCACGATTCCCATCGCCGCAACCTGCGCCGCGACCGCGAGTGGCTGAAGCGCACGCCGCACTGCGTCGAGGGCACCTGGGGCGTCGAGATCATCGCGGATCTGGAGGCGCGCGACGACGAGATCCACGTCGTCAAGCACCGCTACTCGGCCTTCTTCGGCACCGACCTCGACGTGACGATGAAGGACATGCTCGTCGACCAATTGATCGTGATGGGGGTCGTGACCAATATCTGCGTCCGCTCGACCGTCCATGACGCGTTCTTTCTCGGCTACGAGATCGTCGTGCCCGAGGATGCCTGCGCGGCGACCGGGCCGCGCGAGCAGGCGAGCTCCCTCTACGACATCGCGACCCACTTCGGCGTGGTGAGCGACGCCGCCACCGTCGCGCAGGCCCTGGTGAGCGGGGCCGAGATCGGCAACCGCACCGATCTGGCGGCCTGACATGCCCGCCGATTCCAAGGCGGACGGGCCGTCCGTGAACGCTCCGCGCGCCCCGGAGCCGGCGGAGCCCAGCCAGCGCGAGGAGGCCTTGGCGGTCTTCGCGAAGGTCGGCTACGACCTGGAGCGCCATCCCGCCCATGTGGTGCGCCGCGTCCATCAGCGTGCGACATCCTGCTTCCAGCAGGTGATGGCGGGGGAGACGTTGTCCCCGACGCAGTTCGCCGCGCTCGCCACCATCCTGAAGCACGGCGAGATCTCCCAGAACCATCTCGGCCGGCTGACCGCGATGGACCCGTCGACCACCAGCCTCGTGGTGCGCAAGCTCGTCAAGGACGGCCTGATCTCGCGCAGCGCCTCCAAGTCGGATCAGCGGCTCGCGATCATCCGGCTGACCGATGCGGGGCTGCGCTACACCGCCGAGCGCCTGGAGCGCAGCCTGGAGGTCGGCCGACGGCTGCTCAGCCCGCTCAAGCCGAGCGAGCAGAAGGTCTTCCTCGCGCTGCTCGAGCGCATCGCGAGCGACGAGACTCCTCTTTAGCGGCGCGCCCGCGCCCGACCGATATCCTCCCCGGCGGATCTCGCGCATGCGTCCCCGCCCCCCCTCTCGACGACCTGAAGGACGAGCCATGGCTGCGCCCAGCGCGGAGATCCGGCAACAGGGCCGGATCGCGATCCGCAATATCGGCCTGCTTCTCAGCGGCGACATCGCGCGGCCGGTTCTCGACGCCGATACGATCCTGATCGAGGACGGCCTCATCAAGGCGGTCGGCACGGCCGACACTGTCGATCTGGGCGGCGTCCACACGGTGACCGATGCCTGCGGCATGGTCGTCGCGCCGGGCCTCATCGACAACCACGTCCACACGACCGCGGGGGACTGGACGCCGCGCCAGAATCAGCTCGGCTGGATCGAGGCGAGCATGCATGGCGGCGTGACCACCATGATCTCGGCCGGAGAGGCGCATTATCCGGGCCGGCCGCGCGACCGCGTGGGCATCAAGGCCCTGGCGATCGCCGCGCAGCGCAGCTACGCCAACTTCCGGCCGGGCGGCGTGAAGGTCATCGCGGGCGCGCCGGTCCTCGAGCCGGGCTTCACGGAAGAGGATTTCCGCGAATTGGCCGCGGCGGGGGTCTCGATCATCGGCGAGATCGGCCTCGGCGGCATCAACGACGGCCCGCGCGGGCGGCAGATGATCGCCTGGGCCCGCGCCCAGGGGATGACCTCCATGACGCATACGGGCGGCCCGTCCATTCCCGGCTCCAGCCGGATCGGGGCCGATACGGTGATCGCGGTGGATGCCGACATCGCGGCCCACATCAATGGCGGCCCGACCGCGCTGCCCTTCGCGGAGCTCGACCGCATCGTCGACGAGAGCGATCAGGCCCTCGAGATCGTCCACAACGGCAATCTGCGCGCCGGTCTCCACGTGCTCGAACGGGCCGCCCGGCGCGGCGCGCTCGACCGCATCCTCCTCGGCACGGACGGCCCGGCGGGCTCGGGCGCGCAGCCGCTCGGCATCCTGCGGATGATCACCATGCTGGCCTCGCTGAGCGACATCCCCGTGGAGACGATCGTCTGCTTCGCGACCGGCAACGTCGCCCGCGTGCGCAAGCTGTCCGACCGCGGCCTGATCGAGCCCGGCCGTGCCGCCGACCTGATCGTCATGGATCGCGCCGCGGGCGGCGCCGGCACGACCTTCCGGGACAGCGTGGCGCTCGGGAACATCCCGGGCATCAGCATGGTGTTGATCGACGGCGTGACGCGAACCACGCGAAGCCGCAACACCCCCCCAGCCGAAAGGACGCCATCGACCGCAATGCTGGCCCAGACAGTTTAGGTGTTTGGTCCCGGAATGGGGTGGGACGGATCGAGTCTGAAGCGTTCGGGCTCTTTCCACAGACCTGAAGGACGTGCTCGCCGGCATGGAATCGTAAGCCCATCTGTGGAATGCCGAGGGGCAATCCGCGCCATGGGGCATCCGCGGGAGGAAGCGAACGTGTCGCTGCTGTCCAAGTACCTGCCGCGGCACCAGTTCGCCGAGCGGCACGTGACCGTGGTCGCGGGCACGGCCGCCGCCATCCACGCCGTCCTGGCGAGGCTGGAGCCGCGGGACGACCGGTTCATCGCGGGCCTGATCGCCCTGCGCGAACTTCCCGGACGGCTGACGGATCGACGCGTGGGGCCGGCGCGCTTCGGGCTGCAGACTTTCACGCTGCTCGAACGCTCGGCGAGCGAGACCGTGTACGGCCTGGTCGGCCGGTTCTGGCGGCTCGATTTCGGCTTGGTGCCGGTCGATGACGGCGCGGCCTTTGTCCGGTTCGACACGCCGGGCATCGCCAAGCTCGCGATGAGCTTCGAGACGGAGGCGCTCCCCGACGGACGGACGCGGCTGACAACCCGGACCCGCATCCATGCCCCCGACCGTGCCACGCGGCTCAAGCTGCTGGCCTATTGGATCGCCATCCGCCCAGCGAGCGGCCTGATCCGCAGGCGCATCCTGCGGCTCGTCAAACGGCAGGTGGAGGCGGCGCGCGCGGAGGCCGAAGACCGTCCCGGTCAGCCCTCGACGCGCGCGAGCGCGTCGGCGATGTAGCGATTGCCGCCGACAGCGGCCTCCCGCACGGCCTGCCGCTTGACGAGCCGCGGGATGCGCCTGCGCTTCGGCGCATCTGCCCCTCAATCGGTCCCGAGATTGCGGATGACGGTCAGGCCGCCGAGGCCGGCGATACAGGCGAGCGCGGCCGCAAACAGCGTCGCGCCGAGGGAGAGGCCGGCTTGGTCGATGGCGATGCCGGTCCCGACCGGCATCAGCCCGGCGGGGACGTAGCCGCCGATATTGAGGACCGCGTTGGCTTCGGCGCGATGGTTGCCGGGCACATGAAGGCCGATCAGCGTCAGGCCGCCGAGTTGGCCGAGGCCCTGGCCGGAGCCGGCGAGAAGGGCCGCAACGATCAGGACGGCGGCATTGGATGATGCCACGGCCAGGGTGATCCCGCCCATGGAGAGGATCGTCGCCGTCGCCCCGCAGAGGAAGATGGTGCGCACGGAGAGTTGGCGGGCGGCGAACTGGACGCCGGTCGCCGTCAGGAACATGGCGCAGGCCATCCCTCCGGCGATCAGCGGGCTGGTGACGCCGAGCAGGCGCGACAGCAGCGACGGGCCGAGTGCCAACACGAAGGAGGTCGCCGTGATACCAGGCCCGAAGACGGCGATGCCGAGATGCAGATGCCGGTGATTGGCGCGCGGGACGGCCGGCAGATGAGGGTGCCAGCCGGCATCGGTACGCGCGCCGCGATGCTTCAGCGGCAGGATGAGGACCGCGACGAGCGCGGTCAGCAGCACGACGAGTTCGACCGCGAAGGTCGGAACCACCGGCCGTTCCATCGCCAGGGCGAGGCTGCCGGCGATCAGCGGTCCCAGGCCGGCCCCGAGGACCATCGCGATGGACGCGACCAGAGCGGCTTGCCGCTTGCGATCCGGGCCGCCGAGATCGACGACCGCTGCCATGCCCGCCGACACCACGACGCCGACGGCGACGCCCGACAGGAAACGCGCAGCGATCAGCATGGGCACGGAATGCGCGCCGGCGAAGAGCAGACAGGCGACGATCGCCGCCGCGAGGCCCGGGATGAGGACAGGCCGCCGCCCGTAGCGATCGGAGAGTTGCCCCGCGACCAACAGGGTCAGCAGCAGGCCCAGAATATAGGAGGCGAAGATGGCGGTCAGCGTGGCCGACGAGAACCCGATCGCGTCCTGCCAGCGCACATAGAGCGGCGTCGCGGAATTGGAGAGAACGAAGACTGCGGTGACGATCCAGGCAGCCATCCACATCCGCCACGGCGGATCGGTGACCGAACAGGAGAGAGGACGGGCGGCAAAGGCCGAACCGGGAGACGACACGGGCAACCTCCGCATGGCTGTACGAGTTGATTCGTACTTAGAAGGTTCGATGAGACTCGTACAGCTATGTTCGACAAAAATCGTACAGGCATGCTATGACGGCTGCCATGCTCGCACCCAGCATCGCGTCCGTGCCTGCCGACCTGCCACTGCCGCTGGCCGAGCCGGATGCGGGAGAGCTGCGCCTGGAGATCGTCCTGGCGGCGCTGGCCGATCCGCTGCGGCTGACCATCATCCGCAAGCTGCTTCTGGAGTCTGAGGCTTACGACCACCCCTGCGGCTGGTTCGGCTTCGAGCGCCCGAAATCCTCGCTGACGCACCACTTCAAGGCGCTGCGCGAGGCGGGCCTGATCCGGCAGCGGCAATACGGCCTGGAGCGGCGCAGCCGCGTGCGCACCGAAGACCTCGATGCCCGCTTCCCCGGCCTGCTCGATCTGGTGAGGGCGTGGCGGCCGGACCTGTCGTCATGACCCGATCCGGGCGAGACCGGGCGACAGTTGCCACGGCCGTTCCGCATCGGTCGCATGGGCCATGCCGCCGACGTGCTCGCGCATGTCCACGGATCCGTTTCCAAAGCTGGTCGCCCGTCAGCGGACCTCGATCTCGATGTTGCCGAAGGGACCGCGGTCGAGGGGGTCGAGCGCCACCGGCAGCCTGTCGAGCGGGGAGCGCCGGTCGATCACCGGCTCGATCCGGTCGGCGTCCACGGCGCGGACCACCTCGCTGTCCCCGCGGCAGGGCGGCCCGCGACGATTCTCGATCATCTGCCCGCTCATGTCTTCGACAGCCATGCGCTCCGGCCTCAGACGCCACACCTGCCGCTCCGGGTGCGTCTGGCGGTCGACGCGCTCGCGGCCGCTCAACGCCCGGCGAGCGCTTCGAGCACCAGCTTGGCGGTCAGCGCCGAGGAGGCGGGATTCTGGCCGGTGACGAGCCGGCCATCGGCGACGGCGAAGGGGTGGAAGTCGGCGGCGCTGTCGTAGAGTCCACCGAGTTCGCGTAGCCGAGTTTCGAGCAGGAACGGCACGGACGCGTCCAAACCCACCGCGCGCTCCTCGCTGTCGGAGAAGCCAGTCACGCGGCGGCCCTTCACCAGCGGGGCGCCGGCTTGGTCCTTGACGTTCACCAGCCCGGCGGGCCCGTGGCAGACGGCGGCGACCACCTTGCCCTCAGCCCATGCGGTGCCGAGCAGCGCGGCCAGTTCCGCGCTCTCCGGCAGGTCGACCATCGTGCCATGGCCGCCCGGCAGAAACACCGCGTCGTAGGCCGTGACGTCGATGCCGGCCACGGCGGGCGTCGCGGCCAGCGCGCAGGATGCCGCTGCATCGTCCAGGAAGCGATCGACGCTCGCCTCGTTCTCGCCCTTCGGCTTGACCGAGCGCGGATCGATCGGCACCGGGCCGCCGGCGATCGACGCCAGCGTCACCGACGCGCCCGCCTCCACGAAGGCGTAATAGGGCGACGCCAGTTCCTCGAACCAGAGACCGGTCGGCTTGTCCGGGCCGCGTAGCGTCGCGGCCGAGGTGGTGATCATCAGAATGTTGGATTGGGCCACCGCATCGCTTCTTGCTCGCACCGGAGCTTGCCGCGTCACGTCAGGCGACAGAAATCATTCCTCGCGGTAGGAGGCATAGGATTTCTGATGGCTCGATGCGGCGATGAACCATCTCATCCATCTGCGTACCTTCCTCGAAGCCTATCGTGCCGGATCGCTGACCCGCGCCGCCGAGAGGCTCGGCATCACCCAGCCCGCCGCCTCCGCCCATCTCGCCGCGTTGGAAGCCACCCTGGGCAAGCCGTTGTTCCGGCGCCAGGCGCGCGGCGTCTCTCCGACACCGGCGGCCGACGATCTCGCCCGGCAGGTGGCCGCGAACCTCGACGGCATCGAGGCCGCGATGGCCTCGGCCCGAGCCCGCTCGAGCCAACTCGCCGGCACGGTCCATCTGGTCGGGCCGGCCGAATATCTGTCCGCCCGCATCGGTCCGGCGCTGGCGCCGCTGCTCGCGGAGGGTCTGCGCCTGCGCATCCAGACCGGCAATCGCGCGCGCATCTATGCGGCGCTCGCCGAGGGCCATGCCGACCTCGCCGTCACGGCCTCGAAGCCGGAGGGGACAGGCATCGGCTTTGCGGATCTCGGCCGGGAGCGGCTGCTGCTGGTGGCCGCCCCGGCGCTCGCCGAACGGGCCAAGGCCCGCACTGTCTCCGCCGCCTTCCTCTGCGACGTCCCCTGCCTCGCCTATGACGAAGATCTCGGTCTCATCCAGTCGTTCTTCACCCATGTCTTCGGCGCGGTGGCCGATATGCGGGCCGTGGTGACGGCGCCGGATCTGCGGATCCTGATCGGCATGGCGGAAGCCGGCGCAGGCTGGACCGTCCTGCCGGATTATCTCTGCGCCGACGCGCTGGCGGCCGCGCGCCTGGCCGAGTTGCCGACCGTGAGACCGGGGCCGGACAACGGCCTGTTCCTGGCGTGGAACAAGGCCGCCCTTCGCCATCCGCGCGTGGTGCATGTGCGGGATGGTCTGCTGCGGGCTGCGATCCCGGCGTGATCGACCTGCGGACGCCCCTTTGGGGGGGGTGAGCACGATCCGACAGGGATACCGTCGCCTATGACCGTGCGAGACCCAACCGGGTGCATGATCCCGCCCGTGCCGGTTGGCGATGGTGTCGCAATGACCCTGACACCAGCGGCCGACATGTCCGGACGCGCCGCGTTCGGACGATGCGTGCTCGCGGATCGAGCACGCGCTCTTCGGAATGCGGGCGTTCAGCGAAGCTTGGGCGCCACGATTTCGTGCCCGGATGCACGATCCCACTTCACGTAGACGCCCGCCTCATTCTTCCGGACCGAACTCTTGTTCCAGGTGGGCGGCGTGATGGCATTTCCCGGAACCGGCGTGAGCCACATCGAGACCTTGCCGCTGTGGTCCCAGTGACCGCCATCACCGCTCCCGCCCTGCACGGCGTCGAGGACGGTGTCGTCGAGTTCCTTGTCGACAGTGCTCATGAAAGGCTCCCGTTCGGACGCTCTCGAAGCGTCGCCGACCCTGTCTAGGACGAAGATACTACCCAGATCTTTCCTGGGCTTCGTCCGTCGGGTCCGGGATCTCAGTCAGTCGCCCGATGTTTAATTCAAACACAATTCTCCGGATCGAATGCCACGGATCCGGAGCCGGTTCCCATCCTTCCGCAAGCGCTGCTCGCACTAGAGCGCTCTCCGCCGAAGTGGATGCCGGTTCGGCGCAAGAGAGCGCGTCACAACAAGGGATTAGAGCCGTTCCCGGTCGCAACGTGACCGGGAACGGCTCTAAGGCTGTGCGGAGGCGATCCGTGAGCGATCCCTTCCGCTTGCGGGATGCGTTCGGGCCGGATCGGCCTGGGCGCGCTTCAGGCGATCTGCCGGTAGGCCAGGGTGGCGAACAGGCCGCCGCGCTCCAGCAACTCCCGATAGCTCCCCTGCTCGGCGACGCGACCGGCATCGAGGACGTAGATGCGGTCTGCGTGCTGCACGGTCGAGAGCCGGTGCGCCACGACGATGCGGGTGGCGTCGAGCTGTCTCAGCCCCTGCGAGACGGCCTGCTGCGTGCCGTTGTCGAGGGCGCTGGTGGCTTCGTCCAGCAGCAGGATGCGCGGGCGTCGCACCACTGCCCGCGCGATCAGGAGGCGCTGGCGCTGGCCGCCCGAGAGCAGGCCGCCATCCTCGCCGACATAGGTGTAGAGGCCCATGGGCATGGCCCGGACATCGCCGTCGAGCGCAGCCAGGCGCAGGGCCTCCCAGGCATCGGCCTCGGTCAGCGCCGCGCCGTTGAGGACGTTCTCCATCACGGTGCCGCCCGTCGTGCGGCTCGACTGGAGCACGACGCCCATCTGCCGGCGCACCGACCGCAGGTCGAGGCCGGTCTGATCCTGGTCGTCGAAGAACACCGAGCCGGATCTCGGCTGCTCGAAGCCCAGCAGGATGCGCATCAGGGTCGATTTGCCCGAGCCGGACGTGCCGACGATGCCGATGAATTCGCCGGGCCGTGCGTGGATCGACACGCCGTCGAGCACCGCCGGCCCGTCAGCCTGATAGCGGAAGACGACGTCGGCCAACTCGACGGCGCCTCTGAGATCGTGAGCCGCCCCGCGGGGCCCGAGATTTTCCGGCGTGGCCGCCAGGACCGGTTTGGCGCGCTCGTAGAGCGGACGCAGCGAGAGAAGGGCCGGCAGGGCACCGCCGAGAGCGAGCGTCGCCGCCATGAACTGGCCGTAGGCCGCGTTGAAGGCGATGAAGCGGCCGGTTCCGATATCGAGGCCGCCCAGACCCACGATGCCGATCATCAGGCCGGTCCCGGCAATCCCGAAGGCGGTGCCGAAGGCCGAGAAACGGGCCGAGAGCAGGTGCTGCCGCAGGTCCAGGTCACGCCGCTCGATGAAGAGCGGTGCCCAGCGGCCGAAGCCGCGCGCCTCCGCCCCCGCGACCTTGAGCTTGGCGATCCCCTGGATGAGCTGAAGCGACAGGGCCTGGAGCCGCCCCTCGGTGTCCAGCATGCGCCGCCGCCAATCCAGCAGGCGCAGGTTCACGCCCAGCATCACGGCGATCTCGCAGAGTGCCAGTGCCACGGCCACCAGCGCGAGGCGCCACTCGTAGTACAGGATCAGAGCCAGGCTGGAGAGCGAGAACACCGCCGACAACAGGGTGCCGATCACCGTGCCCCCGACCGCGTCGCGCATCTGATTGATGGCCGCCGCCCGGAGGGCGAGATCGCCTGTCGCGTGACCGCGGAAGAATCCGGCGGGCAACCGGAGCAGCCGATCCCACACCGCACCCTCGAGATCCGTGTTGAGCAGCGTGGCGACCCGCAGGAGCAGGAAGCCCCGCGCGAGCTCGAACACGAGCCCGCCGAGCCCGAGTGCGGCGATGCCGGCGACGAGGTGCAGGAGGTCCGACCGCGAGGCCGCGGGGATCACCGTCTCGAACAGGATGCCCGTGGCCACCGGCATCGCGAGGCCGAGCAGGCCTCCGGCGAGCCCGATCCCCAGCACGGCGAGGAGAGCCGGGAGGGCGAGCGGGAGGGCGAAGCGGAGCAGGCCGCGGCCGTCGATGGGGTGGTCGGGCAGGCGGCGCTGCAGCACGTAGCCGCGATCGGCCAGATCGGCGGCCTCCCGCGCCCCGACGCTGCGGAGGTGTCCGGCCGTCCGCATGCGGTAGCCGCCGCGCCAGCCCGTGCCGGCGATCAGCGCGACGGGCGTGCCGTCACGGCGGAAGCCGAGCACCGGTTGCCCCCCCGTCCGCCACCAGCCCGGCCTGAGCCGGATCCGGCGCACATGCACCCCGGCCCAGGCCGCGAGGCCGGCGAGACGGCGCTCGAACGGCTCCGCCTCATCCGCGTTGTCCGGCAGCGGGCCACCGGGCCACGTCACCGCGCTCGCCTCGGCGACGGCCCGGAAGGCTGCGGCGAGGGAGGTCTCCTCCAGGATGCCCGCACCGGAGGGGGCGATCAGCGGTGCGACGGCACCGGCCAGGATCGAACGGTCGCGGTCTGCCTTGCCGCCGAGCGCCGCAGCCTCGGCCGCGTCGTCCGCAGAGTCGAACGCCGTCAGCGCCTGGGCGAGCCGCGCCTGATGAGCGCGGACGGCGTCCGCCAGTCGGCCCGCGCTGGCGAGCGTCGCGCTCGACCGGGCAAGGATCCGCGCCGGCTCCGTTGCCGCGATGCCGCCGGCAGACGCCGCGACCGCGATCGGCGGCTCGCCCGGACCGCAGGGATCGGCGCCTGGAAGGCCGGCATCGACGCACCCGGAATCCAGCGTGATCCAGAGCAATCCGTGCTCGGGCCGGGCGGAGACGCCCGGCTCAAGGAGGCCGGCGCCCTCGCTGAGCGAGGCTGGCCGACCGGAAAGCGGTCGGGCGAGGACGCGGATCGTGTGCGCGATCCATCCATCCGCGGCGGCGACGGCCTCGGAGGCGCCCGCATCGAGCTGCTCCAGAAACGCGTCCGGCCGGAAGCTCGAGAGCTGCGCGCCGGGCTCCGGGAAGGCCCGGAGGCGCATCTCCGCTCCGGGTGGGAGTGGAAGCGCGATCTCGCCCGCGCGCAGCGTCGCGAGGCGGCGGCGGTGTCCGGCGCGTCCGGGGCGCTCGCAGTAGAGCTCGGCCGTGCCGGCCTCGATCCGCAGGCCGTCGCTGCCGACGATGACGGACTCATCGGCATGCAGGCCTCCGGCAGCCGCCCGCTCGGGTAGCTCAAGCAGCACGGATCAGCTCCGCATAGGTGCCGGATTGCCCGTAGAGCGCGGCATGCGTCCCGCGCTCGATCACGCGTCCCCTGTCGAGCACCAGGATCTCATCGCAGCCGCGGATCGCACTGAGCCGGTGGGTGACCAGGATGAGGGTGCAGCCGCGGCGGCGGAGATTCTCCAGGATCCGCGCCTCGGTCACGGCGTCGAGAGCACTCGTCGCCTCGTCGAGCACGAGGATGCTCGGTTCGAGCGCGAGGGCGCGCGCGATCTCCAGACGCTGCGCCTGGCCGCCCGACCAGTTGGCGCCGCCCTCGCTGACCGGCGCGTCGTAGCCGCCGGGGCGCGCCGCGATGGTCTCGTGGAGTTCGGCATCGCGCGCCGCCGCGACGAGGGCGCGCTCGCTCAGCCGCGGATCCCACAGGGAGAGGTTGTCGCGCACGCTCCCCTCCATCAGCACGACGGTCTGGTCGACATAGGCGATCGAGGCGCTGCGCACGCCACTGGGCAGGCGCTCGGCGGCCACGCCGTCGAAGAGGATGCGGCCCGACCACGGTTCGGCGAGGCCGACGAGCAGGCGCGCGATCGTCGACTTGCCGCTGCCGGAGGGGCCGACCAGCGCGATACGGGCGCCCGGCCTGATCGAGAGGGAGACATCCGCGACGAGGGCGGGGTCGAGGGGATTGTAGCCGAAGGCGAGGTCCTCGATCGTGACGGCGCCCGACAGGCGCCGGAGCGGCACGGCGTCGTCGTCGGGCGCGGCCTGGTGGCCGAGACGGTGGCGCAGCACGTCATCGACCCGCTCCATCGCGACGCGCAGCTCGCGCATCCCCGAGGCGACGCCCACCAGCCCGTTCACCTGTGCGAGGAAGCTCGACAGCACGGCCTGGAAGGCCGCGAGGGTGCCCACCGTGATCAGCCCGTCCATGGCGCGCAGGCCGCCGACGCCGAGAATCGCTGCCATGGTCAGGGCACCCAGGACGGAGGGGATCACGCCGAGCAGCTGGAGCGGCACCTGCATCCGCCGCAGCGCGTTCATGGTCCGGGCCTGGGCATTGGACCAGCGGTCGAGGAAGTCCTCCTCCGAGGCGGTCGCCTTGATCGTCTCGATCGATCGCACCCCGGTGATCGACAGGCTGCCGAGCGCGGCCTGCTCGCGCAGCACGGCGCGCGCCGAATCCTCCTGGCGCCGGGCGACGAGGCGGAGGAAGGCGACGTTGATCAGCGCCAGCCCGAGCCCGATCGCGGCCAGGACCGGATCGTAGAGGGCCATGAGGCCCCCGTAGAACACGGTCGCCAGCCCGGTCACCAGCAGAGCCGAGACCTGGCTGCCGATCAGGTCGCAGGCTCGCTCGGTCGTGGCCAGCCGGCTCGCGACGTCGCCTGCGTAGCGCTGCGCGAAGAAGCTCGGCGGCAGGCGCAGCAGGTGCCAGGTCAGACGCAGGCCGAGGGACACGCCGAGCTTCCACTGGAGGCGCGCCAGGAAGTGGCCCTGCAGCCAGCCGAGCAGGCCGCTCAGCAGGGCCGCGAAGGCGAGCCCGAGGAGCAGCGGACGGGTCCAGTCGGTCAGCCGATCGAGCAGGATGTCATCGACGAAGATCTTGGTCGCGGCCGGCACGAAGACGCCGGGCGCCAGGGCCGCCGCGCCGGCGAGCACCAGAAAGGCCACGCCGCCGCGTGAATGGGCGAGCCCTTCGCGCACGGAACGCCAGGCGCTCGGACGGGCGCCCGACCGCACGAACGCGGCGCCCGGTTTCATCGTCAGCAGCACGCCGGTGAAGGCGCGATCGAACTCCGCGTGCGTCACCGTGCGCGGACCGCTCGCCGGATCGTTGAGGTAGACGACGTTGCGGCCGATCCCCTCCAGAACGACGAAATGGTTGAACTCCCAGAACAGGATCGCGGGCAGTGGCTTGCCCGCGAGCTTGGCCGGGTCGGTGCGCCAGCCCGCGGCTTCCAGGCCGTGGCGCCGCGCCGCCTGGACAAGGTTCCGGGCCTTGCTGCCGTCCCGGGAGACGCCGCAGGCGACGCGCAGCTCCTCCAGCGGGATCCACCGGCCGTGATGGGCGAGGATCATCGCGAGGCAGGCCGCGCCGCATTCGGCGGCCTCCATCTGGAGGATCGTCGGGACCCGGGCGCGGGTGGTTCGCGGGAAGCGCGGCTCGGAGACCGTGGTCATCGGCGCGCTCACACGCCGATGAAGCGGCGCAGGGCCGGAATGAACAGGCTGATCGGCGCGCCGGACTTCACCGTGACCTGGCCTTCGATCAGGGTCGTCGAGGCGAGCGCGACCTCTCCGCCCCGCTGCGAGGTCCAGGCGTAGCTGCCGGCTCCGCCAGCGCCCGGTTCGAGCCGCACCACGAGCTGAAGCGGCGGGCCGCCGCGCATGAACAGCCGGGCGAGGTCGGGATTGCCGAGGCGCTGGGCGAGGGCGCTCTCGTTCTCGGGGCTCTCGTCGACCTGGATGACGGTGCCGATGAGCGTGCCGTATTCCTCCTTCTTGGCGGTCGAGGGGGACAGGCGCACCTCCATGCCGAGCTTGACCGCCTTGCCGCTGTCGGCCGGCACGTAGAGCAGCGCCTCGAGCCGGGGGCCGCCCTGCTCGATCACCATCAGCTTCTGTCCGGCCGCGACCAGGGCTTGGTCGCCGGCCTCGTTGGTCGTGATGACGCCGTCGGCGCGCGCCACGATCGTCGTCGCGAGGCGCTCGCTCAGATGCGCCTGTGTCCGCTGTCCCTCCGCGTCGCGGAGCTGGCGGTCCAGGGCCGCGAGATCCTCCTGCGACTTGTGACGCAGGGAGAGGAGCGCGGCATCGAGGGAGAGCAGGTCCGAGCGGGCCCGCGAGATGGATTGACGGGCGGCGAACAGCCGCTCGCGGGCGTCGATCACCCGCTCCGAGGGCGTCAGTCCCTTGGCGAGCAGGGATTCGCGCTGCTCCAGCAGCACGGTCAGTTCACGCACCCGCGCCTCGCCGAGATCGATCGTCTCCTGCAAGGCCTCGCGCTTGCGTTGCGCCGCCACCGTCTCCTTGCCGAGGTGATCCGCGAGCCGTTCGGCGAGTTCCTTGCGCTGGGCGGCGAGCTGGCTCACCCGCCCATCGACGTCGGCCAGCCGGGCGGCATCCTCCGGCGCGCTGAGCCGCGCCAGGAGTTCGCCCTTCTTCACGGCGTCGCCGCGCTGGCGGTAGCTCTCGATCCAGCCGGCCTTGGGCGCGTGGACGCTGACGAAGGCCCCCCCTGCCGGGACGAGCAGGCCTTGCCCGCTGACGGTGGTGCGATAGCTGCCGAAGACGGACCATCCGAGGCAGCCGCCGACGATGACCAAGGCCGCACTCAGGGCCGCCCAACCGAGCGGCGAGGTGACTTCCACCATCTCGTCGAGCTGGTCCGGCCCCGCCAGACTGGCGAGCGCTTCCTGACGGTAGAGAAGCCCCGACATCGGCACCCCGGTCCAAGTTCAATTCGGCAGCCGCGTCTTATGCCATTCATTCGCTAATGAATGATTAGCGTGTTATAAAGATCGAATTTTGGTCTGATGATCTTGTGCGTATACTTGTCGGTATTGGTTTTCGATCTGCGCCTCTCGATGTTCGGGCGCGATTGTTCGCTCTTCGCCAAAGCGGTTACCGTTTCGGCGAAGAGCGCTCTCGCGTATTACCAGCGCGCCTGCAGCCCGGCGGTGACGACCTGGGCATTGGCGCCGGGACGCAGCTCGCCCGCATAGCTGAGCGACAGCGCCACGCCCTCCGCGACCGGGCCGGTGAGGCTCACCCCCAGGACCGCGCCGTCCCGCCCGAGCGCGCTCGTGCGCGTCGTGAACGGGGCGCCGAACAGGCTTGAGCGCACCACCGCAGAGGTGTCGGCCAGTTCATGCGCCCAGTAGGCCCGTCCTTCGAGGCGCAGCCCCGCGCTCCCTGCGAGCGGCAGGCTCGTCACGCGCCCGCCGACGAGGCTGCGGGCGGCGTCGAGCTCGGCGCCGGCGAAGCTCTGCCCGGCCAGGCCGCCTTGCTCGGCCACGCGCGCCCGCGTCAGCCGGTCGTAGCTGAACCCGACCTCCGGCACGAGTTCCAGTGGCAGGCCGGTCGCGAGCGCGTACCCGGCAAAGCCCGACACCCCCGCGTTCCAGCCTGCCGCCAGTCCGCTCGCCTGCGAGACCGCGGCACCCAGGGCCGTCGTCCGGTCGATCCGACCATCCGCATAGGATGCGCCCGCCACGCCGCGCAGCACCACGGCGCCGAGCCGCGTGCTGGCATAGAGCGCGCCGCCGTAGCTGTCGGTGGCGAACCGGCCAAGCCCCGCGCCATCCGACCTGCCGCTCTCGCGCAGGTAGCTGAACGCCGCACCCACGAGCGTATCGGGTCCGACCTGCCGGTCGACGCCGAGGATCAGCCCACCGGCGTCGAAGGCCGCGCCCGCGGCCGAGCGGTCGCCGGAGCGCGCCCCGAACCCGTACAGCGCGTCCGCCCAGATCCGCCCCTCGCCCGCGGCCAAGGGCTGGTCCGGCGCCCCGGCACCGCCGCGCACCTGCAGCGCCGAGCGGTTCGGGCCCAGGCCGGGCTCGCCCGTGCTGAAGGCCGCCCCGCCGCCGCCGGTCCCGCGCAGGTGCCGGTCGACCGTGTCGGCGATCAGCCGCCGGGCAGCCAGATCGGTCATCATGGCGTCGCCGTAGCTCTGGCCCGACAGGCTGGCCAGCCCGCCCGGCAGTGTCGCCGGGGCGGCGGCGTAGAGCGGATCGTAGACGCGGGCGCGGGCCGCGTCCGGCCGCGTGCCCGCCTCGGGCCGGGCAAGGTCGAGGGCCGCTCCGACCGCCCGCGCGTTGCCGGTCTGGATCAGCCCGAACCCGGCGAGGTTGCCGTAGGCGGTCGGCGTCACCACCAGCTCGAGACCGTTGGCGGCGTAGAGCGCATCGAAGCGCGTGCCCGAGGCCAGCCCGGCTGTGGGCTGGACCAGTCCCGTGAACGAGCCCGACAGCCCGGCCTGGGCAGCCAGCACGTCGAAGCGCTGCCCAAGCGCGGGGGTGAAGCCGTTGCCGGCATCGCCGCTGATGCCGCGCAGGACCGGCACCAGGGTGCCGTTGGCCGACACCGTGCCGCTCGGGCCGAGCGCCAGGAGGCGCGCGAAGTTGCCCGCGCCGCTGCCGGTGCTCGGTCCGTCGATGTCGATCCCGAATGTGCTGCCCGGCGCGAAGCTGACAGGCCCGAGCACGGTGAGGGTGCCGGGCGAATGGCCCGGCCGGAGCGCGCCGGCGACCGCGACCGAGGCCGCGATGGTGCCGGTGCCGCGCAGGGTGCCGGCGGCCGCGACCATGACCGGCGAACTCCAGATGCCGTCGAGCGCGAGGGTGCCGGCCTGGACGATGGTCGGCCCGGAGAAGTGGCCTGTGCCGGTGAGCGCGAGGGTGCCGGCCCCCGCCTTGACGAGCAGTCCCGCCTGGGCCCCGTCCGTCATGACGCCCGAGAAGCGCGCGCTCCCGCCATCGATCTGCAGGGTCCCGGTCCCGGTGAGGGTGAGCGGCCGTGCGCTGGCGAAGCCGTCGGCCAGGACCTCCAGCGTGCCGCCACCGAGGGTGAGCCCGGTGCCGGCCGCGCCGAGATTGGCGTCGCGCGATACGGCCAGGGTGCCGCCGTAGATCGCGGTGCCGCCGGCATAGGTGTTGTCGCCGGCGAGTTCGAGCGTGCCGAGCCCGGTCTTGATCAGGCCGCCGACGCCGGAGATGTCGTTGGCGAAGCGGCCGGCATACCCTTGGGTGTTCACCGTCCAGGTGGCGGTGAACTGGCCCGGCCCGTCGATGGCCTTGCCGAGGTTGAGCAGGCCCCAGCCGAACGTGTCGTTCGGGACGCCGACGGGACCGTCGCCGAGATGGGTCGCGGTGGTGAGCAGGGTCTGGGCGATCTGCGGCGCCGTCAGGAACGGGAAGGCCTGACGCAGCACGGCGGCTGCCCCGGCGACATGGGGCGCCGCCATCGAGGTGCCGCTCATGAGGCCGTAATCCGGGTCGGCGGGATTCCCGCTCGTTCCCATGCGCAGCGTCGAGTAGATCTGGAACCCCGGTGCGGCGATGCACCAGGCCGCCGTCACGCCGCACAGGTTGCTGAACGGCGCCATCGCGTTGTTGCGATCGACGGCGACGACCGAGATGATCGATCCGGCAAGATCGGAGAAGTCGATCCGGCTCTGATCGACCGGATTGTCGTCATGATCGAAGAATTGATAGACGCCGCTGCCGGCGTTGGCGGGGCGGATATAGGGATAGAGGGCCGCGCCGCTCGGATTGTGCGAGATGTCCGGCTGGGTCTGGCGATCGTTGCCGGCCGCGAACACGAGCAGCATGTCGCGGTCGACGGCCTCCTTGATCGCCTGATGCTGCAGGACGTCGGCGCCGTAGACGGGTTGTATGCCCAGTCGGACATAATCCGGGTCCCAGGGGCGCGGAAAGCTAGGCCCGTAGCTGCCGTTGAGGACGCGGGCGTTCTGCTGCGTCGCGTATCGGATCGCGGATGTGGTATCCAGGAGATTGAACAGGGACAGGATCGTGCTGTCGAAGGCGACGCCCATCATGCCGACACCGTCGCGGGCCGCACCGACCGTCCCGGCCACATGGGTGCCGTGCCCGCCCCTGTGCCCGACAAGGATGTTTCCGAGATCGGTATCGAAGAGGCGGGTGGGGTCCTCACCGGGAATGAAGTTTCGCGAGAAGGGGGAGAGCCGGCCGCGGAATTCCGGATGGCTCGGGTCGATGCCGGTATCGACCACGGCCACCGTGACGCCGAGCCCCGTGAAGCCGCGCGCATAGGCCGTGGCCGCGTTGATGTGTGCGAGCCCGTAATCCGCCCGGTATTCGGGCGTATCGAACTGCGCCGCCGTCAAGCCCTCGGTCGAGGGCGATCGCGCCGGCAGGGTCTGCGCCGCCGCAGGTCCCAGGGCCGCGCTCAGAGCGGCGAGGGAGAAGCCGGCCAGCAACCCGGCCCGGAACGCTCCGCGGCGCATGGGGCGAGCGCGCCGGATCGTGAGGTAGCCGCCGGATCCTGCTGCGTTCCCTGCTCCGATGCATTGGCGAATCATGAAACCGGCCCCGCGAAGCTCTCAAGTGAGCACGGCGGGAAGCTTTAGGGGGATCACCTTCGATCGGCTAGCACATAACCGCCACAGAGGGCGTGAAGTGTGCCGCACAATCATCGAAAACCCCGGCCGGGAGGGCGGAACGTTCGCATCGACCGTCATCGTGGGCACGTCGCGCTCCGTGCCCGATATCGGCCGACGACCGCGTGGCGCCCGCCCGGCCGCCTCGGTTCAAACCGAAAACGCGCTCCGCCCCGGCGGCTCAGGGATTGGGCGGCGCCTCGCCTTTGCCGATGAACGGGATGCCCTCGATCGGACATTCCTCGGTGCCGACGCTCTGGCGGGTGATGGCGCGGACGGCATCGCGGGTTGCGTCGGGATCCTCGATCCAGCGGCGGTAGAAGTCGTACGGGCATTCCGACATCCCGTGCCGGTTCTCCTTCGAGTTGATCATGCCGGTATAGCCCCGGTGCAGCAGCTTGAAGAGATGGTTCTCGGACTGGCCGTGGGCGCGGAAGTCGCGGATCAGGAACTTCGACAGGGCGGCGTACTGGATCCCCATCGCCTCTTCGCCGCATTCGCCCAGCGTCCGTCCGTCGAACCCGATGATCGCCGAATGCCCGAAATAGGTGTAGACGCCGTCAAAGCCGGCGGCGTTGGCGACCGCCACGTAGGTGTTGTTGGCGAACGCCATCGCCTTCGAGATCACGATCTGCTGCTCCTTGGCCGGATACATGTAGCCCTGGCAGCGGACGATCAGCTCGGCCCCGCGCATGGCGCAGTCGCGCCAGATCTCGGGGTAGTTGCCGTCGTCGCAGATGATGAGGCTGATCTTCAGCCCCTTCGGCCCGTCCGAGACATAGGTGCGGTCGCCCGGATACCAGCCCTCGATCGGGGTCCAGGGCATGATCTTGCGGTACTTCTGCACGATCTCGCCCTGATCGTTCATCAGGATCAGGGTGTTGTACGGGGCCTTGCGGGGATGCTCCTCGTGGCGCTCGCCGGTGAGCGAGAACACACCCCAGACCTTGGCCTCGCGGCAGGCGGCGGCGAAGACCTCGGTCTCGGCACCGGGCACCGTCGAGGCCGTGTCGTACATCTCCGCAGCGTCGTACATGATCCCATGGGTCGAGTATTCGGGGAAGATGACGAGGTCGAGCCCGGGCAGGCCGGATTTCATGCCGACGATCATCCGCCCGATCGCCTTGGCGTTCTCCAGAACCTCGGCCCGCGTGTGCAGGCGCGGCATCGTGTAGTTCACCACAGCCACGCCGACGCTGTCCTGGCTCGACGAGATGTCACCGTGCATCATGGCACTGTCCTCTGCGATTGCGGGTCGCCGCCCCCTCGCCGCCCGCGGCGCGGGGGCGGCGCGGGGGCGTCCTGTCAGTGGCTGATCATCCAGGGGCGCGCGTTCGGGAAGCTCTTGGCGGCCGCGGGTGCGGATGCCGCCGTCTTCCTCGGCGCGCAGCAGCCGCAACCCGGCCCATGGCTCCCCGAGCGCCGCGGTGCGTGCCGGCTGCGCTCGTTGGTGGCATGGGCCGCCCGTGTCGCCGGGTCGAGCCCCGAGAGGCGCGGTGCGGTGAGGAAGGCGCGGCGGCACGTCGCCCCGCAATCGGGGCAGTCGTGCGGGTGCTGAAACTCGGCCATCGGCCGCATGACCGTGAACGGGCCGCAGCTCTCGCAGGCGTAGTCGTAGACCGGCATGATCAGAGATCCGGCGAGAGCGGCATCTGGATCGACCCGTCGAGGAACTTCGTCGGACCGGCGGCGCTCGGGTTGATGTCGAACTCGAAGATCTTCGTCGGGATCCACAGTGTCGCGCAGGCATTCGGGATGTCGACCACGCCCGAGATATGACCCTGGACCGGCGCGGTGCCGAGGATCGAGTAGGCCTGCGCACCCGAATAGCCGAACTTCTTCAGGTACTCGATCGCGTTGAGACAGGCCTGCCGATAGGCGACGTGCACGTCGAGATAGTGCTGGCCGCCCTGCTCGTCGACCGAGATGCCTTCGAAGATCAGGTAATCGTCGTATTGGGGCGTGATCGGCGACGGCTTGAAGATCGGGTTCTTGATCCCGTACTTGGCCATGCCATCCTTGATCAGGTCGACCTTGAGGTGCACCCAGCCCGCCATCTCGATGGCGCCGCAGAAGGTGATCTCGCCGTCGCCCTGGCTGAAATGCAGGTCGCCCATCGAGAGGCCGGCGCCCGGAACATAGACGGGGAAGTAGATCTTCGAGCCGCGCGAGAGGTCCTTGATGTCGCAATTGCCGCCATGCTCGCGCGGTGGCACGGTGCGGGCGCCCTCGGAGGCGGCCTTCGCCTTCGCGTCCCCCGAGAGCCGGCCCATATGCGCGGTCGGGCCGAAGGGCAGCGTCGCGAGCGCCGGGACGCGGCCGGGATCGGTATCGTAGAGGCCCTGCTCGCGCGCGTTCCAGGTGGCGAGCATCTTCGGGTCGGGCAAGCAGCCGATCAGGCCCGGATGGATCAGGCCCGGGAAGCGCACGCCGGGCACATGGCGTGACTTGGTGTAGAGGCCTTCGAAATCCCAGATCGACTTCTGTGCCTGGGGGAAATGCTCGGTGAGGAAGCCGCCGCCGTTCTTCTTCGAGAAGAAGCCGTTGAAGCCCCACTGGCTGTCGGGCTTGGCGCCGATGTCGAGGAGGTCGACCACCAGAAGGTCGCCGGGCTCGGCGCCCTCGACCCCGATCGGGCCGGAGAGGAAATGCACGATCGACAGGTCGATGTCGCGCACGTCGTCGGCGGAATCGTTGTTCTTGATGAAGCCGCCCGTCCAGTCATAGGTCTCGACGATGAAGTCCGAGCCGGGCTTGACGGTGGCCACCATCGGGATGTCCGGGTGCCAGCGGTTGTGCACCATGTCGTTGTCGTAGGCCGACTGGCTGAGATCGACCTTGATCAGCGTCTCGGGCATGTTCGTGTCTCCAGCTCCCTGTCCGCCCGGAGCGGACTCCATCCGCGCGCCGTTGCGCGAATCTCAGCCGTCGGCTCGTGCGACGCGTCCCTCAGACCGAGAGGAAGCGCGCGACTTGGCGCTCGTCGATGTCGGCGCGTAGGCTCTCGTGGACGATCGTGCCGTTCTCGATGACCAGCACCCGGTCAGCCACGTCCATCGCGAAGCTCAGCACCTGCTCCGAGACGACGATCGACAGCCCGCGCGCGTCGCGGATCGTCTTCAGGGTCCGCCCCATCTCGCGGATGATCGAGGGCTGGATGCCCTCCGTGGGCTCGTCGAGGAGCAGCACCTTCGGGCGGCTCGCCAGAGCCCGCGCGATGGCGAGCTGCTGTTGCTGTCCGCCCGAGAGGTTGCCCCCGCGCCGGCCCTTCATCTCGAGCAGGACCGGGAACATCGCGTAGAGGTCCTCGGGCACCGTGCGGGCACCCGTGACGGTCAGCCCGGTCTCGATGTTCTCCTGCACCGTCATGGTCGAGAAGATCATCCGGCCCTGCGGCACGTAGGCGAGGCCGCGGGCGACGCGGGCATGGCTCTTCAGGGCGGTCACGTCGATGCCGTCGACGGCGATCGTGCCGGACTTCGCGGGCAGGATGCCCATCAGGGTCTTCATCAGCGTGGACTTGCCCATGCCGTTGCGGCCCATCACCGCGACGATCTCGCCGGGCGCGACCGCGATATCGAGGCCGTGCAGCACCTCGCTCTGCCCATAGGCCGCGTGCAGGCCACGGATCGCCAGGATCGGGTCGGCTCCCGGCAGCACGGACGGAGGCGGCATCGTCGCGGCGACGGTCTGCAGCATCATGGGCTCCTCAATGGCCGAGATAGACTTCGATGACCTTGGGATCGTTCTTGACCCGCTCCATCGAGCCCTCGGAGAGCACCTTCCCCTGGTGCAGCACGGTGACCCTGTGGGCAATGTCCTCGACGAACTTCATGTCGTGCTCGATGACCAGCACCGAGCGGCCCTTGATGATCTGGTTGAGAAGCTCGGCGGTCTTCACGCGCTCGGCCACGCTCATCCCGGCCACCGGCTCGTCGAGCATCAGCAGTTCCGGGTCCTGGATCAGCAGCATGCCGATCTCGAGCCACTGTTTCTGGCCGTGACTCAGGAATTCCGCCCGCTCGCGCAGCTGGTCCTTCAGGAAGATCGTCTCGGCGATCTCATGGATGCGGTCGCGCACCACCGCATCCCGCTTGAAGGTCAGCGCGCCGAGCACCGAGCGCCCGCGCGGAAACGAGATCTCCAGGTTCTCGAACACCGTGAGGTCGTCGTAGATCGACGGCGTCTGGAACTTGCGGCCGACGCCCGCCTGGACGATCGCGCTCTCGGAGAGCCGGGTCAGCTCCTGGCCCTTGTAGCGGATCGAGCCCCCGCTGGCGCGGGTGCGCCCGCAGATCAGGTCGAGCACCGTGGTCTTGCCGGCCCCGTTCGGGCCGATGATCACCCGGATCTCGTCCGGGTCGACGTAGAACGACACGTCGTTGACCGCCTTGAACCCGTCGAAGGAGACGGTCAGCGCCTCGACGGCGAGGAGGAAGTCGGGCGCCGCCGAGTCGGCGCCGATGGCGGGGGAGGGGAGGATCGCGGCGTTCATGGGAGTCTCCTCGGGGGCTCTCACTCGGCCGGGGCGCCATGGGGTGGGGTGCCATGCGGCGGGAGGATCGCGGGCGGCGGCGCCCGCAGGGCCTTCACCCGCCGGGTCAGGCGCGGCTCGATCCGCTCGCGCCAGAGTCCCGCCAGCCCGTTGGGGAAGGCCAGCACCACGGCGATGAACAGCGCGCCGAGGCCGAACAGCCAGAGGTCGGGGAAGCTCTCGGAGAAGCTCGTCTTGGCCCAGTTGACGAGGAGCGTGCCCCAGACCGCGCCGAACAGCGACAGGCGCCCGCCGACGGCCGTGTAGATCACCATCTCGATCGAGGGCACGATGCCGACGAAGGAGGGCGACATGAACCCGACCTGGAGCGTGAACATCGCGCCACCGATTGCCGCGAAGCCGGCGGCGAGGCAGAAGGCGAAGACTTTGAAGCCCGCGACCGAGTAGCCGGAGAAGCGGACCCGGTCCTCCTTGTCGCGCATGGCGACGAGGATGCGCCCGAGCTTGGACTTCTTCACGTATTGCGCGGCCAGGATGCAGGCGATCAGCAAGCCGCCGTTGATGAAATACAGCACGAATTTCGCCGCATCCGTTCGGATGTCCCAGCCGTGCAGGGTGCGCAGGTCGGTGATGCCATTGATGCCGCCGGTATAGCCCTGCTGGCCGACGATCAGGATCGTCAGGATCGCGGCGATCGCCTGGGTGATGATGGCGAAGTAGGTGCCCCCGACCCGGCGCTTGAACATCGCGAACGAGATCACGAAGGCGAACAGGACCGGAACCGCGATCACGAGGATCAGGGTCAGCGGCAGGCTCTTGAACGGCTGCCAGAACCAGGGCAACGCCGTGAGCTGGTTCCAGTCCATGAAATCCGGGATGCCCGGCGTCGACTGGATCTTGGTGTTCTCGACGCTCGACGCCTCGAGTTTCAGGTACATCGCCATGCAGTAGCCGCCGAGCCCGAAGAACACCCCCTGGCCGAGCGAGAGGATGCCGGCATAGCCCCAGCAGATCACCAGGCCGAGTGCCACGAAGGCGTAGGTGAGATACTTGCCGACGAGGTTGAGACGGAAGCCGTCGAGCAGCAGCGGCAGCACCACCAGGATCAGGGCGGCGAGAACGAGCAGGCTCAGCCACTCCACCGGCTTCATGAAGGGGTTGTCGTTGACAGTGACGGATTTCGTCAGCGCCTGGACCGGGTTCGTCATCGCGGGCCTCCTCAGCGCCGGACCTTGAGGGTGAACAGGCCCTGCGGCCGCAGCATCAGGATCCCGACCACCGCCAGCAGGGTGAGCACCTTCGCCATCGAGCCGGAGAGGAAGAATTCGAGCGTGGACTGGGTCTGCGAGATCGAGAAGGCCGAGGCGATGGTGCCGACGAGGCTCGCCGCGCCGCCGAAGACGACGATGAGGAAGGTGTCGACGATGTAGAGCTGCCCGGAGGTCGGCCCCGTCGAGCCGATCATCGTGAAGGCCGAGCCCGCGACCCCCGCGATGCCGCAGCCGAGGCCGAACGTGTAGCGGTCGACCTTCTCGGTATCGATGCCGACGGCGCCCGCCATGGCGCGGTTGGCCATCACCGCGCGGACCTGCTGGCCGAAGCGCGAGCGGAAGATCAGCAGTGCGACCGCGCAGGTGATCAGGATGGTGACGGCCATCACGAACAGGCCGTTGATCGGAACCTCGATCGTGTCGGTGACCTGCACCGAGCCGATCAGCCAGGCCGGCAGCTCGACGCCGACTTCGCGTGCGCCGAAGATCGAGCGGTAGGCCTGCTGCAGGATCAGCGACAGGCCCCAGGTGGCGAGCAGCGTGTCCAGCGGCCGCTTGTAGAGGAAGCGGATCAGGCCCCACTCGACCAGCATGCCCATCGCGCCCGAGGCCAGGAAGGCGAGGCCCATCGCCACGAAGAAGGAGATCGGGAACAGGCTTGGCAGGTAGGACTGGAAGAAGGTCGAGCAGAGATAGGTCACGTAGGCGCCCAGGATCATGAACTCCCCGTGCGCCATGTTGATCACGCCCATCTGTCCGAAGATGATCGCGAGGCCGAGCGCCATCAACAGGTAGACGGAGAACAGGATCAGGCCGGCAAAACCCTGCATCGCGAAGATCGCGCCGAGGTCACCGATGGAATAGTCGCCGAACATGCCGTTACAGGCCTCCAAGGCGAAGCGGGATCGAGGGCAGTGCTGCTCTCCGATGGCGTCTCGTGGCGCTCCGCAGAACGCCCTCCCTCCCCCGGAGAGGGGGAGGGAGCCGGCACGACTACTGGTATCCCTTCGGGAACGGGTCGGGCTTGATCAGGTCCGGGCTGGTGTAGACGATCTCGAACTGGCCGTCGGTCTTGGCACGGCCGACGCGGGTCTTCGACCAGAGGTGATGGTTCGGATCGATCTTCACGTAGCCTTCGGGCGCGCCCTTGAACTCAAGCTCGGGCGAGGCCGCCACCACCTTGTCCACGTCGAAGGAATTGGCCTTCTCGCAGGCCATCTTCCACAGGAACGGCCCGAGATAGGCGGCCTGCGTCACGTCGCCGATGACGGTCTTCTCGCCCCACATCTTCTTGAAGGCGGCGACGAAGGCCTTGTTGTTCTCGTTCTCGATCGACTGGAAGTATTTCATGCAGGCGTAGGCGCCGGCGATGTTCTCGCCGCCGATGCCGTCGATCTCGTCCTCGGTGACGGAGATCGTGATCAGGACCTGCTTCGACAGATCGATGCCGGCCGCCTTGAGCTGCTTGTAGAAGGCCACGTTCGAGCCGCCGACCACGTCGGTGAAGATCACCTTCGGCTTGGTGAGCTTGATCTTGTTGATCACCGAATTGAACTGCGTGTGGCCCAGCGGGAAGTACTCCTCACCGACGACCTTGCCCTTGAGCACGTTCTCGACGTGCTTGCGGGCGATCTTGTTCGAGGTGCGCGGCCAGATGTAGTCCGAGCCGATGAAGTAGAACGTGTCGCCGCCCTTTTCCTTGTGCACCCAATCGAGGCCGGCGAGGATCTGCTGCGTCGCCTCCTGGCCGGTATAGAAGACGTTCTTCGACTGCTCCAGACCCTCGTAGAAAGTCGGATAGTAGAGCAGGCCGTTATACTGCTCGAAGACCGGCAGAACCGCCTTGCGGGAGGCCGAGGTCCAGCAGCCCATCACGGCGGCGCACTTGTCGTTGACGAGGAGCTTCTTGGCCTTCTCGGCGAAGGTCGGCCAGTCCGAGGCGCCGTCCTCCTGGATGATCTTGATCTTGCGGCCGAGCACGCCGCCCGCCTCGTTGATCTGGGCGATGGCGAGCTTCTCGGCCTGCTGCGCCCCCGTCTCGGAGATCGCCATCGTGCCGGTGACCGAGTGCAGGATGCCGACCGTGACCTCGCTGTCCGTCACCGCGAGCCCGGTGGTGTTGACCGCCGCGGTCGGGGCGGCGGCCCGCGCGGTCCCCGGCAGCAGAGCCAGCGCCGGGAGGCCGGCCAAGCCCATGAGCAGCCTGCGCCGCAGCGGCGAGCGCAGGCCGGAATCGAAGCCGGTGTCGGTGTCGTCTGCCATCGTGCCTGACCCTGTTGGCGTCCGGGCCTGTGAGGGCGGCCGCGGATCGACACGGTCAGGCTAGGGGGGCTCCCGCGGCGCAGCATATACGCTGTTTTGCGTATGGCCGGCCCCTTGCCTCTGCCGCATCGTCGGGCTGCATATCCAAGGGACCGATGACACCGACGGCACAGGATCCGAGCCGCGTCGCGGCGTGTTGCGGCGCGCGTGCCACCGCGCGCGCGGACGCTCGACCGCGCGCGGGCGATCGATGGCCGGATCGGGCCGGCGCGCGATGAGCGGTCCGCAGCGCATCATCCCGATCCGGCGGGACTACAATCGCTTCGTGGCGGACGAGACGCTGGAAGATTACGCGCTCCGCTTCACCGCCAAGAAGGCACGGCGCTGGTCGGGATTCGAGGTCGCCCAGACGGCGCTCGGCTCGGTCTCCTTCCTGGCGCTGGAGGCGATCGGCGGCACGCTGGTTCTCACCGCGGGCTTCGTGAACGCGCTGGCGGCCATCCTGGTCGTCGGCCTGATCATCTTCGCCACCGCCGCGCCGATCGCCGCCTACGCCGCGCGCCACGGCGTCGACATGGACCTGCTCACCCGCGGGGCCGGCTTCGGCTACCTCGGCTCGACGGTGACCTCGCTGATCTATGCGAGCTTCACGTTCCTCTTCTTCGCCATCGAGGCGGCGATCATGGCGCTGGCGCTGCAGCTCTGCCTCGGGCTGCCGCTCGGGTTCGGCTACCTCGTCTGCGCGGGCGCGGTGATTCCCCTGGTGGTCTACGGGATCCGGCTGATCAGCCGGTTCCAGATCTGGACCCAGCCGCTCTGGATCGGCCTCAGCCTGCTGCCGCTTGCCTGCATCGCCGCCCAGGATCCGACCGCGCTGCGGGCGCTCGCCGTGTTCCCGGGCCTCGACGGTGGCGGGGCGGGCTTCGACCTCGTGCGCTTCGGCGCCGCCACCGGCGTCCTGCTCGCGCTGCTGGCGCAGATCGGCGAGCAGGTGGATTTCCTGCGCTTCGTGCCGGAGCCGACGGCCCCGCACGACCGGCGCTGGTGGCTGGCGGTGCTGGCGGGCGGTGCCGGCTGGATCCTGCCGGGCATGGTCAAGCTCCTGCTCGGCGCCGGTCTCGCCGTTCTGGCCCTCTCGCACGGGGTTCTGCCCGAGCACGCGGCCGAGCCGACCCAGATGTACCGGATCGCCTTCGGCTACGTGGCCGGGGAGGGCAGCCGCACGGCGCTGCTGCTGATGGGACTCTTCGTTCTCCTCTCGCAGCTCAAGATCAACCTGACCAACGCCTATGCGGGCTCGATCGCGTGGTCGAACTTCTTCTCGCGCCTCACCCACAGCCATCCGGGCCGGGTGGTCTGGCTGGTCTTCAACGTCGCCATCGCCGTGCTCCTGATGGTGCTCGGCATCGACAAGACGATCGAGAGCACGCTGCCGCTCTATGCCTGCATCGTCTCGGCCTGGGTCGGGGCGCTGGCCGCCGACCTTGCGGTCAACAAGCCCCTCGGGCTGTCCCCGCCCGGGATCGAGTTCAAGCGGGCGCATCTCTACGCGGTCAATCCGGTCGGCACCGGGGCGATGCTGCTCGCCCTGGTGGCGGGCTGCCTGCTCCATCTCGGGCTGCTCGGGCCGGTGATGCAGGCCTTCGCCCCGATGCTGACCCTCATCATCGCCTTCTGCGCGGCGCCCGCCATCGCCTGGGCGACGGACGGGCGCTGGTACCTTGCGCGCCGGCCGCGCCAGGATTGGGGCGCGGGGGAGATCACCTGCCGGGTCTGCGAGCTGCCCTTCGAGGGCGAGGACATGGCGCATTGCCCGGCCTACAACGCGCCGATCTGCTCGCTCTGCTGCTCCCTCGACGCGCGCTGCGGCGATCTCTGCAAGCCGAACGGCCGGCTGGAGGCCCAGGCCCGGCGCGCGCTCGGCCGCGTCCTGCCGAGCCGGACCGCCGCCTGGATCGGGGCTCCGCTCGGGCGCTACCTCGCGGTGATGCTGACGCTCTGCGCGGTGATCGGGCTGATCCTCGGCATCGTGCATGCGGGCGCGAGCATGGCCCATCCGGAGCATCGCGAGGTGCTGCGCACGGCCCTGACCAGCGTGTTCTTCATCCTCGTGGTCATCCTCGGCGTGGTCGCGTGGCTGTTCGTGCTGGCGCAGGAGAGCCGGCGCGTCGCCCAGGCCGAGACCCGGCGACAGACGGCCCTCTACGAGGCCGAGATCGCAGCCCACAAGGTCACCGACGCGAAGCTCCAGGAGGCCAAGGAACGGGCCGAGGCCGCCAACCAGGCGAAGAGCCGCTACGTCGTCGGCCTCAGCCACGAGTTGCGCACCCCGCTCTCCACCGTGCTCGGATATGCCCAGCTCCTCGAGACGGATCCGGCGATGCCCGCGGCCCGGCTCAACGGCATCCGGGTGATCCGGCGCAGCGCCCAGCACCTCTCCGGCCTGATCGACGGGCTGCTCGACATCTCGCGGATGGAGGCGGGCCGCCTGCAGATCAACCGCGACGAGATCCGGCTCTCGGACTTCCTCGACCAGCTCGCCGACATGGTCCGGCTCCAGGCGCGCGAGGCCGGACTCGATTTCCGGTTCAGCCGGCCCGAGATCCTGCCCCAGGTCGTCGCCACGGATGAGAAGCGCCTGCGGCAGGTGCTGCTCAACCTCCTGTCGAACGCCATCAAGTTCACGCCGCGCGGGACGGTGTCCCTCGATCTGAGTTACCGCAGCCAGGTCGCGGTCTTCACGATCAGCGACACGGGGCCCGGTATCCCGGAGGCGGACCTCGCCCGGATCTTCGAGCCCTTCGAGCGCGGCTCGACCTCGGCCGCCCGCAACACGCCCGGGACCGGGCTCGGCCTCACCATCGCGAACCTGCTGGCGCAGCTTCTCGGCGGCGAGATCGCCCTGACGGCAGCGCCGGGGGGCGGGACGCGGGCGCGCCTGCGCCTGATGCTGGCCGCCGTGCCGCACCCCGTGCTCGCCGCACCGGCGGCGCGCGCGGAATCCACCTATGCGGGGCCACGCCGGACCGTCCTCGTGGTCGACGACGATCCTGCCCACCGCACCCTGATGCGCGCCATCCTCGAACCGCGCGGGCTCACGGTGTGCGAGGCCGAGACGGGGATGGCCTGCCTCGCCTCCGTGGCCGAGGCGGAGGACGCGGGCGGTATCGACCTGATCTTTCTCGACATCGCGATGCCGGGCATGAGCGGCTGGGATGTCGCGGCGGCTCTGCGCGCGCGGGGCCATGCCGGGCCGATCGCGATGATGTCGGCCAACGTCCACGAACTCGGTCCCCACCGGGGCGACAGCCCGCCCCACGACGCGATCCTCGCCAAGCCTTTCGACCTGCGCGACGTGCTGGACCGGACCAGAGCCTTGCTGCGCCTCGACTGGGCGGAAGCGGCCACAACCGTGTCGCCGGTTGCCGTGCCGGAGGTCTCGCCCCTAACGGCACGTCCCGGCGCCGACCATGTCGGCGAATTGCTGCGGCTCGGCCGGATCGGGCATATCCGCGGCATCGAGGCGAAGCTCTCGGCGATGGAGCAGGACGGGACCGGGCCGCAGGCCTTCGTCGCGCAGATGCGCGGCCTGATCGCCGGCTACGACCTGCGCCGCTACCTGGCCGTGCTGAAGGAGCTTGCGGGCGATGACTGAGCCCGGCCGCGACGTGGTCCTCGTCGTCGACGACTCCCCCGAGGCCCTGAGCTTCCTCACCGAGGCGATCGAGCGCTCCGGCGCGACGGTGCTGATCGCGGTGGCGGGGGATCTCGCGCTCGCCCTCGTCGATGAGGTCACGCCCGACGTGATCCTGCTCGACGCGGTGATGCCCGGCCTCGACGGGTTCGAAACCTGCCGCCGCCTCAAGGCGAAGCCGCAACTCGCCGACGTTCCGGTGATCTTCATGACCGGCCTGAGCGAGACCGAGCACATCGTCCGGGGTCTCGATGCCGGCGGGGTCGACTACGTGACGAAGCCGATTGCCCCGGACGAACTCCTGGCCCGCATCCGCACCCATCTTGCCGGGGCGCGATCCACGCGCAGCGCACGCCACGCCCTCGACGCGATGGGCCGGACCCTGCTGGCGGTTTCCGCGAACGGGCGGGTCCTGTGGTGTACGCCGCAGGCCAGACAACTCATCGCCGCCCTGGCTCCGACACCCGACGGCGTCCTGTCCCTGCCGTCCGAGGCCGTCGATTGGCTGAGGGCTTGTCTCGCAGGCACGACCACCGGTCCCTTGACGCTGAAGGGAGCGAACGGGCCGCCGCACACCCTGGGCTTCGTCGGCGGCACGGCCGAGGAAATCCTGCTCCGGCTGTCGTGTGACGATCCCGCCCTGAGCCTCGCCCGGCTACGGGTGAACCTGCCGATCACCGCGCGCGAGGCGGAAGTCCTGTTCTGGCTGTCCCAAGGCAAGTCGAGCCGCGACATCGGGGAGATTCTAGGTCTCAGCCACCGGACCGTGACCAAGCATCTGGAGGCTATTTACGCCAAGCTCGGGGTCGAAAACAGGACTGCGGCATCGATGATTGCCAATCGACATCTTCGAGATGGCAGTTGATATTTCTAAAACATATGAATATAAAACATATGATCTCGATCTTGAGTTCACAGATGCTGACAGGTGCATCTGAAGAGCTATGTCTGAGTCAATTATCGAGTGTCCATGTACAGGGACGCCAAGTTCTTCCCCTCGGCAAGCTCTGACGCTGGATCGCCTCCGGCTGCGCGGATTGACCGGAGCGAGAGACGCGTTCCACGTTGTGGACTCTGCCCAGAATTGGAGAACGCTCGCCAAGGTCGGCCCGGTCCCGCAGCCGAAACCGGCCTGATCGGCGGGGATGCCCCGGTTCGAGGACGAGAGACCATCCCGCGCGGGTCGCGCGTCCTCATGTCCATCCGAGCCGCCATGGCCTGAACCGGGCGGCCGGCCTCGAGCCAGCCGCCCGCCGACCCTCAGAGGCCCTTCTTCTTCGGGATCTTCCGCATCCCGCGCGTGCTCCGCGCGGCCGACTTCCGCATCGCCTTGGCCTCGACCTGCAGGCTGTCTCCGGACGATGCGACGACGCTGGACGGCCCCACCGGCGCTGCCGATGCACTGCCCGCGAACGACATCAGCCCGACCGCCATCCCGGCCGTAGCAACGACTAGGGCTATCCTCACGCGCGCTCTCCCTTGCTCCGACGTTCGCAGTTCAGGACCGGAACGGCACTGCCACGCGGGCAGTCGATGGGAGGATAGGGCTCGGGCGCCACGCGCCATCGCGGGGAAGGCCGCGATAAACGAGCGCAGGCGCGTGCGCTGACGGCCCGTGTCGGTGGCTCCTGACCATCGCCGCCGGCTCGGGGCCGATCCCTGTCCCCGCGCGCGCGGGGCGGCGGACCAGCCCGAGGGGGGAGTGGCACTCCGTCCTTGTTTCAGCGCGCACTCTTTCGCCGAACCGGCATCCACGTCGGCGGAGAGCGCTCTCACCGACCCTGACGGCCGGCTGTGGTTCAGAGCCGGCATACCCTACTCATCCGTGAACAAATGGGGTACTGTGATGATGGGGACGGCACCCTGCATGGGCGCGTTGAGACGATGGGGGCGATGATGGACGTGCAGCCTCCGAAGCCGCCGCACCTCCATGACCAGTGCCGCTACCGCGCCTTCCTCCTCGACGCGGATGGCAACGTGGTCCGCACCGAGCACCTCTTTGCCGAGACCGATGAAGCAGCCCTGACATTGGCCAGCGAACTGATCGACGGCCACGCTGTCGAAGTCTGGGACGGGCTGCGCTTCCTGGAACACTTCGACGCCCTTGCTGGCCCCGCTTGCTGATCGCCCGACGCGGAACGCTTGGCGCTTATTGGCTTTATGCTCTTGAACCCTCGTTGTCCGAGAGCGTCCTCGGGCCCCTCTGGCTGTTCAAGCGCAACCCCAGCCTTGGTAGCTTTGCCCGTGCCGCACTTTTTCTTCGACCTGCATAGCGACAGCCTCTCCACCTGGGACGATGATGGTCAGGAGTGCGCGGGCACCGACGAGATTCTGCGCCATGCGCTGAGGCTGCTGAACACCCTGCCGGAGACGGACCTCGGCACAAGCAGCCATGCCGTGGTCTCGGTCCGCGACGACCATGCCCATGTGGTGCTGACGGTGACGCACAAGCCGCATTGCGAGCCGCGCTTGAGGTGGTCGGAGAAGGGACACCCCCAACTCAACGCCCGTCCTCAGCCCAATCACGGCGGGCGGTAGCACCATGGCGACCGTTCGCATTCGGATCTGGTACCCGGCCAGCCGGTTCACCATCGCGGCGCCGAGCGAGCGCGAAGCCGCGCAGATGGCTGAGACGATGCTGCGCGATCTGGAGGCTGCCCGCCGTGGGACAGTCGCCTTCTGGGTTGAGACGCAGAACGCCGACGAGAAGGGGCGCCTGCTGGCTTACCTGCGAGACCTCGCCCGGGAGATCGAAGCCGAGTCGCGCTTGATCATGCTCTCGCCGCTCGATCTCGATGAGGAGCGCCGTTCATCGGGCGAATGAGCGAGGTCCAGGCTGGGAGATCTTGAAGCAAGTCGAGACTGCGTCTGGTCTCCTGTCCTCGCACCCTGCTTCTGAACCCTCGGGCTGTTCGCACGTTCGCCTCTCGGACTGCACAGCGAGGTTTTCATGCGTTCCGTCCTGTTCGCCGTTCCGCTCGTTCTCTCCTTCACCGCTCTGGCATCCGCTCAGACCAGCGGAGCACCAGGGCCGACCACTCCGGCGACGCCCGGTCCGGTCCCTGGTGTTGCGGCCCCGACCACGGGCGCGACGGGCGCTCCAGCCGCTGGCAGCTACTCGCCGACCGGGCGCCCGGAGGACTCGATATCGAACAGCTCGTCTGCGGCCGGCAATGCCAACCAGCCGAACCAGGTCGCGCCTCAGGGGGGCGGCGGCGGCAGGTAGACCGCGGGCGCCGTTCAGCAGAGGAGGCTGCCCATGGCGGGCCAATCCACGCACTGGGAGGAGGGCAAGGCAGCGAAGGGCGCTGGCCAGCCGGTCAATGCGAACCCCTACCGGCCGGGCTCGCAAGAGAGTGCCGATTGGCTTGCCGGCTTCACCGTCGACGAGCCTGAGCAGAACGTGGACCGGCCGGAGCCCGGCGAGGGCTGATGCCTGCAAGGCGCTCACGTTCGGGCGCTGGCATGGCATCTCGGCCATCCGGGCCCGGCGCTCTGGGAGCGCTCTCCGACGACGTGGATGCCGGCTCAGCGACAGAGAGCGCGTCACACCAAAGACTTGGAGCGCTCTCCGACCGCACCGCGATCGGAGACGGCTCTAGGGTCGTGGCTTCGGCAGATTGATCGTGATGAGCTTGCCGGTTGTCGGATCGAGGATCGTCATACGCAACCTCCTCTGGCATCCCCCCGGCCGTCAGGACGCGCTCGCAGCGTGGCGAGAGTGTGTCCTCGTCCGCGAGATCGATGACACGCTCGGGCCGAACCGCCACGAGAGCCCCTCGCCGAGGGGCCGGACAAGCATGTCCCGACCGCCGTGGCGTCAGGATGAGGTCGAGGAGAGGATACGCCGGATCGACACCCGCGCGATCGGCTCGAACAGCCTCTCAGCCGAGGTCGGGCTCCACGGTGATCGCAGCAAAATATCCGGCCAACCGCTTCGCCGCCGCGAAGTCTTCACATTCGATGTGAACCTGGGCGGGCCAGACCTTCGGCTGCTGCCGGAGCTGATGAAGGATGGTCTCGGCCGCATCCGCCGCCTCTCCCTCTGTTGCCCCGGACACGCGGCACTCGTAGCCTCGTCCGCGAATGACGATGTTGAAGGGTGCGTTCTCCATAGACCCGAACGTGGGAGCCGCCAGCGCATTTCGCGCTGCGACACAAAGCCCTGATACAGCCTCCTTGCAGCTCCCTTGGCTCGGGTCAGGGCGCGATGCACCGATCCCTGGCCGATCCGAGCCTGGCGACAATCGCGCCGCATCGTCTTTCGAAGTGTCGTGGAAGCGCGCCGCCTGATCCGTCGAACATCCCGCTGAAGCCGGCCCTGTCGCAATGCGGCGGCTGCGAGGCCTGAACTCTCCCGGCCCGCTCGTGTTGGCTCATCAGGAACCGAAAGGCGCTCCGATGGCCGACACGCCGAAGACGACCCCGCCCGAGACCGGCGAGGAGGCCGGGATCGACCGCCCGAGGCTCACGCCCCAGGGCCGGGATGCCGATGGCGCGGAGGATGAGACGGACCCGCAAGGTGGCGTTAAGACGGGTCAGGGCGACAAGGCCGAGGGCTGAGCGCGGATGCCACGCTATTTCTTCCACACCCATATCGGCGATGACGTGGTGGTGGACCCCGATGGCCGCGAGCTGGACGATGCGGATGCCGCCTGGGAGGCCGCCAGGGTGCTGGCCCTGCAACTCCTCCAGGGCGCCGACAGTGATCCCGCGTTGCTGAAGGCCGTGCTGTTCGTGGCCGATGAGGCGGAGGATGTCGTGCTGGAATTCCCGCTGACCGAGGCCCTGGCAACCGAGCCGGTTCCGAAGACGGAGGGCGGCACCCTGCACTGACGCGACGATCGCGTCTGCCCCCGATTTGCGTCCGGAGGGACCCATTGTTAGCTCTGGAGGCGAAGGATCGTCACCGTCACGCGAGTTCGATGGATCGCAGTCAGGTCAAACTTGAGGAAGCGCATCATCGCTTGCTGCGCGTGCGATCCCTGGATGAGCTGGTAATTGTCCTGCGCGAGACAGCCCGGCAGATCGCGGGTTCGGACGGCATCGCGGTGGTGCTGCGCGACGGCGCGTTTTGCCGCTACGTGGCCGAGGATGCTGTCGGGCCACTCTGGAGAGGGCAACGGTTCCCGCTGGAGGCATGCATCTCCGGCTGGGCGATGCTGAACCGGCAGCCGGCCGTCGTCCCTGACATCGAGCGGGATCCGCGCGTTCCAGCCTGGGCCTACAAGGCCGCCTCCATGCGCAGCCTCGTCATGGTTCCGATCGGAGCACCCGTGCCGGTCGCGGCGCTCGGCTCCTATTGGTGCACCTTCGTCGAGCCCGACCCGGATACGGTGCAGCGGTTGCAGGCCCTGGCCGACATGGCCACGGCGGCGCTGACGCGGTTGCACTTCGCGGTGGCTTGACCGCGCCCCATCCGACCGGCCCGTCGCCGCGGCGTCCGATACGTGGACAGCCGGCCCGCAGGACGGCACTGCTCGCTGATTGTGGTCGAAGCGCATGAAGGCCCGAGCCATGTCCGCCAGCCAGCCCGGCATCAGTCTCGCGTATGATCGCGATTTCTTTGAGCTCCTTGCCGGCAGCCACCTGACGCTCGTGGGACGCCCGATGGCACTTGCGGTGCGTGATCCGGCTTGGCTTTACGAGGAGGCGCCGTTTGCCGTCCTCGCGCATGACGGGTCGACGGACCCCCGGTTCATTTACGCCAACCGGACCGCGCAGGCCTGCTTCGAGTACGGCTGGGACGAGATTGTGGGTCTGCCGTCCCGCCTTTCGGCCGAGGCGCCCGCACGCGGCGAGCGGCAGGCCCTGCTCGACCGGGTGACGCGGGATGGATTTGCCGCGGGTTACGCAGGGGTTCGGGTGGCGAAGTCCGGCCGGCGCTTCTGGATCGAGGATGGCGTGGTCTGGCGCCTGCTCCGTGCAGATGGCTCGTCGGCGGGGCAAGCCGCCAGCTTCCTGTCATGGCGCGACGCGGGGTGAGGTGGGCCGCCTGACGGACAGGTTGTTTGATTCCATCTTTGGTTGTGTATTTTGGGTTTGGTTCGACTTCAGGTGAGATTCTTGATCGCAAGCAGAGAATCCGTTCAGCGCCAATCGATCTCGGTTATGTCTTGGATAATAGCGGAATCTTCTTATATATTAACGGTTGGTAAGAACTTTTGTCGCATGTGCTCGGCGAGATTCAGGTGCTTTTGTCGTGAGATGTCATGCTCAAGGTCGTCGGTTGCTTCGTCGGGGCGCATGACCTCTGGTTGGTCAGCCTGGCTGCCGTGATCTGCACCTTGGCTGCTTCCACCTGCGTCGAACTCCTGCGTCATACCCGCAGGGCGACGGGGCGCCTGCATGCCACGTGGCTGGGCGTGGCCGCGGTGGCCGGTGGTTCGGGCATCTGGGCGACCCATTTCGTCGCGATGCTGGCCTTCGAGCCCAGCGTGCCGAACGGCTACGACCTCGGCCTCACGGCCCTCTCCCTCGTCTACGCGATCGTTCTGACCGGCATCGGCCTCACCCTCGCCCAGGTGCGCTTCATCCCGTTTGCCGCGCTTCTCGGCGGCGGCGTGCTCGGCGGCGGGATCGCCGCCATGCATTACACCGGCATGGCCGCCTACGAAGTCGCCGGCCACATCCAGTGGGATCCGACCCTGGTGGCCGTCTCGCTGGGGCTCGGCACGCTGCTCGGCGCCGCCGCGTTGCAGGTCGCCCTGTCCCGCCGGGACGGACGCATGCACATCGTGGGGGCCGCGCTGCTGCTGCTTGCCATCGTCGGCCACCACTTCACGGCGATGGGCGCGGTCACGATCGAGCCCGATCCCGCCATCCTGATCTCGGAGACGGCCCTGCCGTCCCGCTGGCTGGGCGTGGGGGTCGCGCTCGCCAGCCTCACCATCCTGCTTCTGGCCTGCGCCGCTCTGGCGCTCGACATCCGCGAGCGTCGCCAAGCCGCCCTCGAGCACGAGCGGCTGAACAGCCTCGCCAACGCCGCGGTCGAGGGTCTGGTGGTGTGCCGCGGCGAGGTGATCGCCAGTGCCAATGAGAGCTTTGCCCGGCTGGTCGGCCTCGGCGCGGCCGAACTCTCCGGCGCAGACCTGTCCCGCTTCCTGCCCGGTGCGGCGGGGCGGCTCGCGCTGGGCGGCCAGGGCGACCAGCCGGTCGAGGCCGAACTGAAGCCGGCGGAGGGCCGAACAATCCCGGTCGAAGTGATCATGCGGCCGGTCACATACGGGAGCCAGCCCCACTACGCCGTGGCCGTGCGCGATCTGCGCGCCCGCCGCAAGGCCGAGGGTCAGATCCAGTTCCTCGCCCATCACGACGCGCTCACCGGGCTGGCGAACCGGGCAAGCTTTGCGCTGCGCCTCGATCAGGAACTCAAACTCGCCGACGCGACCGGGCGGAAGCTGGCGGTGCTCTGTCTCGACCTGGATCGCTTCAAGGAGGTCAACGACCTGTTCGGTCACGCTGCCGGTGACGCCATGCTGGTGACGGTCGCCCGCTCGGTCACCGCTCTCCTCGACGACACCCAGATGATGGCCCGGCTCGGCGGCGACGAGTTCGCGATCCTGATGCCCTGCGAGCACGCGGTGGCCGCCGGCCGCCTGGCAGAGCAGATCCTGGAGGCCCTGCGCAACGGCAGCACGGATGCGGCTGGTCCGGTGATCGCCACCAGCGTCGGCATCGCGCTCTATCCCGACGACACCCAGGAGCGCGCGCTGCTCCTGAGCTACGCCGATACCGCGCTCTACAAGGCCAAGTCCGAGGGACGCGGGACCTACCGGTTCTTCGAGGCCAAGCTGGGCACCCAGGTGCGCGAGCGCCGCCTTCTCGAGCATGACCTGCGCCATGCGGTGGCGCGCGGCGAGATGCACTTGGTCTACCAGCCGCAGACCGACGTGCAGACGGGCGCCACGATCGGCTTCGAGGTGCTGCTGCGGTGGCGGCATGCCGAGCGCGGGGCGGTGTCTCCGGCCGTGTTCATCCCGATCGCCGAGGAGAGCGGCGCGATTCTGCCGATCGGGGAGTGGGTCTTGCGCGAAGCCTGCCGCGAGGCCGCGAGCTGGCCGAACCCGCTATCGGTGGCGGTCAATGTCTCGGCCGTGCAGGTGCATGCCCCGCACTTCGTCCAGGTGGTGCACGAGGTGCTGTTTCAGACCGGCCTCGAGCCCGCGCGGCTGGAGGTCGAGATCACGGAGACCGCGCTGATCCGCGATCCGTCGCGCGCCCAATCCACCCTGCGTCAGCTCAAGGCCCTGGGCGTGCGCATCGCCATGGACGATTTCGGCACCGGCTACTCGTCGCTGTCGAACCTGCGCACCTATCCCTTCGACAAGATCAAGATCGACGGCTCGTTCATCCGGGCGGTGGACGGCAACGAGCAGACCAAGGCGATCGTCCGCTCGGTGCTGGGCCTCGGTCGCGGCCTCGGCCTGCCTGTCCTGGCCGAGGGCGTCGAGACGGCGGCCGAGCTGCGCTTCCTGGCGGATGAGAACTGCCAATCCGCCCAAGGCTACCTGATGGGCAAACCGGCGCCGATCGAGCACTTCGCCGCTCTCACGCACAGCGCCCTGTCGAGTCCGGAGCAGAGGGCCCCCGAGGCCGCCTGAGACGGAGCCGCGCGTCGTTGCGGCCACCCGGCGAAGAATTTCGCCAAGTCGCGGGAAAGTTCAGAAGATGCTTTCGTTGACTCGATACGGCCAGGCTTCGATAACCCGAGCTTGAACACAGGCTGTGGTGCTGTCCCGATACGCTGCTCTCCAGGACGAGATTGGATGAGACGCGTCGTCGGGAGATCTGTCCGCTGGTCGTGGCCGATGCTCGGCCCCGCCTGATGCGAGCCGCGAAGCCGACACAGATCCCGTGGCGCCCGTTGAGCAAGGTCCTCCGATGATCCCGACCCGTCGATCGCTTCTGGTCTCCGCCCTCGCCTTGGCGGCCTTGGGCGGCCTGCTCGGGCGCGAGGTCCGCGCGGAGGACCCGAAGGAGATTCGGCTGGACTGGGCGACCTACAACCCGGTGGGCCTCGTCCTGAAGGAGAAGGGCTTCCTCGAGGAGGCGCTGGCCTCGCGCGGCATCAAGGTGCGCTGGGTCCAGTCGCTCGGCTCGAACAAGGCGCTGGAATTCCTCAATGCCGGCGCGATCGACTTCGGCTCGGCCGCGGGCGCGGCGGCCCTTGTCGCGCGGATCAACGGCAATCCGATCAAGGCCGTCTATGCCTTCTCGCGGCCCGAATGGACGGCGCTCGTCACCCGGAAGGACACGGGCATTGCCAAGCCCGCCGATCTCAAGGGCAAGCGCGTCGCCGTCACCCGGGGCACCGACCCGCACATCTTCCTGATCCGGGCCCTGCAGAGCGCCGGCCTCACCGAGCGTGACGCGAAGCTCGTCCTGCTCCAGCATCCGGACGGGCGCACGGCCCTCGACCGTGGCGACGTCGATGCCTGGGCCGGCCTCGACCCGATGATGGCGGCGGCCGAGATCGAGAACGGTGACCTGCTGTTCTACCGCGACGCGGCGGCCAACACCTGGGGCCTGCTCGACGTGCGCGAGGAGTTCGCCCGGGCGCATCCGGACCTCGTCCGCACCGTGATCGCGGCCTATGAGCGGGCGCGCGCCTACGCGCTGGCCAACCCGCAGGCGCTGAGCGCCGCGCTGGTGGCGGCGACCAAGCTGCCGGAGCCTGTGATCGCCCGCCAGATCGAGCGCACGGACCTGTCCCAGCCGACGATCGGCCAGGCCCAGGCGGATTCGATCAGGGCGGCCGGTCTCGCCCTGCAGCAGGCCGGCGTGATCCCGGCGACCACCGATGTGGCCGCCGCCGTCGAGGGCCTGCTCGACGCCGGCTTCAATCCCGTCGCGACGCGGTGAGTCACAGGGGGCCGCTGCTGCGACAGGGCTACCGTGTCGGTCTGGCTCTCCTGCTGCCGCTCGTCCTGGCGATCGGCTGGGAGCTTGCCGTCGACAGCGGTGCCGCCCCCGGGCGCCTGCTGCCGCCGCCGAGCCGGATCGGAGCGACCCTGTGGGACCTCGCACGCTCGGGTGATCTCCGCCTGCATGTCGAGGCGACGCTCGTCCGGGTCGGGCTCGGCTTCCTGTTCGGTGCCGTCGCCGGGATCGTCGCGGGCGCCCTGGTGGCGACGGTCCCGCTTCTGCGCTGGCTGGTCGACCCGAGCCTGCAGGCCCTGCGCGCCGTCCCGTCGCTGGCCTGGGTTCCGCTCTTCATCCTGTGGTTCGGCATCCTCGAGACGCCGAAGGTGCTGCTGATCGCGGTCGGCGTCTTCTTCCCGGTCTATGTCGCGGTCTCCGGGGCGATCGCCTCCGTCGACCGGAAGCTGATCGAGGTCGGGCGGATCTTCCGGCTGTCGCGCCTCGCGCTGGCCCGCCGCATCCTGCTCCCGGCGGTGCTGCCGGCCACCCTGGTGGGCCTGCGCACCGGGCTCGGGCTCGGTTTCCTGTTCGTGGTCGCGGCGGAGCTGATGGGCGCCTCGGAGGGACTCGGCTATCTGCTGGTCGACGGCCAGCAGTTCAGCAAGCCCGACCAGATCGTCGCGGCGATCATCGCCTTCGCGTTGGTGGGCAAGCTCGCCGACATGGTCCTCGTCTCGCTGACGCTGCCCTTGACGCGCTGGCAGGATACTGTGCGGGACAGGCTGTGACGGCCGCACAGCCCGGGCGGGACGCCGAGCCCGCCGAGGTCCCGCGTCTCGAGCCGAACGCCCCGGTCGTGCGAAGGATTGCCCAGCAAGAGACGCCCGTGCTCATCGTCAACGATCTCTCGAAGACCTATGCGGACGGCACCGAGGCGCTGGCCGGCATCGACCTGAAGGTGCGGCAGGGGGAGATCGTCGCGCTGATCGGCGGCTCGGGCTGCGGGAAGACGACGCTGCTGCGGCTGATCGCCGGTCTCGATCAGGCGAGCCGCGGTGCCGTGCAGGTCGATGGCGAGACGATCCGCGGACCGCATCCCGCCGTTGGCGTGGTCTTTCAGGAGCCGCGGCTCCTGCCCTGGCTCGACGTCGCGGGCAATGTCGGCTTCGGTCTCGCCGATCTGCGGCGGGCCGAGCGCCGGGCACGGGTCGCCGCCGCCCTCGAGCGCGTCGGCCTCGCCGAGCAGTCCCACCGCTGGCCGCGGGACTTGTCCGGCGGCCAGCAGCAGCGGGTTGCCATCGCCCGCGCCTTCGTGGCGGGCCCACGCGTGCTGCTTCTGGACGAGCCCTTCTCGGCGCTCGACGCCTTCACGCGGAAGGGGCTGCACGAGCAACTCCTCGACCTCTGGGCCGAGGCCAAGCCCACGATCCTGATCGTGACGCACGATGTCGGCGAGGCCGTGACCCTGGCCGACCGGGTCGTGGTGATGCGACCGCGGCCCGGCCGTCTCGACGAGACCGTCGCGGTCGAGGTCGCCCGGCCGCGCGCGCCGGCGGCGGCCGGCTACGAGGAGGCGGTGCGCCGGGTGCTGGCTGCCCTCGATCGGTCGCTCCGCCCGGTCGAGACCCGGCGCGACCTCACGCCGGAGGGCCGTGCCAACTGGTGGTAAAGGCGTCGAGCGTCGCGGCCTCCAGGCTCCTGGCGAGATGCGTCCCGCGCTCGACGTTCGCATCCGCCCGGCCGGATCGCGCCACCCCGCGGTGTGGAGGCCGGCCGGACGCGTGGGGGCCGCCGAGACGCAGGCGGCCCCGCCTCATGCCTGCGCGCGCCCGCGTCTCACGGATGCTTGTGGATGGGATCGACCCAGTAGACGGTCTCGGGCGCCTCCGCGGCGGCGACATCGGGCAGGTTGACGACGACGGCCTCGTTGTCGGAGCGCACCAGGACGCAGTGCAGGGGCTCGTCGGTGGAGGCGTTGATCTCCTGATGGGGGACGTAAGGGGGCACGAAGATGAAGTCGCCCGGCCCCGCCTCGGCCACGTATTCGAGCCGCTCGCCCCAGCGCATGCGGGCGCGGCCGGAGACCACGTAGATCACGCTCTCCAGGGCGCCGTGATGGTGCACGCCGGTTTTGGCGTCGGGCGCGATGGCCACGGTGCCGGCCCAGATCTTCTGGGCGCCGACGCGGGCGGCGTTGATGGCCGCCTGCCGGAACATCCCCGGCGTCTGGGCGGTGTTGGGGTCGAGCCGGTCGCCCGGGATCACCCGCACCCCGTCGTGCTTCCAGCGCTCGTCAGGGGCGTCATGCCCGTGGCCATGGTCGTGGCTGTGGTCGTGACCGTGGTGGCTGTGGCCGTCGCCGCTGTCGTGCATGTCGCGTTCCTCCGGCCGCATCATCGCACGGCCGCCAGCGCTTCCGAAAACGAAGGGTCGAGGATGGTCTCGGCCCGTGGCGCGCGGGCCTGCGGGATCAGCCCGGCGCGGACATAGAGATCGATGATGCGCTGCTCGTCGGCGATCACCGCGGCATCGATCGCCACGGTGCGGTACTGCGCCCGCCCGAACCAGCGCAGCGGCACCGCCTCGGGCAATCCGATCAAGGCCGACCAAACGGCCGCGTAGGGCGCCGGATCCTTGAGCGCCCAGGCTCGCGCCCGGGCGAGGCGGCTCGCATAATCGGCGAGCAGCGCGCGCTTCGTCTTGAGCGCTGAGTCGCTCGCCACCGCGAAGCTCAGACCCGGCGTGATGCCGTTGCCGTCGCGCACCACGCGCACGAGGCCCGCGAGCTCGGCCGCCGAGGTGTAGGGCTCCCAGGTCGACCAGGCGTCGACGGCGCCTGCCGCGAGGGCGAGCTTGGCGTCGGCGGGCGGCAGGAAGTGGAAGCGCACGCTGTCGGCGGGCAGCCCCGCCTCTTCGAGGGCGGCCAGCACGATCTGATGCCCGATCGAGCCGCGGTTGGTGGCGATGCGCTTGTCCTTCAGGTCCTGAACGCGCCGGATGGGCGAATCCGGCCGGACAAGAATCGCCAGCCCGTCCTGACGGTTGCGGAAGGCCAGGAACGCCTTCACGGGCACCCCGGCGGCGGCCGCGAAGGTGAAGGGCGCGTCGCCCACCCCGCCCGCGTCGATCGCACCGGCATTGAGCGCCTCGAGGAGGGGCGCCGCAGCCGGAAACTCGCTCCATTCGAGCCGGTAGGGCAAGCCGTCGAGCACGCCCGCCGCCTCCATCAGGGCGCGGGCATTGCCACGCTGATCGCCGACCCGCAGCACCGTTTCGGCGAAGGCCGGCGCGACGGTGAGGAGAGCCAGCAGCGAAAGGACGAGCGCGCGCATCAGGCGGCCTCCGCCGCGTTGCCGCGGCGGGCGAGGAGGTCCTTGAAGGCCGGCAGCAGCGCGCGCCCGTAATGCAGGGCGTCCTCCAGCGGATCGAAGCCGCGGATCAGGAAGGTGCGCACCCCGAGGGCGTGGTAGTCGAGGAGGGCGTCCGCCACCTGCTCGGGCGTGCCGACGAGGGCGGTGGAATTCCCCGCCGCGCCGGTCTCGGCGGCGATCGCCGTGTAGAGGCGCTTGTCGAGGCGTGGCCCCGCGGCGGCGGCTGCCAGGAGGCGGCGCGAGCCCTCGTTCTGCGGGCGCGCCGCGGGGCCGAGGCCCTGGGCCGCCCGCTGCGCCCGCGTCTGAGCGAGGATCGCCTCCGCCCGCGTCCAGGCCCGCTCCTCGGTCTCGGCGAGGATCGGGCGCACCGAGAGGCTGAAACGGGGCGACCGCCCGTGCGGGGCCGCCGCGGCCCGTACGCGGCCGATCAGCTCGCGCACCTGATCCTGCGTCTCGCCCCAGAGCGCGTAGGTGTCGGCATGGCGCCCGGCAACCGCGAGGGCGGCCGGTGAGGCGCCGCCGAAATAGACCGGGATCTGCGTGACGGGCCGCACCTCCGAGAAGCCGCCCGCGACCCGGTAATGCGCGCCCGCGTAGTCGAAGGGCGTTTGCGAGGTCCAGGACAGGCGGACGATGTCGAGGAATTCCTGCGTGCGGGCGTAGCGCGCGTCCTTCGTCAGATGATCGCCGTCCTTCGCGAGGTCGCGGTCGTCGCCGCCGCTGATCGCGTGGATCGCGACACGGCCGCCCGTGAGCTGGTCGAGAGTCGCGAACTGGCGCGCGGCGACCGTTGGCGCGACGAAGCCCGTGCGGTGGGCGATCATCAGGCCGATCCGCTCCGTCACCGCGGCGACCTGCGCGGCGACGAGCAGCGGATCCGGCGCCGTCGCGTAGGCGGCGACGAGCACGCGGTCGAAGCCGCCCCATTCATGCGCCTGTGCGAGCAGACGCAGGTAGCCGCGGTCGATGGCGGGCCCTCGCGCGGCGTGTGTCTCCGAGACCTCGCGCGGGGCGACGAAGCCGATGAACTCGGCCTGTTCGGGATGCAGCAGGCTCATGGGGTCATCTCCGGAGGACTCAAAGGCCGAGGGCGGCGCGGCCGGCGGCGGAGCGCACGGCATCGCCCTGCGGCCAGTGGATGCGGGCGCAGAGCACGTCGCGCAGGTGGCGCTCCAGCGGGTTCTTTCGGGAGAGCGCGGCGTTTCCGCAGAGTTCGGCCGCGCGCTGCACCAGCTCGATCGCGTTCTCCGAGACGGTGACCTTCACGAAGCCGGCCTCGCGCGGAGCGGGCACGCGTCCGGCATCGGTTTCGGCGGCGAGGCCCGCGATCAGCCGCGCGTTGACCGCGAGCAGGCGCTCGTTCTCGCCCACCGCCTCGTGGACGCGCGGCAGGCTCGCGAGCGGCGCGCCGAGGCTGCCCGGCCTCCGTTCGCGCAGGAAGGCCACGAGCCAGCTCTGCGCGGCCCGCGCCACGCCGTCGTAGAGCGCGGCCAGCAACGCGCAGCTCCACGCCTGCTGCAACGGGTCGGGCACCTGCCAGCCGGCGGGCGGCCGCAGGTCCACGGCGTGGGATCCGGGCACGGCGACGTCCTCGAAGACCACGTCGTGGCTGCCCGAGGCGCGCAGGCCGAGGTGGTCCCAGGTCTCCTCGATCCGGATGCCCGGCGCGCCGAAAGGCACGAGCATCGAGCCGGTCCGCACCTCGGGCTCGTCCGTGCGCACGAACACGACGCCATAGGCGAGACCCGGCGCCCCGGTCGCGTAGATCTTGCGGCCCGAGACGCGCCAGCCTTCGCCGTCACGTCGGGCGATCGTCGCGGGCAGTCCCCCGCGGGCCGGGGTGCCGAGCTCGGGCTCGACCCGCAGGGCGTTGATCAGCGCGCCCCGCGCTGCCGCGTCGCGGCCGACCGCGTCCGAGATGGCGCGCGGCCAGGGCGAGCCGTCCCGGTGGATCAGCCCGTGCTGGAGCAGCGTCATCGCCAGGACGAGGGCGGTGGCCGGCTCGCCCGCGCCGATCGTCCCGACCAGAGCGGCGGCGCGCGCGAGCCCCGCACCGCCGCCGCCGAGCCGGAGCGGCACCGTCAGGGCGAGGAGCCCGGCTGCGCGCAGGGCCGCGAGGTTCGCGTGCGGGAAGGCGCCGTCGCGGTCGTAGCCGGCGGCTCGGGCGGCGAAGTCCTCGGCGAGCGCGCGGGCAGGATCGGGCGGCGGAACGGCGACGGTCATCGGACTCTGATAGGGAGGGGCCGCCGCGGTGGGATCCGGGCGCCACGCCCTAAGGGTCGGGCCGGACCGGCGGCCCGTCAACGAACCAGAGTTCCAAAGATCCGCTCGCCGAGAGGACAGTCTCGCTGTTTTCGCGCGATGGAGCGGAACAAACCTGCGGTGCCGGCTCCGAGGGGCGCACATTATCGTCCGTCGTCTCTGGAAAAAGGGCCTCCGTGTGGCGGGGGATCCGAGATTGCGCTGTCATGCCGTGCCGCGAGAACCTTCTCGCAGGCGCGTTCATCGCGATCGCGCTGTCTCCGAATGGGCTCGACAATGAGAATACGCTTTCGTTGACATCGCGGCCGCGTGATTGAAGACTGAATACATCGGCTTCACCAGAAAGCCGCTTCCCGAACGCCGCCAGTGCGCCGTCCCAGTCATCGGACCGTTGCGCGCGCGTCGTTCGTCCGTGCGACCCGCCGCGCGTGGCGCGGCACCTGGAGACCACCATGACTGACGTGCCTCGGCGCCCCGGCCTCCAGCCGTCGCGCCGGTTCCTGCTGAGCGCGGGCGCGGCCGCGGCGGCGCTGCCCCTGTTCGGCGTGAGCGCGGGCCGCGCCTGGGGACCCGGCCCCGCCGCCCCCTTCGATCCCGGCCCGCTCTGCCGTCCGGCCGCCGCGGAGGGGCCCGCCGGGCCGCTGAAGCCGATCAAGCTCGCCTGGAACGCCACCGCGATCTGCACCGCGGCGGCGCCGCTCGCCAAGGAGCGCGGCATCTTCGCGGCTCACGGGCTCGACGTGGAATTCGTCAATTTCGGCGGCTCGACCGAGGCGCTGCTCGAGGCGATCGCCACCGGCAAGGCCGATGCCGGCATCGGCATGGCTCTGCGCTGGCTGAAACCGCTTGAGCAGGGCTTCGACGTGAAGATCACCGCCGGCCTGCACGGCGGCTGCCTGCGGCTGCTCGGGGCGAAGTCGGCCGGCATCACGGAGATCGCGGCCCTCAAGGGCAAGACCATCGCGATCAGCGACCATGCGAGCCCGGCCAAGAACTTCTTTGGCCTGCTCCTGGCGAAGGCCGGGATCGATCCCGAGAGCGGCGTCGAGTGGCGGCAATACCCGGCCGACCTCCTCAATCTCGCGGTGGAGAAGGGCGAGGCGCAGGCCCTTGCCGATGCCGACCCGCGCACCTGGATCTGGCTGAAGGACCCGCGTTTCGCGGAGGTCGCCACGAACCTGTCGGGCGCCTATGCCGACCGCACCTGCTGCGTGGTGGCCGTGCGCGGCAGCCTGATCCGCAACGACCGCGCGGCGGCGACCGCGCTGACCCGCGCGATCCTCGAGGCCGGCCACCGCGTCCACGAGAACCCGGAGGACGCCGCGCGGATCTTCTCCGGCTACGGCGGCAAGGGCTCGGTGGAGGATCTCGCCGCGATGCTGCGCAGCCAGCACCACGGCGACCGCCCGGTCGGGGCCGACCTCAAGCGCCAGCTCATCCTCTACGGGGACGAGCTCAAGCAGGTGAACGTCCTCAAGCGCACCACCGATACGGCGAAGTTCGCCGAGCGCGTCTACGCCGACGTGCTGAGCTGAAGGGACCGGCATGGCAAGCCTCATCAGCGTCGCGGGCGAGGCCCCGCAGGGGGCCCACCGGCTCCCGCAGCTGCCGTGGCGCGGCCTCGCGGCCGGCGCCGCCTGGCTCGCGCTCGCCGGTGCGACCCGCCTCCTGCCGGAGGACGGCGACTTCCCCTACACGGCCGCCTTCGCGGGCGCCGCGCTCGCCCTCGCTCTGGCGCTTCCGGTCGCATCCGCCCTGGCCGGGCGGCTCGGCCGGATCGGCGCCGCCCTGTCCCACTGGACGCCGTGGCTCACGGCCCTGGCGCTCGCCTTCCTCGCCTGGGAGCTCGTCACCGCGAAGTCCGGCCTCCTGCCGATGCCGTTCTTCCCGCCGCCGCAGGCGATCCTGGAGGTGTTCCTGGAGGATTGGCCGAAGCTCGGGGGCAGCATCCTCGCCTCGCTGAAGCTGCTGCTCGGCGGCTACCTGATCGGGGCCTCCCTCGGTTTCGCGGCGGGCGTCGCCATCGGCTGGTCGAAGGCGGTGGGCTATTGGGCGCATCCGGTGCTGCGCTTCGTCGGGCCGCTTCCGGCCACCGCCTGGCTGCCGCTCGCCTTCTTCGTCTTCCCGTCCTCGTGGTCGGCCAGCACCTTCCTGGTCGCGCTCGCCACCGGGTTTCCCGTCACCGTGCTGACCTGGTCGGGGGTGGCCGGCGTCAACAAGGCCTATTTCGACGTGGCCCGCACGCTCGGCGCCACGCCGCGCTTCCTCGTGCTCCGCGTCGCGATCCCGGCGGCGCTGCCCCACGTCTTCGTCGGCCTGTTCATGGGGCTCGGCGGCTCCTTCGCGGTGCTGGTCGTCGCCGAGATGCTCGGCGTGAAGTCCGGCCTCGGCTGGTACCTGCAATGGGCGCAAGGATGGGCGGCCTACGCCAACCTGTACGCGGCGCTGATCGTGATGGCGCTGATGTGCTCGGGGCTGATCACCCTGCTGTTCCGCCTGCGCGACCGCGTGCTCTCCTGGCAGAAGGGGCTGGTGCAATGGTAGCGGCGACACGCGCACGTCCGGCCGTCCGGGACACGGCCGGAGCGGGCGGCGCCCGCCTGACGGTCGAGGGCGTGAGCCACGCCTTCGACATCCGCGGCACGGCGCTGCCCGTCCTCGACCGGATCGGCCTCACGGTCGAGCCCGGCGGCTTCGTCGCCCTGCTCGGGCCGTCGGGCTGCGGCAAGTCCACCCTGCTGCGCCTCGTGGCGGGCCTCGAGCCGCCGGACGAGGGCCGCATCGCGGTCGACGGCAGCCGCGTCGCGGGCCCCGACCCCTCCCGGATCCTCGTCTTCCAGGACCCGACGCTCTATCCCTGGCGCACCGTGCGCGGGAACGTGGCGCTCGGCCTCGAGGCCCGGGGGCTCGGCCGCGAGCGGGCGTCGCGGGCCGATGCCGCGCTCCGCCGCGTCGGGCTCGACGGCTTCGCCGAGGTCTATCCCCACCAGCTCTCCGGCGGCATGGCCCAGCGCGCGGCGCTCGCCCGCGCCCTGGTGAACGAGCCGCGCCTCCTCCTCCTCGACGAGCCGCTCGGCAAGCTCGACGCGCTGACCCGGCTCGCCATGCAGGCCGAGATCCTGCGCCTCTGGCAGGAGGCGCGGTTCAGCGCGCTTCTCGTCACGCACGATGTGGAGGAGGCTCTGGTGCTGGCCGAGCGGGTGATCGTGCTCTCCGACCGCCCGGCCGCGATACGGGCCGACATCCGGGTCGGTCAGCCCTACCCGCGCCACCGCGACGACCCCGAGCTCGTCCGCCTGCGCCGCGAGATCTTGGGCATCCTCGGTCAGCCGGGCTGAACCCGGCTCCGCCCTCCACGCCACCGGGCCCGCGCCGCCGCGCGGGCCCTTTCACATCGTCCGTCCGTTCCATTTCGAGGAGCCGATGTCCTTCTCCCGCCGAACCATACTCGCGGGCCTCGCGGCTCCGGCCCTCTTGAGCCGCGCGGCCCGCGCCGCCCCGGTGCTGCGCATCGGTTACCAGCGCTCCTCGACTCTGATCGCGCTGCTGCGCCAGGACGGGAGCCTGGAGCAGGCGCTGGCCGCGCAGGGCACCGGCCTGTCCTGGCACGAATTCACCAGCGGCCTGCCGATCATGGAAGCGTTGAACGCCGGGCAGATCGATGTCTCGGCCGATGTCGCCGACACGGTGCCGGTCTTCGCCCAGGCGGCCGGCGCCCGCATCACCTATCTGGCCCAGGAAGCGCCATCGCCCGAGGCGCAGGCGATCGTCGTGCCACCGGATTCCACCGCGCGCACCGTCGCGGACCTCAAGGGCAAGCGCGTCGCGGTGACCAAAGGCGCGGGCAATCATTTTCTGGTGCTCGCCGCTCTCAAGGAGGCCGGGCTGTCCTTCCGGGACATCGTGCCCGCCTATCTGACCCCGGCCGATGGACGCGCCGCGCTGGCCAGCGGCGGTGTCGAGGCCTGGGCTGCCTGGGATCCGTTCCTGACGGCGGCACAGCAGCAGGCGGGCGCGCGTGTCCTTCGCGATGGCCGCGGGCTGTCGCTGTACAAGCGCTATTACCTCGCGGCCGACCCCTATGTCGCGGCGAACGGTCCGGTGCTCGGCCTGCTCTTCGCCAAGCTCGCCCAGGCCGGGAGCTGGGTGAAGGCCAACCCGGCCGAGGCTGCCGGGCGCCTGGCGCCGCTCTGGAAGCTCGAAGCCGAGGTCGTGGCCCGAGCGAACGCGCATCGCAGCTACCGGGTCGAGCCTGTCACCCGCGACGGCCTCGCCGAGCAGCAGGTGATTGCCGATGCATTCCGGTCCGAGGGGCTGCTGCCGCGCGCCGTCGACACGACCGCCCTCGCGATCTGGTCGCCACCCGTCCGCTGAGGCTCTGTGGCGCGAATGCGGCACGGCGCGGAATGACGCGGGACAGGTCTCAGCGGATGGTCTCCGCCGAGCGGCCTCTCTCGGCGGCCGGCGAGCGAAGTCGTGGAACTCCGGGTCGTTGCCATCCTTGGCATTGATGACGCCAATCGATGGATGAGCTTGGCCATGCCGCAGATGTTCGACTGGATCTTCTTCGCGATTATGCTTCCGTTCCCGGCGTTCCTGGTCTGGGATTACCTTGCGAACCGCGCGCCCGGCGATCGCCCCCTCAAGCAGATCCTCTTCGGCCCCGCGATCCGCGGCCAAGGTGGAAACAGGCTCTCAGAGGCTGGCCTGTCCGAGCGCAGCGAGACCGCCGCTCCGTCGGGCCTCGCGTGAAGCCCGGCCCAAGCACGAGTCGCCGCTTGAGCGGAACGGCGCGGGATGGCTGCGACGAGCCGCCATCCCGTGCGGATCAATAGGGGTAGCCGTAGTAGGGGCGCGGCGCATAGCGGTCGGGGTTGCGGACCCGCCGGCTGCCGGGCCCGTCCGGTCCATACGCTCTCAGATAGGTGTTGTAGGCCGGTGGATTGTACGGGCCGCTGTTCACGCCGCCGGTGCGGCCATTGCCGCTCAGCTCGGCGTAGGGGTTGAGGCCGTCACCCCCGCCGCTGCCGCCGCCACCTCCACCCCCGAAGGCGAAGGCGGGGCCCGACACGACGACGATGAGGGCTGCCAAGGCGATGCGCATCTGAAGGCCCATGGTTTTTCCGGACGATGCTCATCAACGCCGATCTGCCGGCTTGGTTGAGCCCTCAGCCACTGTGTCGCGATGCCGAGCCGAGGCGTTGGAGCGCTCTCCGACGATGGGGATGCCGGTTCGGTGAACGAGAGCGCGTGAGAACAAGGGCGGAGAGCATTTTTCGCGGACATGGTCGCCGGTTCCGCGAAAGAACATGCTCTCGAGCCATCCCCGATGGCAGCGCGATCGGGAATGGCTCCAGCCGGTCACGAGCAGAGCGGATGAGGTGAGCCCGGCTGCGACCGCGTGGTGTGATCGCTTCGCGGGCCGTATGCGCGGGCCGCTGCTGGCGTCACCTGGCGGTGGCACGGGCTGCGCGGAGGCCGACACAGCCCGTGTCCGTCGGTTCCACGCCTGACCACGGGCGCCGTGTCACACGCCGCCCCGGAGGCTCACCAGCCGCCATAGGGGCCACGCGGGCCGCCATAGCCGTAGCCGCCGGGGCCGCGACCATAGCCGCCCTCATACCCGCCACGCTCGTATCCGCCGCGGTAGCCGCGCGGGCCGCCCCATCCGCCGCCCCAGCCCCAGCCGTTCGGCCGGCAATGGCCCCACGGGTTCGGGTGGAAGCCCGGCCCGCAGCCGCCGGCCACACGCTCGATGATCGCCTCTCGCTCGGGCGGACCGAAGCCGGGCCCGAACGGGGCGGCGCTGGCCGCCGTCGCGGAGGCGAGACCGGCCGCGGCCAGCGCAGCGACGCCGAGCACTGTGAAGCGCACCATGACGGGATCTCCTGAACCCTCGGTCCGAACCCATCGGACCGGATGTCAGAACGATGCGACCGCGCGGCTGAGCCGTGTCTGAGCGGGCCGTTCAGCCGGCAGATGGGAACGGCGGCGTCGGAGAGAGCGGTGCGCGGGCGTGACGGTCGATGCGCGCCGGGATGCCGGCCGGCGCGAAAGCCCGCTGCAGGGAGCGGCCGTCCCTCACTTCGCCGGCGGCGTTCGGGCGGTGAGCTTGTTGCCGTCCGGATCGCGAAGGTAGGCGACGAAGGCCCCGTTCGGGCGCTCGGACGGCGGGCTCTCGATCGCGGTCCCGCCATGCGTGGTGCCGGCCTCGTGCCATGCGAGAACCTGGTCGCGGCTCGCGGCGGCGATGCCGATGGTCCCACCATTGGCCGCGGTCGCCCGATTGCCGTCGATCGGTTTCGTGATCATCAGCCGACCGCCCGCGTGGCTGTAGATCAGCCGGCCCCTCTCATCCATCTTGCCGGCCCGGCCTCCCAACGCGGCGAAGGTGGCGTCGTAGAAGCTCCTGGCCCGCTCCAGATCGTTGCTGCCGATCATGACGTGCGTGAACATGGTTCCTCTCCAGCAAGGGGCAGCACGAGATAGATGCAGGCGGGCGCTGGGGCGAGGCAAATCTCACGGATCGGATGCGGTCGTCGTTCGGTGCCCACGGCCGTCCGTTCAACCGCACGTTCGGGCACCGGCTCGCAGGGATGGGCCGCCCGCGTCCTGCCGGCGTAGACGCCGTAGAGCGCCCGGCCGGTCCGGACGTTCTCGCCCGTTGCGCCTCGACCCGGTGATGAGGCCGCGTGCCCGCTGCGCGAAGGCGATGCGCGTGAGCGGTCCGTCGAACCGGGCGCCGTTCCGGGCGGAGCGGCCGGCACGCGCCGGCGAGGCTGGCCCTCGCGGCCCGAGCCGGATCTGCGGGCAGGGAATGTCGGTGCTTGAGCGTCGACCGGACGATCCCACCGGCAAACGAGGTTCAGGTCCCACGCCCGGCAAGTCATTGATCGAATGTGAGGAAATTGAACCGCTGGCGCTCCCAAGGGGACTCGAACCCCTGTTTTCGCCGTGAGAGGGCGACGTCCTAGACCGCTAGACGATGGGAGCTTTCCTGCGGCGCGGGGTTCCTATAGCGACGCCCGAACGGGCGGGCAAGCCCGTATCGCAGCTTTTTCGAACCGGTTCGGAGAAACGGACGTGCAGCCAGGGGTGTCGGGCGCTGAGCGGCAGGGCGTGGTGGCGATGGATGCGGCGTCGGGCCGACTCGATCGGACGCTCGCGCAGATGTTCCCCGATCTCTCGCGTGCCCGGCTGCAGGATCTCGTCCGGGCGGGCCATGTGCGGCGCGACGGGGCCGTGGTGCTCGATCCCGCCCTCAAGGTCGGCCCGGGGGCGGCGCTGACCGTGACCGTCCCGGAGGCCGTGTCCGCGATCCCGCAAGGCGAGTCCCTCGCCCTCGCGATCCCCTACGAGGACGACGATCTCGTGGTGGTGGACAAGCCGGCGGGCCTCGTCGTCCATCCCGCGCCGGGACACGAGGAGGGAACCCTCGTGAACGCGCTCATCGCCCATTGCGGCGACAGCCTGTCGGGGATCGGCGGCGTGCGGCGGCCCGGCATCGTTCACCGCCTCGACAAGGATACGAGCGGTCTCATGGTCGTGGCCAAGAACGATGCCGCGCATCAGGGCCTCGCCGCCCAATTCGCCGACCATGGGCGCAGCGGCCCGCTGGAGCGCGCCTATCTCGCCCTCGCCTGGGGTATCCCGGAGCCGGCCCGCGGCACGATCTCCGCGGATCTCGCGCGCAGCCGCCACAACCGCGAGAAGATCGCGGTGGTGCGTCCCGGCGAGGGGCGCCACGCGGTGACGCACTATGCCGTCGAGGCGCGGTACGGCACCGCGAGCCTCGTCCGCTGCCGGCTGGAGACCGGCCGCACCCATCAGATCCGCGTGCACCTGGCCCATATCGGACATCCGCTTCTCGGCGATGCCGTCTACGGGGGGGCTTTCAAGACCAAGGCATCCCGGCTGCCCGAGGCGGCGCGCGCCGCGCTCGCCGCCCTGAATCGGCAGGCGTTGCATGCCGGACTCCTCGGATTCGCGCATCCGCGCACGGGTAAGCCTCTGCGGTTCGAGAGTCCGGCCCCGGCCGACCTCGCGCGACTCCTCGCAACCCTCGCCACGTAACCCCCCGGGTTGGGGCGCGAAGATCCGGGGGAGGGCGTTGCCATGGCAGCACAGTCAAGGCAGGCGTCGGGATAGGTGCGCTGGGACACCTCCCGCCGCGACCGTTCGTGGCAGGGTCAACCTCTTCAGGCCGTCACGCGTTGTTCACGACATTCGGGGCGTGGACCCGCTACCGGCCTGATGGCTTCCCCGGTACAGATGGGGATTCGGGAGGCCGGCTCAAGGAGCGGTCGTCCGCTTCACGCGTCCGCCCGATAGGGGGACCACTAAGGAGAGATGCATATGGCCGGCGCTTTGCCTGTGCTCGCCAACGAAGGTGGGCTATCGCGCTACCTCGACGAGATCCGCAAGTTTCCGATGCTGGAACCGTCGGAGGAATTCACGCTGGCGAAAGCTTGGCGTGATGCCGGCGACCGTGAGGCCGCTCACCGGTTGGTCACCTCGCACCTGCGCCTCGTTGCCAAGATCGCGATGGGCTATCGCGGCTACGGTTTGCCGATCGGCGAGGTCGTGTCCGAGGGCAATGTCGGCCTGATGCAGGCGGTCAAGCGCTTCGATCCGGATAAGGGCTTCCGGCTGGCTACCTACGCCATGTGGTGGATCAAGGCCGCGATCCAGGAATACATCCTACGCTCGTGGTCGCTCGTGAAGATGGGCACCACGGCCAACCAGAAGAAGCTCTTCTTCAACCTGCGCAAGGCCAAGGGCCGCATCTCGGCGCTCGACGAGGGCGATCTCAAACCCGATCAGGTCAAGCAGATCGCCACGCGCCTCGGGGTGCCGGAGCAGGACGTGGTCGAGATGAATCGGCGCCTGTCCGGCGACACCTCACTCAACGCCCCCTTACGCGAGGAGGGCGAGGGTGAGTGGCAGGACTGGCTCGTTGACAACAGCCCGAGCCAGGAGACCGTCCTGGTGCGCGAGGAGGAGGGCCAAAACCGACTCACCGCGCTGCGGGACGCCCTTGGCGTCCTGAACCCACGCGAGCGTCGCATCTTCGAGGCGCGCCGGCTCGCCGATGACCCGATCACCCTTGAGGATCTCTCGGGCGAGTTTGGTGTCTCGCGCGAGCGTGTTCGTCAAATCGAGGTGCGCGCGTTCGAAAAAGTCCAAGAAGCGGTCAAGCGTAATCTCGCCGTGCGCGAGGCCGCTCATCCGAGTGCCTGATCAGCCTCTGTTCCTGAAGTAGCCGATCCCCTAGCTCCGCCGGGGGGGCGGCCATTGCCTGCAGTCGTCGGGATCTCTTTGGCCGTCCGCGCCGACCGAGGTCGCGGCGAGTCGAAGCATCGGGCCGATGTCGGAGGCAGATATCTGAGGTTTGAACCAATGACCGGTTCGGATACCTCATCTGGGCTATAGTCATATGTGTCCAAATTCCTGATGATGCTGGCGAAGCGGGATGCTTCGCCAACGAAAGCAATGATCATGGGAGGTTGGACATGTCGCGGAACTTCCTCATTTCGATTGTCGCTCTGCCGGCTCTGACGCTCGCATCGCCGGCCATTGCGATGCCGATGTCAGGCACCTTCGACACCCATGTCGGGAAGCAGGATGTCCGACCGCTCGGATCACCCGATCGGTTGGAGATTCAGCAAAGTGGATCCGGCATCAACCGCAGTCCAGGATTGCCGCTCGACGGAGCTGCCGTCGGCATCAGCGAGATCGTGGTCCTGAAGCGTGGAAATGGGCCGGTTCAGGGTACGATCACTTTCAACACGCCTGCTGGCTCGACCGTCAGCAGCTATTCAGGACGGGTGACCACCGATGCCCAGGGCCGCATGACCGCGCAAGGCCGGTTCAAAACGCGGGACGCCAACGGTGCCTTCACCGGCCTGAAGGGCAGCGGCACCTTCTCGACGGTTTTCACCTCGAAGACCGATGCCGTCACGCAGTGGTCCGGTGAGTTCGCGCCACCGACAGCTCAGTTGTCGAGCCGCTGAGAGCCGAGCGCCCGACGGCCAATCGCCCGCAGACGTGGTGCCGGACGGTTGTGGTTCGTCCTGATTGCCGGCTGGCATAAGATCTCGTTAACCATACTGGCGTAGCGCAGATTTCAGGCTGCCGGTCACCGTCTCAACACCGGGGCAGCGTTCATCGGCGATCCGAGCCCCACCCGCGCTCGGGTCGCCTTTTCGGTTCGGATGACCGCGAGCGATCGGAGGCCTCCGTGACGTCGCTGGGTCCCCTATCAAACGCCCGTGTGTCGCGGCTGACCGAGCGATGATTTGTCGCGACAAAGGCTTGGCCGTCGTCTACGTAGGAACTGCGGAGACTTGGCATCGCGAGTTCTCGCCGAACTCCCGTCGCGTCGTTGCGTGACGACGGCGGGCTTTTGATGCTCGGGAGTCGTGTGCGATGCTCGCGGGCCGCTTCGGTGCGGATCGGAGGGGGCCATGAGAGCGGTAATCGCGATCGCTGTTGTGGCATTAAGCATTATACCAGCTCATGCCCAATCGAAGCGGCCTGTGCTCTGCGTCGAGGATTCTGCTGTCGGTCTGGGTAATAGCATCGAGGGCGATGACATCAAGCCAGCCGTCTTCGTCAGGCAAACTTTCTCTCTGACGGTCAGCGGCGATTATATGACCCTGATCTCCTCAGGTCGATCCGAATTCTATGAATGTTCGGCTGCAAATCCTCGATTGAACGAAGGGCGACCGCGCAACACGATCAAGTGTCAGAATGGCATATATTTCATCACACTGGATCTGAATCGCAACCGGTTCGTCAGAGCTCAGCTGAACCCTGAGGACCGCGCCGCGGTGCGTGTGAGCTACGGCTCGTGCAAGCCGATCTGAGGGGAGTTGCCGACATAGGAAGCTCACCACCGGAATCGATCCCAGTGCTGCTCCATCGCGGGGGGGCGCGATGAAACGAGAGCGATGGTCTTGTCGCCGATCACTGCGCGATCAAGGCTGGTTCTATTCTAGGCGCATCAGCACGGCCGCGTAGCCCACGATGACGAATAGCGTCAGCGCGATCAGAATCGGATATCGTCCGCTCGATAGGCGGCGACGTATGGCGTCGGTGTTTTTGCTCATCGTTATCGACTCCGCGATTCCCGATGGCTCCCCAGCGCCTCACCCGGATTTTAAGGCAGATTAACCTCTATTGTCATTAGCGGTCGGTACGATCCGGGCGGTCGGCTGCCTTCGCCGCGCTCAGTCCGGAAGCGCGAAGACGGTGAGCTGGCCGCCCGTCGCCGTGTATTGCGACAGCGCCGCGTAGCCGCCGACCGCACCCGATCCGTCCGCTGGGTCGGTGAGCCCGGCTGCGAGGCCGATCCCTGCCCAGCCGCCGACGCCCGAGAGCACCGCGACGTACTGCCGGCCGCCATGCTGGTAGGTCGTCACATTGCCGACGATGCCCGAGGGGGTCTTGAACCGGTACAATTCCCGGCCCGTCAGTGCATCGACCGCTTTCAGGTAGCCCTCGAGGGTCCCGTAAAAGACGACGCCGCCGGCCGTGGCGAGTGCGCCCGACCAGACCGAAAATGTCTCGGGGATCGACCAGATGATCCGGCCCGCCGCGCCGTCCCAGGCGATGAACGCGCCGGTATGGCTATCGCCAGCCGGAGGATGGAGCGCCAGCGTCGCGCCGACATAGGGCTGGCCCAGCACGTAGCTCACACGGAAGGGCTCGTAGTCCATGCACATGTGGTTCGTCGGCACATAGAACAGCCCCGTCGTCGGCGCGTAGGCGGCCGGTTGCTGGTTCTTCGCGCCGAGCGCGCCAGGACAGATCCCCGTGGTGGTCTCGTCCTCACCAGCTTCCTCAGGAGCGTAGCGCTTCTCGACAACGGGCCGCCCGTAGGCGGAGCTCGCCGGGTTCTGCTCGATGCGACGTGCCCAGTTGACGCTCGAATCGAATTTCTCTGCCACGAGCAGAGCACCCGTCCCACGATCGAGGGTGTAGCCGAAGCCGTTGCGGTCGAAATGCGTCAGGAGACGGCGCCGCTCGCCGCCGATCTCCTGCTCGGTCAGGATCATCTCGTTGACGCCATCGTAATCCCACTGGTCATGGGGCGTCATCTGATAGGCCCACCGGGCCATGCCCGTATCCGCGTCGCGGGCCAGGATCGCCATCGCCCACTTGTTGTCGCCGGGGCGCTGGGTCGGGTTCCAGGTCGAGGGATTGCCGGTGCCGTAATAGACGAGGTTCAGATCCGGATCGTAGGAGAACCAGCCCCAGCTGCAGCCGCCGCCGATGCGCCACTGGTCTCCCTCCCAACTTCCCACCGAGGAATCTGGCCCGACGGGTCGCCCGAGGGCGGTGGTCCGTTCCGGATCGAACAGGATGTCGGCGTCCGGCCCTGTCGCGTAGGCGCGCCAGATCCGCCGCCCGGTCGTCTGATCATAGGCCGTGACGTGACAGCGGGCGCCGTACTCGCCGCCTGAGATGCCGACGATCAGCTTGTCCTTGACGGGCAGCACCGTCGCCGTGTTGGTCTCGCCGCGGGCCGGGTCGCCGTTCCGCACCGACCAGAGGACCCGGCCACTGCCGGGATCGAGGGCGACGAGCGTGGTGTCGGCCTGATGCAGGAACAGACGCCCGTTGGCGTAGGCGAGGCCGCGATAGACCGTGTCACAGCACATTACCGGGATCACACCCGCATCCTGTCGCGGGCTGTAGCGCCAGAGGATCCGCCCGTCATGGTCGAGGTCGAGGGCATAGACCGTGTTCGGAAACGGTGTGTGGACGTACATCACCGAGCCGACGACGATCGGCGCGCCCTCATGGCCGCGCAACACGCCCGTGGAGAAGGTCCAGGCCACCTTGAGCCGGCCCACATTGCCCGCGTCGATCTGGTCGAAGGGCGAGAAGCGAGTGTTCGCGTAATCGAGGGTCTGCAGGATCGGGCCGTCCGCGGGCTCGGCCCATGCTGATGCCGCGATGCTCAGAAGAGTGAGCGCAGCGAGCAGGAACGTCGGACAGGTCGGGCGGCTTGGCACGGTGACGGACCTCCGGAACATGGCGGACCCATGCCTTCTGCGAGGCCGCCCCGGCAAGAGCGTGGCTGTGCTTGCAGCGATCAGGCCGAGGGTTCGGACAGGCGAGCCCGGTGCCGTTCCAGGGTGTTGAGCAGGATCGGCATGAAGGCCGAGCCTGCGTCGAGTTCCGCTACGGCGCGCTCCATCTGGCCGAGGGCCTCCGCTTGGGAGCCGAGGCCCTCGAACGGTGTGAGATAGGCCCAGATCGCCGCATCGGCCTCACCCGCATTGGCCGGCTGCTCGGCCACCAGCAGATCCTCGAAGATCCTTAGGGCTTCCTGAAGATGTGTCATCTCGACGGCTCGCGAATGGCGTGATCGGTGCAGCGCAGCCTGCGGGCGGGTTCGCCACGAATATCCCGGTCGCCAAGTCCGGCATGATCCAGGGTTGAGGGCAATGCAGGTCCCGCGTTGCGCTCCAAATCCGCACTGTCGCTTAAGTCGGGAGCCAAGCCTCCAGAATTTCCGAAGTCGGCGCGACCTCGATCTGCGCGCCGTACCGGCTGCAATAGAGAGTCACCGTCGCATCGTAGGTCTCGTCGGCGGAGCTGCATACGGCGTCGGCCGCGATAATCACCCGCTGGCCGCGATCGACCGCTCCGAGGACCGTGGCAAGGACGCAGACATCGGTCTCGCCGCCCGTGACGACGACGGTCTCCACCTCCGATAGGAGTGCTTCGAAGCCGGGCTCGATCCACGGTGAATAGGTTCGCTTGTCGAAGACACGGGCCGGCGGCACCAGATCAGCGAGGCTCGGCAGCAGATCGACCATGTCGGCGGGGAGTCTCTCCAGGGTCATGTTGGGCCAGCGCTCGTAGTAGCGCCGCCACGTCCCGGCACAGGCCGCGGCGCTCTCCGCTGGAACGAAGCGGGTGAAGATCGTGCGTTGGGCATGGCTCGAGGCGATCCGCTCAATCGCCGGCAGAACTTGGCGCAGCCAGGGTGTGTGCCAGTCGGTCTCTTCCGCGAACATGCGTTGCGCATCGACGCAGAGATGAACCGTCCGCTTGCCCAAGGGGCCAAAGCGTAGTCCCAAACCCGACTGCATCGCGACAATCGTCTCCTTCGGTGGTGGCCCCCATGGATTTGAGGGCCGGCTTCGCGCCGTCCAGGCGTGCCCGCTCCAGCCGTCTCGCGCATGAGCCTACCCCACCCATTGCACCGTAGGCCCACCGAGCGTGTCCCATCCGCAGGCGACGTGTGGCGACGCCTGTTCATCGGCGGTCATCGGAAGGGCCGGCACGCAGAGGTTGTGTTGGTCCCTTTGTCTGAGCTTGGATGAAACGGGCAAGGCAAACCGTCAGTGCTAGGAATTGAACTTCATGGCGCTCAGGCGGTTCCTGGCAATCTGAAGCAACTGTCAGATCAGAACGCCACGGTGTTGATTTTTGCTGTGTGCGGCCGAGGTTGCCTGAGCGTAGTTGATCTGGATCAATGAGCATCCCTCAAAAAGCCGTGCAGGTGTACGCGACAGAGGGGCAAAAATTATCAAGTTTTTGGAGGTTCTCCGTTCCGTATCTGCGCAGATATGCCATTTATATTCCGACAACGGTGCGTCGGCTCCGTCCTGGGCCGGCCGCGGAATGAGCGGCTCCCGCGCGCGGCCGATGGATGAGGAGGCTGCGGCGATGGATAGCGGCGGAATCTTATCCGGCTGCCACGTACTTGTGGTGGAAGACGACTATTTCATCATGGATGACCTCAGACACGGTCTGGAGCGTCATGGCGCCACCGTGCTCGGACCGGCCAGCAATGTCGCGGACGCGCTCGACATCGCTGGTGCGACTCAACGGATCGACGCCGCCGTCCTCGACATCAACCTGCAGGGCGAGATGGCATTTGCCGTCGCCGACGCCCTTCGCGCGCGTGGCGTGCCGATCGTCTTCGCCACCGGATATGATCGCGGGATCCTTCCGGCCGCGGATTGCCGGACGATCCATTGTCAGAAGCCGGTCGAACCAGAGGCGGTGGCGCGGGCGCTGGCCGCTTGCGCGATGCGGCGGGCGGACGAGGTCGTGCCGGGCTGACCATCGGTGCGCTCTCGGCATCTCTGTGATGCCGGGAGACGACCCGCGCTGCGTCCCCGAAGGCCGTGGACGCTCGCCGGCGGGCCGATCTGCGACCCACTGGCGAAGCGGCAAGACAGCGGTGAAGATCCGTCTCAGGTCGGCCGCTCCGACAGGGTGCGGCGGGCGACGATCAGAGACAGGGTGAGGTTCAGCGCGGCGATCCCCAGCATGATGTCGAGCAGAGCGTCGAGGCCGAGCCAGTCCGAAAGGGCACCGCAGGCCACCGGCGTCGCCGCTTGTCCGAACAGGGGGAGGCGTGCCAGCCGGCCCATCACTGCGGCGTAATCCTGCTGGCCGTAGAGGGCGAGCGGCAGCGTGCCGCGCACCACCGTGCGCATGCCGTTGCCGGCTCCGTAGAGAATGATGGCGAGCCAGGCGAGGCCGGGGGCGACGGCGAGCAGCAACAGGCCGAGTGCCACGCTGCCGCTCGAGACGAGCAGCGCCCAGATCGGGTGCGCCCCCCGCCCGAAGGCAAGTTCCAGGATGCGCGCGCCGACCTGCGACGGTCCGATCAGGGCGCTCAGGGCCACCGCTGTTCCGGCCGCGATGCCTTGGGCCTGGAGGAGCAGCAGCAATTGCACGGAAACCGCGGTCATCAGAACGGCCGCCGTGGTGAAAGTGACGGCGAGGACCCGCTCGCCGGGCAGCCGGGCCGGTGCGGTGGGCAGGGCGAGCGTCGCGGCGGCGACAGCGGGAACGGGCTCCGCACGCGCCTGTCGGGGAAGCGCCCAGGCGAAGAGGGGCGCTACCACGGCCACCGAGAGAGCCGCGTAGGTGAAGCAGGCGCCGCGCCAGCCGATCTGGGCCACCATGGCGCTGGTGGCCGGCCAGCACAGGGTGACGGCGAAGCCGGAGGCGATGGCGATCTGGGTCATCGCGCCCCGCGCCGCCGATCCGTAGGCCTGGCCGATCGCCGCGAAGAGCGGGTCGTAGAGCGCGCCCGCCATTCCGAGGCCCATTACCGTCCAGGCGAGCAGGAAGACCGGCAGGTTCGGCGCGACGCCCATCAGGACGAGACCGCCCGCCATGGTCAGCGTGCCCGCGATCAGCACCGGGCGGCCGCCGTGCCGCCGGATCATGCGCCCGACCCAGGGCGAGAGCAGGCCGGAGATCAAGATGGCCAGCGACAGGGCGCCCACCACGATCGCCTGCGGCCAGCCGGTGCTCTGGACGATCGGATCGGCCACAACTGCGATCAGGAAGAAGGAGCCGCCCCACAGGATGATCTGCGTGATGCCGAGTGCCGCGTTCCTGGCAAGCGTGGGCGCGCCGCGCCGCGTGGCCTGGGCCGCATCGGGGGCAGGGTGGGACACGGCGGGGAAGCTCCGGACGGATCGGGGAGGGGAGGGCGCCTGAGTGGGCCCATCGACGCCCGCGCGCAACCTCCGGAGCGGTCCACCGGTACGATATAACTTTCCGATATGGTGCGCTGTCGGAGGTTGTATTGGCGCCGGACCGGGGCCTTCGCTAGGGCTCACCGACATCCAGAAGACGAGTGCGGCGCCGGCCCGGGACGGTTCCTCGCGTGCCGCGTTGCGCGCGGCCACCGGCAGGAGCCATCAGCGCCGCGACCGACAAGACGAGCCAGGGAGGAAGCGATGCAGACGATCGACGAGGGTCGGCATCAGGACATCCGCGACGCGGTGCGCGCGCTCTGCGCCGAGTTCCCGGCTGAGTATCACCGCAAGATCGACGAGGCCCGCGGCTATCCGGAGGCTTTCGTCGAGGCGCTGACCAAGGCCGGCTGGATGGCCGCCCTCATTCCCGAAGAGTACGGCGGCTCGGGCCTCGGGCTCACGGAAGCCTCCGTGATCATGGAAGAGATCAACCGCTCCGGCGGCAATTCCGGCGCCTGCCATGGGCAGATGTACAACATGAACACACTGGTGCGGCACGGCTCGGAAGAGCAGCGCCGGCGCTACCTGCCCAAGATCGCGGCTGGGGAACTGCGCCTGCAGTCGATGGGCGTGACCGAGCCGACGGCGGGCACCGACACCACCAAGATCAAGACCACCGCCGTGCGCAAGGGGGACCGCTGGGTGATCAACGGCCAGAAGGTCTGGATCTCGCGCATCCAGCACTCCGACCTGATGATCCTCTTGGCCCGCACCACGCCGCTCGACCAAGTGCGCAAGAAGTCGGAAGGGCTGTCGATCTTCCTCGTGGACCTGCACGAGGCGCAGAGGAAGGGCATGAGCGTGCGGCCCATCCTCAACATGGTCAACCACGAGACCAACGAGCTGTTCTTCGACGACCTCGAGATCCCGGCCGAGAATCTGATCGGCGAGGAGGGCCAGGGCTTCAAGTACATCCTGACCGGGCTCAACGCCGAGCGGGTGCTGATCGCGGCCGAGTGCATCGGCGACGGCTACTGGTTCATCGACAAGGTCTCGGCTTATGCGAAGGAACGCACGGTGTTCGGCCGCCCGATCGGTCAGAACCAGGGCGTGCAGTTCCCGATCGCGGAGAGTTTCATCGAGGTCGAGGCGGCGAACCTGATGCGCTACGAGGCCTGCCGCCGCTACGATGCAGGCGAGCCCTGCGGGGCGCAGGCCAACATGGCCAAGTACCTGGCCGCCAAAGCGAGCTGGGAGGCGGCCAATGCCTGCATCCAGTTCCACGGCGGCTTCGGCTTCGCGGCGGAGTACGATGTGGAGCGCAAGTTCCGCGAGACGCGCCTCTATCAGGTGGCGCCGATCTCCACGAACCTGATCCTCTCCTACGTCGCCGAGCACATCCTCGGCCTGCCCCGGTCCTTCTGACGGGGCCCGTCCGGGCTGATCCGCGGCCGGGTGCGATTGACGCCCCGGCCGCGATCCCCGACAAGGCGCGCCCACGACGTCTCTTGTCCGGCGGCGCCGCCGGTTCGGCGGCCGATGCTGTTCAACTCCTTCGTCTTCCTCCTGGCCTTCCTGCCGGCGGCCCTCGCGCTGCATGGGCTCGCCGAGCGCTACCGCCCCGCCTGGCGGCTGCCGGTCCTCGTCGGCCTGTCCTTCGTATTCTACGGCTGGTGGGACCCGCGCTTCGTGCCGCTTCTGGCGGCTTCGATCCTGCTGAACTGGGGGATCGCCCGCGCCTTCCTCAAGGCACCGCGGCCCTGGCTGATTCCGGGGGCGATCGCGGGCAACCTCCTGGTGCTCGCCCTCTTCAAGTATCTCGACTTCTTCGCCGATCTCGCGGACCTCCTGCCGGGGATCGACCTCGCGCGGCCCGGCTGGGTGCTGCCGCTCGGCATCTCCTTCTTCACCTTCCACCACATCATGTACCTGACGGACCTGAGGGCCGGCCGCGCGCCGGGCTTCGGGCTCGTGAAATACGCTCTCTACATCGCCTTCTTCCCGCAGGTTCTCGCCGGCCCGCTCGTGCGCTGGAGCGAGATCATGCACCAGTTCGACGAGCGCCCCTACGCGCGGCCGGATGCGGCGGAGCGGGTCGGGCGCGGGCTGATGCTGCTCACCGTCGGGCTCGCCAAGAAGGTCTTTCTCGGCGATCCGCTGGCGGCCTACGTCAACCCGGTCTTCCAGGCGGCGGAGGCGGGGCGCGTGGTGGGCGCGGGCGAGGCCTGGCAGGCGGTGCTCGGCTTCACCTTCCAGATCTATTTCGACTTCTCCGGCTACACCGACATGGCGCTCGGCATCGCGCTCCTGTTCGGCGTCGTGCTGCCGCAGAACTTCGACGTGCCCTACCGCGCCACGAGCCTGCGCGAGTTCTGGCGCCGCTGGCACATGACCCTGTCGCGCTTCCTGCGCGACTACCTCTACATCCCGATGGGCGGGAACCGGCGCGGGCTCGGCATCCAGGTCGGCGCGCTGTTCGCCACCATGGCGCTCGGCGGTCTCTGGCACGGGGCGGGCCTCACCTTCGTGGCCTGGGGGGCGCTCCACGGGCTCGGCCTCGGGGCCGGCACGCTCTGGCGGCGCGCCCGGCTGCCGATGCCGGCACTCGCCGGCTGGACGCTCACCAGCCTGTTCGTGGTGCTGACCTGGGTGCTGTTCCGGGCCGGCAGCTTCGGGGGGGCGCTGCGCATCTACGAGGGACTCCTCGGCCTCGGGCCCACGGGTTCCGGCTTCAAGTGGCGGGCGATCGCCGCCGCGGCCCTGGTCGCGATGGTCGGCCCCACCGCCTGGACCGCCGTGCACCGCCTGCCGCCCCGTCGCGGCCTCGCCATCCTGTTCGGGCTCCTGTTCGTGGTTGTGCTCCTGAAGATCGGGGACGATGCGAACTACGAGTTCATCTACTTCCAGTTCTGACGCGATGGCGGTCCCTCCCTCCGGTCCGGACGCCGCCTGGGGCCGCTTCGTGCGGGGCTTCCTCGTCTCCGCGCTCTGCCTGGTCGCGGGCTACCTCGTGCTGGCCTTCGCGCTCGACCCCTATGACAGCGGGCGCTCGCCTCTCGGCACGGTGGGCATCCGCCCGCAGGGGCCGCGCACCGCCGCCGCGAGCCGCGGGCGCGACCCTGCCTTCCAGGGCGCGATCATCGGCAACTCGCACATCCAGCTCATCGAGCCGGAGCGGCTGAGCGGGCTCACCGGCATCCCCTTCGTACAGCTCGCGATTCCCGCCACCGGGCCCGGCGAGCAGTTCGTCGTCCTCGACTGGTTCCTGCGCCATCACCCGGATCCGAAGGCGATCGTGCTGGCACCGGACGATTTCTGGTGCGGCGACGATCCGGCCTTTCGCAACGACAAGCCCTTCCCGTTCTGGCTCTTCGCGGCCGACCTGCCGAGCTACCTGCGCGGGCTGATGCGCTACGCCGTGGCCCAGGAGGTGATCGAGCGGATCGGCTGGCTGACGCGCCGGCGCCGCCCGCTTGCCCGCGCCGACGGCTGGTGGGACTACGAGCCGGATTACCTGAGGCTCGGCTTCGGCGAGGAGGCGCACCGGGCGCCCTACCGCGACAAGCCGGTGCCGGACGGGCCCGAACCCGGACGAGCCGGGCCGTTCCCGGCGGCCGACGCCCTGCGGGCGGCGCTGCGCACGGTGCCGGCGCAGACGCCGGTCATCGCCGTGCTGCCCCCGGTCGCCCACGCCGCTCTGCCGCGGCCGGGCAGCCCGCGCGCGGCGGCGGAGGCCGCCTGCAAGGCCGCGATCGGCGCGGCGCTCGCGAGCCATCCGCGCAGCGCGCTCCTCGACTGGCGCCGCGACGGCCCGGAGGCGCGCGACCCGGACCTGTTCTTCGACGGGAGCCATTACCGGCACACGCTGGCGCGCCGGGTTGCCGACGACATCGCCGCGGCGCTCGCCCGGCTCCGGAGCCCGTGAGGCGTGGCCCGAATGCCACAGCGGCGCCCCGCAGGGGTCAGGAGCCGAAATCCGCTGCGCGACCGTGTCCGGGATGCCGCATCTGCGCGCGGCGTGATGTCCCGGGTCCGAACCTTGCGTTCGCCTCCGTTGTGGCAAGACGGCGCCTCGACTATACGGCACGGGTTCATGGCCGTCAGCAGGCACAGACGCGAGTGTGAGGGCGACACATGGCGAAGGTAACGCTGGAGGAAGGTTACACGCCTTCCGACGTCGAGCCCTTCATGAATGAAAGGCAGCGGGAGTACTTCCGGCGCAAGCTCTTGAGCTGGAAGAACGACATTCTCCGCGAGGCCCAGGACACGCTCGTCGCCTTGCAGAGCGAGAACGAGAACCATCCCGACATCGCCGACCGGGCCTCCTCTGAGACCGACCGGGCGATCGAGCTGCGGGCCCGGGACCGCCAGCGCAAGCTCACCGGCAAGATCGACGCCGCGCTTGCCCGCCTCGAGGACGGCTCCTACGGCTATTGCGAGGAGACCGGCGAGCCGATCTCTCTGAAGCGCCTCGATGCCCGCCCCATCGCCACCCTGTCGCTCGAAGCGCAGGAGCGCCACGAGCGCCGCGAGCGGGTCTATCGCGACGACTGAGCGTCCAGGCCCTGGGCGAGGGCCGCTCGCGGTGGTGGCCGGCGTCGCGTCAGGCACTTGTTCCGGGCTCCGCCCGCACCCGCGAGAGGGGTGACCCCTCTCGACACCCGGGACCCCACGCGGTTTCGGCTCCGCGCGTCGCCTGACGCCGGAGGCATGGCTGGAGGGAGACGCGGGACGCCGCGGAACCCAAACTGATGTGCGTACGGATACCGAGCTCCCCGGCGTCCCGCGGACGAGGGGGCCGCGTGTGGCCGGCCTCGTCCGTTTATCGTCGCGGTCTCTTGCTCACCTGCATCGACCCCGATCGTGGCGGACTGCGTAGCGCCGTTGCCCGGCTC
>Ga0126362_10000046_pt1 | contig 162318 bp, 151 predicted proteins | sample ANMtaG_FD_126269 | JGI IMG/M metagenome (GOLD analysis project Ga0126362, IMG submission 126269) | Continental margin sediment microbial communities from North Pacific Ocean - ANME2c_DSS_Sorted | ecosystem: Environmental > Aquatic > Marine > Continental margin > Sediment | place: Pacific... | reverse complement strand
GATCGCTGGCCGACTTGGTGTTTCAGCCAATGCGGCGCCGTGGGTCTTTATCTCGCCGAAGCCAACGGACAGTAACCTTCGCGCGTCGGGACGGAAAGGAAGTCTGAATGGAACACGGTTCACGAAAGCGTCATGCGCATCGCTTCGAGCGGCCCGCCTTGCTGGCCGGCCTCGCGGTCGCCACCGCCGTGTTCGCCGCGCCGTCCGCCTTCGCGGAACTGGGTGGTGCTCCCACCATGGGTGCCGGCCAGCGCGTAAGCATCGAATCGCGCAAGGCCGCCAATCAGGCGGCCGGCAGCTCGATGGCTGAAGCAGCCGCCAGCTGGAGCACGCGTGAAGTCACGCTGCCCGACGGATTGGTCCAGCGCGAATACCTGACGGCCAATGGCACCGTGTTCGCGGTGGCATGGCGCGGCTCGCACCGGCCGGAACTCTCGGTGCTGCTGGGCACGCGCTACGCCACGCAGATGTCGCGCAATGCACGCGAGCTGCGCCGGCAGGGCATGGGCTCCCACGGCACGACCTCGCAGGCGGACGAGACCTTCGCCGTGCACGCGTCCGCGCACCAGCGTTCCTCGACGGGCGTTGCCTGGCTGCCCCGGATGCTGCCTGCGGGCCTCGATCCGAACACGCTGTCCATCCCGGACCAAGGCTCCTGATCCTTTCAACCCGCTTGCAACCACCCACCGTGCCCATGGAACAACGACACGCAGGCAGCCGGCGCATCGCAGGCGCCAGGGCCTTGATCCGCCGAGCGGCTACCGCGGCTGCCTGCACCGCAAGCCTGCTGGGACTCGTCGCCTGCGGCGGCGGTGGAGGTGGCGGAGGCGGCGGTGCCCTGCCGGTCGGGCTGCTTCCCGCCAGCAGCTCCGCATCGACTTCGGCACCGGCCGCCACGCAGGCCCCCGCGACAAGCTCGCAGAACTCGATGTCGCTCACCGTGTCGCACGGAACCGATTCGAGCGGCGTCAACCTTCCGCAGGTCAGCGTGAAGCTCTGCGCGCCGGGGACCGGCACATGCCAGACCATCGACAACGTGCTGGTCGACACCGGTTCGACCGGCGTGCGCATCGCCGCCGCGGCGCTCAACTCGTCGATGCTGGCAGCCCTGCCGCAGGAAGCGGTGAACAGCTCGCCGCTGAATGCATGCGAACAGTTCCTCGACGGCTACACATGGGGAACGATGCGGCTCGCCGACATCACGCTGGGGCCGAAGTCCGCAAGCTCGCAGCCGCTGCAGATCGTGGGAGACCCTGCGTCGGGCACCGTGCCCAACGCATGCTCGGACAACGGCACGCTCCAGGCCGAGAACACCCCCGCCGAACTGGGAACGAACGGCATCATCGGCGTGGCCGCCTTTCTGCAGGACTGCGGCTCCGCATGCGCGCAGAAGGCCATTGCCGCCACCTACTACACCTGCCCGTCCGGAGGCCAGTGCCAGAACACGGCGGTGCCGGTCGCGATGCAGTCTCAGAACGTCGTCGCCAACTTCGCGCAGGACAACAACGGGGTCGTGCTGAGCCTGCCGGCGATTTCCTCGGCGGGCCAGGGCGTCACCGTGGGCACGCTCTACTTCGGCGTGGCCACGCAATCGAACAACGCCATGAGCGGCGCGACGGTGCTGCAGACCAATCCGCGCACGCTCAACGTCTCGGCCACCTACAAGAACGCGAGTTTTCCCGACAGCTTTCTCGCCAGCGGATCGAACTTCTTCTTCCTGAACGATTCCACGATCGCCCAGTGCGCGAAGAGCGGCAACTTCGCCGGCTTCTACTGCCCCGCGAGCACGCTGGACCTGAGCGCCAGTTTCACCGCCGCGGCGGGAGCACCTTTGAGCCAGAGCTTCGCGGTTGCAAGCGCGCAGTCGCTCTTCACGAGCAACCCGGGCGTGGTGGCGGTCAGCAACATCGCCGCCACGAGCTCCGGCAGCGGCGCCATCGACTTCGGCCTTCCGTTCTTCTACGGCAGGCTGGTGGCCGTGCTCAACGAGGGGCAGTCCGCGCTGGGCCAGCAAGGGCCATTCACCGCGCTCGCACCCCCTTGAACAAGCCCTAGATTACGTTCTTCTCGAGCAACGGCCGGTTCTCGAGAATGCGCGCGAACGACACCGGAGAGAGATCGAGGCTGCGGTACTCGCCGAAGCGGATCAGCTCCGCCACGCCGCGCCCCGCCGCCGGGCATTGCTGCAGGCCGTGGCCCGAGAAGCCGTTGGCGAAATAGAGGTTGTCGCAGTCCGGGTGCAGGCCGAGGATGGCGTTGTGGTCGAACACGTTCATCTCGTAGTAGCCGGCCCAGGCGCCGGTCATGCGGATGGCTTCGAAGGCCGGCACGCGCTCGGCCAATGACGGCCAGATGAAGCTGTCGAAGGCCTCGTACTCGACTTCGAGCGGCGCGTCGTCCTGATCCTGGTCTTCGAGCGGCGCGAAGCCGCAGATGAATTGGCGGCCTTCCGGGCGCAGCCAGATGCCGGAGGTGTCGATCACCAGCGGGCAGCCGGGCAGCGTCTCGGGGCACGAGAAGCTGAACACGCTGCGGCGCCGGCCGTGCACGGGCAGGTCGATGCCGGCCCACTCCGCCACCTTCGCGGCCCATGCGCCCGCAGCGTTGACGATCACGTCAGCCTCGAGCGTCTCGCCGCTGTCGAGCTGCACGCCCGTCACCGTGCGCCCCTTGCACCTCAGACCCGTGGCATGCGCCTGCACATAGCGCGTGCCTTGTGACGCGGCTTTCTTGCGGAAGGCCTGCAGCAGGCTGTAGCCGTCGTACCAGCCCTCTCCCGAAAGACCCAGCGAGGCAAGCTCGACGCCCTCCGTCGAAATCCAAGGAAAGCGCGATTTCAGTTCACCGGGCGTCAGCAACGCCACGTCCACCTCGTGCGCCTTCTGCATCGCGTGGTTCTCGCGCAGCACGTCCACGCCGGCCGGCGAAGCGAGATACAGGTAGCCGGGCTCGACAAGGCCGATGTCGGGCACGTCGTCGCCCACGCGCAGCGTTTCGCCGAGCGTGCGAAAGAAGTCGATGCCGTAGAGCGACATCCGGATGTTGATGGCGGTGGAGAACTGCTGGCGGATCGAGCTTGCCGACAGCGCCGACGAAGCCTGCCTGTACGAGAAGTCGCGCTCCACCACCGTGACCTCGAAGGGCCCCTCCTCGGGGCTGCGGGTCAGGAAGTAGGCGATGGCGGAACCGATGGCCCCGCCGCCGATGATCACCACACGACGCATGAAATGCCCTTCTTCTCGCTGTTCGTCATTGCCACTAATGCTGTCGATTCGCGTAGGCCAGCTGCGCCGCCGCAAGGTCCCACAGTGCGTGGCCCACGGTCTTGACCAATACCGGCCGGCCTTCCCGTGCCGGCGACGCGTTGCAGAAAGCCTGCACGGCGGACCAGTCGACGCCCGCCCGGATCAGGTCTCCCGCCTCGCCGCGCGCTCCCTCCAGCGTATCCACAAACACGGCGCTGCGGCGCACCAGTTCGGGCGGCACCTCGGCCGTGTCGGCACGGTAGGCGCCGACGGCGATCACGGTGGCGTCCGGCCGCACCTGCGGCGGGACCACGGGATCCTGCGAGCTGGTTGCGGCGACGATCAGGTCGGCCTCCTTCGCCGCAACAGCCGGGTCCGCGACCGCGGCGCTGGCATCGACGTCCAACGAACGCATGTGCCGCGCCAGTTCCTCGGCATGGGCCTGCGTCCGTGCATGAATCTCCAGACGCCGGATGCCCCACACCTGGGCAAAGGCTTCGGCATGCGCGCGAGCCTGCACGCCCGCGCCGATCAGCAGCATGCGCGCCGCGCCCGTGCGTCCTGCCCTGATCGCTCCGGCCAGCGAAAGCGCCGCCGTGCGCCGCGCGGTCAGCACATTGCCGTCCATCGCGAGCAGGCGCGTGCCGGTGGTCGCGTCCATCAGCGTCACGTTGCACTGCACGACCGGCAGGCCCCGCGCGGCATTGGCGGCATGCACCGTCACCGTCTTCAGCGCGGCAAATTGCAGGTCGGCCGCCGGCATCAGCAGCATGACTCCGCCCGCCGCGAGCGCGACGGAGGTGCGCGGCGAGGCATGCGCTTCGCCCCGGCGTTCGCGCTCGAACATCTGCAGCAGCGCCTCGACCAGCGCGCCCCAGGGCAAGGCGGCTGCGGTTTCCTCCGCGTCCAGCATCCGCATGCGGGCGGCCGCCTCAGGAGCCGGCCACGCGCACGCGCTTGCCGTCCTTGTAGGTGAAGACGGTGAAGTCGGGCTTCTGCAGGTTGCCCTTGGCGTCGAAGCTGATGGTGCCGGTGACGCCGTCGAACTTCACCTTGCGCATCGCCGGCAGGTAGGCCTCGGGCTCGACCGAGTTGGCCGCGCGCATGCCGGCGGCCAGCGCCATCATGGCGTCGTACAGGTACGGCGCGTAGGTCAGCACCTCGGTGCCGTAGCGGGCCTTGTAGCGCTGCTCGAACTCGGCGCCCTTCGATGTCTTCTCGATTTCCTTGCCGCCGCGCGTGCAGTACAGCAGGCCGTCGACCGCTCCGCCGCTGATCTTCGCGACCTCGTCGGTGCACAGGCCATCGGTGCCGAGCAGCTTGGCCGTGATGCCCAGCTGCTTCATCTGCCGCGCGATGAGACCGCCCTGCGCGTCCATGCCGCCGTAGAACACGACGTCTGGCTGCTTGCTCTTGATCGTGGTGAGGATGGCCATGAAGTCGGTCGCCTTGTCGCTGCCGTACTCCTGCGCCACGATGTTGCCGCCCAGCGCCTTCACGCCGCGCGCGAACACCTCGGCGGCGCCCTGGCCGTAGGCGGTGCGGTCGTCGATCACCGCGATGCTCTTCGCCTTCAGATCCTTCACCGTGTAGTTGGCGATGGCCATGCCCACGTCCTCGTCGCTGGCCAGGATGCGGAAGACGTTGCCGTAGCCCTGCTTGGTGAAGGCCGGGTTGGTGGCGGTCGACACGTCCGGCACGCCCGCACGGCTGTAGACCGCCGAGGCCGGAATGGCCGCGCCCGAGTTGAAGTGGCCCAGGATGCCCTTCACGCCCATGTCGGCCAGCTTGTTGGCGACCACCATGGCCTGCTTCGGGTCGGCCTGGTCGTCCTCGGACTGCAGAACGAACCTGATCTTCTTTCCGCCGATGACGAGGCCCTGCCTGTTCAGGTCTTCGACCGCGAGCCGCGCGCCGTTGTCGTTGTCCTTCCCCCAGTGGGCGGCGCCCCCGGTGAGCGGGCCGGCGTGGCCGATGGTGACGGTCTGCTCGGCCTGCGCGAACGCGGCGGCGGGCAAGCCCAGGACGGAAGCCAGTGCGATGCCCATGGATGCGGAACGGGCGGTGCGCGAAACAATCATCGGAAGTCTCCTCGAATCGTTGGCAGGGGTCGGCACGCAGAATAGAGTCGTGGGCGGAGGCGAAACAAACGCTAAAAACTCACAACGTTGTGCACACCGGGAAGGACACCGCCCCGGGCACGACCGGCACAACCTCTGGCAATCGATGAGAAAAGACATTCCCAACCTGGGCGCGCTGCAGGCCTTCGAGGCCTCGGCGCGGCTGGGCAGCTTCACCCGCGCGGCGAGCGAACTGGCGCTCACGCAAAGCGCCGTCGGCCGGCAGGTGGCCATGCTCGAGCAGCGGCTCGGCGTGCCGCTGTTCTCGCGCGTGCGGCGCCGGCTCACGCTCACCGACGTGGGCCGCGAATACGCGGCGCGCATCCGCCGCCACCTCGACCAGATCCGCCGCGACACGCTGGAGATCAGCGCCGGCCACGAGATGGGCTTCGTGCTGGAACTGGCGGTGGTGCCGACTTTCGCCACGCAGTGGCTGATACCGCGCCTGCCCGAGTTCAGCCGGCAGCACCCGAACATCACCGTGAACCTGTCGGCGCGCTCGCAGCCCTTCTCCTTCCAGGAGAACGCCTACGACGCGGCCATCTACTTCGGCGACCAGTTCTGGCCCAACACGCGCGGCGGGCTGATCTTTTCCGAAGGCGAGATGGTGCCCATCTGCAGCCCGGCCTTCCGCGATGCGCACGGCCCCTGGGACGAAGCCGGCTTCGAGCGCTGCCGCCACGTGCACCTGAGCACGCGCGCCCATGCCTGGCGCGACTGGTACGCGCAGCAGGGCTGGGAATACACGGTGCACGCATCGCGCGGACCGCGCTACGAGCTTTTCACGATGGTGGTGGCCGCCACGGCGGCCGGCATGGGCGTGGGCCTGGCGCCGCGCATCCTGATCGAGCACGAACTGCGCACCGGCGAGCTCGTGATTCCGGTCGACCGGCACCTGGACGTGCGCCAGGGCTACTACTTCGCCTATCCCGAAGGCCGGCCGGCCTCCGGGGCGCTGGAGGACTTCAAGCGATGGGTGCTCGGGTTGACGCCAGCCTGATGCCCTGCTCCGTCCTGTCTATACCGGCTGCCCGTGGCCCGGCGTCGGGCCTGGCCCTTTCCGGGGGCGCCACCGGCTCCTCTTCCCCGATGCAAGGACGTGGCTCGCCCGAATTGATGCTTAAATATTCGGACTCGAGGCAAATCGCCACCGGCGTACTCTGAAATCTCTGTAACAAGTTGCGTGACGACCACGCATCGGCCATATATATTGCGCCAACGAAGCAACTGCTGCGTTCTCTGCCGTGCCGCACTGCAGCACACGGAGCCACCCGGTCTGTGCCAGCGGCAGGATCAAGTCCAATGTCATTGTCTGTCTGGGTCAGGATTCGCTTGCCGCTGGCCATTTTCCTGGCCGGCATGGTGCTGTCGGTCGCCCTCGGCGTGTCGGCCCACCAGGAAATCGGGCGCAGCGCCCAGGCCCGTTTCGACTCGACCGCCCTCGACCTGGCGCGCAAGGTGGAAGCCCGCTTCGACGACTACATCGCCGTGCTGACCGGCCTGCGCGCTCGGTTCAACACCGCCGGCGCCGTGACGCGAAGCGACTTCAGGGATTACGTCGCGGGCCTGAACCTGGAGAGCAACTACCCCGGCTTCCAAGCCGTCAACTACGCACCCGGCGTTGCGGCCAAGGACAGGCAGGCCTTCGAGGAAAAGGTACGCGGCGATGCCAGCCTCGACGCCGGCGTGGCCTCCGGCTTCGCCATCAAGCCGCCCGGCAAGCGGGACATCTACTACCCGCTGGTCTACATCGAACCCCAAGCCGGCAACGAAAGGCTGCTCGGCAATGACCTGGGCGCGATGCCCGACCGGGGCGACGCGCTCGAACAGGGCCGCGACACCGGCGGGCTGGTCACATCGGGCCGCAAGGTCCGCATCCCGGGCCGCGAGTCCGACATCGGACTGGCGATGCGGCTGCCGGTCTACAGGCCGGGCCAGCCGCTCGACACGCTCGAACAGCGGCGCAGCGCCTACATCGGCTCGGTCGGCGCGGGCTTCAGCATCGCGGGAATGCTTCGCGACATGGTCGCCCCCGACGCCACGAGGACGCTGCGCCTGCGCGTGATCGATGCCGGGCCCGGCAAGGGCGCGATCGGCACACGCATCGAGACCCGGTTCGTCCTGCCGGCCGCGTTCAGCGAGCAGCAGCTGCTGTTCGACAGCTCGGCCCCGGCAAAGCCCTCCCCCGCGCTCGCGCACAGTCTCCAGCGCATGCTGGGCTTCGAGCTGGGCGGCCACTCCTGGCTCGTGGAGGTCGGCCAGGCCGAAAGCCAGGTCTTCGGCCCGCTCGACAAGGCCATCCCGTGGTTCATCGTGTTCGGCGGCCTTGCCACCAGCATGCTGCTGGCCGGCATCGTCTTCTCGTTGACCACCTCGCGCAGCCGGGCCCAGGTGCTGGCTCTGGAGATGACCAGCCACTTGCGCGCCAGCGAGCGCCAGTGGAAGGACGCCCAGCAGATGGCCAGCCTGGGCAGCTGGACCCTCGACCTCGAGACCGGAACGCTGCAATGCTCCGAGGAAGCCCGGCGCATCCTCGGCTTCGATTCGGACCCCGTCCAGCCGGACCTGACCGCCCTGCTCTCGCGTGTTCCGACGCTTGAACGCTCCACGGTGCATCGGCAGATCACGCTGGCCTCGCAGTCCTCGGAGCGCCGCGAATTCGAGCACCGCCTGTGCCTGCACGACGGAACCGAGCGCTGGCTTCACGTCATCGCCCAGTCGGCCGAGGAAGACGGAAGGATGGTGGTGCGCGGCACCGTGCGCGACGCCACGCGGCCGCGCAAGGATGCGCTGCGCCAGAAGCTCGAATACAAGATCGCCCGGCTGCTGGCCGGCGACGGCAGGGCCGAGACGGTGATCGGGCTGGCGCTGGAAGCGATATGCACCGACCTGCACTGGGACTGCGGCGCGCTGTGGAGCGTCGGCGACGATGGCATGGCCCGCTGCACGGCTGCCTGGAATGCCGACAACGACCCGACGGTGCGGCAATTCGTCGAGGCCAGCCAGTCGCTCGCCTACCGGCCCGGCGAAGGTTCGCTCGGCCGCGCCTGGGGCATCGGCAGCGTCGTGCGGATCGACACGCAGACGGCCCCGAGCCATTTCGCTCGAGACGCGATGGCCCGCGAGGCCGGGCTGACCTCCGGCCTGATCGTGCCGATGGTCGCCAGCGATACGACCGCGGCGCTGGAGCTTTTCGGAGCAGCCCCTTACGCCGCCGATGCCGAAACGCTCGAGTCGCTGCGCGTGATCGCACTGCAGATCGCCCAGTACAGGCAGCGCAAGCAGGCCGAGCGCAGCCTGCGCTTCATGGCCAGCCACGACGAGCTGACCGGGCTGCTCAACCGCTCCGCGCTGCAGAGCGAGCTCGACCGCGCCATCAAGCGCAGCAACCGCAGCCAGAAGCAGTTCGCGGTGCTGTTCGTCGACCTGGATCGCTTCAAGCACATCAACGACACCCTGGGCCACGGCGCGGGCGACGAGATGATCAGGATCTGCGGCGAGCGCCTAGCGGCGCTGCTGGGCGACACCGAGGTCGTGGCGCGTTTCGGCGGCGACGAGTTCGTGCTGCTGCTGGAAAACCTGTGCAGCGCCAACGATGCCGCGGAGCTTGCCGAAAAGGTGCTGTCCACCTGCGCCGAGCCCTTCCTCATCAATGCGCGCGAACTGCATGTCAGCGCCAGCGTCGGCGTGAGCATCTATCCGGAGAACGGGGGCGATGCCGAGACGCTCCTGAAGAACGCCGACACCGCGATGTACCGGGCCAAGAAGAAGGGCCGCAACACCTATCGCTTCTACGCGGCCAAGATGAATGCGCAGAGCACCGAGCAGCTGATGCTGGAAAGCGCGCTGCGCCATGCCCTCGAGCGCGGCGAGCTGGAGATGCACTACCAGCCGAAGATGAACCTGCAGACGCAGCGCATCGTCGGCGTCGAGGCGCTGAAGCGCTGGCACCATCCGACCCTGGGCATGATTCCGCCGGTGCAGTTCATCCCGATCGCGGAGGAGCTCGGCCTGATCCTCTCCATGGGCAAGTGGGCACTCGAACAGGCCTGCGCCGACGCGCTTGCATGGCAGAAGTTCGGCCTGCCTGCAGTTCTGACCAGCGTCAACCTCTCGCCGCGCCAGTTCGAAAGCCGCACGCTCATCACCGACATAAAGGCGGTCCTCGAGTCCTCGGGCCTCGATCCGTCGCTGCTGGAGCTGGAAGTCACCGAGGGCGCGGTGATGGCGAACCCCGAGCACGCGGCGGAACTGCTTCGCACGATCCGGAACATGGGCGTCGGCCTCGCCATCGACGATTTCGGCACGGGCTATTCCTCGCTTTCCTACCTGAAGCACTTTCCGCTCTCGACGGTCAAGATCGACCGCTCCTTCATCAACGACCTTTCGCAGGACGCCGATGCGCGAGCACTCATCGACGGCATCATCACCCTGTCCCACGGGCTGCGGATGAAGGTGGTGGCCGAAGGCATCGAGACCGCCGCCCAGCTCGAATACCTGCGCAGCCACGGGTGCGACGAGGCCCAGGGCTACTGGCTTTGCAAGCCCGTGCCCGCGGACGAGGCACGAGATTTCATGGCGCGTCACCTGCGCAACCAATTTGCTCCATCGGTGGTGGCCTGACGGCCCGACCGTCGGCGCAATCGTCACCGGGCACGCTCGCCCGGGCCTTCCCACCACCTCACAGGAGCATTCATGACCCACCCCACCCAGCGCAAGACACTGGAGCAGACGATCGCCGCCATCGAGGCGCTAGACCTCACGCTGATCAAGTTCAAGGCCTGCCGCAATGAAGACGGCTACGGCTGGCCGGCCGGCTACGCGGACAGGATGGAGGCGGCCTACAAGCGCTTCCTGGTGCTGCACGCCAGGCACCCCGACCTGACGCTCGCCCCCGAGCAGGACGTCGACCGCTTCTGGCACATGCACATCCTCGACACGCGGAAGTACGCGGCGGATTGCGAAGCCACCTTCGGCTATTTCCTGCACCACTTTCCGTACCTCGGCCTGCGCGGTGAAGATGACGCGAAGGCGCTGGAGGCGGCATTCCAGGAGATGCAGCGCCTGTCCGCCGAGGAGTTCGGCGAGCCGGCCAAGGATGGAGCGGCATGGTGTTCGCTTGAAGCGGGCAAGCCTTCCGCCGCATGGTGCTCGGCGGAAGCAGCCAAGCCTGCAGCGGCATGGTGTTCGCTCGAAGCAGGCAAGCCTTCGGCCGCATGGTGCTCGGCGGAAGTGGCCAAGCCCGCGGCGGCATGGTGCTCGCTCGACGCGGGAAAGCCTTCGGCTGCGTGGTGCCCGGCGGAAGTGGCCAAGCCTGCGGCGGCATGGTGCTCGCTCGAAGCGGGCAAGCCTTCGGCCGCATGGTGCTCGGCGGAAGCGGCCAAGCCTGCAACGGCATGGTGCTCGCTCGAAGCAGGCAAGCCTGAGCCGGCGGGCTCGCGCGCAGGCTCCAGCCTGTCGTGAATGGATGATGGATCGGTGCGGGTGCGGAGCAGCCGGGCCGCCCTGTCCTTCCGACGCTAGACCGGATTGGGATTGCGCTCGAGAAATCCCTGCTGATGCCAGTAGGGATAGGCCCGCGTCGTCGCGCTGGCCGCATCGAGCTCCGCGACCTGCGCGGACGTGAGGTTCCAACCCACCGCGCCGAGGTTCTGGCGCAGCTGCGCCTCGTCCCGTGCGCCGATCACCACGCTCGACACCGTCGGGCGCTGCAGAAGCCAGTTGAGCGCGACCTGCGGCACCGTCTTGCCGACTTCGGCACCGACCTTCTCCAGCGCATCGACCACGCGGAACAGCAGCTCGTCGGGCACCGGCGGGCCCATGTCCGCGGTCACGTGCAGGCGGCTGTTCGCCGGCAGCGGCTGGCCGCGGCGGATCTTGCCCGTGAGCCGGCCCCAGCCCAGCGGGCTCCACACCACCGCGCCCACGCCCTGGTCCTGCGCCAGCGGCATCAGCTCCCATTCGTAGTCGCGGCCGACCAGCGAGTAATAAGCCTGGTGCGCCACATAGCGTGCAAGACCATGGCGCTCGGACACGGCCAGCGACTTCATCAGGTGCCAGCCCGAGAAGTTCGACACGCCGATGTAGCGCAGCTTGCCCGCGCGCACGAGATCGTCGAGCGTGCCCAGCGTTTCCTCCACCGGCGTGCTCGCATCGAAGCCGTGCAGCTGGAACAGGTCGATGTAGTCGGTGCCCAGGCGCTTGAGCGCGCCGTCGACGGCCTGCACGAGGTGATGGCGCGACGAGCCCACGTCGTTCGGCCCTTCGCCGCTGCGGAAGGTGGCCTTGGTGGAGATCAGCAGTCCGTCACGCGACCGCCCCTTGATCGCCTCGCCGAGCACTGATTCGGCTGCGCCGGACGAGTAGATGTCGGCGCTGTCGAACATGTTCACGCCGGCCTCGAGGCAGATGTCGATGAGCTTGCGCGCCTCGGCGACGTCAGTGCTGCCCCACGCGCTGAAGAACTCGCCCTTGCCGCCGAAGGTGCCGGTGCCGAAACTCAATACGGGAACCTTGAGGCCCGATTTGCCCAGATGACGGTATTCCAAAGTGGTACTCCTTCAAGTGAAGAAATCCATTGTTGAAAAAAGCCCCGGACCCTGCGGTTTGGCGGGCTTTTTATCTGACGGCGCTCACGGGCAGGGTCTTGTTCTTCTCGTCCTTTGTCGCGTCGCGGCGGGTCAGCCCGGAAAACAGCACGGCGAACTCCACGATGGCTTGGAGGAAGGCATCGATGTTCTGGGCAAGATAGACCACCAGTGGCGGCTCGCCAGGACGCCCCTCCCAACTCCCTTGCGCACGACGAGTCCCGGCAAGGACGCCGATGGCCTCCAGTTCGCCCTTGATCGTAGGGCCGTCGGAAATCGCATGACCCGACCAGCGCACTTCGAGGCTTGCCTTGAGCGAGTGGTGCTCGACCCATTGCCTGGATTGCCTGGACACGCGTTCGACCCATTTGTGGGCCTCGAGCGAAGTGATGCCGACCCAGGTCGAGGTCGAGCGGGCCTGAACCTGTTGAAGCATCTGAGGAAGCACCTGGTTCCTGAAGACCCCCTGCACCGCAAGGCGCGCGTTGGTAATACGCTCCCGCTCGAGAAGCGCATCGCCTGCATTGACCGGACGCAATGCCGCGCCTAGTGCCTTCTGCCTTTCGCTCCACTTCGACGGCTTGGCCGCGGCGCCGACGATAGGCGTCTCCTTGGGTTGTTTGTTCAACCACAACTGAAGGCTCGCGATGATCTGCCGCTCCATCGCGCCCGCCACGCGCCTGGCGACGTTGTAGGTGACACGAATCATTTCATCGCGCTCGCCGACGCCTGAAGGTTCGGCGATGAACTGCTCGCCGACGAATGTGCGAATCGCGGGCTCGAGCGGCTTGTTCGCTGACCAGATCAGCCAGCGCCTTGCCCGCTCATGACGCTGCAGCAGGCTGAAATCGGCCTGGCGGCTTTCGCAATCGCTGCACATGCTGATCGCCTGCGCATCCGCGCCCGGCTTTTGATACGTGCCGGTTGCCTCGTTGCCTGCGTTGACCATGGACTTCACCAGCACATCGTTGTCGCCGGAGAGAGCGCTCGTCTTGACTCCCACGGCAGCGAGCGCCGAAGGCACGATCGCGATCCAGAACGAAGCGGGAATCACGCTGTGGGACTTCACGTTCTCGTCCATCTTCAAACGCTTCTTGGGTTGTCCGCAGTTGATGCAGACAGCGTTCTTCACCGAATCCGCGGAGATGCCCACCACGAGCGCCTCGCGCGAATCTCCCTTGGGGTCGACGATCAGCAGCTTGATTGCATAGCTGCCAACGACGTCGTCGGTCGGTAGAACGATCCCACCGGGCGCGTTCTTCGGCACGAGGTCTGCTGCTGTAATGAGCTTTCGCATCGACTCCTCCAGGATGCCCCTGTCCGCGTGGCCCCTGAACTGAGCCATGAGCTTGGCGAACTCGGTGGCCATCGCCAACAGCAAACGCTGGAGTCGGAAACTGGAGAACGAAAGCATCTGTTTCGCCAGAACACCGCCGGGGCGGATCTTGTAGATGCCGTCGCCCGAGCGAGTCCAGGCGTTGGGCGTGTCCGTGGCTTCCCTGTAGCGATAACAGTTGATCAGCGCCATGCATGAGTCCTGGTTGGTGTGCCGCCTTAGTGCGACACGCGTTGCTGCGTCGAGAGATGCAACAACATTCTGATACAGACAACATCTTCGAGACAAGGATCCATCGCAACGACTCGGGACGGTTTGCCGCGGCTTGGCAACGAGGCTCCGTCAGTAATATCGCGCCATGCAGATCTCCCTCGAAAGCCCCGCCCAGCCCGACGTCACCCGGCTCATCGACGACCTCGACGCCTACCAGAAGCCGCTGTATCCGCCCGAGTGCCACTACGGCATCGACATCGCGGCGCTCTCCGCCGCAAACGTGCTGTTCGCGGTTGCTCGCGACAACGAAGGCACGGCGATCGGCTGCGGAGCCATCGTGATGGAACCGGAATTCGGCGAACTGAAGCGCATGTATGTGCGGCCCGAGAACCGGGGACAAGGCGTCGCGGCGAAAGTGCTGGGTTTCCTCGAGAACGAAGCGATGGGGCGCGGTTGTGCGATGTTCAGGCTGGAGACCGGCGTGAGCCAGCTCGAGGCGCTGTCGTTCTACACGCGCTCAGGCTACGCGCGGCGTGGTCCGTTCGGGAAGTATCCGGACGATCCGCTGAGCGTGTTCATGCAAAAGCATTCAGATCAGGCTTTATAGGCTCGCAGGGCCCGGTAAATCACCTTCGTTCAGGCCGCCCACTCACCCGAACAGGGGAGTCGCGCAAGGAATGTGCGAGATAGCATCCCCGAGGTCCGATTCTCTGCAAGCCTTCGATCGACTCCAGGCTGCGCAGACTCGATGCCGAAGGGAGCAATCGCGTGGCCTACATCAACAAGTTCCAGTTTGGTCTGCTCAACGTGTTCGCGATCCAGGCGGCACAGCCAGGGTTCGACTACGCCCTGCTGATGCTTCGGGGAGCCCAGCAGAACACTGCGCCGACGATCGTCGGCCTCGGGCGCCAGCCGGCCGTCATGCCCCCGCAAGACTCGCACACGGCCGTGGTCAATGCGATCCAGGACCGCGCAAGGGGTGGCGGCAATCTCGGCAATCTCGTCGTCTTCACCACCTACATTCCGACAGTCGCGTGCCTGGGCATCATGAAGACCCACGGCATTCATTCGGTGACCTACTGGAATGGGCACCAACTGCGCTACATCGCCATTGGAGCGACCCCGAACGTCAACAACATGCTGGCGGCGGCAGCCGCAGCACCAGCCACGAACAACGATCGCTTCTACGTGCCGAACGGCCTGGAACCTGTCGCAGGCGACTGGGCCAATCTCCCGAACAGTGCGCAGGCCTATCTGACCAACCTGTCGCAGGCGGGCAACCTCCCGGCCCATGCGCATGCATGGCGCGCCAACTGGAATGCACTGCCGGTCGCGGCGGGCCGGCGCCACATGGCGCCCCTGCAGCAGTTCCCCGGCGCAGGAGCGAACGCCACGCAGGCCTACGCCGACATCCTCTACATGCTGTTGGTCTATGCCATTGCCGGGCGAATCAACTGGGGCGGCATCCGTCCCAGCGCGCGCATCGTCGGGCTGCTGGCCGAGCCCAACGGCCGCATCTGGGGCTGGCAGGTCAATGCGCGGGCCTACAACACGACCTATCACGCCGAAACCAACCTGGTGCAGGGCCTGCGCCGTGCGGTGCCCGCGGGAGCCACGCTGTACTCGACGCTGGAACCCTGCCATCAGTGCGCCGGCATCTTCGTCCATGCAGGAGGACAACGCTGCGTCTTCGGACAGTTCGACCCCAACATGACCGGCAACACCGCCCTCGCGGCGAACGCGATGAATCCGCTGGGACTCAGCCAGCGTTTCAACCAGGCGACCTATTTCGCCCAGGGGCGCGCGCCGGCGGTCATTGCGGGCGACCATCTTGAATTCATCCGCCAGCGCACGGCCATTGGCGCACGTGCGGCGGCGGTGGGCCAGGCTTTCCAAGGCAACGCGCATGTCGCGCTCCTACCCGGCCAGACGCGAGTGCGGCTGGCTGTCCAGAGCATCAACGAGGCCGCCATTCAGCGGCGGGTGCTCGACATATTGGAAACGGCCCCGGCGCGCGAGTTGTTCTCGCAATCCGAACGAATGCTCGGCCATTTCATCACCGTAGGGCGGGCGCTCTGGGGGCCTCTCGCTCCGGCGGTGTCGAGCGTCGAGCAGGTTCTGGCGCAGTTGTCGCCCGCCAGGCACTGACCGGCGTCGCACGGGCGGGGTGCGCAACAAGCCCGGTTAACGCCTGATAGGTACCGAATCCGCGCTGCGTTCGGCCTCGCCGTGGAACACGGCTTCGATGTTGTTGCCATCGGGGTCCAGCACAAACGCCGCGTAGTAGCCAGGGTGGTACGAGCGCTCGCCCGGAGCGCCGTTGTCCCGCCCGCCATGCGCCAGCGCGGCCTTGTGGAACGCATCCACCATCGTCCGGTCCTTCGCCTGAAATGCAAGGTGATGGCGTCCGGTCAGTTCGCCCTGCACTTCCTCGCTGTCGCGCGTCGAGACGAACAACTCGTCCGCCCAGTGCCGAACCTCGATCCGGTTGCTTCCCCTCGTTCATCGTGGCTCCCTCATGTGCCGGAGATTTTGCCGACCCGGCCGTCCGGCAGGCGCAAATCAACGACATCAGGGGAAATCCCTAGACGCCCGCTTCGAAGCGAGCTCGGGCGTCCCCTCCACGAGGGAAACAGGTACTTCCCTCGCCCCATCAATGCCCCTTCACCCCTGGCCCGCTACTTGCGATCATGATCAAAAATGACAGAAAATTTTCTTATCTGACTTATATTTGTAAACTGGTTTTCAAAAAACGCACACTTTCGGGCGCATCGCACCCTCCATGAGCACCACTCTCGACACCCCAGGCACCACCGTGGCCCAGCGCATCGCGCAGGCATTGCCACGGCTGTCGCGATCGCATCGGCAGGTGGCCGATTACGTGCTGGAGCACCCACTGCAGGTCGCCACGCTGCCGATCGACGAGCTGGCTGCGGTGGTGGGCGTGTCGGTCGCCACGGCCAATCGCTTCGCGCGGGCGCTGGATTTCGATGGCTACGCCACATTCCGCGCCGAGCTCGTGCGCGGCTTCGAGCCGCTGGTGGCGCCGGTGGAGCGGCTGCGCGGCAACCTGGAGCGTCCGACCACGGTGGCCGAGGTGTTCGCCACCGCGCTCGACGAGAGCCGCCGCAACATCGACGCCACGCGCCAGACGCTGGACTACGCCGCCTGCGAAGCCGCGGTGGAGCGCATCGGCAAGGCGCGCTCGGTCTACATCGGCGGCTTCGGCGCAAGTGCGTGGCTCGCGGGCCTGCTGCAGCACGGGCTGGACGGCAGCTGCAACGACGTGCGGCTGCTCGCGGGCGTCAGCGGCGTCACGCATGCCGCACGCACGCTGATGCACGCGGGCCCTCAGGACGTCTTCATCGGCCTGACCTTTCCGCGCTACCTGACGGACACCATCGCGCTCGCGCAGATCGCGCGCAGCCAGGGTTGCGCGGTGATCGCACTCACCGACCGCCCCAGCTCGCCGCTGGCGCCGCTGGCCGACGTGGCGCTCTTCTGCCAGACCGAAACCAGCTACCGACCCAACTGCGAGACCAGCGTGCTCGCACTGATCGAGGCGCTGACCAGCGCGGTGGCGCTGCGCGCGCCCGACCCGGTGCATTCCGCTGGCCGCATCCTGCAGGCGGTGCGGCCGTGGCTGCACGGTGCCAACGGACTGCCGCGCATCAACGGGCTCGACACCAGCGCCCGTCAGCAAGACACGACTACAGATGCCTCCGCCCTGAACGGCGCCGGCAAGAGAAAGAAGAAAGCTTCCCGATGACCCAGACCCATGTGCCCGTGATCGCCATCCACGGCGGCGCCGGCACCATCAGCGCCGCCACGACCAGCGCCGAGCAGGCACAGGCCTATCACGACGCGCTGAAAGCCATCGTGGCCGCCGCGCAGGCGATGCTGCTCAAGGGCGCATCCGCGCTCGACGCCGCTTGCCTCGCGGTCGAGATGCTCGAAGACTGCCCGCTCTTCAACGCAGGCCACGGCGCGGTGTTCACGCACGACGAAACCCATGAGCTCGATGCCGCCGTGATGGACGGCACCACGCTCGCCGCCGGCGCGGTTGCCGGCGTGTGCCACATACGCCGCCCGGTGCGCGCCGCGCGCGCCGTGCTGGAAGACGGCGCGCATGTGCTGCTGGCCGGTGCCGGCGCCGAGGTGTTCGCGCGCGAACGCGGGCTGGAGATGGTCGAGCCTTCGTTCTTCTCCACCGAAGCGCGGCGCCAGCAGCTCTACCGCGTGCGCGACACCGGCCGCGTGGTGGTCGATCATGAAGGCGCCTCGATGGCCGCTGCCTCCCCGCTCGACGAGGACAAGAAGTTCGGCACCGTCGGCGCGGTCGCGTTCGACATGCACGGCCACCTGGCCGCAGCCACCTCCACCGGTGGCATGACCAACAAGCGTGTCGGCCGCATCGGCGATTCGCCGCTCATCGGCGCCGGCACCTACGCCGACGACCGCACGGCCGCCGTGTCGTGCACCGGCAGCGGCGAGATGTTCATCCGCGTCGCCGCAGCCTACGACGTGTGCGCGCGCATGGCCTATGGCGGCGCGACGCTCGAAGCCGCCACGCATGCCGTGGTGCAGAAGTCGCTGCCGGCCATCGGCGGCTCCGGCGGGCTGATCGCCGTCGACCGCCACGGCAACCTGAGCCTGGCCTTCAACTCCGAAGGCATGTATCGCGGCCACGCACGCGGCAACGACGCGCCCATCACGGCCATCTTCGCCTGAGACCGCACGCACTCCTTTTTCTCGCACTCCCATGTCCACCCCTGCCCTCGCCCTGCCGGACGGCCGCGTTCTCGCCGTCGACGACCTCACCGTTCGCTTCTCGACTTCCGAGCGCACGGTCGATGCCGTGAAGAAGCTGTCCTTCCACGTCGACCATGGCGAAACGCTCGCAGTGGTGGGCGAATCGGGTTCGGGCAAGTCGGTCACCTCGCTCGCGCTGATGCGGCTGGTGGAGCATGGCGGCGGCCGCATCCTCAACGGCAGCATGATGTTCCGCCGCCGCAACGGTGAAGTGCTCGACCTGGCGCAGGCGCGCGACAGTGCGATGCGCAGCATCCGCGGCGCGGACATCGCGATGATCTTCCAGGAGCCGATGACGTCGCTGAACCCGGTGTTCACGGCCGGCGACCAGATCGCCGAGGCCATCCGCATCCACCAGGGCAAGAGCGACGCGGCAGCGCGTGCCGAAGCCCTGCGCATGCTGGAGCTGGTGCGCATTCCCGAGGCGCGCAACGTGCTCGACCGCTACCCGCACCAGCTCTCGGGCGGCATGCGCCAGCGCGTGATGATCGCGATGGCGCTGTCGTGCAAGCCGCAGCTGCTGATTGCCGACGAGCCGACCACCGCGCTGGACGTGACCATCCAGGCGCAGATCCTCCAGCTCATCCGCGAGCTGCAGAAAGAGATGCGCATGGGCGTGCTCTTCATCACGCACGACATGGGCGTGGTGGCCGAGATCGCCGACCGCGTGCTCGTGATGTACCGCGGCGACAAGGTGGAAGCCGGCAGCTCCGACACCGTGTTCGCGGCGCCGCAGCACCCCTACACCCGGGCACTGCTGTCGGCCGTGCCGAAGCTCGGCGCGATGCAGGGCACCGACCTGCCGGCCAAGTTCGAACTGCTGCGCACGGAAGCCAGCGCCGAAATGGCGCCGTGCGATCACACGACGCCGCAGGACACCGTGCGCGAAGACTCCGGCCCCATTCTTCGCGTGCGCGACCTCGTCACGCGCTTCGACGTGCGCAGCGGCCTCTTCGGCCGCGTGAAGCGCCGCGTGCATGCGGTGGAAAAGATCAGTTTCGACCTGTACCCCGGCGAAACGCTGGCGCTGGTCGGCGAATCGGGCTGCGGCAAGTCGACCACCGGCCGCTCGCTGCTGCGCCTGGTCGAGAGCCAGAGCGGCTCCATCGAATTCGGCGGCCAGAACATCCGCGAGCTGCCCACGCGCGAGCTGCAGGCGTTGCGCCGCAACATCCAGTTCATCTTCCAGGACCCGTTCGCCTCGCTCGATCCGCGCGTGACGGTGGGCTTCTCGATCATGGAGCCGCTGCTCATCCACGGCATCGCCAAGGGTGCAGAGGCCCAGCAGCGCGTCGACTGGCTGCTGCAGAAGGTCGGCCTGCCGCCGGAGGTGGCGCAGCGCTATCCGCACGAGTTCTCGGGCGGCCAGCGGCAGCGCATCGCCATTGCGCGCGCGCTGGCGTTGAACCCGAAGGTGGTGGTGGCCGACGAATCGGTGTCGGCGCTGGACGTGTCCATTCAGGCGCAGATCGTCAACCTGATGCTCGACCTGCAGCGCGAGCTGGGCGTGGCCTTCCTCATCATCTCGCACGACATGGCGGTGGTGGAGCGCATCAGCCACCGCGTGGCCGTGATGTACCTGGGCCAGATCGTCGAGATCGGCCCGCGCCGCGCGGTGTTCGAAGCCCCGCAGCACGCCTACACCCGCAAGCTGATGGCCGCGGTGCCGGTGGCAGACCCGTCACGCCGCCACAAGCCGCGCGCGCTGCTCGAAGGCGAGATTCCCAGCCCCATCCGCGCGGTGGGCGACGAGCCCGAGGTGCCGCCGCTGGTGCAGGTCGCGCCGGGGCACTTCGTGGCGCGGCACGCCATCGGCGGCGCCTTCTGACTCTCTTCAACTCATTTTTCTCAACCCGCAGGCCCTCCTGCTTTTTCCTCGAACCGACTGGAGTTCTTCCATGAAGCAATCTTCTTCCTCCCTGCGCTGGGCATCCGCGCTGCTGGGCCTGGCCGCGCTGGCCGCTTCGGGCACGGCACTGGCCGCGAAAGACGTGGTGCTGTCGATCGGCTACCAGCCGGAAACGCTGGACCCGTACAACACCAACACCACCATCACCACCGCGGTGACGAAGACCTTCTATGAAGGCCTCTTCCAGTTCGACAAGGACCTGAAGGTGCAGAACGTGCTCGCCGAGAGCTTCGACGTGTCGAAGGACGGCCTGGTCTACACCATCAAGCTGCGCACCGGCGTGAAGTTCCACGACGGCACCGACTTCAATGCCGACGCCGTGAAGTTCACGCTCGACCGCGTGCTGAACCAGGACAACAAGCTGCTGCGCTACAACCAGTTCAACCGCGTGAGCAAGGTCGACGTGGTGAACCCGACGACCGTGCGCATCACGCTGAAGGAGCCCTTCGGCCCCTTCATCAACTCGCTGGCCCACGCCTCGGCCGCGATGATCTCGCCCACCGCGCTGAAGAAGTGGGGCAACAAGGACATCGCCTTCCACCCCGTGGGCACGGGCCCCTTCGAATTCGTCGAGTGGAAGCAGACCGAAGCCGTCAAGGCCAAGAAGTTCGACGGCTACTGGAAGAAGGGCTACCCGAAGGTCGACACCGTGTCGTGGAAGCCGGTGCTCGAGAACAACACGCGCGCCGCGATGCTGCAGACCGGCGAAGCCGACTTCGCGTTCCCCATTCCCTACGAGCAGGCCGAGCTGCTGAAGAAGAGCGACAAGCTCGAAGTGGTGGCCACTCCCTCGATCATCACGCGCTTCCTGGCATTCAACATGCTGCAGAAGCCCTACGACAACCCGAAGGTGCGCGAGGCCATCGGCTACGCCATCAACAAGGAAGCGCTGGCCAAGGTCGCCTTCGGCGGCTATGCCTTCCCCGCGCAGGGCGTGCTGCCCCAGGGCGTGAAGTACGCCGAGAAGATGGCTCCCATCCCCTATGACCTGAAGAAGGCCAAGGAGCTGATGAAGGAAGCCGGCTACCCCGACGGTTTCGAGTCGGTGCTGTGGAGCGCCTACAACAACACGACCAGCCAGAAGACGATCCAGTTCGTGCAGCAGCAGCTCGCGCAGATCGGCATCAAGCTGCAGGTGCAGGCGCTCGAAGTGGGCCAGCGCACCGAGCAGGTGGATGCATGGCCCGATCCGAAGACGGCCAAGGTCCGCATGTACTACACCGGCTGGTCGTCGTCGACCGGTGAAGCCGACTGGGGCCTGCGCCCGCTGTTCGCCTCGGAAGCCTGGGCTCCCAAGCTGAACAACATGTCGTTCTACAAGAGCGAGGTGGTCGACAGCTCGCTGGCCAAGGCGCTGGTGACCACGGACGAGAAGGAGCGCGCAGCGCTCTACAAGACCGCGCAGGAAGAGATCCGCAAGGACCTGCCGCGCGTGCCGATGATCACCGAGCAGAACCTGTCGGCGCACGCCAAGCGTCTCTCGGGCGTGTTCGTGATGCCCGACGGCAACATCAACATCGACGCCATCTCGACGTCGAACTGATCCCCGGTTTCTCGTTTCCTGACTGACTGCCCGACGGGCGATGGCATGCCGCCATCGCCCGTTCGCGGCAACCGCACCCCATGCTGAATTACTTCCTCAAACGACTGTTGGGCCTGATCCCCACGCTGCTCATCGTGGCGGTGCTGGTGTTCCTGTTCGTCCACATGCTGCCCGGCGATCCGGCGCGACTTGCCGCCGGCCAGGATGCCGACGAGCAGACCGTGGCCATGGTCCGCGCGGAGCTCGGGCTCGACAAGCCGCTGCCGCAGCAGTTCGTGAACTTCTTCACCCACATGCTGCAGGGCGACTTCGGCACCTCCATCCGCACGCGGCGGCCGGTGGCGACCGAGATCGGCGAGCGCTTCTTCCCGACGGTGATGCTGACCATCACCAGCATGGTGTGGGCGGTGATCTTCGGCATGGGCATCGGCATCGTCTCTGCCGTGTACCGCAACAAATGGCCCGACCGGCTGGGCATGACGCTCGCGGTGTCCGGCATCTCTTTCCCCGCATTTGCACTCGGCATGCTGCTGATGCAGATCTTCTCGGTCCAGCTCGGATGGCTTCCCACGGTGGGCGCCAGCAGCTGGAAGCACTACATCCTGCCCTCGATCACGCTGGGCGCGGCCGTGGCGGCCGTGATGGCGCGCTTCACGCGGGCCTCTTTCGTCGAGGTGATCCAGGAAGACTTCGTGCGCACCGCGCGCGCCAAGGGCGTGCGCGAATCCGGCGTGGTGTTCAAGCACACGCTGCGCAACGCGCTGATCCCGGTGGTCACCATGATGGGCCTGCAGTTCGGCTTCCTGCTGGGCGGCTCGATTCTTGTGGAAGCGGTGTTCAACTGGCCGGGCCTCGGCCGCCTGCTGGTCGACGCCGTGCAGATGCGCGACTACCCAGTCATCCAGACGCTGGTGCTGCTGTTCTCGCTCGAATTCATTCTGATCAACCTGGTGGTGGATGTGCTGTACGGCTACATCAACCCCACCATCCGCTACAAGTGAGCAAGCAGCCATGACGCAAGCTTCCGGCGTGCCTGCCGAAACCCTCATTCCGACCGCACCGGTCGTCGCCGTTCAAACCGCCGGCAAGGTCCGCACGCCCTGGGGCGAATGCTGGCGCCGCTTCAAGAAGCAGCCCGTGGGCATCGTCGCGGCGCTCTTCGTGCTGCTGCTGGTGTTCATCGCGGTGTTCGCGCCGTGGATCGTGCCCTTCGATCCGGAGAACTTCTTCGACTACGACATGCTGAACACCGGCCCCTCGGCCACGCACTGGTTCGGCGTCGACCCGCTGGGCCGCGACATCTTCAGCCGCATCCTGATGGGCGCGCGCATCTCGCTGATGGCCGGCTTCCTGTCGGTGGTGCTGGGCGGCATCGTCGGCACGGCATTCGGCCTTCTGGCGGGCTACTACGAGGGCTGGTGGGACCGCATCGTGATGCGCATCTCGGACGTGCTCTTCGCCTTCCCCGGCATCCTGCTGGCGCTGGGCGTGGTGGCCATCCTGGGCAGCAGCATGACCAACGTGGTGGTGGCCGTGTCGGTGTTCAGCGTGCCCGCCTTCGCGCGGCTCGTGCGGGGCAACACGCTAGTGCTGAAGCAGCAGACCTACATCGAGGCCGAGCGCAGCATCGGCGCCTCGGACTGGACCATCATCGTGCGGCACATCCTGCCGGGCACCATCTCCTCGATCGTGGTGTATTTCTCGATGCGCGTGGGCACCTCGATCATCACGGCGGCCAGTCTTTCGTTCCTGGGCATGGGTGCGCAGCCGCCGACGCCCGAATGGGGCGCGATGCTCAGCGAAGCCCGCGCCGACATGGTGACCTCGCCGCACGTGGCGCTGTTCCCCAGCCTGGCCATCTTCTTCACCGTGCTCGCCTTCAACCTGCTGGGCGATGCACTCCGCGACGCGCTCGACCCGAAAATCGACCGCCAGTAATTCCGGTTCTCCTTCTTCATGTCTTCCAGCAAGCAGCAAGCCCAGTTCCCCTTCATCGGCAGCCTGCTCCAGGGCGAACGCAACGCCATCACCGACGTCGAGGGCGTCACAGTGGGCCACTGCACGCTGGCCGACGGGCCCGTGCAGACCGGCGTGACCGTCGTCCGACCCCATGCGGGCGACCTCTTTCGCGACAAGGTGCCCGCCGCCGCCGTGGTGCTCAACGGCTTCGGCAAGAGCGTCGGCCTGCTGCAGGTCGAAGAGCTCGGCGTGCTCGAGACGCCCATCGCGCTGACCAACACCTTCTCGGTCGGTACGGTGGCGGCGGCGCAGATCCGCCGCTGCGTGGCCGACAACCCCGAGACCGGACGCACGCTGCCTACGGTGAACCCGCTGGTGTTCGAGTGCAACGACGGTTTCCTCAACGACATCCAGCGCATGGCCGTGAGCGAGGCCGACTACCTGCAGGCGCTGGCCGATGCCGGAGTCGACTTCGCGCAGGGCTCGGTCGGCGCGGGACGCGGCATGTCGAGCTTCCAGCTCAAGGGCGGCATCGGCAGTGCCTCGCGGCGGGTGTCAGCGCGCAACGACGGCACCAGCGGCGGCCTGGGCGGCAGCAAGAACACCGGCACGGGCGGCCTGCACACGGTGGGCGCGCTGGTGCTGGCGAACTACGGGCGCCAGCCGCAGCTGCTGCTGGCCGGGCATGCGGTGGGCGAACGGCTCGGCGCTCTGCAGGCCGAGCGCAGCCTCCCGGCGGTGAACGAGGCCGAGAAGGGCTCGATCATCATCGTGGTGGCCACCGACGCCCCGCTCGACGCGCGCCAGCTGCGCCGCCTCGCGCTGCGCGCCGGAGCCGGACTGGCCCGCACGGGCTCGGTCTTCGGACACGGCAGCGGCGACATCGTTCTGGCCTTCTCCACCGCCTACACCGTGCCCGGCGACGTGGCCCGGCCGATGCCCGCGGTGGCGATGCTGCACGACGGGCTGCTCGATGGCCTGTTCCAGGCCGCGGCCGACAGCACCGAGCAGGCGATCATCCATGCGCTTTGGCGCGCGACGCCCGTCACCGGGCGCGACGGCAACCACCGTGCCGCGCTGGGCGAGCTGCTGCCCGCCTCCACCCTTTTCTCTTCTTCCAACCGCCACGCCTGAGGCCTCGCATGAAAGTCCTGATCTCCACCGACATCGAAGGCGTCGCCGGCGTCTATCAATCCGAGCAGGTGCGCGCGGGCAACCCCGAATACGAGCGCGCGCGGCTGCTGATGACGCACGAAGCCAACGCAGCCATCGCGGGCGCCTTCGACGCGGGCGCCACCGAGGTGCTGGTGAACGACTCGCACGGCGGCTTCCGCAACATGCTCGCCGACGTGCTCGACGCCCGCGCCCGCGTGATACAGGGCAAGCCGCGCTACCTGAGCATGGTGGCGGGCGTGGAGGAAGGCGTGGACGCCGTCTGCATGGTCGTCTACCACTCGCGCGCGCAGGGGCGCGGCATCCTGGCGCACACGATCAACAGCTTCGCCTTCGCAGGCATCTCGCTCGGCGGGCAGGAGCTGGGCGAGGCCGGGCTCTACGGCGCACTGGCCGGCGAGTACGGCGTGCCCGTGGTAATGGCCAGCGGCGACGACGTGTTCATCGCCGAGAACCGGGCGCTCTTCCCGCACGCGACCTTCGTCGAGACCAAGAAGGCCACGGGCTGCACCAGCGGCATTTCGCTGTCGCCCGAGCAGTCGCGCCGGGCCATCCGCGCCGGCGTGGAAGAAGCGCTGGCGGCGCGCGCGAAGGCCAGGCCGCTCGTCTTCGAAGGCCCGCAGACCGTGACGCTGCGCGCCCAGACCTCCGCCCTGGCCGACCTGTTCTGCCAGTGGCCCGACTTCGAGCGCGTGGACGGCGTCACCCTGCGCTTCACCGCCCGCACGGTGGAAGCGGCCGTGCGCATGCTCAACTGCTGCTCGGCGATGTCCACCATGCTGCGCTGAGGCGCGGCCGGCCCCGGGGAACTCAGGCCGGCGCGGCCTTCAGGGCCAGAAGCTTGTCGCGCAGCGCCTCCATCAGCGGCGACCAGCCGGAGCCCGGGCGCGACAGCAGCACCACGGCGCGGGGCACGCGCAATGCCGGCACCGGCAGCACGGCGAAGCGGCTGTCATCGGCATGCCGCATGAAGGAGCGCGGCACCAGCGTGACCAGATCGGTCGCCGCCAGCACCGAGAGATTGAGCTCGGACGCGAACGGCACCTCCATCACCACCCGCGGCGCGGGCAGGTTGTGGCGGGCGAAGATGTCGGTGAGCGCCTTGAAGGCGGCCGAGCTTGCCGGGCCCGAGATCCATCCGTACGCGGTGACATCGGCCAGAGCCACGCGGGCGCGCTGCGTCAGCGGATGGCCGAAGCGAACCAGGGGCAGCATCGGGTCGTTGTCGACCTTGGTTCGCTCGGCATCGAGCGGCTGGCCTTCGTAGGCGGGCACCAGCGCAAGATCCAGTTCGCCCTGGCGCACCAGGGTGGCAAGGGTGTCCGAACGGTCCACGCTCAGGCGCACCCGCAGCCCCGGTCGCCTGGAAAGCAGGGAGCCCAGCGCTGCCGCGACGCGGTTGCCGGACGTGGTGTCAGTCACGCCCACGCGCAGCAGCCCCGACTGCTGCGCCCGCATCTCGTTGGCCAGCTGCACCGTGTCCGCGTAGTCGGCCTGCAGCCGGCGCGCCTGCTCGGCAACCCTCAGCCCGGCCGACGTCAGCACCATGCCGCGCGCGCTGCGCTCGAACAGCTGCAAGCCGAACTCGGCCTCCACCCGGCGCACGGCCTTGGTCAGCGCGGGCTGGGTCACGCCCTGCTCGTCGGCAGCGGCCGAGAGCAGGCCCGACTTGGCGACCGCAAGGAAGTACTGGATATCGCGCATCGACAGGGACATTCCTGCAGTTTATGACTTCGGCAATGTTCAGGAATGGGATCCGGCGGCACCGGCACTTAGATTCCCCACACGCCAACCCCTCGATCGAACGCCATGCCGACGCCCTCCTCCACACCCAACATCGTCCTCATCGTTGCCGACAACCTCGGCTGGGGTGAGCTGGGCTGCTACGGCGGAGGCGCGCTGCGAGGCGCGCCCACGCCGAACATCGACAAGCTCGCGAAGCAGGGCCTGCTGCTGCAGAACTTCAATGTGGAGAGCGACTGCGTGCCGACCCGCTCGGCACTGATGAGCGGACGCCATCCGATTCGCACCGGCTGCCTGCAATCGGTGCCGCCGGGCCTTCCGCAGGGGCTGACGCGAAACGAGATCACCCTGGCCCAGCTGCTGTCGGCGCAGGGCTATGCCACCGCGCACTACGGCAAGTGGCACCTGGGCGACGTGCCCGGGCGCTTTCCTTCCGACCGGGGCTTCGACGAGTGGTACGGCATTCCGCGCACCACGGACGAGAGCCAGTTCACCTCGACGGTCGGCTTCGATCCCTCCGTGGTGGACCTGCCCTGGATCATGCGTGGCCGCAGCGGCGAGCCCTCGGAAGGCGTGAAGGTGTACGACCTCGAGGCACGGCGGCACATCGATGCCGACCTGGTGGACATGTCCATCGACTTCATGCGGCGCCACACCACGGCCGGCAAGCCCTTCTTCCTCTACCTGCCGCTGGTGCACCTGCACTTCCCCACGCTGCCGCACCCCGAATTCGCCGGACGCACGGGCGCGGGCGACTTCGCGGATTCGATGGTGGAGATGGACCACCGCGTCGGCCAGGTGGTGCGCGCACTGGACGAGCTGGGCGCGGCCGACGACACGCTGCTGATCTTCTGCAGCGACAACGGGCCCGAGTTCCGTGCCCCCTACCGCGGCACCGCCGGCCCCTGGAGCGGCACCTATCACACGGCGATGGAAGGCAGCCTGCGCGTGCCGTTCATCGCCCGCTGGCCGGGCCGCATCGAGGCGGGCCGTGCGAGCAACGAGATCGTCCACGTGACCGACCTGTTCACGACCCTGGCCGGCGTGGCCGGCGCCATCGTGCCGCAGGACCGGCCCATCGATGGCATCGACCAGTTGCCCTTCTTCCTGGGAGAACGCGAGAAGTCGGCCCGCGAGGGCTTTCCGTTCTACATCAAGAGCGATCTGCGGGCAGTGAAGTGGCGCGACTGGAAATTGCACTTCTACTGGGAGCCCGAGGTCAACGAAGGAAAGGGCAAGCTGGAGTCGCCCTATCTCTTCAACACCACCCGCGACCCCAAGGAAACGACGGACGTGCTGGTCTACAACACCTGGGTGCTGGGGCCTGTGCTCAAGCTGGTCAAGGCGTTCCAGGACAGCTTCGTGCAGCACCCCAACACGCCGCCCGGCCAGCTCGACGGTTAAGGAGCCCTCGATGAACACTCCCTCTGCTTCCCGTCGCCACGCATTGGCCGCCCTGGGCGGCGCCATGGCACTCGCGGTTTCGCCCCGGCTCCTTGCCCAAGGTACCGGCCGGCCCGTCACATGGCTGGTCGGCCAGCCGCCCGGCGGCAGCGTGGACATCCTCACGCGCCTTGTCGCGCGGCATGTCGAGCAGACGCTCGGCCAGAGCGTGGTCGTGGACAACCGGCCGGGCGCGGCCGGCGCCATCGCGCTGCAGGCGGCCGCGAGGGCGCCTCAGGACGGATTGACGGTGATCACCATTCCCGGGCCGATCCTGACCAACGTGCCCGTGCCCCGAATCGGCAAGGAGCTGACCGGCGTGGCGACGCTGGCCAAGGGACCTATGGTGCTCGTGGGCACCACGGCGACGCCCCTGCCGCCCACGCTGGCAGGGCTGCTCGCCGCCGCCGGCAAGGACCCGAAGGCGTTCAGCTTCGCCTCGTCCGGCAACGGGACCAGCCAGCACCTGGCCGGCGAGCTGATGAACCAGATCGCACGCACGCAGATCGTGCATGTTCCCTACAAGGGAGGCAGCCAGGCCGTCACGGACGTGGTGGGCGGGCAGGTGCCGCTGGGCATGCTGGGCATCACGCCGGTCCTGCCGCACATCAAGGCGGGCAAGCTGCATGCCTACGGCGTGACGACCGCCGCGCGCTCGGCCGTGCTGCCCGACGTGCCCACGCTGCACGAGGCCGGTTTGCCCGGCTTCGACGCGGACCAATGGTTCGTGGTGGCCGCGCCTGCGGGCGTGCCCGTCGAGCGCGTGCGCGCCTTCAACGCGGCCATCGCCCAGGCATTGCAGAAGCCCGAGGTGCAGGCGGGCTACGCGGCCGCGGGAGTCACGCCCGCCCCCGCCACGGCGGAGCAGACAACGGCTTTCGTGACGCAGGAACTGCAGCGCTGGCAGGCGCTGGCCGCAAAGGCCAACCTCACGCTGGATTGATCGGCCGGGGCGCACGCCCCCGACCGCACAGCATCCGCCGGACCGCCCGCCGGCTACCGGATCTCCACGGGATTTGCCGCCTCGGAGGCGGCTTTCCGCTTTATCCGGAATAAGCATCCAACCGTCCCGCAACCCGCATGGATGCTGGCGAATAAGCTTATCCGCATAAAGCGCGAACCAAAAAATAGTTTGGTTCCATAAGGCGCGCGACCAGAATCGCCGCTTCTTGCTGGGGTGCCCCGTTCCACGCGCGGCACCGCACTTCCTCAAGACACACGCACGATGTATCAATACACAGAATTCGACAAACAGTTCGTCCACCAGCGGGCTGCCCAGTTCCGCGACCAGCTCGAACGCTGGCAGAAGGGCAAGCTCGCAGAAGACGAGTTCCGCCCCCTGCGCCTGCAAAACGGCTGGTATGTACAACGCTACGCACCGATGCTGCGCGTGGCCGTGCCTTACGGAGAACTGTCGAGCCGCCAGCTGCGCTTGCTGGCTCGCATCGCGCGTGAATACGACGAGCCCGAAGCCGAGGTCTACAAGAAGGCCATCGAGACGCAGGGCCTGCTCGGCAGCCACAAGCTGCCCACCCACTACGCCCATTTTTCGACGCGCCAGAACGTCCAGTACAACTGGATTCCGCTGGCCAAGTCGGCCGACGTGATGGACCTGCTGGCCTCGGTCGACATGCACGGCATCCAGACCAGCGGCAACTGCATCCGCAACATCACGAGCGACGAGCGCGCGGGCATCGCCATCGACGAAGTCGCCGATCCGCGCCCCTTCGCGGAAATCATGCGCCAGTGGAGCACGCTGCACCCCGAGTTCGCGTTCCTGCCGCGCAAGTTCAAGATCGCCATCACCGGCGCCACCGAAGACCGCGCAGCCACCGGCTGGCACGACGTGGGCCTGCACGTGGTGAAGAACGAAGCCGGCGAGATCGGCTTCCGCGTGCAGGTGGGCGGCGGCATGGGCCGTACGCCCATCGTGGGCACGGTGCTGCGCGAGTTCCTGCCGTGGCAGCAGATCATGAATTACCTCGAGGCGGTGATCCGGGTCTACAACCGCTATGGCCGCCGCGACAACATCTACAAGGCGCGCATCAAGATCCTGGTGAAGGCCGAAGGCCAGCGCTACATCGACGACGTCGAGGCCGAGTACAAGCAGATCCTCGAGCACGACGGCGGGCCGCACACCATCACGCAGGAAGAGTACGACCGCGTGGCCGCCTCCTTCGTGCCGCCGACGCTCGCCACCCGCGTGCTGCAGAGCGCCGAGAAGACCGACGCAGAGCTGCGCGCCCACGCCGCCGACGACGTGCAGTTCGCCCGCTGGCTCGCGCGCAACGTGGCCCCGCACAAGAACCCCGCGCTGCGTGCCGTGACGCTGTCGTTCAAGCGCCTGAAGCAGGCGCCCGGCGACGCATCGGCCGACCAGCTCGACACGCTCGCCGAACTGGCCGACCGCTTCTCGGCCGGCGAAGCCCGCGTGACGCACGACCAGAACGTGGTGCTGCCCTGGGTGCATGCCGAAGACCTGCACGCGCTGTGGCTCGCCGCCCGCGCCGCCGGCTTCGCCAGCGCCAACGTGCACCTGCTGACGGACATGATCGCCTGCCCCGGCGGCGACTTCTGCGCGCTGGCCAATGCGCGCTCCATTCCCATCGCCGAAGCCATCACCGAGCGTTATCAAGACCTCGACGAACTCGACGACCTGGGCGAGATCGACCTGCACATCAGCGGCTGCATCAATTCGTGCGGCCACCATCACAGCGGCCACATCGGCATCCTGGGCGTCGACAAGGACGGCAAGGAGTGGTACCAGGTCACGCTCGGCGGCTCCGACGGCTCCGCGCTCAGCGGCGCGCCGCAAGCCGGCAAGGTGGTCGGCCCCTCGTTCTCGGCGGCAGAAGTGCCCGGCGTGATCGAGGCCGTGCTGACCGCCTACCGCGACACCCGCGAAAGCGGCGAGAACTTCATCGACACGCTGCGCCGCGTGGGCCCCGATCCGTTCAAGGCCGCCGCCAACGGTGCGCGTTTCAAGGTGGAGGAAGCAGCATGAAAAAGACTTTGAACATTCTTGCCGCCGAAGATCACATCGACGACGGCGACCCGAAGGTGCTGCAGCTGGCCAACGATGCCGACCCGCTCGCCATCGAGGTGTGCCTGGAAGACATCGAGCGCATCGACCTGAACTTTCCGAAGTTCACCGATGGCCGCGCCTACAGCCAGGCCTTCCTGCTGCGCCGCCGCCTCGGCTTCACCGGTGACATCCGCGCCACGGGCGACGTGCTGATCGACCAGCTGGTGCAGATGGAACGCACCGGCTTCTCCAGCGCCGTGCTCAAGGAGGGCGTGGACGCCTCCGACGCGCAGCGCCAGTTCGACCGCTTCGCCGCCTTCTACCAGGGCGATGCGGTGAAGACCGCTCCGCACTTCGCGGCCGGCAACTGAGACGCGTGGAAGCACCGGACATGAGCATCGACCTCGAACGCATCAACGCCGAACTCGGCCGCAACTCGGAAGGCCTGGTGGACTGGGCGCTCGGCCTGGGCCAGCCTGCGATCGTCACCACCAACTTCCGGCCCTTCGAGGCCGTCATCCTGCACATGGTCACCCGCGTGAAGCGCGACGTGCCGGTGGTGTGGATGGACAACGGCTACAACACCGAAGCCACCTACCGCTTCGCCGATGAGGTAACGAAGCAGCTGGGCCTGGACCTGCACATCTACCTGCCGCGCCGCTCGCGCGCGCATCGTGAAGCCGTCGATGGCCCGACGCCGGCGCTCGACGATCCGCGCCACGCAGCCTTCACGGAAGAAGTAAAGCTGGAGCCCTTCGCCCGCGCACTGCGCGAGACGGCGCCCAAGGTCTGGTTCACCGCACTGCGGGCCACCGACACGGCCGTGCGCGCGCAGATGGACCCGGTCAGCGTGAACCCCGACGGCCTCATCAAGGTCGCACCGCTGCTGCACTGGTCGTCCAAGGACCTCTACGAGTACTGCGAGAAGCACGGCCTGCCCAACAACTTCGACTACGTGGACCCGACCAAGGGCGAAGACAACCGCGAGTGCGGACTGCACCTGTCGCACTGAGACCCGACGCCCCACCGATCCTCCGCATCCAGCACACACCCGATGAACGCCCGTACCGAAACCGAACTGCTGCTGCCGCCGGCGCACCTGTCCAACACGCACCTCGATGCGCTGGAAGAAGAAACCATCTTCATCCTGCGCGAAGTCGCGGCCGCCTTCGAGCGCCCCACCCTGCTGTTCTCGGGCGGCAAAGACTCGCTGGTGCTGCTGAAGTGCGCGGAGAAGGCTTTCGGCGTCGGCCGCATTCCCTATCCGCTGCTGATGATCGACACGGGCCACAACTTCCCCGAAGTGACCGCCTACCGTGACCAGCGCGCGAAGGAACTGGGCGCGGAGCTGATCGTTCGCAGCGTCGAAGACTCGATGAAGCGCGGCACCGTGCGCCTGGCCCACCCGGGCGAATCGCGCAACGCGCACCAGTCGGTGACGCTGCTCGAAGCAATCGAGGAATTCCGCTTCGACGCGCTGATCGGCGGCGCCCGCCGCGACGAGGAAAAGGCGCGCGCCAAGGAGCGCATCTTTTCGCACCGCGACAGCTTCGGCCAGTGGCAGCCCAAGGACCAGCGCCCCGAGCTGTGGACGCTGTTCAACACCCGCCTCGCCCCGGGCGAACACTTCCGCGTGTTCCCCATTTCGAACTGGACCGAGCTCGACGTGTGGCAATACATCGCCCGCGAGGAAGTCGGCCTGCCCTCGATCTACTACACGCACAAGCGCGAAGTGGTGGAGCGCCGCGGCCTGCTCGTGCCGGTGACCGAACTCACCCCGCCGCGCGACGGCGAGACCGTGCAGGTGCGCGACGTGCGCTTCCGCACCGTGGGCGACATCACGACCACATGCCCGGTGGAAAGCCTGGCAGCCGACGCGAGCGACGTGGTGCTCGAGACGCTGTCGGTCGACGTGAGCGAGCGCGGAGCGACCCGCATGGACGACATGACGTCCGAAGCTTCGATGGAAAAGCGAAAGAAAGACGGGTATTTCTGACCCACCCCCAGGCTTCGCGCACTTCGTGTCGCTACGCCCACCCCCTCGAAGGGGGCAACACCAGCGGCCCGGCAAGGCCGGTTCCGCGGTGTTCCACGAATTGGAGAACCACTCAATGAACGCTGCCGTAATTTCCAACGCCTCGCCCGCCGACGTCCACGGCGACACCGGCACCGCCCTGCGCTTCATCACCTGCGGCTCGGTCGACGACGGCAAGAGCACGCTCATCGGCCGTTTGCTGGTCGACAGCAAGACCGTGCTGCAGGACCAGCTGGCCGGCGTGCAGCGCGGCGGCGAGACCGACCTCTCGCTGCTGACCGATGGCCTTTCGGCCGAGCGCGAGCAAGGCATCACCATCGACGTGGCCTACCGCTACTTCTCGACCGCCAAGCGCAAGTTCATCATCGGCGACGCGCCGGGCCATGAGCAGTACACGCGCAACATGGTCACCGCCGCCTCGGCCGCCGACGCCGCCGTGGTGCTGGTCGACGCGACCAAGCTGGCCTGGGCCGCCGAAGTGGAAGACGGCACCGTGGTCAAGCGCGAGCTGCTGCCGCAGACGCGCCGCCATTCGCTGCTGTGCCATCTGCTGCGCGTGCAGTCGATCGTGTTCGCGGTGAACAAGCTCGATGCCATCAGCGATGCCGGACTGGCCTTCGAACGCATCTCGGCCGCGCTGAACGCCTTTGCCGAAGCGGCCGGCGTGAAGGTCGCGGGCATCGTGCCGATTTCCGCTCTCAAGGGCTGGAACGTGGCCACGCGCCATGCCGATTGGGTCGGCTACGAGGGCCCGAGCCTGCTCGAATTGCTCGAAGACCTGCCCGTGACTGCGCAGGACGAGGCCGTGCCCTTCGCCTTCCCGGTGCAATGGGTCGAGAAGTTCTCGTCTTCCGCCGACACCTCGCAGGGCCGCCGCGTGTTCTGGGGCCGTGTCGCCTCGGGCCACGTGGAACCCGGCCAGCGCGTGACCGTGCTGCCGAGCAACCAGACCGCCACGGTCGCCCAGGTGCTGAGCCACACGCGCCAGCCGAAGGCGGTGCACGCAGGCCACAGCGCCGGCATCGTGCTCGACCGCGAGGTCGACGTGTCGCGCGGCGACTGGCTGCTGGCGCCCGGCGCCTTCGAGCCGGTGCGCGAGATCACCGCCACCGTGGCCTGGCTCGACGACGAGCCTCTGGTCGCGGACCGCGTGTACTGGGCGCTGCAAGGCCACCGCTGGGTGAAGGCCAAGGTGGCGCGCATCGTCGATCGCGTGAACATCACGACGCTCGAATCGGAGCCGGCGACGCAGTTGGAAGCCAATGCCATCGGCGACGTGGTGCTGGCGCTGCAGCAGCCGCTGGCCGTGCTGCCCTTCACGCAATCGCGTGCGCTGGGCTCCCTTGTGCTGGTCGATACGGCCTCCCACAAGACCGCCGCAGCCGTGCTCGTGCAACCCTCCGCCGCAAAGGCCTAAAATCTGGGGTTTCCCCCGACATCACTGACGTTAAAAGACAAATGACCCACGTCGTCTCCGAAGCCTGCATCCGCTGCAAATACACCGACTGCGTGGACGTTTGCCCCGTCGACTGCTTCCGCGAAGGTCCCAACATGCTGGTGATCGACCCGGACGAATGCATCGGCTGCGCGGTCTGCATTCCCGAGTGCCCGGTCAACGCGATCTACGCCGAGGAAGACCTTCCCGCGAACCAGATCGCCTTCATCAAGATCAACGCCGAGCTGGCCCTGGCCGACGGCTGGAAGAGCATCACCAAGCGCAAGCCCGCCCTGCCCGACGCCGAGGAGTGGAAGGACAAGACGGACAAGATCGGGGAGCTGGTGCGCTGAACCAGCCGGCCGCCATCGCCGCTCCCATCGAGACCGATGCGCTGATCGTCGGTGCCGGCCCCGTGGGGCTGTTCCAGGCCTTCCAGCTGGGCCTGCTCGAAATCTCCTGCCAGATCGTCGATGCGCTGCCCGCCGCCGGCGGCCAGTGCGTGGCGCTGTATGGCGACAAGCCGATCTACGACATTCCCGGCACGCCGGTGACCAGCGGGCGCGACCTGGCGCAATCGCTGCTGCAGCAGGTGGCGCCGTTCAAGCCGCAGTTCCATTTCGGCGAGCAGGTTGCGACGCTGGCGCGCGAGGCCGATGGGCGGCTGCTGCTGACCACGTCGGCAGGCAAGGCGTTCCTCGCGAAGACGGTGTTCATCGCGGCCGGCGTCGGGGCCTTCGTGCCCAAGCGCATCGCCGTCGAGGGCATCGCGCAATTCGAGGGCAGCTCGCTCTTCTATCACCCCGATTCGCTGGACCGCTTTGCGGGCCAGACGGTGGTGGTCAACGGCGGCGATGACATCGCGCTGGAAACCTCCATCGCGCTCACGGCCGCCGCGAAGCAGGTCACGCTGGTGCACCGGCGCGACGGCTTCCAGGCCGATGAAGCCACGGTCGCCGCCATGCGGGCGCTCGTGACAGAGGGCAAGCTGGCATTCAGGGTCGGCCAGCCCACCGCCTTCGATGGCAAGCAATTGCAGATAACCACGCCCGACGCGACCACCGTCGACCTGCCGCTCGACGCGCTGGTCGCCTGCCTCGGCATCTCCCCGCGCCTGGGCCCCATCGCCGACTGGGGCCTGGAGCTGGAGCGCAAGCAGGTGCCGGTCGACACCGAGAAGTACGAAACCCGCGAACGCGGTGTGTTCGCGGTGGGCGACATCAACACCTATCCGGGCAAGAAGAAGCTCATCGTCTGCGGCTTCCACGAGGCCACGCTGGCCGCATGGGGCGCCACGGCCATCGTGTTCCCGGGCAAGGCCGTGCCGCTGCAGTACACGACCACCAGCACGCGCCTGCACGAGCTGCTGGGCGTTGCCGGCTCCCGCTAGTTCGCGCAGGGCAGCAATGCCCGGTATTCGCCGATGAAGCTGCCGACGGCGGCAACGTAGCGGTCGATGTCCGCATCCGTCAGCGGCAGCGACAGCACGACGAAGCCACGCGGCGAGGTGTAGATGCCCTCGCTCAGCAGATGGAAGAACAGCAGCTGGCGCAGGCGGGCGTCGACCGGCGCCAGGTCATCGGTGCTGCGCACCTCTCCGGCCACGAAGTGCGCGTTCATCAAGGAGCCCACGCCGGTGAACTGCATCGCAACGCCCTCCCCGGCGCACAGCGCGTTCAGCCGCTGCCGCATCGCATCGCCCCGTGCGGCCAGCGCACCGGCCGCCTCTGGCGTGAAGAGCTTCGTGAGCCCGGCATGGCCGGCCGCCATCGTCAGTACGTTGTTGTTGAAGGTGCCCGAGTGGGCCAGCGGCCCGGTGCGCGGGTCGAACAACGCCATCACGTCGGCGCGCCCGCCGAAGGCGCCGAAGGACATGCCGCCGCCGATGTACTTGCCGAGCGTGGTCAGGTCCGAGCGAATGCCCAGCTTGTTCGCCAGCCCTTGCGGCGCCAGGCGCGAGGTCATCACCTCGTCGAAGACCAGCAACGCGCCGACGCGCGTGGCCGATTCGCGCAATGCCTGCAGAAAGTCGAGGCGCCCCGGAATGCAACCGCTCGCGCCCTGCATCGGCTCGGCCAGCACGGCGGCGATCTCGGGGCCGTGCTTTTCGATCTGCTCGCGCGCCGTTTGCGCGTCGTTGTAGGGCAGCACGAGGAAATCGAAGGGCACGGTCGTCGGAAGCGGTTTCGCGCCGAAGCCCAGCACGCCGCCGTGGTAGCCGCCCGAGAACACGACGAGCTTGCGACGTCCCGTGAAGTGCAGCGCCGCCGTCAGCGCCATCAGGTTCGCCTCGGTGCCCGAATTGGTGAAGCGCAGCTGCTCGATCTGCGGAAAGCGCTCGCAGATGAGCCTGGCAAGCCGGCCTTCGAGCAGGTTGTGCCCGGTGAGGTTGATGCCGCCCTGCATCGCGCCGATGACGGCCTCGCGGATCTCCGGCGCCGAATGACCGTAGACGCCGGCCGTGTACTCGGCGATGAAGTCGGCATAGCGGTGGCCGTCGGCGTCCCACAGCGCGGCCCCCTCTCCCTTGGCGATGGTCAGCGGAAACGGCGCATAGAACAGCACCGAGCGGCTGTTCGCGCCGGGCATGTAGCGCGCCTGTTCCTCGAACTGTCGAAGGCTGGCCGGATTGTTCTCGGTGAAGCGCTGATGCGCTCCGGCAAGGGCCTGGTCGATGGCGGCATGGGTCATGGCGGATGTCCTTCGGGTGGTTGCGCGCCCGTCGCTTGCAGCGCATTTAATTGATCAATGCTCAATTAATATTGTTTATACCGTCAACCCGACTGCAGCACAATGGCTGCAACCATGACGAAGAAATCGCCTCCCAAGCCACGTACGGCCGGCCGCCCCGCCGGCGGCGGCGCCCTGACGAAGCAGCGCATCGCCGAGGAGGCGCTGGCGCAGATCGACGAATTCGGCCTCGGCGCCTTCAGCATGCGCGAGGTGGCGGCCCGGCTCGACGTGTATCCGGCCACGGTGCACTGGCACATGAGCACGCGCGAGGCGCTGCTGGCGGAGGTGGCCGCCACCGTCATGGCCGAAGTCGCTCCACCGCCCGGCAAGCTCACCTGGCAAGCCTGGATCGCCGAGCTGTTCCGCCGTTGCCGAGCCGCGGTGCGGCGCCACCCGAACGTGGCACAGCTGCTGGGCGCGCAGCTCGTGTCGAACGGCAGCCTGCCGATCGAACTGGTCGAGGGCGTACTGGCGGCGCTGACCGAAGCCGGCTTCGAGGGCGAACCGCTGCTGGAGGCCTACAACTGCGTGGTCGCCGCGATGCTGGGCTTCCTGACGATGGAGTTCTCCCCTCTGCCCGCCGACAACACCCGGGCCTGGGCCGAGGAGCTTCGCGAGCGCGTGCACACCATTCGCCCGCTCGACCACCCGGTGCTCACGCGCAACCTGGCACAGCTGGCCAACAAGGCCTTCATCCTGCGCTGGGACAACGGCACGACGGTGCCGCTCGACAGCAGCTTCGAGCGGCACATCCAGATCACCATCGACGGGCTGGAAGCCTTCGCGCGCAGGGTCAGGGCGGCGTAGGCCCCAGCAGCTCGTACAGCGCCATGCGCGTCTGCCGGCCGCGCAGTTCCGCGAGCTCCTCGATGCGGCGCGTGGCAAGCCGCCAGCCCAACCCTTCGAAGGTGGCCTCCGAGATCAGCGTGCGCGTGCCCAGCTCCTTGTTGGCACCCTCGATGCGGCTCGCCGCGTTGATCGCGTCGCCGATGGCGGTGTAGGAGAGCCGGTCGCTCGACCCGAGCACACCGGCGATCACATGACCGGTGTGGATGCCGACGCGCGTGCGGAACTCGGGCAGGCCCTCGCTGCGCCACTTGTCGTTGAGCGCATTCATCCCGGCGTGCAGTTCGAGTGCAGCCGTGCAGGCCCGGTATTCCGGGTCTTCCAGGTCGGTGGGAGCACCCCACAGCACCATGATGCCGTCGCCCATGAACTTGTCGATCACGCCGCCATGCCGCGCGAAGATGCTCGCAGCGAGGTTGAAGTATTCGGTCAGCTGCCTCACCAGCAAGTCGGCCGGCATCGATTCGGAAATGCTGGTGAAGCCCTCCACGTCGGTGAACATCGCGGTGATGCGGCGCGGCGAGCCGCTTGGCCCCAGCGCATGCCCTTCGGCGATGAGCTGCCGGATGATGTCCACCGGCACGAACTTGCTGAAGGCCTTGAGGCTGCGCGCGGACTCGTCCAGCGCCTGGTTGAGGTGCTGGACCTCCAGTACCCGGCTCGGCACCAGCGGCAGGTTGTCGAGCTCCAGCCGCCCGATGCGGCGCGCAACGAGCGAGAGGTTCTCGATCGGCCCGGTCACCAGCTTCGACAGCCGCAGCGAGATGAACAGCGCCAGCCCGAGAAAGCTGACCGTCAGCAGCAATGACCACAGCACCGAGCGCTGCAGGCCGCCGAGCAGCATTTCTTCGGGCTCCCAGCTCACGAGTTGCCACCGGGTGTGTGGAATGTGCGAGGTCTGCACCAGGTAGCGGAGCCCTTCGTGCTCGATGGAGAAAGCCAGGTCGTCGACCCCACCCGCCGTGCTGGCCGCAAGCATGTGCGCGTGAATGGCACCGAGCACGCCGGTGTCGGGCGATTCCAGTTCGCGCACCGGCTCGGGGTGGTCGCTGCGTGCGATCACGTGGTGGTCGGAACTCAGCAAGGCGCTCTCGCCGCTGCCCAGCTCTCCGAAGATGTGCACGAGCTTCGACAGGTGTCCCAGCGACACGTTGCCGTCGACCACGAGCCCGCGCCTGTGGCCTTCGTCGTCGACGCGCCCGGAAGGCCGTGCATGGCCGATGGCGAGTTCCTTCGCGTCGCTCATCAGGAAGGGTTCGGTCCACACCGGTCCCTTCGCTTCCACGGCCTCGCGGTACCAGGTGCGCTTCTCGGGATCGAAGTCGCTGCGGTAGGCCGAGATGGCCGTCGTCGCGAAGCGCTGCCTCGCGTCGCCGCCGTCGAGGTCGGGCGAGCTCTTGTATTGCCAGGTCTCGGTGCTGAAATCCGGTCCGCGCAGCACCTGCCGGATGGCCGGGACCGGGTAGCGCACGGCCATCAGCACATGGCCGTCGTCGGTGGCCACGTTGATGCTGTCGAGCTCGGGCGTTTGCTCGAGCATGGTCCAGAGCATCTCGGCGGTCTGCTCGCCGTCCTCGCCGGTCGCATGCACGCTGGGCGAATCGGCTATCGCGCGAATGACGCCCTCGGTCTTCGCCAGGAATGCGAGCACGTTGTCCTCGACCCTGTCGTGATTGATCTTGTGCGCTGTCGTCCCCACCCTGGACACCAGCTTCTCGGCCGCCCAGTAGCCGAAGGCCACCAGCAACAGCGACTGCACCAGCGCGACGGCGCAGATGATGGTGCCTACGTCGACCCTGAAACGGCGCAGCCGGGGGCCCTTGAAATCTTCATCTCCCATGCAAGTTCCTCTCCACTTTCCTGTCCTCTTCGCGCATCCTCCGCGCGCTCCCTGTTCTTCTGTTGGTCGTTCTTCTTGCTTCGCCGATTCTCTCCCGGCTTGAGTTCGACCCCGGGTTTTCCCTGCCTCACAAAGGCACGCCTGCCGTCGCGGCTTCCCGGCAGCGGATAAACTTGCGCCCGCGCCACGGGTTCCCCGGGCGCACTTGCTAGGGGTGCTGGGCGGCTTGCCGTCCGGCTGAGAAAGTCCCTTTGAACCTGATTGAGGTAATCCTCGCGCAGGGAAGCTGGTCCGGTGGCCGCTCACGTTCTCTCGCGTGACGGCTGTGTCGCTCGGGCCCCGCCCACCTGCCAAACCTTTTGCACTGGAGCAAACGGATGGCACACGACAACTACAACGACGGCAGCAACGCCGCGACCGTCTCGAACGAGGCGCTGACGCCGCTGCCCGCCTCCCAACGCGTTTTCGGCTGGCACGACCATGCCTCGCTCTGGTTCAGCCTTGGCGTGGGCCTGCTGGTGATGCAGATCGGCGCCTACCTGGCGCCGGCGGTGGGCACGCGCGATGCGGCGATTGCCATCGTGCTCGGCTCGTGCATCGGCGCCGGCCTGCTGGCCTGGACCGCGCGGCTGGGCTGCCAGAGCGGCCTGGCGAGCGCCGGGCTCATGCACGCAACCTACGGCAGCGCTTTCGCGCGGCTGCCAGTGCTGCTCAACATCGTGCAGCTGGTGGGCTGGACCACATTCGAACTCGTCGTGATGCGCGAAGGCACGCAAGCCATCGGCCAGTCGGTCGTGGGCTCGGCACTGGGCTCCTTCTGGGGCGGTGTGCTGACCACGCTGCTGTGGGGCGCCGTGCTGCTGGCGCTGCTCGCAGGCTCCATGGTCAAGCTGGTGCGGCGCTTCGTCAGCCGCTTCGGCCTGCCGCTGGTGGTGCTGTCGCTGCTCTGGCTCACGTGGCAGTTCGCGACACAGCTGCAGGTCAAGGGGCTGGATGCCTTCTGGGCCCGTCCTGGCGATGGTTCGATGGGCATGTTCGGCGCGCTCGACCTGGTGATCGCGATGCCTGTGTCATGGCTGCCGCTGGTGGCCGACTACGCGCGGCACGGCAAGCGCAGCGCGGGTGGCCTCGGCGGTGCGTTCGGCGGCACCTGGATCGGCTATGCGCTGGCGAACATCTGGTGCTATGCGCTGGGCGTGATGGTGGTGAGCGTGGCCGAGCCGGGCACGGGCCTCGTCACCGCGTTGCTGCTGGCCCAGGGCGGGGTGGTGGCACTTGGCCTGATCCTGATCGACGAACTCGACAACGCATACGGCGACGTCTACTCGGGCTCGGTCTCCACGCACAGCCTGCTGCCGCGCTGGAGCGTGAAGCGCTGGGGTCTGCTGCTGGCCGCGCTGTGCATCGCTCTGGCGCTGGTGCTGCCGATGCACACGCTTGAGCCCTTCCTGCTGTTGCTGAGTTCGGTGTTCGTGCCGCTTTACGGCGTGATCATCGGCCGGTTAGGCAGCGGCGAAGCGGTGTCGCCGGCAGGCTCGCGCCGAAAGATCGACTTCGGCGCGGCGCTGATCTGGATCGCGGGCATCGCGGCCTACCACGCGCTGGCGAAGTGGGCACCGCAGTTCGGCTCCGCGCTGCCGACGCTGGCCGCGACCTTCGTGCTCGCGTGGCTCAGCCGGCCTTCAGCGGAACACGGTGCGTCGGCACTGGCGCAAAGCCGTGGTTGAGGGGGCCATGACCCGCGCCGATCTTCACGTCCGCACCGGCGGCCATCGCGCCAAGGATGTAGGCACGCGCCCGTTCGACTGCTTCGGGCAGCGTCGTACCCAGCGCAAGGTGCGCGGCAATGGCGGACGACAGCGTGCAGCCGGTGCCGTGCAAGTTGCGGCTTTCGATACGCGCGGAAGCCAGGCGCCTGCGCTCGCCACCGGATTGCAGCAGCACATCGACCACATCGTTCCCAGGCAGATGACCGCCCTTGAGCAGCACGGCCTTCGCGCCGAGCGCAAGCAGCTCGTCGGCAGCGCCATCGAGCGCTTCGATGCCTTCGATGCCATGGCCGACCAGCAACGCAGCCTCGTCGAGATTCGGCGTGACGACCACGGCGCGCGGAAACAGTTCGCGCACCAGCACCTGCACCGTCTCGGCCGCGATCAGGCGGTCGCCGCTGGTGGCGACCATCACCGGGTCGAGCACCACGTTCTTCAGCTGGTAGCGGTCGATGGCCCAGGCCACCACCTCGACCACCTCGGGTGCATGCAGCATGCCGAGCTTGACGGCGTCGACGCCGATGTCTTCCACCACGGCCTGGATCTGGGCCTTGAGGAAGTCCGGAGGCACGCCGTGGATGCCCGAGACGCCGAGCGTGTTCTGCGCGGTGAGCGCGGTGATGGCCGTCATGCCGAAGCAGCCGAGGGCCGCGAAGGTCTTGAGATCGGCCTGGATGCCGGCGCCGCCGCCGCTGTCGGAACCTGCGATGGAAAGCACGCGTGCGTAGCGCTGGGTGGGCTCTTGGGTCATGCCGAAAATTATCGGCGACGCGAAGGAGCCGTGGCATGAGGCTTCCTTTCGACTCGGTCGCCATCCTTGGCGCGGGCCTCATGGGCCGGCTGATGGCGGTGACGCTCGCGCAGGCCGGCTGCAAGGTCGACGTGTTCGAGGCCGGGGGCCCCGAGGCCGAGGGCGCAGCGGCGCGCGTGGCCGCGGCCATGCTTGCGCCGCTGGCCGAATCGGCCGTGGCGCCGGTGTCGGTCGTGCGCATGGGCCAGCATGCGTTGTCGCGCTGGCCCGAGCTGCTGGCCTCGCTGGCGCAGCCGGTGTTCTTCCAGCGCGAAGGCACGCTGGTGCTCTGGCATCGGCAGGACAGCACCGAAGCCGCGCGCCTGGCGCGCGTGCTCGCCCGCACGGGCGAACAGGTGCCGGAGCTGCCGCCGATGCGGGCCATCGACGGTGCCGCCATCGCTGCGCTGGAGCCGTCGCTCGGCACGCGCTTCGCTCAGGGCTTGTTCCTGCCGGGCGAAGGCCAGCTCGACAACCGTGCACTGCTTGCATCGCTTCTTGCAACTCTGCAGGCGGATGCTCGCGTCACGCTGCACTGGCAGTCGCCACGGGCCATTCCGGACTTCGCGCCCGGCACGGCCGGCCAGCCCGACCGGGTGATCGACTGCCGCGGCCTCGGCGCCAGGCCCCAGTGGAACTCGCTGCGCGGCGTGCGCGGCGAGGTGATCCGCGTGCACGCGCCCGAGGTCACGCTGCAGCGCCCCACCCGCCTCGTGCATCCGCGCTATCCGCTCTACATCGCCCCCAAGCCCGGCAACCTGTTCGTGATCGGCGCGACCGAGATCGAGTCGGACGACATGTCGCCGGCCAGCGTGCGCTCCACTCTGGAGCTGCTGAGCGCCGCCTACGCGGTGCACAGCGGCTTCGCCGAGGCGCGCATCGTCGAGATCGCGACGCAATGCCGGCCCACGCTGCCCGACAACCTTCCCTCCATTCGCCAACCGCAGCCGCGCGTGATGCAGGTCAACGGCCTGTACCGCCACGGCTTCATGATCGCGCCCGCCATGCTCGACGCCGCGATGGAGCTGCTCGCGCATGGCCATTCGGCGCTCGCCGAGAGCTTCGGCCTGGAGGCGGCCCACACATGACGATGAACATCCTGATCAACGACAAGCCCTTCGCGCTGCCCGACCACGCCACGCTCACCGACGCGCTGGCCGCGCTGGAAGCGACGCCGCCGTTTGCAGTGGCCGTGAACCGCGAGTTCGTGCCGCGTTCGGCATACGCCTCGCACGCGCTGCAGCCCGACGACCGCATCGAAGTGATCCGCCCCGTGACGGGCGGCTGAATGAAGGAGACAAGACAAATGACGACCACGAACGACCCGCTGGTGCTCTACGGCGAAACCTTCCAGAGCCGCCTGCTGCTGGGCACCGCACGCTACCCTTCGCCCGACCTGCTCGAAGCCGCCGTCAAGCGCGCAAAGCCCGCGATGCTGACCGCCTCGCTGCGCCGCCAGACGGCCAGCCAGGGCTCGGGCAACAGCGATCTCGGCAACGGCTTCTGGGAGCTGCTTCGCAAACTCGGCGTGCCAGTGCTGCCCAACACCGCCGGCTGCCACAGCGTGCAGGAGGTGGTCGCTACCGCGCAGATGGCGCGCGAGCTGTTCGACACGCCGTGGATCAAGCTCGAGCTGATCGGCGACGACTACACGCTGCAGCCCGATACGCTGAACCTGGTCGATGCAGCATCGCAGCTGATCCGCGAGGGCTTCAAGGTGCTGCCCTACTGCACCGAGGACCTCGTGTTGTGCCAGCGGCTGGTCGACGTCGGCTGCCAGGCGGTGATGCCCTGGGCCGCGCCCATCGGCACAGGCCGTGGCCCGGTCAACCCTTACGCGCTGCAGGTGCTGCGCGACCGGCTGAAGGTACCGATGCTGGTGGATGCGGGCCTGGGACTGCCGTCGCACGCCTGCCAGGTGATGGAATGGGGCTACGACGGCGTGCTGCTCAACACGGCCGTCGCGCTGGCGCAAGACCCTGTCGCGATGGCCGGCGCATTCGCCGACGCGGTGCAGGCAGGCCGCACCGCGCACCGCGCCGGAGCCATGGCCGCGCAGGACGCCGCGCAGCCCAGCACTCCCGTGCTTGGCACGCCCTTCTGGCACCACGAATCATGAGCACGGCACTCGACGCAGGCGCCATTGCGCAGGCCATCGTCGCGGTGCACGGGCTGCGCTTCGGCGCCATCACGTCCGCGCCTCCGAGCGCGCCGAACTTCTCTTCGGACGAGCCGGTGTACCGAGGTGCCAAGCGTGCGTGCTCCGCGCTCGGCTTCATCGAGATCGACGCCGAATGCCTCGCCCATGCATGGCACGCACAGACATTGCGTCTGAGCGGCTTCGACGCGGCGCTGTGGCCCGACGCGCCCGAAGACTTCGGCATGCGGCCCTTTCCTCCGGCCGCGCGCGACGACGCTTTTCCGCCCTGCCCCGGGCGGCTTGGCCTGTACGCCGTGCTGCCTGATGCGCAATGGGTCGGCCGCATGGCGCGTGCCGGCGTGCCGACGGTGCAACTGCGCTTCAAGTCGGCCGATGCGGCGGCCATCGAGCGCGAAGTGCAGGCGGCAGTCGAAGCGGTGCAAGGCACCGGCGCGCTGCTCTTCATCAATGACCACTGGCGGGTTGCCATCGCGGCAGGTGCCTACGGCATCCACCTCGGCCAGGAAGACCTAGACGCGCTCTCGCCCGACGAACTGGCGCAACTGCGCGCCTCGGGCCTGCGCCTGGGCGTCAGCACGCACGGCTATGCGGAGATGGTCCGCGCCGACAAGGTGAGTCCGAGCTACATCGCCATGGGCGCGGTGTATCCGACCACACTCAAGAAGATGGCGACCGCGCCGCAGGGCGTGGCCCGGCTCGGCGCCTACGCACGCCTGCTGCGTGGCTATCCGCAGGTCGGCATCGGCGGCATCGATGCCGTGCGGCTGCCCGAGGTGCTGGCCACCGGCGTCGGATCCGTCGCCGTGGTGCGCGCACTGGTCGCGGCCGAAGACCCCGAGGCCACGGCCGCTCAATGGATGGCGGCCATCGATGCCGCCGGCAACTGAACAGAATGAAAAAGCCCGAGTTCTCCTTTCCCTCTTCCCACTGGCCGCTTTCGCCCGTCTCGCGCGCACTGGCCGTCGTTCTCTTCGCCGCCGCATGCGGCGCGCATGCACAGCAAGCGGCGTTGCCCGAGATCACCGTCAGCGAAGGCAACGCCGCGCCACAGGCCGACGTGAGCGGCTTCGGCGACGTGCCGCTGCGCGAGCTGCCGATCTCGGCCACGGTGATCGACAGCAAGCAGCTGCAGGCCAGCGGCGCGCGCCGGCTCGCCGACCTCACGCAGTTCGACTCGTCGGTGACCGACGCCTACAACTCCGCGGGCTACTGGGACTACCTCACGGTACGCGGCTTCGTGCTCGACAACCGCTTCAACTACCGGCGCGAGGGCCTGCCGATCAGCGCCGAGACCTCGATTCCGCTCGACAACAAGGAGCGTGTCGAGATCCTGCGCGGCACCAGTGGCATCCAGGCCGGTACCAGCGCGCCGGGCGGGCTGGTCAACTACGTCGTGAAGCGGCCCACCGAGCAGGACCTGCGCACGGTGCGCATCGAGACCACCAGCCGCGGCAGCGTGCTCGGCGCCGTCGACCTCGGCGGGCGCTTCGGCGAGAACCGCCAGTTCGGCTACCGCATCAACGTGGCGAGCGAAAACCTCAAGCCGCTGACGCACAACCTCGACGGCAACCGCAATCTCTTCTCGCTCGCGGCCGACTGGCGCATCACGCGCGACTCGGTGCTGGAGTTCGAGATCGAGCAAAGCCGCAAGACGCAACCCAGCCAGAACGGCTACAGCCTGCTGGGCAGCGTGCTGCCGGCCCCGGTCGATCCGCGTATCAACCTGAACAACCAGCCGTGGTCGCAACCCTCGGTGTTCAAGGCGCTGACGGGCACGCTGCGCTTCAGCCAGGCACTGAACGCCGATTGGCGCTGGAGCGCGCAGATCGGCCAGCAACGCCTGAAGAGCGACGACCGGCTGGCCTACGCCTTCGGCTGCGGCGCCGAGGGCAACTACGACCGCTACTGCTCCGACGGCACCTTCGACATCTACGACTTCCGCAGCGAGAACGAGCGCCGCACGCAGACCGCGGGCAGCCTCAACCTCAAGGGCAACGTGATGACGGGCAGCGTGCGGCACGAGCTCGGCTTCGGGCTGATGCAAAGCCGCGTGCGCAACCGCTTCGACAACCAGGCCTACAACTACGCGGGCACCGGCAATATCTGGGGCACGGCTGTCGTGCCGCCGGCCCCCGACGCCACCACGCCGCAGACCAACCGCGACGAAAAGTCGACCGAGTTCTCGGTGCAGGATGCGATCCGCTGGAACGACCGCTTCACCACATGGCTCGGCGCGCGCCACACGCGGCTGGACCGCAGCAGCATCGGCAACGACGGATCGAACCCGACCGGCTACAAGCAGGACGTGACCACGCCGTGGATCGCGGCCAGCTACGCCATCCAGCCGGGGCTCATGGCCTACGCGAGCTGGGGACGCGGTGTCGAATCGCAGGTGGTGCCGAACAGGATCTCGCAATACAGCAACGCCGGCCAGGCATTGCCCGCGCTGCGCTCCCGCCAGTGGGAGCTGGGCATCAAGGGCGGCAGCGATGCCTTCAACTGGCAGCTCGCATGGTTCGACATCTCGCGGCCGATGACCAACATCGACCAGTGCGGCGGCTTCTGCGAAGTGCGCAACGACGGCAAGGCCGTGCACCGGGGTCTCGAAGCCGGCGCGCAATGGAACCAGGGGCCGTGGCGCATCGGCGGCAGCCTGACGCTGATCGATGCCAAGCGGCGCGGCAGCACGGCCAACCCGGCCCTCAACGGCGAGTCGCCCACCAATGTGCCCAAGCAGGTGCTGCGCGCGCAGACCGCCTACCGCTTCGCCTCGGTGCCGGGCCTCGAAGTGGCGGGACAGCTTTCGTACGAAGGCCGCCGCAACGTACTGCCCGATGGCTCGATCACCCTGCCCTCGTGGACGCGCGTGGACGCGGTGCTGCGCTACGACACGAAGCTGCGCGGCGCGAATGCGAGCTGGACGCTGTCGGTCGACAACCTGTTCGATCGCCGGTACTGGAAGGAATCGCCCTACCAGTTCAGCCACGTGTACCTGTTCCCGGGAGCACCGCGAACGCTGCGCCTTGGGCTGAGCGTTGCACTTTGAACGCACTATTGAGAAGCCGCCAAAAAGCACGCTATAATCTAAGGCTTGTTCCTCGATAGCTCAGTCGGTAGAGCGCCGGACTGTTAATCCGTAGGTCCCTGGTTCGAGCCCAGGTCGAGGAGCCACTACAAAGCCGCAAGGCCTCTGGAAGCCCCACTACTCACAAGGTAGCGGGGCTTTTCATTTGCGGCGGTATTCGGCGTCTGTTGCAGACAATCACGCAAGTCATGGCATCGGTGCAAAAAATGCTGCCGGCCGGCCAGAATCGGCAAATCCATTGCATATAATTTAAGGCTTGTTCCTCGATAGCTCAGTCGGTAGAGCGCCGGACTGTTAATCCGTAGGTCCCTGGTTCGAGCCCAGGTCGAGGAGCCACCATCAAGCCGCAAGGCCTCTGAAGAGCCCGCTGTCTTATCCGGACAGCGGGCTTTTTCTTTTGTCCGACCGGTCCGCCGCGAAAAGCGAACTGCGCAAAGTCGGCTAAGTGCCGGCCGCATGAAAGGCGCACACTCGCGCGCATGGAAAGCAGCCGTCGCATCGAGCAGGACTACCGCGCCCGCGTGGCGCGCGCCGTCGCGGCCATCGTCGCCGATCCGATGGCCGAGCACCGGCTCGAAGACCTCGCGCGGCTCGCGCATTTCTCGCCCTTTCACTTCCACCGCGTCTACGCGAGCGTGGCCGGGGAAACGGTGGCCGCCACGGTCCGCCGCGTGCGGCTGGCGCTCGCCACCCGGTTGCTGGAAGCCGGCGACCAGAGCATCACGCAGGTCGCGCTGGCCGTGGGCTACGAAAGCCCGCAAGCCTTCACGCGCGCCTTCGGCCAGTTCACCGGGCAGTCGCCGCGCGCCTTCCAACAGAAGATGGTGCGGGCGATCCTCGATGTCGACGAGTTGCCGCAACCCGATGACGGCATCGCCGCGCCAGCCGTGCGGATCGTCGAGTACCCAACGCGGCGCTTGCGAGCGCTGCGGCATCAGGGGCCGTTCTCGACCATTCCGCATACCCATCGGCGGCTGCGGCAGCACGCAGGCGTTGCACGCATTTCAGACCGGTGGGGAGCTTCCTTCGGCGAGCCCGAGGGCAGCACCGGCTTCAGGTACTACGCCGCCGTCGACTCCCCCGATCCCTGGCCGGACGTCGCCGAGGTCGAGATGCTCGACATTCCGGGCGGCTGTTACGCGGCACATCGCCTCGCCGGTCCGTACTCGCAGATCAATGCCGCCGTGCGCGCCCTCTACATCCGCTGGCTGCCCGCCAGCGGCTACGAGCCCGACGACCGGCCCACGCTGGAGCACTACCTGAATTCGCCGCGGCAAGTCTCGCAGGCCGAGCTGCGCACCGACCTGCTGATTCCCGTCCGCCGCACGAGCACGCTCTGAGCGAAGCTACCGCGGCTGGAACGCGATGAGCCCCATGCCCGCAAGGCACACCGCCACGCCGGCCACGTCCCATGCCGTCGGCCAGATGCCGTCCACCGCCCATAGCCAGGCGATCGCCACGCCGATGTACACGCCGCCATACGCTGCATAGACACGCCCCGCCGCCGTTTCGTGCAGCGTGAGCAGCCATGCGAACAGGGCAAGGCTGACGGCGGCGGGCAGCAGCAGCCAGGCGGAGCGATCCTGCTGGAGCCAGAGGTACGGCAGATAGCAGCCGACGATTTCCGCGAGGGCCGTCGCGACGTAGAGAAGAAAGGTCCGCATCGACGGATTGTGCGAGCAGCCCGCATCGCGCTTACCGGCAGGACACGTGAGGCCATTGCTTGATGGCCCCGCGGTGCGTCCCTACACTCGCGCGCATGGCCCTTTCGTCCCCTTCCCGCAAACACGCTGCACGAGAAGCAGCGCGTGCCGGCGTTGCGGCGACCACGATGGCCTACCGACGCACCTCCGCACTTTCCTGAGCCCGGCGGTCCGCTACCCTTCTTCTTGTTGCGCGAACCATTGACCGCCGGGCACCCGCCGCGCAGCAGCGACGCCGTTCGTTCCTCCATTCATCCATCCGCAGGGAACGGCGCCGCATTCAACTGGAGTGCTTCATTCATGCCCGCAACCATTCACGGGGAGCGCACGCTCACCGAACTCGACTTCGTCCGTCTCGGCAAACTGGCCGATCGCCAGCTCCCGCCCGCGCTCTCCGAACTGCTCGACGCAGCGGACGTGCTGCCCTCGCGCGAGATCCCGTCGGACCTCGTGACGATGAATTCCCAGGTCGAGATCGAAGACCCGGCAACGCGCCGGCGGCAGAAGATCACCCTCTGCTACCCCGGCGACGCCCAGCCGGGTGCGGGCTTCGTCTCGGTGATGTCGCCCATCGGCATCGGCCTGCTGGGCGTGAAGACCGGCACGACCGCCTGCTGGCGGATGCCCAACGGCACCGAGGGTTCGGCGCACGTGGTCGCGGTGCTTTTCCAGCCGGAGGCCAGCGGCGACTACACGCGCTGATGCACCGCAGGATCAGCGCCGACGCATCAGTGCTTCACGATGGCGCCGGTGCGGTCCTTGGCGCTGTCGATGGTCGCGCTCACGGAGTTCGTGTTGACCGCCAGGGCAACCAGAATGGCGCCGACGAAGGCTGGGTCGGCAGGGCTATTGAAGTTCGAGGCGCCGGCAATGGCCAGGGCCTGCTGCACCTGCTGGCGGGTCAGTTCCGCGGCTGCTTCTCCAACGATGTTCTTCTTGGTTGCCATCTGAAATCTCCTGTTGCTGAGAAGCCCACTCTAACTTTCGGGACGGCATCTGCGCCGTCTTTGCCCTCGGAAGCCGCAGGCAAGCGGCCAGGCCGCGCGCACACGCACATGACTTTCGGCACTGTTCCGCCGGACTCCCGGGCCGTATCGTCGCGCGGTCGCCGGCGGCGCGTCGAATCGGGAGGTCGTACAGGCCGGGGCAACTCCATCTTCGATCTTGACAAGTGACGTCCGCCAAGGGCGCGCATTCTTTTCACCTGACAGATCCGGACATGGCTTTTTCCAAACTCACTCTCGCAAGCGCACTCGCAGGCGTTCTGGCCCTTTCGGGTTGCCAGACCATGGACATGCAAATGGGCAGCCAGTCGGCCAAGACCGTGGCCACCGGCAGCGCCGCAGGCGGCACAACCTCCGGCGAAAGCAGCCAGCTCGAACGCTGCGACTCGCCGCTCGGCACGGTCTCGCTGATCGAGAACGTCGAAGCGGGCTGGTACACCGTTCTCACCGGCGAATACAAACTGCCTCCCACCGCCAACCTGCTGCGCCTGCTGGTACAGCAGTCGAACTGCTTCGTGGTGGTCGAGCGCGGCGCGGCCGGCATGAACGCGATGACGCGCGAACGCGCCCTGATGCAGTCGGGCGAGATGCGCGGCGGCAGCAACTTCGGCCGTGGCCAGATGGTGGCGTCCGACTACGGCCTGTCGCCCGAAATCGTCTTCAGCAACAGCGATGCCGGCGGCCTGGGCGGCGCGCTCGGCGGCCTGGTGGGCGGCGGCCGCGGCCGTGCCATCGCCAACCTCGGCGCGAGCCTGCAGACGCGCGAGGCCAGCGCACTGCTGACCCTGATCGACAACCGCTCGGGCGTGCAGGTCGCTGCCGCCGAAGGCAGCGCCTCCAAGACCGACTTCGCGGGCTTCGCCGGCCTGGGCGGCCTTTCGGCGGCCGGTGGCGTCGGTGCCTACACGCGCACGCCCCAGGGCAAGGTGATCGCGGCGGCCTTCATGGACGCGTTCAACCAGATGGTCCGTTCGCTGCGCAACTACAAGGCGCAGACGGTGCGCGGCCAGGGTCTCGGCGGCGGCGGCCGACTGGGCGTGGACGGCGGCGCAGCGCCCTCGCAGACCTCGGCGCCCGGCGCCGCGCCGGCAACCCGCCGCCGCAAGTAAGGCAGCAACAGGCGCGCGACTCCGCGCGCCTCGCCGGCTCAGAGGTAGCGCGTCTCGGCCGGCGACTCGAACCAGTTGTTGTCGCGCCCGTCCATGTACCGGACGGGCGCCGTCGACAGTTCCTCCAGCGTCACGTCGTCCAGACAGTTCACGGCGACGCTCACATAGGCGCCACCGATCTCGGGCACGTTGCCACGCCCGAACGAACGCACACCGCAACTCCTGCAGAAAAGCCATTCGGTGCTGTGCGAGTTGAACTGGTACAGCGACAAGTCTCCCTCCCCCGACAGCAGCGTGAAGGCCTCCGGCTTCACGATCGCGCCCCACGCACGGGTCTTGGTGCAGATCGAGCAATTGCATTTGCCCGTGCCCTCGGCAAGATCGATCAGGGCCTGGAAGCGAACCTTGCCGCAATGGCAGCTGCCGTTGTACGTTTTCTTCATGGGTCTGTGTCCTGGTGGTGAGAGAAGAGCCAAGGCTACGACCTATTGCGGACAGATTCTGTCCTCGATTGCAGGCATCATGCGCACATGCTTTCAGCCTCCGCACGCCTGATCCGGCTTCTCTCGCTCTTCCAGGCCCAGCGCTCCTGGACCGGTGCCGATCTGTCCGCCCGGCTCGAGATCACCGAGCGCACTCTGCGCCGCGACGTCGACCGACTGCGCAGCCTCGGCTACACGGTCGACTCCACCTCGGGCGTGGCCGGCGGCTACCGGCTGGGCGCGGGCACCGCGTTGCCGCCGTTGCTGCTGGAGGACGAGGAAGCCATCGCCGTCGCGCTCGGCCTGGGCAACCCCGCAGGGACCTCGGACGACATCGAAAACGCCTCGCTGCGCGCGCTGGCCAAGCTCGAGCAGCTGATGCCGCCGCGCCTGCGCCGCCGGCTCGACAGCGTGCGCTCGTCGGTGGTGCCGGTGATGGGCGAGAAGTCGCCCGTGCGCCTGAAGGCCGTGTCATTTCTTGCCGAAGCCTGCACCGAGCGGCTCGAGCTGCGCTTCGGCTACCGCGACCACCACGACGCCGTCACCGAACGCACGGCGCAGCCGCACCGCGTGGTGCAGACAGGGCGGCGCTGGTACCTGCTGGCCTGGGACACTGCGCGCGAAGACTGGCGCACCTTCCGCCTCGACCGCATCGTCGAGCCCGTGCCCACCGGCGCGCGCTTCACGCCGCGGCGGCTGCCTCACGGCGACGTCGCGAGCTACATGGAGCACGCGCTGAAGGTGTCGCCCTTCCTGCATCACGCGCAAGTCGTGGTGCACGCGCCCGCCAGCGCGCTGGAGCCCTATCTCGGCTGGGTCAGCGGCACGCCGCAAGACACTGGCGACGGCGCCACGCGCATCGCCACCGGCGCCAATTCGCTCGACGCGCTCTCGGTCTGGCTCGGTTGCCTGCCTTACGATTTCGAGGTCGAATCGCCCCCGGAACTGGTCGAGCACCTCGCCCTGGTGGCCTCGCGGCTCGGCAAGGCGGCGCGCAAGCCACCGGGCAGCCACCGAAAGCGGTAGGCCGCCTCCCTTGTATATAGGATGGGCAGCCCGCAAGCCGCCCCCTACCCTTTGTGCCATCCCGCAGCAATCCAAGGCCTTCTTCCCCATGCGCCTCGTCATCACGTCATGCATGAGCGCATGCAGCTTTTCCAGCCCGGCAGACCAAGCATGACCGCGGAAACACAGGTTGCCCTCGTCGAAGACGACACCGGCATGCGCGAGCGCATCTCGCGCGTGGTCGACGCGGACCCGTCGCTGAGCCTGGCCTACAGCGCCTCCAACGCGAGCGACATCCTGCGGTGGCTGGTCGACAACCCCGTCGACGTTTTACTGGTCGACCTCGGCCTGCCCGACCGCCCCGGCCTCCAGGTGATCAGCCAGTGCCGCAACATGCAGCCGGCCTGCGCGGTGATGGTGCTGTCGATCTTCGGCGACGAGGCCAACATGGTCCAGGCCTTCGAGGCCGGCGCCAGCGGCTACCTGCTGAAGGATGGCACCGAGGCCGACCTCGCCACCCACATCCGCCACCTGCGCGCCGGCGGCTCGCCGATGTCGCCAGTCATCGCGCGCAAGCTGCTGCGCCGCTGGCAGGCCCATTCGGGCGGTGCCCCCAAGGAGCAGGCCGCGGCCAAGGCCGGCGGCGCGACGGTGGCGCCGGAGCGCCTGTCCCCGCGCGAGTTCGAGGTGCTCGACCTCGTCTCTCGTGGTTTCACCTATGTCGAAGTCGGAGTGCAAATGGGAGTCTCGGCCTCGACTGTCCAAACCCATATCCGCAATATCTACGGCAAGCTGGATGTGCACAACAAATCGGAAGCGGTTTTCGAGGCACGCAACCTCGGCTGGCTTCCCTAGCGTGACCGGCGGCGACCTTCGGCGCCTGGTGCTCGCGGCGCTTTGCCTCTGGCTCGTCCTGGCGCTGGTGGGCCCCCGCGTCGACGCGGCGGAACCGCCGGACACCATCGACGTGGTCATGGCCGAGGCCACGCTCGAACCCGACGGCCAGCCGGTGCAGCAGCGCCGGGTGCAGCTTCCCTTCCGCTGGGACCACGAGTTCCCCGGCCTCGGCGGCAAGGCGACCTACCGCATCGAACTGCCCTCCTCCGCGGTGCCAGCCGGCCAGCCGGTGGCGCTGCTGCTGTCGGGCGCGGGCAACCAGGTGGCGATCTCCTTCAACGACGCACTGGTGGCCAGCTACGGCACGCTCGGCGTGCCGACCTACGACGCGGCCAAGGGCAACCTTCTTGTCCCGGTGCCGGCGGTGCTCCACCGCGACGATCGGCCGCAGTCGCTGCTGGTGCGCACCACCATCCAGCGCCAGCGCGGCGCGGGTCTGGCCAGCATCCAGTACGGCTCCGAGGCGTCACTGGCGGCGGTCTACCGCGAGCGGCAGGGCTGGCGCAACACCTCCGCCATCGTCTACGCCGTCAGCCTGCTGCTGATGGGCGGCATCGCCGGCGGCCTGTGGCTGCGCCAGCGCGACGCGCTCTACGGCTGCTTCGCGCTGGCCGCGCTTTCGGGCGTGGCGCGCAACCTCGACCGCGTGTGGCCCGACGTGGCCATTCCGTGGCCGCTGTGGGGCGCGGTGGTGGCGGTCTGCTATGCCTGCCACATCGGGCTGATCGCGCGCTTCGTGCTGCTGGTGCTGGAGCGCAATCCGCCGTGGCTGGTGCGCTCGATCTACGCCGCGCTCGCACTGTCGGTCACCCTGGCCTGTGCCTCCTTCGCGTTCGCGCGGCCGCTGTTGTGGACCAGCGGCCTGGTCGTCCTGCAGCTCACCAGCATCATCTGCCTGCCCTACGTGGTGTACGGGGCGCTGGTGGACCGCCGGCGCATCGCCGGCGTGCTGATGGCGGCGGGCACGCTGGCCATCCTGGCCGGCGCGCACGACCTGCTGCTGGTGCGCATGGGTCTCTTCGGCGGCGCCTACTACACGCTGACGGCGCACGCGATGTTCTTCTTCGTGATGATCCTGGCCGGCCTCGTGGTCGAACGCTACAGCCGCACCGTGGCCGACTACCGCTCGCTGAATGCCAATCTCGCGGCCCGCGTGGCGGAGCGCGAAGACCAGTTGCGCGGCGCCTTCGAGACAGTGCGCCAGCAGCAGCAGGAACAGGCGGTGCTGCTGGAGCGCCAGCGCATCATGCGGGAGATCCACGACGGCGTGGGCTCGCAGCTGGTGGGCCTGCTCAACGTCGTGACGCAGGCCAGGCCCGACCGCGCGGTGATCGAGGAACACGTGAAGCTCGCGCTCGACGAGATGCGCATGGCCGTCGATTCGCTGCAGCCCACGCACGACGACCTCGCGACCGTGCTGGCCACCCTGCGCTATCGCCTGCAGCCCCGGCTCGACGCGGCGGGCATCGAGCTGGTATGGGACGTGGAAGTGATCCCGCAGCTGGAGCCCTTCGCCGCGCAGGCGGCCCTGCAGCTGCAGCGCATCTTGCTGGAGGCCTTCACCAACGTGCTCAAGCATGCAGGAGCCACGCGCATCGTGATGCATGCGAGCTGGCACGGCGAGGAGTCGCCGTCGCTGGTGCGCATCATGCTCACGGACAACGGGCGTGGACTGCCTTCGGCGCCCGCCAGCGGCGGACGCACGGGGCACGGCATCGCCAACATGCGCGCCCGCGCGCAATCCATCGGCGCGCGGCTGCAGATCGAAACCGTGGACCACGCGGCCGGCGGCACGCGCATGCTGCTCGACTGGCCCTGCGCACCCGCCTGAGCGCCTTCCGAACAGCGCCTTCAGCGCAGCGCGAACGCCAGCGTCACCGCGCCCAGCGCCAGCAGGCCAAGGCCGGCGATGAAGACCATCTCGCCCCAGGCCTCCAGCCGCGCACCCGACCTGCGTGTGCGCATCGAGATGAAAGACAGCAACGCGCTGGCCAAGAAGACCAGCGCGTCCACCGCGAGAAGCCGGTCGATCAGCAGCCGCATGTCGTCGCGCGGCCCGAGGTGCCCGATGGACATCACCGTCATGCACACGCCGATCATGGTGGCCGACGTGGGCAGGATGTGCGCCGAGAGGCTCTGAGCGGGCGACGTCATGCCTTGAGGCGGGATCAGCCGATTCGGACGGGCACGAAGATCTTGTCTTCGCCGCGCTGGATCAGGAGCGCCACCGACTTGTTGCTGGCCTTGGCCACGACTTCGCGCACCTGCTCCACGCTCTGCGCGGGCGTGCCGTTGATGGCCAGCAGCACGTCGCCCGCCTGAACGCCAGCCTGCGCCGAGGGGCCGGCCGCGTCCTCGATCAGCAGCCCGTTGTCGACGGAGGCTTCGCGCTTCTCCTGGGGCTGCAGCGGACGCAGCGCCAGGCCCAGCTTGCCCTGCCCCACGTCGGCATCGGCCTTCGCGACCTTGGCCGGCTTGTCGCTCGCGTCGCCGAGCCTGGCCTGCAGCTCCTGGCGTTCGCCCTGGCGCCAGACTTCGAGCGTGACCTTCTTGCCCGGCGCCTGCTGGCCGATCACCGCGGGCAGGTCGCCCGAGGAAACGATGGGCTGGCCGTCGACCTTGCGGATCACGTCGCCCGCCTTCAGGCCTGCCTTGTCGCCGGGGCCGCCCTTCTCGATGTTCGAGACCAGCGCGCCTTCGGGTTTGTCGAGCTTGAACGAGTCGGCAAAGGCCTGGTTCACTTCCTGCACCGCCACGCCGAGGCGGCCGTGCGTGGCCTTGCCGGTAGCGACGATCTGGTCCTTCACCTGGATCGCCACGTCGATCGGAATCGCGAACGACACGCCCTGGTAGCCGCCGCTGCGACTGTAGATCTGCGAGTTGATGCCGACCACCTCGCCGCGCGTGTTGAGCAGCGGGCCGCCCGAGTTGCCGGGGTTCACCGCCACGTCGGTCTGGATGAAGGGCACGTAGCTGTCGTCGGGCAGCGAGCGACCCTTGGCGCTCACCACGCCGGCCGTCACGGTGTTCTCGAAACCGAAGGGCGAGCCGATGGCCAGCACCCATTCGCCGACCTTCAGGTCCTTGGTGTTGCCCAGCGCGAGCACGGGCAGGTTCTTCGCGTCGATCTTGAGCACCGCGATGTCGGTCTTGGCGTCGGCGCCCAGCACCTTCGCGCGGTATTCGCGGCGGTCGGTCAGCTTGACGGTGACTTCCTTCGCGTCCTTCACGACGTGGGCGTTGGTGATGATGATGCCGCTCGGGTCGACGATGAAGCCCGAGCCCTGTGCGCGCACCGGCACGTCGCGCTGCTGTTGCTGGCCGCGCGGGTTCATCTGGCCCTGGAAGCGGCGGAAGAACTGGAACATCGGGTCTTCGGGATCGATGCCCTGGATCTCGGCGGCAGCCTCGTCGTCGGATGCCTTCATGGTGCCCGTCACGCTGATGTTGACCACGGCGGGGCCGTCGCGCGAGGTGATGGTGGAGAAGTCGGGCAGCGTGACCATCGCCGCCGGCGCGGTGGCGACGGCGTTGGTGGTTGGCGCGCCCACGGCGCGGGCGCTGGTGTAGGCGCCGGCACCGACGGCACCGATCACGCCCGCGCTTGCCAGGGCGATCACCAGGGCGCGGGGCGAAGTCAGACGGGAGTTCATTGGTCGGTTCCTTTCAAGGCGTATGGACGCAAAACGATGAAAGGAATGTCGTCGCCCTGACTTAAGCGCCGCTTAAACGGCTCGGCGCCACCGCAAGGGGCTCAGGCGCGCGCTGGAAAGCGCACCTGCACGCGCAGGCCGCCGAGGGCTGGCGACTGGTCGAGCGCCACCGTGGCCCCGTGCAGGTCGGCGATCGACTTGACGATGGCGAGGCCCAGCCCGCTGCCGGGCGCCTGGGTCTCGCCCGAGCGATAGAAGCGGTCGAGCACCCGTTCGCGCTCCTCGGGCGGCAGGCCCGGTCCGCTGTCCTCCACGGTGAGCTCGGCGGAGTCGCTCTGTCGGGTGATGCCGACGTCGACACGGCCTTCGACCGGCGTGTACTTGATGGCGTTTTCGAGCAGGTTGCGCAGCAGCATGCGAAGGGCTTCGGACTGGCCGTCGACCACCGCCTCGTCGGCGTGTGCGATGCCGATGTCGATGCCCCTCGCCTGCGCGGCCGCCACGGCGTCGGACACCGCGAGCCGCGCGACCTCGGCCAGGTCGACCGGTTCCGGCTTCGCGCCGGCGGCCATGCTGGCCTCGTGCCGGGCCAGCGCGAGCATCTGCTCGACCAGCCGCGTCGCGCGATCGATGCCCGCCACCAACCGGCTCACAGCCAGCTCGCGCGAGGCATCGTCGGGTGCGCGCTGCAGGCCCTGCACCTGCAGCTTCAGCGCCGCCAGCGGCGAACGCAGCTCGTGCGCGGCATCGGCGACGAAGTGCTTCTGCGCGTCGAAGGCGTGGCGCACGCGATCGAACAGCAGGTTCAGCTCCTGAACCAGCGGGCGCACTTCCTCGGGCAGGTTCTCCTCGCTCACCGGCGACAGGTCGTCGGCCTGGCGCGACGCGACCTGCTTGCGCACCCGCGCGACCGGCGCGAGCGACTGGCTCACGACCCACCACACGACCAGCATCAGCAATGGCGCCATCAACGCGACCGGCGCGATGGTGCGCAGTGCGAGCGTGCCGGCCATGTGGCGCCGCGCCGCCATGTCCTGCGCCACCTGGATCACCAGCCCGCGCGTCTGCATCGAGAACACGCGATACGTGGTGCCGCGCGCGTTCACGTCGGCGAAGCCCAGCACCGCGAGCTGCGGCAGCGCGGCCTGCTCGGCGGACTCGAAGATGCGCACGCCGTCGGCCGTCCACACCTGCACGACGAAATCGAAGTTCTGCTCGGCCACCCCGAGCCCGCCCACCGCTGCGCTGGGCGGCAGGCCCGCGCGCAGCGACAGCGCCATCTGCTGCATGTGGTAGTCGAAGATGTCGTCGGCCTCGGCGAGCACCGTGCGATAGGCCACCAGCGCCTGCGCACCCGCGGCGAGCACGATGGCCGCGAGCAGGAACCACAGCAGGCGCGCGCGCAGCGATCCGGTCAGCCGCCTCATATCTTCGGCACCATGTAGCCGACGCCCCGCACATTGCGAATGAGTTCGGCACCGAGCTTCTTGCGCAGGCCGTGCACGTACACCTCGACCGCGTTGCTGCTGATCTCATCCTTCCAGCTGTAGAGCTTTTCCTCGAGCTGGGCGCGCGACAGCACCATGCCGGGCCGGGCCAGCAGAGGCTCCAGCACGGCCCATTCGCGCGCCGACAGCACCACCGGCTGGCCAGCCACCGTCACCTCGCGCGTGGCCGGGTTGATGCTCACGCCCATGTGCTCGTACACCGGTTCGGCGCGCCCCGCCGCACGGCGCAGCAAGGCGCGAATGCGGGCCAGCAGTTCGTCGAGGTCGTAGGGCTTGAGCACGTAGTCGTCGGCGCCGGCATCGAGGCCTTCGATGCGCTGCTGCACCGAATCGCGCGCGGTGGCGATCAGCACCGGCATGCGCTGCTTTCGCGCGCGCAGGTTGCGCAGCACCTCAAGCCCGTCGCGCCGGGGCACGCCGAGGTCGAGCATCACGAGGTCGTACTGCTGGGTGCGCAGGGCCGATTCGGCGGCATCGCCGTCTTTCACCCAGTCCACCGCGTACTGTTCGGCGCGCAGCAGGTCGAGCACCGCTTCGCCGATCATCACGTCGTCTTCGAGGAGGAGGAGTCGCATGGTTGTGTCCGTTTCGGGGATTCGAGGCGCGGGCTGCGGCCAAAGTTCAGATCAGAGAAGCGATCGGACTTCTCGTGCAGCTTCGAAGAGCAGCGGCAGCATCTCGCGCTGCAGGGTCTCTTCCTGGTAGCGCGTGCCCGAGAGCACCACGTTGAGCGCGGCCACCGTGTGGCCTTGCATGTCGCGCAGCGGCACCGCGAGCGCCTGCACGCCCAGCTCGTGCTCTTCGCTGGCGAAGCAGTAGTCATCCTTGCGCGCGCGGGCAATCAGCTGCCGCAGGCCTCGCGCCTGTGTCACCGTGCGGGGCGTAAGCCGCGCCAGATGGCGGCCCTTGAGCCATTGCGTGAACTGGGTCGGCGCCATCGCCGCCAGCAGCACGCGGCCGGTGGAAGTGGCATGCGCCGGCAGCCGTGCACCGAGGTGCAGGCCGTAGGCCAGTACGCGCGTCGGCGTGCCGTAGCTGCCGCTGCGTGCGACGATGACCACCTCTTCCCCGTCGAGCACCACCGCCGAGAACGACTCGCCGGTCTGCGCCGCGAGCCGGTTCAGCGTGGGCTGCAGCGCGCGCGGCAGGCGCGAGGACGCGAGATAGCTGCCCGAGAAGCGCAGCACCTTGGGCGCCATCCAGAAATAGCTGCCATCAGTCTCCAGGTAGCCAAGGTGGGCCAGCGTCAGCAGATGCCGGCGGGCGGCGGCACGCGTGAGGCCGGCGCGCTCGGCAGCCAGCGTGGCGTTCAGGCGCTGGCGCTCGGTGTCGAAGCTTTCGAGCACAGCCATTCCCTTGGCGATGCCCTCGATGAAGTCGGCCTTGGCGATGCTCATGAGGCGGGGTGGTTCGTCGTCTGTGGAAGTGTTGCGCGATGATCGCGCACGCATTCGCATGATCGCACACAGCCGCGCAAGCGGCCTCCACGGAAGGCCGCATGCGCCCTACGCTCCATGAAACCCTCTCGGAGACATGAACATGCGCACCCAGGTCGCCATCATCGGAGCCGGTCCCGCCGGCCTGCTGCTCGGGCAGCTTCTGTACAAGGCCGGCATCGACAACGTCATCGTCGAGCGCCAAAGCGGTGACTACGTGCTCGGCCGCATCCGCGCCGGCGTGCTGGAACAAGTCACGATGGACCTGCTGGCGCGTGCCGGCGTCGACACCCGTGCCAGGGCCGAGGGCCTGCCGCACGAGGGCATCGAGTTGCTGTTCAAGGGCGCGCGCCACCGCATCGACATGCACGGCCTCACGGGCGGCAAGCAGGTGACGGTGTACGGCCAGACCGAAGTGACGCGCGACCTGATGGAAGCACGCGCGGCCGAAGGTCTCACCACCATCTACAGCGCGGCGAACGTGAGCCTGCACGACTTCCAGTCGGGCAAGCCGCGCGTGCGCTACGAGAGGGATGGCCAGACGCACGAGATCGAGTGCGACTTCATCGCCGGCTGCGACGGCTACCACGGCGTGAGCCGGGCCAGCGTGCCGGCCGATGCGATCCAGACCTACGAGAAGATCTACCCCTTCGGCTGGCTCGGCGTGCTGGCCGACGTGCCGCCGGTGTCGCACGAGCTGATCTACGCCAACACCGAGCGCGGCTTCGCGCTGTGCAGCATGCGCAGCGCCACGCGCAGCCGCTACTACGTGCAGGTGCCGACCGAAGAGCGCGTGGAGAACTGGAGCGACGAGGCTTTCTGGAACGAGCTTCGCGCCCGCCTCGACCCCGAGGCTCGCGAGCGGCTGGTGACCGGCCCCTCGCTCGAGAAGAGCATCGCGCCGCTGCGCAGCTTCGTCGCCGAGCCGATGCGCTTCGGCTCGCTGTTCCTGGCGGGCGACGCGGCCCACATCGTGCCGCCGACCGGTGCCAAGGGCCTGAACCTCGCCACCGCCGACGTGGGGTATCTTTCGCGCGCCTTCGAGATCTTCTACGGCGAGAAGTCGGCCTCGGCACTCGACCGCTACTCCGACCTGTGCCTGCGCCGCGTCTGGAAAGCCGAGCGCTTCTCGTGGTGGTTCACTTCGCTGATGCACCGCTTTCCGGAAACGGGCGCCTTCGGCCAGAAGATCCAGGAAGCCGAGCTCGACTACCTCGTGCACTCGGCCGCAGCCTCCACCGCGCTGGCGGAGAACTACGTCGGTCTGCCGCTCGAAGACTTCTGAGCCGGCGGCGCTTCAGCCGCCCAGCACCTCGTCGACGAAGCGCTGGTCTTCGTCGTAGATCCAGCATTCCGCGAGCTTGCCGTCCCTCACGGCGTAGCGCAGTTGGCGCTCCAGTTCGACTGCACGGCCCTGGTGCTCGAATTGCTCGACGGCGACGATCAGGCCGTAGTGTTCACCCGCCAGCACGTCACGGATCGAGACAAGCCGGCGATTCGTTCTTTCCTTCACCTTCTTGAGCACGGCGAGGCACGCCGCCTTGCCGCGATGCGTGCCGGCAAGCGGGCTGCGGCCGAAGTAGTGGAAGACGACATCGTCGTGGTAGCTGTCGACGATGCGCCGAACGTCGTTGGCAGCCCAGGCGTCGGCGTAGCCCCGGATCACGGCGTGGATGTCGTCCGGGGCCTTGCTGCTCATCCGTGCTGCTCCAGTGCCTTCTTCATGGCGATACCGCCCTGCTCCATCATCGGCCCGATGTAGGCAGCCATGGCGTCGGGCAGCACGTCGGTGATCCAGACGAAGCGCGAACGACCTTCGCCCTCCTCGAACACCTGCGCCGTCGCGTGATGATGCGCGGCCTGTCCGCCGGTGACGGTGTAGGCCAGCCGCCGATGGGTGTCGTCGATGCCGACCAGCATCTCGCGCGCAACGAGGCCGTTGGCGAACGTGAGGATGCGGGCGCCCTCGGCATCGATGGTGCACGCGGTGAGAAAGCCCGGTGCGAGCCGCGTGTGCACAGCGTTGAAGTCGCGCAGCGCGTCCCAGACCTGCGCCGCATCCGCCTCGACGATGAATTCCTTGTAGACGGTGGCCATGGCGAGCCTCGCTTCAGGGGCAGACCGCCTCGACGTTGTTGCCGTCGGGGTCGATGAGGAATGCCGCGTAGTAGGTCGGGCTGTAGTCCGGCCTCGGGCCAGCACCGCCGTTGTCGGTACCGCCCGCCTTCAGGCCGGCCTTGTGGAACGCAGCGACGGCTTCGTGGTTCGACGCGCGAAATGCGATGTGCGTACCCGGCCCTTTCGCGCCCTTGGCCGCGTAGAGCCACAGCGCCGGCTCGTTGGCCGGGCCGATGCCGGCGTAGCTGTCGTCGTGAGGGCCCGGCACATGGCCGAGCGGCGCGAGCGCGGCTTCGTAGAAGCGGCGGCTCGCCGCGAGGTCTTTGACTTTCAGTCCGATGTGGTCGTACATGATGGTTTCCTGCTCGATGGATTGGTCAGGAGCTCATCATCGAAGAGCGCGGCGATGCGTTCTTGGAAAATCTTGCGGTCGCCCTGCGCCGCCTTGCGGAAACCGCCCGGCGACACGCCGGCGGCACGATGGAAGGTGCGCACGAAGTTGCTGAGGTCGGCAAAGCCGACGTCGAGCGCCACTTCGGTCACCGGCCTGCTGTCGTCGTCGGCCAGCAGGCGCGCGGCATGCCTCAAGCGTGAGCGCACAAGGTACTGGTGTGGCGTGACGCCCAGCACCTGCGAGAACAGCCTCAGGAAATGGAAGGAGCTCAGGCCGGCTTCGGCGGCTGCGCCATCGAGGCCGATGTCGTGCTGTGCATTGGCGTCGATCCACATCGCCGCATCGACTGCGCGGCGACGGTCACGCGACGCGGCGGCGGACAGCGCCATGGGCTTCGTGCGGCCGGACACGACCTCGACAAAGCGACTCGCGAACCACATGCCCAGTTCGTCCAGGCCCACGTCGTTCTGCCCGTCGGCGGCGGCCTGCGCCAGTTCGCCGATGACCACGAGCTCGGCCAGGGGCGGCACACCGCCGGTGCGCCAGGTCTTTCGGTCACCGCCGATCAGGTCGACGAAGCCCGGCGACAGGTGGAAGGCCAGGCATTCGTCGCCGCAGACATGGTAGTCGTGCGTGCAGACGTATTCATCGCCCGGGCAGCCGACCAGCACAGAGCCTGCGACCAGCTCGTAGGCATGCCCCCGCGTGCGGTAGCCGAAGCTGCCCTTGCGCACGTACGAGACCGAGTAGCCCTCGTGAAGTTCGGTGAAGGGCCGGGCGTCGGGCCCCGCGTCGCAGCGGTAGCTGGCAACGCGGATCGCATGGGTCTGTGCTTCGGTGGTGACGAGCATGGCGAGCGCCTTTCTGCCCCACGAAAACGATTGCTCAATCGACGGTTTGCATGGCCTGCCAGACACGCGCAGGGCTCAGCGGCATATGCAGGCGCGGCGCGCGCGTGGCGAGGCCATTGCGTGCGAAGGCGTCGGCCACCGCATTCACGATGGCCGGCGTGGCGCCGATGGTGCCGAGCTCGCCCACGCCCTTCACACCCAGCGGGTTGTTCTTGCACGGCGTCGATTCGTCCATTTCCATGTGGAACATGGTGTCGACGATGTCGGCGCGCGGGGCCGCGTAGTCCATCAGGCTGCCGGTGACGGGCTGGCCGGTTTCGTGGTCGTACACCACCTGCTCGTACAGCGCCTGCCCGATGCCCTGCACCGCGCCGCCTTCGAGCTGGCCGCGCACGATCATCGGGTTGATGACGCGGCCCACATCGTTGACCGAGCTGTAGGCCACCACGCTGATCTCGCCGGTGGGCGGATCGATCTCGATCTCGCAGATGTGGCAGCCGTTGGGCCAGGTGGGGCCGGCCACGGTGCTGGGGGAGTCGACGAAGATCTCGCGCCCCGGCTGCTTGGCCGCGAGCGTGAAGAGGTCGAGCTCGAGGTCGGTGCCGGCCACGTTGAAGACGCCCCGGCTGTAGACGATGTCGTCGATGGAGGCCTCGAACTCCTGCGCGGCCAGTTCGCGCGCCTTGTCGATGGTGCGCTCGGCGCCGATGCGCACGGCCGAGCCGCCGGTGAAGAGCGAGCGCGAGCCGGCGCTGCCGAAGCCATCGCCGCGGTCGGTGTCACCGAGCACCACGCGCACCTTCTCGATGGGCACGCCGAAGGCATCGACCGCGAGCTGAGCCAGCGAGGTGGCGATGCCCTGCCCCATGGCGTTGACGGCGGAGAAAACCTCGATCACGCCGTCGGCCTGCACCGAAACCGTGACGCGCTCCTCGAACACGTTGCCGCCGGTCCATTCGAGGAAGGTGGCGATGCCGAGGCCGCGCTGCTTGCCTCTGCCGGCCGATTCGGCCGCGCGCGTCTCGAAGCCCTGCCAGTCGGCCAGTGTGAGCGCCTGGTCCATCACCGACTCGAAGTTGCCGGTGTCGTAGGTCTGCGCCATCGGGTTCTTGTACGGCATCTGCTCGGGGCGGATGAAGTTGCGGCGGCGCAGCACGATGCGGTCGATGCCGGTCTGGCGCGCGGCCTCGTCCATGAGCCGTTCGATGGTGAAGATGGCCTCGGGACGGCCCGCGCCGCGGTAGGCCCCGGTGGGCGCCGTGTTGGTGAGCACCGCCTTGAAGTGGAAGTCGATGGTCTGGATGTCGTAGACGCTGGTCTGCACCCAGGGGCCGATCAGCAGCTGGATCGCGACGCCGGTGCCGGTGGCGTAGGCGCCGACGTTGGCCAGGGTCTTGATGCGCAGGGCCAGGATCTTGCCTTGGGCGTCGAGCGCCATTTCGGCGCGCGCCTCGATGTCGCGGCCGTGCGCGCTCGAGAGGAATTCCTCGCTGCGGTCAGCCACCCACTTCACGGGCCGGTTCACCTGCAGCGCCGCGAAGGCGACGGCAATGTCCTCGGGATAGGCGCCGGTCTTCATGCCGAAGCCGCCGCCGACATCGCCCACCACCACGCGCACCTTGTCCTTCGGCAGGCCGATGGCGGCACAGATGGAGTCGCGCACGCCGGAGGGCATCTGCGTGCTCATGCGGATCGTGAGGCGGCCGGTTTCGGCGTCGCGCGCGGCGAGCACCGAGCGCGGCTCGATCGTCAGCGCCACCACGCGCTGGTTGTTCACGTCGAGCGCAACCACGTGGCTGGCCTTGGCGAAGGCGGCGGTGGCGGCCTCGCTGCTGCCGTGGCGCATTTCGGCGGCGACGTTGCCCGAAGCTTCCTCGCACAGCAGCGGCGCGCCGACGGCGGTCGCGCTTGCGAGGTCGACCACCAAGGGCAGGTCTTCGTAGTCGACCATGATGGCCTCGGCGGCATCGCGTGCCTGCTGCACGGAGTCGGCCACCACGGCGGCGACCACTTCGCCGACGAAACGCGTGCGCTCGGGTGCGATGGCGTGGCGTGGCGGACTGGCGCTGTCGCTGCCATCCGCGCGCTTGAACCCGGCCGCGCCCGGCATGGGCTTGACGCCGGCTTCGACCATCTCGGCACCTGTGATCACGCGCAGCACGCCGGGCATGGCGGCCGCGGCACTGGTGTCTATCGAGACAATGCGCGCATGGGGATAAGAGGACCGAAGGAAGACGAGATGAGCCTGTTCGGGAAGCGTGACGTCATCGGTGTAGCGTCCGGCGCCTGATAGGAGGCTTTCGTCCTCGAGACGGCGCACCGCCTGGCCGCTGCCGAAGCGTGTGGGATTGGGTTCAGTTGTCAACGTGGTCCTCTTGTGCTGATCCCCGGCTTGTGCTCGGGCCTGCCTGATCTGTCGTGGGTGCGCGAAAACAAGCTGTGCACTATAGGGTTTCCGGCTGGTTTTGTGGCGCCGCGGCATGTCGGCCGAACCCTTGTGGCGGTGTCGGCAGTACGCGATTTTCGCCCACCGGATCGGAATTTGCGAAGCCGTGTATACCTATGCCCATGCGACAACTGCCTTGGCTCGAACCCGGAGATGCCCTTCCCGACCCCGCCTCCGCCTGGGGCGTGGCCGACCCGGTACCCGGTCTCCTGGCAGCAGGCGGCGCGCTCGACGTCGATACTTTGATGCAGGCCTATGGCAGCTGCGTCTTCCCGTGGTTCAGCGAAGACCAGCCGATCCTCTGGTGGAGCCCTGACCCGCGCATGGTGCTTCAGGTGGCCGATTTCAAGCTGCACCGATCGTTGCGCAAGACCCTGGCTCGCTTCGTCGAGACGCCCGGCTGCGAGGTACGCGTCGACCACGATTTCGCGGCGGTCATCAAGGCCTGCTCGGGCTCGCCGCGGGTGGGACAGTCGGGCACCTGGATCGTGCCGGACATGGTGAAGGCCTATACGGATTTGCACCGCGCCGGGTACGCCCACAGCGTCGAGACATGGATCGACGGCGAACTGGCGGGCGGCCTCTATTGCGTTGCGCTGGGCCGCGCGGTGTTCGGCGAGTCGATGTTCACCCGACGGCCGGACGCCTCGAAGATCGCACTGGCCGCGCTGGTGTCGCTGTGCCGCCACTTCGGCGTGCGGATGATCGACTGCCAGCAGAACACCGCCCACCTCGCGAGCCTCGGTGCCCGCGAAATGGCGCGCAAACGCTTCGTCGCGCACGTCGCCGGGGCGCGGCAACAAGAGGGCCCACGGTGGCGATTCGACCCCGTATACTGGTCCGAACTCCTTTCCGCGCGACCTCCTTCACTGACGTGACGCACCTCAAGGATCTCCCGCTTCACACGCTGCAGTTCTACGCAACTGCGCCTTATCCCTGCAGCTATCTGCCGGACCGGCAGGCCCGCTCGCAAGTGGCCACGCCCAGCCACCTGATCCACAACGACGCCTATTCCGACCTGGTGCTCAGCGGCTTCCGGCGCAGCGGCATGTTCACCTACCGGCCCTACTGCGACGGTTGCCGTGCCTGCATTCCACTGCGCGTGCTGGCCAACACCTTCCGCCCCAACCGCAGCCAGCGCCGGGCGCTGAAGCAGCATGCAGACCTTCAGGCGCGCGTGCTCAAGCTGTGCTTCATGCCGGAGCACTACCAGCTCTACCTGCGCTACCAGAACGGCCGCCACGCGGGCGGCGGCATGGATCACGACAGCATCGACCAGTACACCCAGTTCCTGCTGCAGAGCCGGGTCAATTCGCGCCTGGTGGAGTTTCGCGAGACGCTGCCCGACGGCAGCGCGGGCGCGCTCAGGATGGTGTCGATCCTCGACGTGCTGAACGACGGCATCTCGGCCGTCTATACCTTCTACGAGCCCGATACCCGCGTAGCGCCGGGCCGCCCCAAGCAAGCGGACGCCCCCTCGGAGGGGCAGCGAGAGCACGCAGTGCCGAGCGTGGGGGCCTCATCCACCGGCTACGGCACCTACAGCGTGCTCTGGCAGATCGAACAGGCCCGCAAGCTGGGGTTGCCGCATGTCTACCTCGGGTACTGGATCGAGCACAGCCCGAAGATGAACTACAAGGCGCGGTTTTCCCCTCATGAAGTGTTGCTGGATGGCCGTTGGCAAGCGCCGGGTGATTTCACAAGGTAAAATGGCGCCCGGTCATCACCGCAGAGCGCCATGAGAAAAAACCAATCCGACATTCCCGCCGTTCCCGTGATCCAGGTGATCGAGCGCATGTTCGCGCTGATCGACGTCCTGGCATCGCGCGAGGACGCCATTTCGCTGAAGGAGATCAGCGAAAAGACGGGGCTTCATCCGTCCACCACGCACCGCATCCTCAACGACCTGGCGGTCGGCCGTTTCGTCGACCGCCCTGAAGCCGGCAGCTACCGGCTGGGCATGCGCCTGCTGGAGCTGGGCAACCTGGTCAAGGGCCGGCTCAACGTGCGCGACGCGGCCCTGGGCCCGATGCGTGAACTGCACAAGCTGACGCAGCAGCCCGTCAACCTCAGCATGCGCCAGGGCGACGAGATCGTGTACATCGAGCGCTCCTACAGCGAACGCTCGGGCATGCAGGTGGTGCGCGCCATCGGTGGCCGTGCCGCCCTGCACCTGACCTCGACCGGCAAGCTGTTCCTGGCCGCGGACGATCCGCAGCGGGTGCGCAGCTACGCCACGCGCACCGGCCCCGCCGGCCACACGCGCAACAGCATCACCCAACTGCCGGCGCTGGAGCGCGAGCTCTCGAAGGCACGCCAGTACGGCATTGCCCGCGACAACGAAGAGCTGGAACTGGGCGTGCGCTGCATGGCTGCCGGCATCTACGACGACCAGGGCAAGCTGGTGGCAGGGCTGTCGATCTCCGCGCCGGCCGACCGGCTGGACGAGGGCTGGCTGCCCAAGCTGCAAGCCACGGCCAATGAAATCTCGGGCGCGCTGGGGTTCAAGGAGGGCACGACCGCTACGCAGTCACCCTCTGGAAGCAGCAACCTTCCATCGCCCGGCGCCTGACACCGGCCGGAAGCACCCCACAAAAGCAAACAGGCCCTTTGAAGGGCCTGTTTTCGTTGGAGCTGGCGAGTAGTGACTGCCGATCAGCCCGCGATCTGATACGCGGTATTGCGCGACGAAGCTGCCGGAGAGCCGGCTGCATGCGTCGCCTCCACCCAGCGGCGAACCCGCTCGGCGTCGGCAATACGGCTGAACTTGCCGGCCGAATCCAGGAACACCATGATCAGCTTGCGGCCGGCCACCCGGGCCTGCATCACGAGGCACTGCCCGGCTTCGGAGATGTAGCCGGTCTTCTGCACGCCGATTTCCCAATCGGGACTCTTCACGAGGCGGTTGGTGGTGTTGAACTGCAGCACGCGGTTGCCGACTTCGACCTGGTATTCAGGCGAGGTGGACAGCGAGCGAACGGTGGCATCGGCATATGCGGCGTTGACCAGCAGCGCCAGGTCTTGCGCGCTCGACTGGTTGCGGCTCGACAGGCCCGTGGGTTCCACGTAGCGCGTGTCCTTCATGCCCAGCATCTTGGCCTTGGCGTTCATGATGCTCACGAAGGTCGTCAGGCCACCCGGGTAGGTACGGCCCAGCGCGTGCGCGGCGCGGTTTTCGCTCGACATCAGTGCCAGGTGCAGCAGTTCGCCGCGCGAGAGCGTGGTGCCGACCGTCAGGCGCGAACTGCTGCGCTTCTCGGTGTCGGCGTCGTCCTGCGTGATGGAGATGAGCTCGTCGTTCGGCAGATGGGCCTCGCTGATGAGCAGGCCCGTCATGAGCTTTGTGAGCGACGCGATCGGCAGCACGGCATGGTCGTTCTTGCTGAACAGGACCTCGTGCGTGTCCTGGTCGATGACCAGCGCGACGCTCGACTTCAGGTCGAGCGCGTCTTCGGTTCCATGCAGACCGGCCATCTGGCCGAAGGATTGGCGCGGAGGCGCCTCGGCGACGCGGACCACCGAGCGGCGCTGCACGGCCACCACGGTCTTTCCGTTCTTCTTGTGAATGGTGGCCACGACATTGCGGCCGCCGCGAACCACCTTCTCGGCACGTTCGCCGCGCTTGGCGACGACTACAGGGGCTGCACCGCGAGCAGTCTTGGAAGACGCTGCGTTGCGCTTGACTTCCACAGGCACCGGCCCCTTCGCCTTCTTGGCGACGGCGGTCTTGGCGGCTGCGGGCTTTTCTTTCTTGGCGGCCTGGGCACCAGGCAGCAAAAACGCCGTGGCGCACAGCGCGACGGCGAGGGCTTTGAACGCGGGTAGGAACCGCTGGCTGGAAACTCGGCTAGGGCGGGCTTCAGGCATTAAAAAATCTCCAGCGGCGACAAACGAGGACCGCAGTGTATCGAAATCAAAAAAGACACGCAATATCAGTTACTTGCATCCCCTTCTTCATTCGAATACCAAGGATCGCCCGAAAACCTAACCTTGTGCCGCAACTCTCTCAGCTTGGCTCTGTAACTTGTTGAGCGCACTCAAATAAGCCTTTGCCGAAGCGACCACGATGTCCGGGTCTGCACCCACACCGTTGACCACCCGCCCTGCGTTTTGTAACCGGACTGTAACTTCTCCCTGGCTTTCCGTCGAGCCGCTGATGGCATTTACAGAGTAAAGAACCATCTCGGCGCCGCTCTTGACGTGCGACTCGATGGCCTTCAGGGAAGCATCAACCGGGCCATTACCGTCGGATTCGCCGGTGACTTCCTTGCCCTGGACGGTGAAAACGACCTTCGCCTGGGGGCGTTCGCCGGTTTCACTGTGCTGGGAGAGAGAGACGAAAGCAAACTGCTCACCAACGTTCGACACCTCTTCCGCGCTGACCAGCGCGAGGATGTCCTCGTCGAAAATCTCGGACTTCCGGTCGGCCAGCTCCTTGAAGCGCAGGAACGCGGCGTTGATGTCGCCTTCGCTGTCCATGGATACGCCCAACTCCTGCAGGCGCTGCTTGAAGGCATTGCGGCCGCTGAGCTTGCCCAGCACGATCTTGTTGGCCGTCCAGCCCACGTCTTCCGCACGCATGATCTCGTAGGTGTCGCGCGCCTTGAGCACGCCATCCTGGTGGATGCCCGAGGCGTGCGCGAAGGCGTTGGCTCCCACCACCGCCTTGTTGGGCTGCACCACGAAGCCGGTGGTCTGGCTGACCATGCGGCTGGCGGCCACGATGTGCTGTGTATCGATGCGCAGGTCGAGCCCGAAGTAGTCCTTGCGGGTCTTCACCGCCATGACGACTTCCTCGAGAGAGCAGTTGCCCGCGCGCTCGCCCAGGCCGTTGATGGTGCATTCCACTTGCCGCGCGCCGCCGATCTTCACGCCGGCCAGCGAGTTGGCCACGGCCATGCCGAGGTCGTTGTGGCAATGCACCGACCAGATCGCCTTGTCGCTGTTGGGGATGCGCTCGCGCAGCGTCTTGATGAAGTTGCCGTAGAGCTCGGGAATGGCGTAGCCGACGGTGTCGGGCACGTTGATGGTGGTGGCGCCCTCGTTGATCACGGTTTCGAGCACCCGGCACAGGAAGTCCGGGTCGCTGCGGTAGCCGTCTTCCGGGCTGAACTCCACGTCGCCGATCTGGTTGCGCGCGAAGCGCACGGCCAGTCTGGCTTGCTCATGCACCTCGTCGGGCGACATCCGCAGCTTCTTTTCCATGTGAAGCGGCGAGGTGGCAATGAAGGTGTGGATCCGCCCGCGGGCCGCGCCCTTGAGGGCTTCGGCCGCACGTCCGATGTCACGGTCGTTGGCGCGCGAGAGGCCGCACACCGTCGAATCCTTGATCGCGTTGGCGATCGCCTTCACGGCCTCGAAGTCGCCGTTCGAGCTGGCAGGAAAGCCCGCCTCGATGACGTCGACCTTCAGCCGCTCCAGCAGCTTGGCGATGCGCAGTTTCTCGTCGCGCGTCATCGAGGCGCCCGGCGATTGCTCGCCGTCGCGCAAGGTGGTGTCGAAAATAATGAGTTGGTCGGTCATCGTGGGTCTCCGTTGTGCGTCACCCACGCGCACCCGACCAAGGGTCGGTGCAGCAGAGTCAGGCGACTTCAACCGCCGATTGTGCCCCGTGTGCGCCCCGGGCCCGCGCACGCTGCACGCCCGAAACAATCGCTTTCAGCGATGCCGTGATCACGTTGGCGTCGATGCCCACGCCGAACAGCGTCTGGCTCTCGTCCACGCGCAGCTCCAGGTAGGCCACCGCCTTCGCGTCGGCGCCCGCGCCGATGGCGTGCTGGTGGTAGTCCATCACGCGCACCGTGTGGCCGGTGGCCTTGCTCAGTGCCTGCGTGAAGGCGTCGATAGGACCGTTGCCGCGGCCTTCGATGGCGTGGACTTCACCGTCCCAGGCCAGGTCGCCGCGCAGCACCACGGAGGCGTTGGCGCCCTCGCCGCCCTCCTCGATCACGCGGTTCTGCAGGGACTGCGCCGTCTCGATGCCGTATTCGCGCACGAACAGCTGCCAGAGGTCGGCGGCCGTGAGTTCCTTGCCGGCCACGTCCATCACCCGCTGCACGGACTGCATGAATTCCATCTGCAGGCGGCGCGGCATCTCGATGCCGTATTCGCTCTCGAGCAGGTAAGCCATGCCGCCCTTGCCGGACTGGCTGTTCACGCGGATCACGGCCTCGTAGCTGCGGCCCACGTCCTTCGGATCGATGGGGAGATACGGCATCTCCCAGATGTCGCCTTCCTTGCGTGCAGCGAAGGCTTTCTTGATCGCGTCCTGGTGCGAGCCCGAGAACGAGGTATAGACGAGGTCGCCCACGTACGGATGGCGCGGATGTACCGGAATCTGGTTGCAGTGCTCGACCGTGGCACGGATCTCGTCGATGTTCGAGAAGTCGAGTCCCGGCGAAACGCCCTGGGTGTAGAGATTGAGCGCGACGTTCACGAGGTCGAGGTTGCCGGTGCGCTCGCCGTTGCCGAACAGGCAACCTTCGATGCGCTCGGCGCCGGCCATCAGGGCCAGTTCACCAGCGGCGGTGCCGGTGCCGCGGTCGTTGTGCGGGTGCACGCAAAGCACGATGGAGTCGCGGCGCGCGAGGTTGCGGTGCATCCACTCGATCATGTCGGCAAAGATGTTCGGCGTGGAGTGCTCGACCGTCGTGGGCAGGTTGACGATGCACTTGCGCTGGGGCGTCGGCGCCCAGACTTCGGTCACCGCGTCGACCACGCGCTTCGAGAAGTTCACGTCGGTGCCCGAGAACATTTCGGGCGAGTACTGGAAGGTCCACTGCGTGTTCGGCTGCTTGGCGGCGAACTCGTTGAACATGCGCGCATGGCTGCTGGCGAGTTCGACGATCTGGTCTTCGTTCATGTTGAGCACCACGCGGCGCATCACGGGTGCGACGGCGTTGTAGAGGTGCACGATGGCGCGCGGAGCGCCCTGCAGCGATTCAAAAGTACGCGCAATGAGGTGGTCGCGCGCCTGCGTCAGCACCTGGATCGTCACGTCGTCGGGAATGCGGTCTTCCTCGATGAGCTTGCGCACGAAGTCGAATTCGATCTGCGATGCCGAGGGAAAGCCAACTTCGATTTCCTTGAAGCCGATGGCCACGAGGGTTTCGAACATGCGCATCTTGCGCGCGATGTCCATGGGCTCGACCAGCGCCTGGTTGCCATCGCGCAGGTCGGTCGACAGCCAGATCGGCGCCTTGGTCAGCACGGCATCGGGCCAGGTACGGTCCTTGAGGCCGATCGGGGCGAATGCGCGGTATTTGCTTTGAGGTTGCTTGAGCATGTCGATTTCTCTGTGATGGTTGGTAATCGACCAGCAACCCTAAAAGACAAACGGCCCGTTGCTGGTGCGAACGGGCCGTGGTGAGGGATTTGCGCGTGCGCTACCGTCTCCGCCCGTGAGGGAGGGCTAGTAGGGCCAGCAGCGAAATCTTGGTCATGAGGCTTTCGAATGTAGCACAAGCCGCAGTCAGTTATGCAAACCCCGTTCGTCGGGCTCTTCCGTCGAGGTGCTGATCACGCTGGCCGGCTGGCCCTTTGCCTTGCGCCATGCGTAGACCACGTAGCCACTCAGGCCATAGATAACGAACAGGCTGAACAGCACGGTCGGCGGATGGATGTTGATGACGGCAATGCCCAGCGCGATCAGCACGATCACCGCGAAGGGCACGCTCTTCTTCATCTGGATGTCCTTGAAGCTGTAGAACGGCGCATTGGTGACCATCGTGAGGCCCGCGTACAGCGTGAAAGCGAAGGTGACCCAGGTGATCTGCGTCCACGAGAGATACAGCACCTCGCCGCCGCGCTTGCCCCATTCGTTCACGAGCCAGATGAAGCCCGCCACGAGCGCCGCGGCCGCGGGCGACGGCAGCCCCTGGAACCAGCGCTTGTCGACCACGCCGGTGTTGACGTTGAAGCGCGCAAGCCGCAGTGCCGCGCAAGCGCAGTACACGAAGGCCGCGATCCAGCCCCAGCGGCCAAGTCCCTTGAGCGACCATTCGTAGGCGATGAGCGCAGGCGCCGCGCCGAACGACACCATGTCGGACAGCGAATCCATCTGCTCGCCGAACGCGCTCTGCGTGTTGGTCATGCGAGCGACACGGCCATCGAGGCTGTCGAGGATCATCGCGGCAAACACGCCGAGCGCCGCGAGGTCGAAGCGCGCGTTCATGGCCATTACGACCGAATAGAAGCCGCCGAACAGCGCCGCCAGCGTGAACAGGTTCGGCAGGATGTAGATGCCCTTGCGGCGTTTGCGCGGCTGCACATCGTCAGGGAGCGTGTCGTCATGCATTGGATTTGCCTCCGTCCCTCATGGGCACTGCGCTGGTAGCTATCCATTTGATAGCATCTTGATCTTTGAATCGCATGGTTCGCAGTGTAGTTCAGGGGCCGTGCCGCCCCTCGTCAAGCAAAAGGGCCACCGCAACGGGTGGCCCTTGGGAAACGGGCGCTAAAAGCGCCCTTCTGGCTTGCAGATCAGTTACGGGTCTGGTCGACCAGCTTGTTCTTCTTGATCCAGGGCATCATCGCGCGCAGCTTTTCGCCGACGACTTCGATCTGGTGCTCGGCGTTCAGGCGGCGGCGGCTGATCAGCGTGGGAGCGCCGGCAGCGTTTTCCAGCACGAAGCTCTTGGCGTATTCGCCGGTCTGGATGTCCTTCAGCACCTGCTTCATGACCTTCTTGGTCTCTTCCGTCACGACGCGCGGGCCGGTGACGTACTCGCCGTATTCGGCGTTGTTCGAGATCGAGTAGTTCATGTTGGCGATGCCGCCTTCATAGATCAGGTCGACGATCAGCTTCAGCTCGTGCAGGCACTCGAAGTACGCCATTTCGGGCGCGTAGCCGGCTTCCACCAGCGTTTCGAAGCCGGCCTTGATCAGCTCGACCGTACCGCCGCACAGAACCGCTTGTTCACCGAACAGGTCGGTTTCGGTTTCTTCGCGGAAGTTGGTCTCGATGATGCCGGCCTTGCCGCCGCCGTTGGCGGTGGCGTAGCTCAGCGCGAGGTCACGCGCCTTGCCGGTCTTGTCCTGATGCACGGCCACGAGATGGGGCACGCCGCCACCTTGGGTGTACGTGCTGCGCACGGTGTGGCCCGGGGCCTTGGGAGCGACCATCCACACGTCGAGGTCGGCGCGCGGCTGAACGAAACCGTAGTGCACGTTGAAGCCGTGCGCGAACACCAGCGAAGCGCCTTCCTTGATGTTCGGAGCGACGTCGTTCTTGTAGACGTTGGCGATCTGCTCGTCGGGCAACAGAATCATCACGACGTCGGCGGCCTTCACGGCGTCGGCGACTTCGGCGACCTTAAGGCCGGCCTTCTCGACCTTGGGCCACGAGGCACCACCCTTGCGCAGGCCGACCACGACCTTGACGCCGCTGTCGTTCAGGTTCTGCGCGTGCGCATGGCCTTGCGAGCCGTAGCCGATGATTGCAACCGTCTTGCCCTTGATGAGGCTCAGGTCAGCGTCCTTGTCGTAGTAAACCTTCATTTGAATCTCTCCTAAAAAATCTCGAGCACCCGCACAGGGATGCACTTCACTCAAAGGCCGGAGGAATTCCGGTCCTTCATTTGCTGGTTGATGGACACGAGGCTGTCGTGGATACGGAACAGCACGATGAACAGTTCGCTGAAGATGCGAACGGCGATGGTGCCGAAGATCAGGGCCACGAAGGCCGGCAGGTACTGCCCCTGGTAGAGCGCAGCCCCGGCCAGAGCAATCACGCCCAGCAGCCCCAGAAGGTAGAGCCCCCGGACGATCGCCGGAGTCACCATCCTGTCGAAACCGAGCAGACCTCGCATCACTTTTGCCTCATGTATGGATGAACGTATGAACTGAGGGCGCCTTCACCCTCCTACACGCGCAGGATGCGCTCGCCGCGCCCGATGCCGCTGGCACCGGTGCGGACAGTCTCGAGGATAGCGCTACGCTCGATCGCTTCCAGGAAAGCGTCGTTCTTGCCGTGGTCGCCGGTAAGTTCGATGGTGTAGCTCTTGTCGGTCACGTCGATGATCCGGCCGCGGAAGATTTCCGCCATGCGCATCATCTCCTCGCGCTCCTTGCCGACCGCGCGCACCTTCACCATCATGAGCTCGCGCTCGGTGTAGGCGCCTTCGGTGAGGTCGACGACCTTCACCACTTCGATCAGGCGGTTCAGGTGCTTCGTGATCTGCTCGATCACGTCGTCCGAACCTGCGGTGACGATGGTCATGCGCGAAAGACTCGCGTCCTCCGTGGGTGCCACCGTGAGCGATTCGATGTTGTAGCCGCGGGCCGAGAACAGGCCCACCACGCGGGAAAGAGCACCCGGCTCGTTTTCCAGCAGCACTGCAATGATGTGTTTCATGTTTGCGTGACTCCTCTTTTCGCCGCCCTCCCCCGTGCACGGTAATGCGCGGGCTTGGCGGGCAATAGATTCGTCAGTAAAGAGTTGAGCGAATGTACGTTCCGTCGACCGGTCAGAGGTCTTCGGAACCCAGCAGCATTTCGGTGATGCCCATGCCGGCCTTCACCATCGGGAACACGTTTTCCGTCGGGTCGGTGCGGAAGTCCATGAACACCGTGCGGTCCTTGAGCTTGCGTGCCTCGCGCAGCGCCGGCTCCACGTCTTGTGGACGCTCGATCAGCATGCCGACGTGGCCATAGGCCTCGGCGAGCTTCACGAAGTTGGGCAGCGCATCCATGTAGCTGTGGCTGTAGCGGCCGGAGTATTCGATCTCCTGCCACTGGCGCACCATGCCCAGGTAGCGGTTGTTGAGCGAGCAGATCTTGATCGGCGTGTTGTACTGCAGGCAGGTGGAGAGTTCCTGGATGCACATCTGCACCGAGCCTTCGCCGGTGATGGTGAACACTTCCGAATCGGGCTTCGCGAGCTTGATGCCCATGGCGTAGGGAATGCCCACGCCCATGGTGCCCAGGCCGCCCGAGTTGATCCAGCGGCGCGGCTCGTCGAAGCGGTAGTACTGTGCAGCCCACATCTGGTGCTGACCCACGTCCGACGTGATGTACGTGTCGGTGTCCTTGGTCATGTTCCAGAGGGTCTCGACCACGTACTGCGGCTTGATCACATCCTTGTTGCCACGGTCGTACTTCAGGCAGTCGCGCGAGCGCCAGGCCTCGATGGTCTTCCACCAGTCGGCCAACGCACCGGCGTCGGGCTTGGCGGTGCTCTCGCGGATCATCGAGATCAGTTCGGTGAGCACGTCCTTCACGTCGCCGACGATCGGGATGTCGACCTTCACGCGCTTGGAAATGCTCGACGGGTCGATGTCGACGTGGATGATCTTGCGTTCGTTCTGCGCGAAGTGCTTGGGATTGCCGATCACGCGGTCGTCGAAGCGGGCGCCCACGGCCAGCAGCACGTCGCAGTTCTGCATCGCGTTGTTGGCTTCGATCGTGCCGTGCATGCCCAGCATGCCCAGAAACTTGCGGTCGCTCGCCGGATAGGCGCCCAGGCCCATCAGCGTGTTGGTGACCGGGTAGCCGAGCATGTCGACCAGCGTGCGCAGTTCGTTGCAGGCGTTGCCCAGCAGCACGCCACCACCGGTGTAGATATAGGGGCGCTTGGCGGCCAGCAGCAACTGCAGCGCCTTGCGGATCTGGCCACCATGACCCTTACGCACCGGGTTGTACGATCGCATCTCGACCTTGTCGGGATAGCCTGCGTACGGAATCTTCTTGAAGGAGACGTCCTTGGGCACGTCCACCACCACGGGGCCCGGACGGCCGCTGCGTGCGATGTGGAAGGCCTTCTTCATCGTCATGGCCAGATCCTTCGGATCCTTGACGAGGAAGTTGTGCTTGACGATGGGTCGGGTGATGCCGACCGTGTCGCATTCCTGGAAGGCATCGAGGCCGATGGCCGCCGTCGGCACCTGACCCGAGATGATCACCATCGGGATCGAGTCCATGTACGCCGTCGCGATGCCGGTGACCGCATTGGTCAGGCCGGGACCGGAAGTGACCAGCGCCACGCCGACTTCGCCGGTAGCGCGCGCATAACCGTCGGCCGCGTGGACGGCCGCCTGCTCATGGCGCACCAGCACATGCTGGATGGTGTCCTGCTTGTAGAACGCGTCGTAGATATAGAGAACCGCTCCGCCCGGGTAGCCCCAGACGTACTGGACGCCTTCGGCCTGCAGTGCCTTGACCAGCACTTCGGCGCCCATGAGTTCTTGCGTTGAATTGCCAGCGCCTGCGGACGCGGCGGCTGCGGAGATGATTTCCGCCTTGGAGATTTCCATGATCAACCTTTGTTTATTTCGGGAACGAAATACCTTGGGTGCCCCTTGCCAACCCTTGTGAGGTCGCGCCAGGACTTGAGGCCAAAGCCATGGGCGGACTGATGTTCCGCCGGACCGTGACCCGTTTGCCTTTTGACTTGCAGGGCGGATTATGACATTTCCGGGCGTTCAGATTCGCTTCAGCTGCTTTGTAAAGCCACAAAGGCATAATCCGCGGCGTTGAACATACGCGATCGCTAGACCCATTCCCCACGCGGCGCGCCCTGCGCGCCCCCTCTCGCTTGGCTACTGAACAAGAACTCTCCGACTTCCTGAAAAGCGTCGAACGGCGCGCTTTCAAGCGCTCGGTCTACCACGTGCGGGATGAAGAAGCGGCCCTCGATATCGTGCAGGACAGCATGATGAAGCTGGCCCAGCACTACGGCGACAAGCCGGCGGCCGAGTTGCCGATGCTGTTCCAGCGCATCCTGTCGAACTGCACGCTCGACTGGTTCCGCCGCCAGAAAACCCGTCGTGCACTGTTCTCGAACCTCAGCGACTTCGAATCTGTCGACGACGACGGAGATTTCGACCTGCTGGAGAACTTCGTCTCGCCAACCGACTCCAGAGAGTCGGAGAGCGCCGAAGACACGACCCGCCGCGCCCAGATCTTCCAGGAAATCGAGGAGCAGATCGCAGCATTGCCGGGTCGTCAACGCGAGGCTTTCCTGATGCGTTACTGGGAGGAAATGGCCGTCGCAGAGACGGCCGCCGCGATGGGCTGCTCCGAGGGCAGCGTTAAAACCCATTGCTCGCGAGCCGTTCACGCTCTGAGCAAGGCGCTCAAGGCCAAGGGAATATCGCTATGAACACTAAGGTTCCAACCTCAATCACCACCGTCGCCGAGGATCAGTTCGGTCAGCGTCTGGCCGCCCGCCTTTCGGCCGGCAACCGGGAACTGCCGCACGACATCGGCGAGCGACTGCGCGTGGCACGCGCGCAGGCAGTGGCCGCACGCAAGCAGCCACCGCAATTGCGGGCCGCGCCCGTGGTGGTGCAGTCGGGTCATGCGCTCGTGATGGGTGGCAGTTGGTGGACTCGCATCGGTTCCGTCGTACCCCTGATCGCGCTGGTCGCCGGGCTGATCACCATCAGCGTGATGCAGGACGACGACCGTGCCAGCGAGCTGGCAGAAGTGGACTCCGCGCTGCTCACGGGCGATCTGCCGCCCGCCGCTTATACCGATCCTGGTTTTGCCCAATTCCTCAAGGCCGACAACGCCTCCGACTGAACCTTCATCGATCGAATGCGACGCCGTTCCACTATCAGCGCGAACAGCCCCCGCCCGTTGCGCCCGCTTCCGGCGGGCGCAGTCATTTGGGCGGGTGCATTTGCTGTCGCGGCCTTCAGTCTGACGCTTGCTTGCGCCCAGCCTCACACCGAGGCCGCGTCGAAAGCCGCGGGGAGCCCTGCCTCGACCAGCTCCGCGCCTGCTTCCAGCCCCAAGGCCGTCTCGACGACCAAGCCGCTCTGGAGCGAGCTCACGGCCGAGCAACAGCAGGCGCTGAAGCCGCTGAATGCTCACTGGAACACACTGAATGTCGGGCAAAAGCGGAAATGGCTGGCGCTGTCGCGCAACTTCGAAAGCATGTCGGCGGAAGACCAGTCCACTTTGCACAGCCGCATGATCGAATGGGCAGCCCTGAGCAACCAGCAGCGCGCACAGGCCCGCCTGAACTTCGCCGAGGTGAAGCGCATTCCGCCCGACGAGCGCAAGGTCAAGTGGGAGCAGTACCAAGCCCTGAGCGAGGAAGAAAAGCGCAAGCTTGCCGAGCGCGCTCCGCCCAAGCCGCGCGGCGCCGCCATTCCCGTGCGACCGGTTTCGTCGCAGAAGCTCGTGCCGGTACCCGCCGTCACCCCCGGCGGACAACACACGCCAAGGATTCTGCTGACCCCGCCACCCGCCCCCACCGCCACGCCTCCAGCGACGATCATGGTGGCATCGCCGCCGGAACGCGCCCCTGCCGCCGCCACTGCAACACCAGCTGTTTCCGTCGTCCCGGCCGCCCCTGCCCCGTCCAGCGTCGCGGCTCCCCCGGTTCCCGCTGAAGCCCAGGTGCCCGCGCCGTCGTCGGCAGCCGAATCGCCCTCAACCACTCCCTGACCGCTAGGCTTCGATGGCATCCAGCTCCCCCGAGGCTTCGGGCTCCGATCAGCCTGCCTCGCCGGCTCCCTCTGCAACCAGTGCTCCTGTTTCGATAGTTCCGGGCCTGTGGCGCCGGATGGCATGCTGGCTCTATGAGGGCATGCTGCTGTTCGCGGTGGTGTTCGTCTCGGGCTGGCTCTTCAGCACGCTGGGCCAGATGCGCGACGCCATGGATTCGCGACGCCATCTGCTCCAGGCTTTCCTTTTCGTGGTATTCGGCGTGTACTTCGTCTGGTTCTGGACCAAGGGCCAGACCCTCGCCATGAAAACCTGGAACATCCGTATCGTCGACGTGCACAACCAACCCATCAGCCAGCGCCGCGCATTGGCGCGCTACCTGCTGAGCTGGATCTGGTTCCTGCCGCCATTGGCCGCCATTGCGCCATTCAAGCTGTCGGGCGGCGAATCGACCGTGCTGATCTTCGGCTGGGTCGCCATCTGGGCCCTGCTGGCGCGCTTTCACCCCGACCGCCAGTTCTGGCACGACGCCTGGGCCGGTACGCGGCTCATCACCTCCAAACCGATGAGTCGCCGATGAGTGCCTTGCCGAATCTTCCCGATCCCGCCGTCAACCCGCAGAAGGCCCGCAAGGGCTTCGAGCGCGTCTGGCATGCCACGCTGATTTCGCTGCACGGCCTGCGTGCCGGCTGGAGCGAGCCCGCTTTCAGGCAGGAAGCAATCCTGTCGATCGTGATGATCCCCGCCTCCTTCTGGCTCGGGCGCAGCTGGGTCGAAGTCGCGCTGCTCGCGGGCAGCGCCATCCTCGTGATGATCGTCGAGCTGCTCAACACTGCGGTGGAAGCCGCCATCGACCGCATCGGCCCCGAGTGGCACGACCTCTCCAAGCGCGCCAAGGACATGGGCAGCGCCGCGGTGCTGCTATCGCTCACGCTGTGCGGCGGTATATGGGCGGCGGCGCTGTGGCAACGCTTCATGTCATGAGCAGGCCCATCGGCTGCGGCATGATGGCGGGATGACTCCTGAATTTTCGATCTGTGTGTATTGCGGCTCGCGCCCCGGCGAGCGCCCCGAGTTTTCTCAAGCCGCGCAAGCGGTCGGCCAATGGATCGGCCAGCATCGCGGCCAGTTGGTCTACGGCGGCGGCCGCACCGGCCTGATGGGCACGGTGGCCGAGGCCACCCGTCAGGCCGGCGGACGCGTCGTCGGCATCATCCCCAAGGCGCTGGTCGACAAGGAACTGGCCAACCCCCTGTGCGATGAGCTGCACGTGGTCGACACGATGCACGAGCGCAAGGCCATGATGGGCGAGCGCGCCGACGCCTTTGTCGCATTGGCGGGGGGCATCGGCACCTTCGAGGAATTGTTCGAGATCTGGACCTGGCGCCAGCTCGGCTATCACGACAAGCCCACCGGCATCCTGAACACCGCCGGCTACTACGACGGCCTGCTCGGCTTCCTTGCGCACAGCGTGCGCGAAGGTTTCATGGGTGACTGGCAGATGAGCCTGATCCGCACCGGCACCGATGTGCCCGAGCTGCTCACGGCGCTGCGCGCCGAAGTACCGCTGCATCCGCGCGAAGACAGGCTGTCGGAAAACCTCTGATCGACCGCACCGAAAGCCCCGGCAGCGGGGCTTTCTTTCTTGTACTCAGACGGCGTTCTCGTTCTCTTCCCCAGTGCGGATGCGCACGATGCGCTCCACCCCGGTAACGAAGATCTTCCCGTCACCGATCTTTCCGGTGCGCGCGGAACTGACGATGGCCTCGATGCAACGCTCCACATCGGCCTCGTTGACGACCACTTCGACCTTCATCTTGGGCAGGAAGTCGACCACGTACTCGGCCCCGCGATAGAGCTCGGTATGCCCCTTCTGGCGGCCGAAGCCCTTGACTTCGGTCACGGTCAGGCCGGTGACACCCACTTCGGCCAAGGCCTCGCGCACGTCCTCGAGCTTGAAGGGTTTGACGATGGCGGTGATCTGCTTCATGGTTTTCGTGCTCCGGCGGTTTCGTTGAATTTGCTGGTGATAGGGTAACGCCAATCCTTGCCGAAGCTTCGATGGGTGACCCGGATTCCTACCGGCGCCTGGCGCCGCTTGTATTCATTGATCTTGATCAGCCGCGCGACCCGCTCGACCACAGCGCGTTCGTAGCCGGCTGAAATGATCTCGTCGATGCCCTCGTCGTCCTGCATGTAGCGTGCCAGGATGCCGTCGAGGATGTCGTAGGGCGGGAGGCTGTCCTGGTCGGTCTGGTCCGGCCGCAGTTCGGCGCTAGGTGGCCGCGTGATGATCCGCTCGGGGATCGGCTCGGAGCCCGTGCCGTACGGATCGTGGGCATTGCGCCAGCGCGCCAACGCGAAAACAGTGGTCTTGAGCAGGTCCTTGATGACCGCGAAGCCGCCCGCCATGTCGCCGTAGAGCGTGCAGTAACCCGTGGCCATTTCGCTCTTGTTGCCGGTGGTGAGCACGATGGAGCCGAACTTGTTCGACAGCCCCATCAGCAGCGTGCCACGGATGCGGGCCTGGATGTTTTCCTCCGCCGTGTCCTCGGGCCGGCCCTTGAACTCCTCGGCCAGCGCGCTCTTGAAGGACTCGAAGGTGTGCTTGATGGAAATCTCGTCGTAGCGCACGCCCAAACGGCCGGCCATGTCGCGTGCATCGATCCAGCTGATGTCGGCTGTGTAAGGCGAAGGCATCATCACTGCGCGAACCTTGTCCTTGCCCAGTGCATCGACCGCGATGGCAAGCACCAATGCGGAATTGATACCGCCCGAAAGCCCCAGGATGGCGCCCGGAAAACCGTTCTTGCCGATGTAGTCGCGCACGCCCAGCACAAGGGCGTCCCAGAGCTGCGCCTCCGCGTCGCGCGGCGGCACGATGGCACCCGGCTCGGTCACGAAGCCCACGCCGCCCTGCGGCGTGCGCTCCAGCTGCGCGAAAACCAGCTTCTCCCTGAAGCTCTCTGCCTGCACGGCAGCGGAGCCATCGGCCTGCAGCGCGAACGACGCGCCGTCGAACACCACTTCGTCCTGCCCGCCCACCAGATGCGCATAGACCAGCGGCAGCCCCACCGCACGCGCCCGGTCGGCCATGCGCGCAACGCGCTCGCCTTCCTTGCCCACGTGGTAGGGCGACGCATTGATCACTGCCAGCACCTCGGCGCCGCTTTCGCGCGCCAGTTCGGCCGGCTGGTCGAACCAGGCGTCCTCGCAGATCAGCAGGCCGACCGAGATGCCGCCCACCTCGAACACGCAGGTGCCCTGCCCCGGCGTGAAGTAACGGCGCTCGTCGAACACCTGGTAGTTGGGCAGTTCGCGCTTGGCATACGTTTCGAGGATGCGGCCTTCCTTGATGACGCTGGCCGCGTTGTGCCGCATCTGCACGGCCACCGATCGGCTGCGCAGGCTGCCGCCGGTCGGATGCCCCACCACCACGACCATGTCTTTGAGGTCGGCCAGAGCGGCAGCGATGCCTTTCACGGCATCATCACAGGCTTCGGTGAAGGCAGGTCGGAGAAACAGGTCCTCCGCCGCATAGCCGGCAATCGAGAGTTCAGGCGTCAGCAAGAGGCGCGCGCCCTGTGCATGGGCATTGCGCGCGGCATCGACGATCTTTTTCGCGTTGCCGGCGAGGTCGCCCACCACAAAATTGAGTTGCGCGATGGCGAGCTTGAGCGTCATACAGAAGGAAGAAAAAGGCTTGAACGATTATGTCATTCGGGTTCTGCCGTCTCCGTCGGACGTGAGCCCGGAAGCGTGGAACGCGCTGCTCGCCGCCGAGGCCGAGCCCTCGCCGTTCATGCGCCACGAGTACCTCGCCGCGCTGAACGCCAGCCGCAGCGCCACGCCGGAGAGCGGATGGATGCCGCAGTTCGTCACGCTCTGGCAAGGCGACGAGTTGCAGGCCGCATGCCCGCTCTACGTCAAGGACCATTCCTACGGCGAGTACGTCTTCGACTGGGCCTGGGCCAACGCCTACGAGCAGCACGGGCTGGCCTATTACCCGAAGGCCACGGTGGCGGTGCCTTTCACGCCCGTGCCCGGGGCACGGCTACTTGCGCGCGATGCCGAAAGCCGCACATTGCTGGTGCAAGGGCTCATTGCCCTGTGCAAGCAGCTGGAGCTGTCGTCGCTGCACCTGCTGTTCGGTGCCGATGCGGACATTGCCGCCTGCACCGAAGCGGGCCTGATGCTGCGCAACACAGTCCAGTTCCACTGGACCAACGCACAGTACGCAGACTTCGACGCCTTCCTCGCCAGCCTCTCCCACGACAAGCGCAAGAAGATCCGCCAGGAGCGCCGCAAGGTGGCCGATGCCGGCGTGAGCTTCCGCTGGTCGCGCGGTGCCGACATATCGAAGGCCGATTGGGACTTCTTCTACCGCTGCTACGAGCGCACCTACCGCGAGCACGGCAACCCGCCCTACCTCACGCGCGACTTCTTCCGGCGCATGGCCGACACGATGCCCGAGGCCTGGCTGCTGTTCGTCGCCGAGCGCAACGGCAAGCCCATGGCAAGCAGCCTGATCGCGCTCTCGACGCAGCCTGACAGGCCACTCGTCGCCTATGGCCGCTACTGGGGAGCACTGGAGCGTGTCGACTGCCTGCACTTCGAGGCCTGCTACTACCAGCCGCTGGCCTGGTGCATCGAGCACGGCGCCCAGCGCTTCGAGGGCGGTGCGCAGGGCGAGCACAAGATGGCGCGCGCGCTGATGCCGGTGAAGACCACCAGCGCCCACTGGCTGGCACATCCGTCGTTCGCCGACGCGGTCGAGCGCTTTCTCGAACGCGAGGGCGCAGGCATCGAGAACTACATGGATCATCTCGGCGAGCGCAGCCCCTTCAAGTCAGGTTGAGCTGCAATTCGGCGCTGCTATAAAAGCGCCCGACATCCACAACAACTCAGAGAGAGAGAGAACTCGATGCCATTCGTCGGACTGGGGCTGCACGTCCTCATTGCGCTGTTCTTCGCCGTGCATGCGATGCGCCACGGCAAGCAGATGTACTGGCTGCTCATCCTCTTCAGCTTTCCGCTGCTCGGCAGCATCGTGTACTTCGTGGTCGAGTACCTGCCCGCCTCGCGCATGCAGCGCACCGCCGGCAAGGTGGCGAACGCAGCCATCGGCTTCATCGACCCCGAGCGCGAGTACCGTGCGGCTACCGAGGCCTACGATCTCGCGCCCACCGCGCAGAACAAGCTGCGCCTCGCCAAGGCCGCGCTCGACAAGGGCCAGGCCGCCGATGCCGTCGGCCACTACCGCGATGCGCTGAAGGGCCCGCTGGCCTCCGATCCGGAACTGCAGTTCGGCCTCGCCAGCGCCTTGCTGGCAGCGGGCGGAGCGACTGCCGGCCGCGAGGCATTGCAGGCGCTGCAAGCCCTGCGCAGCACGCGCGACGACTACCGCAAGGACGAAGTCGCCGTGCTCACCGCACGCGCACTCGCCTCCGACGGCCGGCAGCCGGAAGCACGCGCAGCCTTCGAGGACGCACTGAGCCGCTACAACACCGTCGAGGCCCGCGCCCACTACATCGCGTGGCTCGCGCAGCAAGGCGACGCCGCCGGCGCCCAGCGCCAGTGGGACGAACTCCAGCAGGCCGCGCGCCACTGGAACTCGCATGCACGTTCGGTCAATCGCGAGTGGATGCGGCTGGCCAGCGACGCCGTCCGCAGCTGAGTCACCTCTGCCCAAGGGCATAGCGCCCTTGACCGTTTGGCACATCGACGGCGTACCGGCACTCTCCTAGCATCGGCTTCGAGGAGAACCCCGCATGCAGACATTCATACGCCGATCCGTCACGGCACTCTGCTTCATTGCCGCCGGCCCGCTGGCCATTGCCGCCAGCTTCGATTGCTCAAAGGCCGGCAATGCCACCGAGAAGGCGATCTGCGCCGACCCCGGCCTCTCGCGGCAGGACGAAGCCATGGCCGCGCTCTACAAGCGGCAGGTCGAGATGCCCGGCACTGGCCAGTGGGCCACCTTCCTGAAGCGCGACCAGCGCGACTGGCTCGTCGTGCGCAACCGCGAATGCCGGGGCGACACCGAATGCCTGAAACGGGACTACGAGCGGCGCATCACCTACCTGAGCCACCCGCTGCTGCAATGGATGGGCCGCTATGTGGAGGGCCGGTGCCCGAAGGACGACCGCTTCCTCGATGTGACGCCCGAGGTGGGCGGCACGCTGGACATCCAGCTCTACGTCTGCCCCGATCCGCGCGGCAACATGCTGCTGCAGGGCAAGAACGTGCTCGACGGGCAGCGGCGCCTCGTGGTGCAGGAGGGCGGGCGTTGCACCCGCACCCTCCAGTTCGACACCGACCGCATCACGGTCTCGGACACGCCGGGCTGCGCACCATCGCTGGCCGGCAGCTTCGCGCGCGACCCGCGCCGCTCGCCCTTCGAGAACGAATAAGTTACTTCTTGTAGTTGGCGATGCCGTCCAGGATTTCCTTCCTGGCGGCGTCGATGCCTTCCCAGCCCAGCACCTTGACCCACTTGCCCTCTTCCAGGTCCTTGTAGTGCTCGAAGAAGTGGCTGATGGCCTTCAGACGCATCGGGTTCACGTCGTCGACCGACTTCCAGTGGCTGTAGATGGGCAGCACCTTGTCGGTGGGCACGGCCAGCACCTTGCCGTCGACGCCTGCTTCGTCTTCCATCATCAGGATGCCCAGGGGACGGCACGGCACCACCACGCCCGGCAGCAGCGGATAGGGCGCGATCACCAGCACGTCGACCGGGTCGCCGTCGCCCGACAGGGTCTGCGGCACGTAGCCGTAGTTGGCCGGGTAGTACATGGCCGTCGTCATGAAGCGGTCGACGAAGATCGCGCCGGATTCCTTGTCCACTTCGTACTTGATCGGGTCGGCATTCATCGGGATTTCGATCACGACGTTGAAGGATTCGGGCACGTTCTTGCCGGGGGAAACTTTGTCGAAGGACATGACGTTTTTCGAGTAGTTGAAAAGTATGAGACGGATGGGGACAAACCCGGAGTTTACTTTCCGTGTCACCGGCCGGTCGCACACGCATCTGTTTTTGCCTGTAAATTGCAACCGTTGGCCAATCGGCTCCGCACCCCCGGTGCAGTGAGCTTCGAGGAAGCAACGCGGCGGAAAACATGGTCCCGTACGCGTTGCACGCAGGGCCCATGCTGTCCGTCTCCACAAGTCACAACGAACGAATGGAGAAGCAAAGCATGATCGGCAACACCCCCCTGATACTGGCCATCGTCTGCGGTCTCGTGGCCGTGGCCTACGGTTTCTGGGCCCGAAGTTGGATTCTCGCGAAGGATGCCGGCAACGCCCGCATGCAGGAGATCGCGGCGGCCATCCAGGCCGGCGCCTCCGCCTACCTCGCCAAGCAGTACAGCACCATTGCCATCGTCGGCGTGGTGCTCGCCATCCTCATCGCCATCTTTCTCGATCTGACCACCGCTGTCGGCTTCATCGTGGGCGCGGTGCTCTCGGGCGCCTGCGGCTTCATCGGCATGAATGTGTCGGTGCGCGCCAATGTGCGCACCGCGCAGGCGGCAACACAAGGCATCGGCCCGGCGCTCGACGTCGCGTTCCGCGGCGGCGCCATCACCGGCATGTTGGTGGTGGGCTTGGGCCTGTTGGGCGTGTCGGTCTTCTACTGGGTACTGGCAAGCAGCGGCACGCCGACGGCGGGCCACGGCCTGGCGGCCATCCTCAACCCGCTGATCGGCTTTGCCTTCGGCTCGTCGCTGATCTCCATCTTTGCGCGGCTGGGCGGCGGCATCTTCACCAAGGGCGCCGACGTCGGCGCCGACCTGGTGGGCAAGGTGGAAGCCGGCATCCCCGAGGACGACCCGCGCAACCCCGCCGTGATCGCCGACAACGTGGGCGACAACGTTGGCGACTGCGCCGGCATGGCGGCCGACCTGTTCGAGACCTACGCCGTGACGCTCATCGCCACCATGGTGCTGGGCGCGCTGATGGTCACCGCGGCGCCGACCAACGCCGTGCTGTATCCGCTGGCGCTGGGCGGTGTGTCGATCATCGCGTCGATCATCGGCTGCTTCTTCGTCAAGGCCTCGCCGGGCATGGTCAACGTGATGCCGGCGCTCTACAAGGGCCTGGCGGTGGCGGGCATCCTGTCGCTGATCGCCTTCTGGTTCGTCACCAGCTGGCTGATTCCGGACAACGCGGTCGCGGCGAGCGGCAGCCAGCTCAAGCTGTTCGGCGCCTGCTTCGTCGGCCTCGCGCTGACGGCCGCACTGGTGTGGATCACCGAGTACTACACCGGCACACAGTACAAGCCCGTGCAGCACATCGCGCAGGCCTCGACCACCGGCCACGGCACCAACATCATCGCGGGCCTCGGCGTGTCGATGCGCTCCACCGCCTGGCCGGTGATCTTCGTCTGCATCGCGATCCTGGCTTCGTATTCGCTGGCGGGCCTCTACGGAATCGCGGTGGCCGCCACGTCGATGCTGAGCATGGCCGGCATCGTGGTTGCGCTCGACGCCTACGGCCCCATCACCGACAACGCCGGCGGCATCGCCGAGATGAGCGAGTTGCCCGACAGCGTGCGCGCCGTGACCGACCCGCTCGACGCGGTCGGCAACACCACCAAGGCCGTCACCAAGGGCTACGCCATCGGCTCGGCCGGCCTGGCCTCGCTGGTGCTCTTCGCCGACTACACGCACAAGCTGGAGAGCTTCGGCCAGGCGATCAGCTTCAACCTGAGCGACCCGATGGTGATCGTCGGCCTCTTCATCGGCGGCTTGATCCCCTACCTGTTCGGCGCAATGGCCATGGAAGCCGTGGGCCGTGCGGCCGGCGCGGTGGTGGAGGAAGTGCGCCGCCAGTTCCGGGACATCCCCGGCATCATGGATGGCACCGGCAAGCCCGAGTACGGCAAGGCCGTGGGCATGCTGACCGGCGCGGCCATCAAGGAAATGATGATTCCCTCGCTGCTGCCGGTGCTGGTGCCGATCATCGTCGGCCTGGTGCTCGGGCCGAAGGCGCTGGGCGGGCTGCTGATGGGCACCATCGTCACGGGCCTGTTCGTCGCCATCAGCATGTGTACCGGCGGCGGCGCCTGGGACAACGCCAAGAAGTACATCGAGGACGGCCACTTCGGCGGCAAGGGCAGCGAGACGCACAAGGCCGCCGTCACCGGCGACACCGTGGGCGACCCGTACAAGGACACGGCCGGCCCCGCCGTGAACCCGCTGATCAAGATCATCAACATCGTGGCGCTGCTCATCGTGCCGCTGGTGGTGAAGTTCCACGCTGGCGATGCGGCGGCTGCGGCACCGGCGAAGGTCGAGACGCCGCCGGCCGCCACGGCACCTGCGGCCATGGCGCCGTCGACGCCTGCGGCGGTGGTCGCCTCGGGCGCGGTATCGGCCGCCGAGGCCACCGCGGTGAAGGTCGAGAACGGCGTCGTGAAGTTCTACTTCGCGAGTGCCAGCTCCGACGTGGCGCCCAACGCCAAGGAGGCGCTGGCCGACGTCATCAAGGCCGTGCAGAGCGGCAGCACCGTGCTCGTGAGCGGCTACCACGACGCCAGCGGCGACCCGGCGAAGAACGCCGAACTCGCCAAGCAGCGTGCGATGGCCGTGAGCGATGCGCTCAAGGCTGCCGGCGCGCCCGCCGACAAGATCGAGCTGGCCAAGCCGGAGCAGTCGCAGGCCGACGGACCGCCCGCCGAGGCGCGCCGCGTCGAAGTCAAAGTAAAGTCATGACATGACACTCCCCCAGGCTTCGCGCACTTCGTGTCGCTTCGCCACCCCCCTCGCCGGGGGCGACACCTGCGGACCGGCAGAGCCGGCTCCGCGGTGTCTCGCGCACGATCTGCTCGAACCTCATTTGCCGCAGGAGGCGCGTTGCGCCATGGATCACTGAAAGATGCCCACACCCGAACGACTCGAATCATTCATCGCCGCCGTCGAAGGCGGCGCGCATGCCAAGGCCATCGAGGACTACTACACCGAAGATGCCACCATGCGCGAGAACCAGGCCGAGCCGCGGCGCGGCCGCAGCACGCTGGTGGCACAGGAGAGCGCAGTGCTGGAGCGCACCGAATCGGTGGTCTCCACCTGCGTGCGGCCGGTGCTGGTGAACGGCGACCACGTGGCCATCCACTGGATCTTCGAGTTCACGTTCAAGGGCGGCGGCAAGATGCGCATGGAGGAGATCGCCTGGCAACGCTGGGAAGGCGACCGCATCGCCGAAGAGCAGTTCTTCTACGACCCCGCGCAGCGAAAGCCGGGCTGATCGACGCGTCCTCTGCCGTTTCAACGCCATGGCGCTTCTGCAGACCTCCTAGCCCCATGCGATACCTCCACGCCCTGTTCGCCGGCACCTGGGCCATCGCCCGGGCCGAGCTGGCCATCGTGCGGCGCTTTCCGCGCATCCTGCTGGCCGTGGTGGCGGTCGGCGTGGTGCCGGCGATCTATGCGCTGATCTACCTCACGAGCGTGTGGGACCCGGCCGGCCACACGGCCGACCTGCCCGCCGCCATCGTGAACCTGGACCAGGGCGTGACGTACATGTCGCGCACGGTCAACGTCGGCGAAGAGCTCACGCGCTCCCTTCTCGAGAAGCGCGCCTTCGGTTTCCGCGCGATGACCGACACCGAGGCCGCGCGCGCCGAGGTGCGGCGCGGCACGCTGGCTTTCGCGCTGCTGATTCCCGCCGACTTCAGCGCCAACGCGGTGCCCGGCACGCAGCGCGGCGCGGGGCAGCTGGTGGTCTACACCTCCGAGGGCAACAACTACAGTTCGGCCGGCCTGGCGCGGCGTTTCGCGGGCGAGCTGGGACACCAGGTCAACGAGATGCTCAACGAGCAGCGCTGGGGGCTGGTGCTGAGCGCGGCCTCCGGCTCGCAGGCACGGCTCGACAAGCTCAAGCAGGCCCTGCTGGAGCTGCGCGACGGCAGCCAGACGCTGGCCAGCGGCGCCGCCCAGTACAGCGCAGCGGCACAGCAGGTGGGCAGCGGGTTCAAGCAGGTCAACGGCGGGATCCGCACCATCGAATCGAAGCTGCCGGCCGACGCGGACCTGCGAGCGCTGAAGGCCGGCTCGCAGCAGCTCGCCTCGGGCCAGCGCGAACTCGGCAGCGGGCTCGCGCAGATCGGCGACGGGCTCGCCCAGCTCGAAGGCGGCGCCGGCCAGCTCGGTGATGGCGCTCGCAGGATGCAGAAGGACACCGCCGACATCCCCTTCGTGGGCGACCGGATCTCCAAGGGAGCGGCCGAACTCGCCGCCGGTGCGGACAAGCTGCGCGGCGGCATCGACCAGGCACAGGCCGCCATGACCAAGGCGCAGGACGGCAACCACAAGCTCGCGGCCGGCGCCACCGCGCTAGACGGCGGCGTCGGCAAGCTCACCGACGGCATGGGCGCGCTGTCGGCGGGCATCCACACCATGTCCGGCAAGCTGCCGCCCGACAGGAAACTCGACGAATTCGTGCAAGGCGGCGCGCAGCTAGCCCAGGGTGCGGAGCGCCTGTCGACCGGCGTGCGCACCATCGAGGCCGCCCTGCCCGCCTCGATCACCCGCATCCAGGGCAGCGCCTCGGGGCTGGCCGACTCGGTGGAGCCCAAGGTCGAGGTGGTGGCGCCGGTGGCCAACAACGGCAGCGCCTTCGTGCCCAACATGGTGTCGGTGGCGCTGTGGATCGGCGCCGTGATGGCGGGCTACCTGTTCAACATCCGCATCGTGCTGTCGGACCACAGCCACTATCCGAAGCTCGCGAAGACGCTGGGCAAGATCACCATGCCGGCGCTGATCGTGCTGCTGCAGGTGGCGCTGGTGCTGGCCACGCTGGTGGGCGTGCTGCGGGTGCAGGCGCCGGACGTGCCGGCGCTGGCGCTCACGATGGCGCTGGCCTCGCTGGTGTTCCTGGTGGTGCTGTTCGCGATCCTGCACGTGTTCGGCGACTTCGGCCGCATCCTCACCGTGCTGCTGCTGACGCTGCAGCTGTCGGCCGGCGGCGGCGTGCTGCCGGTGGAGCTCTCGGCCGGCTTCTTCCGCGACGTGCACGGCTGGCTGCCTTTCAGCTGGGTGGTGCAGGCCTTCCGCGCCGTGATGTTCGGCGCCTTCGACAACGGCTGGGCGCATGCCTGCGGTGTGGTTTTGCTGTCGGGCACGGTGGCCGTCGGGCTGATGGCGCTCTTCGGCAAGTGGAACGAAGTGCTGCCGGCGGACTACAAGCCGACGATCCAGGTCTGAACCAGCGGCTTCTTCCATGTGACATTGGTGATGTAACATTCGGCCCGTCACATGAACACCGCTACCGTCACCGAAGCCGTCCAGGAACTCTCCATCGAGGGACTCGCCGCGCACACCGGCGTGACGGTGCGCAACATCCGCGCCTACACCACCGCCGGGCTGCTGCCGCCGCCCAGGCTGCGCGGGCGCCTCGGCCTGTACGGCGACGAGCACGCGCAGCGCCTGGCGCTGATCCGCGAACTGCGCGACCAGGGCTTCGGCATCGACGCCATCCGCCGCATCTTCGGGCGCGCGCCGGCCTCGGCGTGGCGCGACCTGGTGGCCGTGGCGCGCTCCGTCTCAGGCAGCCTCTTCGCCGAAGAAGAGCCGGTGGTGGTGCCCGCCAGCGCCCTCGCCGCCAAGTGGAAAGGCCAGATGACGCCCGCCCTGCTCGCGCGGGCCACCAAGGCCGGCCTCATGCGCGAGCTGCCGGACGGCCAGGTGCAGATGCTCAGCCCCGCGCTCGGGCAGATCGCCGAGCAGCTCGCGGCGCTCGGCCTGCCGCTGGAAGAAGTGATCGGCATGCAGGAGACCATGGCCCGCACGCTGCGCACGGTGGCGCGCCACTGGCTGCGCACGCTGGCCGACAGCCTGCTGAGCGGCGACACCATCGACGCCCAGCGCACGGCCCAGCTGCTCGAGCAGGCGCGAGGACTCGCCACCGGCGCGGTGCAGGCCGCGTTCCCCGTGATCCTGCAGCAGGAGCTCGATGCCCTGCTGCGCAAGACCGCCTGAAACGATGACACGAGACCGCGCCACCAGCCCTTTCCTGTTGCGCCTCCTCCCAGCCCTGCTCGCCCTGGGCAGCGCGGCCGCCGTGCAGGCCCAGACCGCCGGCGACAACGCACTTTCGCTGAGTTTCGACGCGGCCCGTGCCCGCATGATCGACCGTTCCGACAAGCTGGCCGCAGCCCGCGCAGCCGTCGAATCGAAGGAACTGCAGAGCCAGGGCCTCAAGGGCCTGGGCGGTCCGTCGGTCAGCGTCTCGGGTCTGGCCTATGCCTACAACGCGAACCTGAATCTCGACCTCGACCCGCTCAACCAGAAGCTCGGGCAGCTCGGCTCGGCGCTGCCGTCGTCCATCCAGAGCGTGATCTCGCGCGTGCCGATTCCGCAGTTGCCCAACAGCTACACGCTGAACCGCCACGACACCGGCGCCAACGCCTCGATCTCGGCCGTGTGGCCGCTCTACGTCGGCGGCGCGACCGACGCGGTGCGCGGCTTCGTGTCGGCCCAGACGCGCGAAGCGCAGGCCGACGCCGAACAGGCCGGCCACGAGGTCGACACCCTGCTCGTGCAGCGTTACTTCGGCGCCCAGCTCGCCCGGCGCGCGGCAACACTGCGCCTGCAGGCAGAGCGCACGATCGCGCAGCACGATTCGGCGGCGCAAAAGATGCTCGCTGCCGGCGTGATCTCGCGCGTGGAACGGCTGCAAGCCAGCGCAGCGTATGAAGAGGCGCGCCGCAACGCGCGCAAGGCCGAGAACGACGCGGCGCTCGCCTCCGTGGCATTGGCCCGCACGGTGCGCGCCGACGGCAGCGTGGCGCCGCAGACGCCGCTCTTCCTCATCAGCACGCCGATCGAACCGCTGGGCTACTTCATCGACTCGGCGCTCACGCGGCACCCGGGCCTGGGCAAGGTCGCGGCCAAGAAGTCGCAGGCCGAGCAGCTGCACGAAGGCGAAGAGGCGCTGCGCCGCCCGCAGGTGATCGCCTTCGGCACGCGCGAGCTCAAGAGCGGCAATGCCGACTGGGTGGCCGGCGTGGGCGTGCGCTGGACGCTGTACGACTCGGTCGACCGCAATGCGCTGTCGGCCGCCTCGCTCAAGCAGGTCGAGCAGGCCGAACGCACCGATGCTCAGGCGCGCAGCGACATCTCGCTGCTGGTCGAGCGCAACTGGCGCGCGCTGGAGAACGCGCGCCGCCAGTACCTCGAGATGAAAGCCTCTGTCGAACTGGCCCAGGAGGTGGTAAAGCTGAGGACCTCCGGCCTGCGCGAAGGCACGAGCACCACGCTCGACCTGATCGATGCCGAGACCAACCAGGCCAAGGTGCTGACCGAACGCGCGCAAGCCGCCAACGACTACGTGCAGGCGCTCGCGCAGCTGCTCGAGAGTGCGGGGCTTTCCGACAGGTTTTCCGACTACATCGCGCGTGCCGACGTGAAGGTGAATTGATGATGAGTGCCAAGACCCGAAAACTGATCGCGATATTTGCCGCCCTGCTCGTGCTGGCGGTGCTTGTCTGGGGCTTCTGGCGCGCGTCGCAGCCGGCGCCCGAGGTGTTCCAGGGCCAGATGGAGGCACGCGAGACCGACGTTGCCGGCAAGGTGACGGCGCGCATTGCCGAGGTGCCGGTGAAGGAAGGCGACCGCATCCAGGCCGGCGCGGTGCTGGTGCGCATGGACAGCCCCGAGGTGCGCGCCAAGCTGGCGCAGGCCACCGCCGCCGAGCAGGCCGCTCAGGCAGTTTCCGAGAAGGCGCAGAACGGCGCGCGTCCGCAGGAAGTCGAGATGGCGCGCATGCAATGGCAACGTGCCGAGACCGCGGCGCAGCTCGCGCAGACCTCGTTCCGTCGCGTCGACGGACTGGCGCGCGAAGGCCTTGTGGCCGACCAGAAGCGCGACGAGGCCGAAGCCAATTGGAAAGCCTCGCGCGACGCGGCCATCGCGGCGAAGGCGCAGTACGACATGGCCCGCACCGGTGCCCGCCCCGAGGACAAGGCCGCCGCCAGCGCGCAGGCGCGCCAGGTCGCGGGCGTGGTGGCCGAGGCCGAAGCCGCCAAGGCCGAGACCGCGCTGCGCAGCCCGGTGGGCGGCGAAGTGGCCAAGGTGCTGGCCAAGGTCGGCGAGCTGTCGCCGCAGGGCGTGGCGGTGGTCACGGTGGTCGACCTGAGCGACCAGTGGGTGGTGCTGAACGTGCGCGAGGACCGGCTCGCCCGCTTCGCGCGCGGCAACGAATTCGATGCGCACCTGCCCGCGCTGCCCGAGGGCAAGCGCACGGCCCGCTTCAAGGTCTACTACAGCGCCGTGCTGCCCGACTTCGCAACATGGCGCGCCACGCGCGGCGGCACCGGCTTCGACGTGCGCACCTTCGAGGTCCGCGCCCGCCCGCTCAAGCCCATCGAGGGCGCGCGGCCCGGCATGAGCGTGCTGGTGGACTGAGCCCGTTCGCAATGAGCCTGCGCGGCTTCTCCACCGCCAGCGCACGGCGCGAGTTCGCGCTGCTGCGCACGCGCCCGTGGGACCTGGCCATGATCTCGTGGGTGCCGCTGCTCGCGGTGTTCCTGATCTGGTGGATCTTCTCGGCGGGCCTGCCAGAGCGGCTGCCGATCGGCGTGCTCGACCAGGACCATTCCTCCCTCTCGCGGCAGCTGGTGCGCTTCCTGGACGCCACGCCCGGCCTGCGCGTGGCGCAGCGCTACAGCGACGAAGGCGAGATGGCGCGCGCGCTGACCAGCGGCGCGGTCGATGCGGCGGTACAGCTGCCGCGCGAGCTGAGCCGCGACGTGAAGCAGGGCCGCGTCGGCCAGGTCGTGCTGCTGCACAACGCGCAGCTCGGCACGCATTCGAGCCTGATCCAGCGCGATGTGCGCACCGCCGTGGCCACCGTTTCCGGCGGGGTCGAGCTCGCGGTGCGCAACAAGCGCGGCGAGTCGATGAAGGCGGCGCGCGTGAGCATGGAGCCGATCAAGGCCAGCATGGTGGCACTGTTCAACACCTCGACCGACTACGAGCAGTTCCTGGGTGCGGCGCTGATTCCGGCGCTGCTGCACATCCTTGCGATGACGGCCGGCGCATGGGCCGTGGGCCGCGAGCTGCGCGACCGCAGCATCGGCGGATGGCTCGGCGCCACGCCGCAATGGCATGAAGCGCTGGCCGCGCTGGCGGGCAAGCTGGTGCTGCCGTTCGCGAGCCTCTCGACGGTGGCTCTTGCGGCGATGCTGTGGATCACCGCGGGCCGTGGGTGGCATCCGGTCGGCTCACTCGGGTGGACGCTGTTCGCGCTGTGGGTTTTCCTGGCGCTATCGATCGCGCTGGGGGGCTTCGTGGCGGCGCTGACGCGTTCGCTGCGCACTGCCCTGTCGGCCACGGGCTTCATCACGGCGCCAGCCTTCGCGTTCGGCGGCGTGGGTTTTCCGCTGGTCGCAATGCCCGTGCTGGCGCAGGTCTGGGCCAACCTGCTGCCCTACACGCACTACATCCGCGTGCAGATGGAGCAGCTGCAGATGGGCGCGCCGGTGGCTTATTCGGCGGCCACGCCGCTCTGGATGGTGCTGGGCACGGGCACGCTGCTCGCAGCCACCGCCGCAGCGCTGGTGCGCGCCGCCGGGGCACCCGACAGCTGGGGTGGGCGATGACCGGCAGCGAACCGCTCCGCTTCGGCAGCGCATGGCGCGAAACCGCGCTCGCCGTGCTGCGCGACAAGGGCGTGCTGTTGATCATGCTGCTCGCGCCGATCATCTATGGCTTCTTCTATCCGTGGCCCTATGGCACGCAGGCCGTGACGCGCGTGCCGGTGGCGGTGGTCGACCAGGACCACACGGCGCTGTCCCGGCAGATCACGCGCTTCGCATTGGCCAATCCACGGATCGACGTGCGCATGGTCACGGGCGACGTGGGCGAAGCGCAGCGGGCGCTGTGGCGCGGCGAGATCGAAGGCTATGCGCTGCTGCCGGCCGACCTGAAGCGCAACGTGCTGCGTGGCACTTCGGCCGTTGTCACCATCGAAGGCAACGGCGCCTATGCGCTGCTGAACAAGGCGGTGCTGTACGGCTTCTCGGAGGCCGTGGGCACGGTGTCGGCGGGCGTCGAGATCCGCAAGCTGCAGGCCGGCGGTCAAAGCGCGATACAGGCCGCGCGCAGCCGTAGCCCGCTGAACACGCAGCTCGTCGCACTGTTCAATCCGACCGAGGGCTATGGCAGCTACGTGGTGCCAGCCGTGGCCCTGCTGATCCTGCAGCAGACGCTGCTGATGGGCGTGGCGATGCTGGCCGGCACTTGGGCCGAAGCGGGGCGGCTGCGGGCTTCGATGGGGGCGTGGCTGGGCCGGCTTGGGGCGCTCTCGGGCTTCGGCTTCCTGAGCGGCGTCTTCTACTTCGGCTGGGTGTTCTTCCTGCAGGACTATCCGCGCGGCGGCAATCCGTGGGGGGCGCTGGTGCTGCTGGCGTTCTGCGTGCCGGCGATCTGCACGCTGGGCCTCTTGCTGGGCTGCTGGTTCCGCGACCGCGAGCGGGCCCTGCAGGTGCTGCTGTTCACTGCCCTGCCCATGGCCTTTCTCTCGGGCTTCTCGTGGCCTGTGGAGGCCTTGCCGGAGCCGTTGCAGGCGCTGCGCTGGCTCTTCCCGAGCACAGCAGGCATCCAGGCCTCGCTGCGCCTCAATCAGATGGGAGCGCCGCTGCATGACGTGCTGCCCCATCTCGGCGTGTTGCTGTCGCTGACTCTCGCAGGGCTGCTGACGTTGCGGCTCGTGGCCACGACGCCGAAGCGCGCCTAGCGCCGGCTCTCCGCCGCCACGGCGCGCACCAGCCGCGTGGCGGGCGCTACCAGCTCGCGCAGATCGCCAGCGCGGTCCTGCTCGATGGCCTGCAGCACCAGTTCGTTGATGCCGCCCACCACCGTCATCGCCATCTCGCTCGTGAGATGCACCGCCGGCCCATCCGTGCTGCCGTTGCTGCTGGTGTTGATGGCGACCTGGATGAAATTGGCGATCTCGTCGTTCACCCGGCGCCGCACCACGAGGCCCGGCATGCCGAGCCCGAGGATCTCGACGAACAGCGTGCGCAACAGCACCGGGTCTTGCGCGAGGTAATCGAAATACGCAGTCATCGCCTGCTCCACCTGCGCATGCCACGGCTGTGCCGGATCGAAGGCCTCGCTCACCGCCTGCAGGCCGAGGCGGCTGGCGGTTTCATAGAGCGCGATCAGGCATTCGGTCTTGGTGCTGAAGTGCTCGTAGAAAGTGCGGCGCGACACGGCCGCTTCGCGCACGATGTCGGCAATGGTCGTTTCCGCGTAGCCTTTGGCCGCCACGGCATGCGCCATGCCCTGCAGCAGGCGTGCATAGTGCTCGCTCCCGGGGCCCTCGGCAGACTTGGAGGGAGCTGCTTTTTCGATGGTTTCGCTCATGGCCGACACATTTTCCTACGCCCAGGTACTTGACAGTACCAACTCACAATTGCAACATGGCGGCTCGCGGTACTGATATGTACCAGTCATTTCGCCCCCCACGAACCGTGCTTTTCCAAGGCTTGTTTTCATGACCGATCTCGTTGTCCGCCGCCTGCTGATCGACCTGCAACCGCCCTTCGCCCGCAACTGGTGTGGCGGCGACGCATTCTCGACTGCTTTCTTCAACGCCCTGTCGATGAGCTTTCCCTTCGGTGAGCAGTTCTTCATCGATGCGGTGCGCGACGCCGTGGCCACGCTGCCGCCGGAAGTGCAGGAGCAGCACAAGGCCGACGTGCGCGGCTTCATCGGGCAGGAAGCCACGCACCGGCGCATTCATTCGCTCTTCAACAACCACCTCGAGAGCCAGGGCCTGGTCGACGGATGGACGGCCCGCGCCGGCAAGCGCATGGGACTGATGGTCGATGCCGATCCGCGCCACGCGCTGGCGGTGACGGCGGCCACCGAGCACTTCACGGCGATGTTTGCCGAATGGCTGCTGGCCCACCCCGAGATCCTTGATGGCGCCGAGCCGCGGCTGCGCACCATGTGGCTGTGGCACAGCGCCGAGGAACTGGAGCACAAGAGCGTGGCCTTCGACATCTACCGGGCCGCAGGCGGCTCAGACGAATGGCGCACGCGCTGGTTCCGCCGCGTCACGGTGATGTTCCTGGGCGACCTGATGCGCCAGACCATCGACAACCTGCGCCACGAGAAGCAGTTGTGGAAATGGTCGACCTGGAAGAGCGCCGCGCGCATCCTGCTGAGCCGCAACGGCCTGCTGCGCGGCAACCTGGCCGGCTGGCGCAGCTATCTGCGTGCGGACTTCCATCCGATGCAGCAGGACAGCAGCCTGTCGGAGCGCTGGCTGGCGGACAACCGCGCGCAATACACGCCGGTGGGCGTGGCGCCCGAGGCAGCCACCGCCAGCTGAAAAAGGAAAAGCCCCGGCTCAGCTCAGTAGAAATTGGCGCGGTTCGGCGCACCGCCGCCGGCCTGCTGATGCTCGGGGCGCATCGTCAGGTCGTGCAGGGTGTCGAAGTCGGACGGAGCATCCGGCACCCGCATCACCACTTCCAGCTCGTGCATCGACGCAACCCAGCGGCCGGCCGGCGATTCGGCAGGCTCGTCGTTGGCGAACACGCCGTCGCGGATGTAGAGGGTTTCGCCTTCCGGGCGCTCGGCATGCAGCTCGATCAGGCGGGCGATCGAGAAGTTGTACGTCACGAGCTTCTCGCGCGTCTTGCGGTCCTTGCCGCCGCAATTGAACGAGCCTTCCGCGGCGATGACGATGCAGGAGCCGTCAACGCCGCCATCCATCTCGATCTCGTTGCCCGAGCGCCAGATGGCGTTGGGCAGGCGGACACGCACCTTGTCGATGACCAGGTCGCGCTGCTTGTTGAGGCTGCCCAGCGGCGGCACCAGCGAACGCAGCTGGCGCAGGCGTTCGGCGAAGTTGTCGTCCATCAGGAATTCGACATGGTGCGTGGCGCTGCCGGAGGATCGCTTGACCACCTGCATGACCACGTGACGCGATTTAGCCATGACGGAACCCCTTTACGACCCTCGGGAAGGTTGGATTCCATGCCCTGCATGGAGTGTGAACGGCGTGGCAGCAATTCATTGGAAATCAGCTACTAGTAGGACTTTTGATTACATGCAATTACATGCATCATTTGTGTCCAACTGTATAGCGATTGCCTCCGACGTGGAAGCCCATTCCGTGATTTATGCACGAGGAAATGTCGCCAAAATGCCTCCTCGATGTGGTAGCAGGGTACCCCATCGAGGGCCGCGAAAACCCTTATTCGAGGGCTTCGTCCAGCGCCTTGCACGAAGGCGCGCACACGGTCTGCGACTTGCCCAGCACCTGGCGGGTGCGCAGCTGCGAGCGCACGCGGTGCTTGCCGCACATGAAGCACGACATGGTCGCGCCGCTGAACGACGCCGAAGCGCGGAACGGCGAACCCGGCGTCTTCGACTTGTAACGCAGGCCGTCCGCCACCACCGCCGTCTTCACTTCACCCTTCGCCATGCGTTTTGTCCTTGCTGTTCGGTTCGGCACGGCGCATCGCGCGTGCAATGGCTTCCCGGGCGCTGACTTCGGCCGCCAGGGAAGCGTCCAATGCCGAGCGGCAAAGCCCGGCGTGCTTGTAATTGAGGTTCTCGTACACCTCGGCCGCGGCCGGATACGCATCGAGCAGGCGGCCGAGTTCGGCGCCCTGCCCGACGTCCTCGAACTCATGTACGAGGTGTTCGACCACGGAACGGTACTGCTCCGCCCCAACGGGTACGGCGCTGTGCTCAAGCTTTTCCAGCAGTTGCGCCAACACGTGGGTCACTGCCAGATCGGTCCTGGGAGACGGATTATCGGTCGTGTTCATGGCCAGCATCTGGGGGCAGCATACGCCTATGCAAGTGGCTGCTCGTAGAGGGATGCCTCCGGTTGCCCCGCCTTTTGCTGCGCCACCTGCATCCGCTGGAGCAGGCTGTGAAGCATTTCGGTCGACAGCCCGTGGATCACCAGCCGGTGCCCCGCCCGCAGGGTCGACAGCGGTACCAGCGGGTGCTTGTTGTTGACCAGGATCAGGTGTTCGGGCGCATTCAGGATCGTCGCCGCGTAGATGCCGATGGTTTCGTCCAGCTGCAGGGAATTGGCCGCGCGCCAGAAATCGTTGTCCGTGAGCATCAGCTGGTACAGCGGCGTGAAAAGCTCGATGGCGCTCTGCAGGTCGAGAAAATTGAGCTTGCCCCGGGGCATGTCTTCCAGACGCAGCCCCGGGTCCCGGATCATCGAGAAATCGACCTTCCCGGCCTTGCACAGCGCCAGCCCCTTATCGCGCAGCGCGGTGTTCAGCCTGATCACGAAGTTGAAGAGGTTCAGGTCGTGCTTCAGGAACATCTCGTCCTTCAGCGCGTCGATGTCGGCCGGCTCCAGGGGGTTGGTGGCCACGGGCACCGGCGAATTCCGCCCGATGAAGGCCAGCACCTGCGAACCCAGGTGAAAGTGCCGCAGGATCAGCCAGTTGGCCTCCGGTGACACGAATCGCTTCAGCCCCCAGGCCAGCAGCCGGTGCAGCAGCATCGAGTGCGACCAGTTGCGCGGCACGAACACCTTCACGATCTGGATCAGGATGATCGTCAGCCGTGCGATCGGCCTCAGGAACGGCAGCAGGTACTGCCGCGAGCCCGAGCTCGAGTCGGCCAGCCACGCCGCCTTGACGTCGTCGGGCAGCGGCGTGCTCTGGTCGAGGTAGAGCGCCAGCCAGGGGCTGGGGTCGCGCTCGTCGTGGGCTTGCTTCAGGAATTCAGGCGTTCGATCCATGGGGCATTCGCTGCGTGATGTGTTGGAACTGCATCAGGTATAGCGCGGCCGTGTGGCGCGCCGTCTCGACGATCTGGCCGGCGGCGCGCGCCTGCCCTTCCACGGCCATCACCATCTCCACGGCGGTAAGCCAGCGGCTCAGATGGTTTTCGTCGTTGTGGCCGTGGTATTCGAGGAAGCGGAAGGCATCCGGCGGCAGCTTCAGGCTGGCCTTGAGCAGCGGCAGCAGCGCCGGCACGATGCGCTGGCCCGTGCCTTCGATGATGTAGATCGCGCCCAGCAGGCCGATCGGGTCGCGCGTGGCGGCCAGGCCGTGCAGGTAGGCGTTGAGCGCCTCGCCGCCGGGGTTGCGGCGCAGCTCCTCGATGTTCTCGACCGTGCCGCCGGCCTTTCGGTAGTCGCTGAAAAGAATGTTGAAGTCGTTCTGCTCCTCGCCCGCGTGCACGCCGATCAGCGAAGCCAGCATCTGGTACGGCTCGCTCAGCGAGGCTGCGCCTTCGCGCATCCACAGGCTGCCCTCGCGCACCTGCGGCACCCATTGCTCCATCCAGTTCAGGTAGTCGGGCACGGCGAATCGGCGTTCGCGGATCTGGCGGATGAGCGGCGTGCGCCAGACGCGCGAGCGGTAGTCGTGCCAGATGGCTGCCAGCTCGGTGAGCAAGGCGCCCAGGCCTTCGGGCGCGGCGTTGGGATCGTGCGGCGGCGCGATCACCAGGTCGTCGTCGAGCACCGCCGCCGCACGAGGAGCCACCACCGCGGGCGCAGCATCGACCGCCTCCACCTCGAGCAGCATGTACGCCGCCATGAAGCGCCCCGACTCCGGCACGTAGCAGAAGATCTGCTCGCCCGGCTTCAGCGCCTTGGTGTGCAGGAACTCGGCCAGCATCACGAGGATCGACGCTGCCCCGGTGTTGCCGCGCCATGCGAGGTTGCTCCACCAGCGCTCGCGCGGAATCGACAGGTCGGCCTTGGCCATCAGGTCCTCGACCACCGGGATGAATTTCTCCGACGAGTAATGGCACAGGAAGTGGTCGACCCGCTTCGGATCGACCCAGCCGTCGCGCACCAGCCCCGCGTATTCATGGATGCCAATGTCGAACAGGTGCGGCAGCAGGCGGATGTCCTGCCGCAGCGACAAGGCGCCCGCCGCCTCGGCCTCGGCCCAGGAGCCGAAATCGAGATGGCCGCGCGCGCGGTCTTCGGTCAGGCCGAGCTGCATGCAGACCGGGTAGTCACCCGAAAACGCGCGCTGGTGCACCCACTTCAACTTCAGACGCAAGCCCGGCGCGCCGGCCAATGCGGGCGTGCCATCGGACAACAGCAAGGCTCCCGCGCCATCCGACAGCATCCAGCGCAGGAAGTGCGAGTCGAAGTCGGTTTCATAGCCGCGTGCCGCGAAGCGCGAACGCTTGAAGAGCCGCGACGGCATTTCGCTGGCAACCGCCATCGCCGAGCGATGCGCCCCCAGCTCGATGCCCTGCGCGGCCGTCTGGATCGCCGACACGCCCGCCGCGCAGATGCCGTGCACCGAATGCGTTTCCATCGGCTGCGCCGCCAGCTCGCCCTGGATCATGTTGGCGAAGCCCGGCATCAGCGTGTCGCCGCCCGACGAGCCGCTGGCCAGCAGCGACACCCGCGACAGCTCCGCCCCGCCCCGCTGCAGGCAGTCGCGGATCGCACCGGCCGCCAGCTGCGCATTGGTGTGCTGCGTCATGCCTTCCGCGTCGATGGCGTAGTGCCGCGTGAGGATGCCGTTCTCCGCCAGGATGCGCCGCTTGATGCGCTCCGACATGCGGTTGAGCGGCGCGATGTACGCGTCCATGCGGTCGTTGGGAATGGGTTCGCCCGGCATGAAGTAGCCGGCGCTTTCTAGGTACACGCGTTGGAATGAGACAGGCATGGTTCAGTGAGTTGATGAATCGCGGGGCATCAGCGGGCGGCTGCGAAAACGCGGCCACACGGCCCCCAGCACGAAGACGCGCACCATGTACGGCACCAGCCCGCCCTCGTTGAGCACGGGGTCCACCTGCGCGCGGTAGCGCGTGCGATGCAGGCGGGTGAGCTCGGACCAGTGGGCATGCGGGTTCTCGTGGTGTGCGGTGTGCAGGCCGATGTTGAACAGCAAGGGGTTCACCAGCCCCTCGAAATTGCGTGCGTAGTTCAACCGGCTACCCGTGGTATCGCCCGGCGCCTCCTTCGGTACGGGCTTCCGGCCGTCCGCGTGGGCGTGCTGCAGGTAGTTGGTGGCAAGCAGCCAGTGCAGGCCGTGCAGCTGCGGCACGATCACGAACAGCAGGGCCTTGCGCCAGTCGATCACCAGCAGCACCGCCCAGCTCGCCAGCCACACCGCGTACTGCGCCATGCAATAGCGCCACGCGCCGCGTCGATGCCGCCGCAGTCGCCCGAGCCACGCGAAGAAAACCGGCATCAGCACCCACACGGCCTGGAACGGATGCAGCAGGTAGCCCGTCAGGTGGTTGGTGTCACCGCCGAAGCGGTAGGTGCGCGCCACGTCCTTCGGTCCGTGCCTGTGGCGGTGGTGGTTGGCGACGTGCGCCGGCCAGAACACGAAAGTGGGATGGCCCTGCAGCAGCGTGATCCAGAAATCGGTGAACCTGTTCAAGCGCCGGCTGCGCCACATGCGCAGGTGCACGTGGTTGTGGTGGATCACGCCGACGCCGAGCGTCAGGAACAGCACCAGCCCGTACAGCAGCACGTCGAAGCCGTGGAACCACTGCCACGCCGCCAGCGCAGGCAGCGCGGCAAGGTAGGCAAGGCTCTGCCAGTCGCGCCGGTGACGCAGCTGCGGCCGGCGGCGGATCGCGTCAGGCCGTGCTCGCGCCATGCTTTTCGCGGAAGGCCCGAAGCACCGGCTCGGCCGCATCGGCCGCGATGCGCGTGCCGAACAGCCGATCCATGAAGGTGAACTGGAAGCCGTAGTTGCCGTTGTGCACGGCATGGTGCAGGTGGTGCCGGCGGCTCGCCGCGAACCAGTGGCTGTACGACACGCCCGTGAAGAAGTCGTAGTTCGAGTGCCCGACGCAGTTGAAGAACAGGCTGAACACCGGCACCGCCGCCAGCGACCAGAAGCTGAAGTCGTGCACGATCATCGGCAGCAGGATCACGTTGCCGAGCATCAGCGCCTCGATGGGATGGAAGCTGTAGGTCGACCACGGCGTGGTCACGAACGAGCGGTGGTGCGGACCGTGAAAGCGCCTCAGCCAGCGCGTGTGCAGCAGCCGGTGGTTGATCCAGAAATGCACGTCGTTCCAGACCGCGAGCACGAGGATTTCCACCACGATCTGCCGCCATCCCGCATCGGGATCGAGCCGCGCCCAGCCCAGCTGCAGCAGCCCCCAGGGAAACACCATCCCCAGCCCGAAGATCAGCACCGACACGCCCGACTGCGTGAGCTCGCGCCGCAGCTGCTCCGGCTGCAGCGGCCGCGGATCGAGAGCGCGCCCGACGCCCAGCGCGGGCAGCACGCGCTTCGTCAGCAGCCAGGTGATCGCGCCGAAGCCAAGATAGATTCCGCCGAAAAAAAGCAAGCCCCACAGCATGACCTGCAGGGCGGACAACGAGGTGAAGGTCTGCGCCATCCCCCGAGGCTACAACAGCATCTCGGGAACGATCGGCGCGATGAGCATGTTGTAGAAGCGCTTGAAGAAACCCGACTCCGGCTCCGTGGTCAGGATCACCTCCTTCTCGCCGTCGTTGGTGAGCCATTCCAGCGTGCCGGTGTCCTTCGCCAGCCGCAGCCGGTAGGAGTTCTGCAGCTTGCTGATGCTGATGATGCGAAGCATCTCGCGCGCCAGCTGCGGGCTGTCGACCACGACCCCCATCTCGGTGTTCTGGCTGGCCGAGCGCGGATCCAGGTTCATCGAGCCAATGAAGATGCGCCGCTTGTCGATGGCGGCCGTCTTGGCATGCAGCCGCCCGAGCGACTTGCCGAACATGCCGAAGCGCTCGCCCGCAGTGGTGCGCTGCGGGCTCAGTTCGTACACGTCCGCGCCGCTTTGCAGCAGCCTCTCGCGATAGCGCGCATAGCCGGTGTGCACCAGCGGCTCGTCGTTGGCGGCCAGCGAGTTGGTCAGCAGCGTGAGCTTGACCTTGCGCCTGGCCAGGTCCTGGAAGGCCTCCATGCCGCGCTCGCCCGGCACCAGGTAGGGCGAAGTCAGGTCGACCTCGCTCCTAGCGTCGAGCAGCAGCGCCCAGACCTTCATCGTGACGCTGGTGGAGATGGCTTCCTCCGCCGTCATGGTCGCGGGCTTGGTGGGCGGATCGGCGATGGCCCTCGCCTCTCCCCACAGCAGGCCCATGCGCCCGCCGTCGAGTTCCTCGGCAATGGGGCCGTAGCCGAGGATGTCGGACGGCGGCAGCACGATCTTCGGTGCCGGCGCGGCCATGCCCACCCAGCTGTCGAAGTCGGCGCCGCTCGGCTTGCGGCCGCCCTCGCCCGTCACGATGTCGGCGATGGGCCAGACCTGCTCGCTGTTCCAGTAGGCGTCGAAGATCGATTCGAGCTGCGGCACCACCTTGCCGACCACCAGCGCGTCCATGTCGATGAAGTTCTGCGCTTCGCTCAGCACGAAATACTCCTCGGCGATGTTGCGCCCGCCCACCACCGCCATCACGCCGTCGGCGATGAAGAGCTTGTTGTGCATGCGGTGGTTGAGCCGCGGAATCTCCCATGGCGACGCCGCGAAGCGCGACAGGAAACCGTTGCGCCCGCAGCAGAACGGGTTGAAGAGGCGCACGTCGACATTGGGCGTCTCCGACAGCGCCAGCAGCAGTTGCTGGCTCTTGACTGTGTAAAGGTCGTCAACCAGCACCCGCACCTTCACGCCACGGCCCGCAGCCTCGCGCAAGGTGCGCAGCAGCAGGCGGCCGACCGGATCGTTCTCGAGCTGGTAGTACTGCACCACCAGCGAGCGCTGGGCCCGCTGGGCCAGCTGGATGCGGGCGTCCAGCGAATACACACCCAGCGGCATCAGCCGGAAGCCCGAATGCTCCTCGGGCGGCGTGGAGGCGGCAACGACCTTCGCCAGCGTGGTCGAGGGGTCGGCGGAGGCCGCGAACTCGGCGGGCCGCTCCCTCGCCGGCGGCAGCGAACCGCAGGCACCGAGCAAGGCCATCAGGGCGCCCGCGAGCGCGATGCGCAGAAAGGATGAGAGCCAGGCGTTCATGATGGTGCTTTCATTGCGTAGTTCTCTTCTTGTCATCGTTTGCTGCCGTCTTGTCCGTTCGTTCTGTACGCCGGGCGGCCAGCGCCGGTTTCAGGGCTTTTCTTGTGAAGGCTCCGGCCTAGAGTTCGATTCACACCGCCGCGGAATTACATCATGGCCCGTTCGCATCTCCATCGCATCGCCTGGATGGCGTTTTTTACGGCTCTTGCACACCCTGCCTGGGCTGCCCTGGACATCGGCGATCCCGTTCCCAAGTTCACCGCCAACGCCGCCCTCGGCGGCAAGACCTTCCGCTACTCGCTGGCCGATGCGCTCGCCAAAGGCCCGGTGGTGGTGTATTTCTTTCCGGCCGCCGACTCCAACGACTGCTCCATAGAAGCCCACGCCTTCGCCGAAGCCGTCGACCAGTTCGCGGCACTGGGCGCCAGCGTGATCGGCGTCTCGGCGGACGACATAGGTACCCTGTCCAAGTTCTCGGTCAAGTCATGCCAGAGCCGCTTTCCGGTGGCGTCCGACGAGGGCAAGACCGTGATCCAGGGCTTCGACGCGCTGATGCAGACACGGCCCGACTTCGCCAACCGCCTGTCGTACGTGATCGCGCCAGACGGCAAGGTCGCCTACTACTACCAGAACCTGAATCCGGACAAGCATGTGGAGCGCATGCTGAATGCGGTGAAGGCGCTGCCGAAGACCGCCGCCAAGTAGCTGCGGGGTTACGCCGCGCGGCGGCCGCGGATTCAGCGTGCATCGCGCAAAATCCTGCCCCATGCAGCTCAACTACATCGCCAACGCGGACGTTCCGTCCTCCTCCGGCCGCACCCTGCCGGTCATCGACCCCTCCGACGGCCAGCCTTTCGACGAAATCCAGCGCAGCAACGCCGCCGACATCGACTCCGCCGTGCGCGCCGCGCGCGACTGCTTCGAGGGCGTGTGGCACAAGGTCAGTGCCGCCGATCGCGGCCGCCTGCTTTTCAAGCTCTCGCAGAAGATCGCCGAGCACGTCGACGAGCTCGCGCTGATCGAACAGCGCGACTGCGGCAAGCCCGTGAAACAGGCCCGCGCCGACGCGGTGGCACTGGTGCGCTACTTCGAGTTCTACGCCGGCGCCTGCGACAAGCTGCACGGCGAAACCATCCCCTACCAGGACGGCTACAGCGTCTTCACCTGGCGCGAGCCGCACGGCGTGACCGGCCACATCATTCCCTGGAACTACCCGATGCAGATCTTCGGGCGCAGCGTGGGCGGCGCCCTGGCGGCGGGCAATGTGTGCGTGGTGAAGCCGGCGGAAGACGCCTGCCTTTCGCTGATCCGCGTGGCGCAGCTGGCGGCCGAGGTCGGCTTTCCGGCCGGCGCGCTCAACATCGTGACGGGCTACGGCCATGAAGTGGGCGACGCGCTCGCGCGGCACGAGGGTATCGACCACATCAGTTTCACCGGCAGCCCGAAGATCGGCACGCTGATCCAGCAGGTGGCGGCCGAGCGGCACTGCCCCGTCACGCTGGAGCTGGGTGGCAAGAGCCCGCAGATCATCTTCGCCGATGCCGACCTGGACGCAGCCATTCCGGTGGTCATCAACGCCATCGTGCAGAACGCCGGCCAGACCTGCTCGGCCGGCTCGCGGGTGCTGATCCAGCGCGACATCTACGAGCCGCTGCTCGAGCGCCTGGGCCATGCCTTCGAGGCGCTGCGCGTGGGCCCTGCGGCCATGGACCTCGACGTGGGCCCGCTGATCCGCCAGACGCAGCAGCAGCGCGTGTGGGACTTCCTGAGTGACGCGCAGCACGCCGGCATCCCGATGGTGGCGCAAGGCATCGTGGTCGAAGAAGCGCCCGAGACCGGCTTCTATCAAGCGCCGACGCTGCTGCGCGACGTGCCGGTCAACCACCGGCTCGCGCAGGAAGAAGTGTTCGGCCCGGTGCTGGCCGCGATGCAGTTCGCCGACGAGGACGAGGCGGTCGCGCTGGCCAACGCAACGCAGTTCGGCCTCGTGGCCGGCGTGTGGACGACCGATGGTTCACGCCAGTTCCGCATGGCCAGGCGCGTGAAGAGCGGCCAGGTGTTCATCAACAACTACGGCGCCGGCGGCGGCGTCGAGCTGCCCTTCGGTGGCGTGAAATCTTCCGGCTACGGCCGCGAGAAGGGCTTCGAGGCGCTGTACGGCTTCACAACACTCAAGACCGTCGCCGTGAAGCACGGCTGATGCCGATGCGCCGCGCGGGGAGCGTCAGCCCAGCGCGGTGTCGAGCAGCATCATCAGCACGAAGCCGACCATCAGCCCGCTGGTGGCGAAGGCTTCGTGCCCCTTTCGGTGCGATTCGGGAATGATCTCGTGGCTGATCACGAAGAGCATCGCGCCCGCCGCGAAGCCCAGCCCCCAGGGCAGCAGCATCGCCGAATGGCCGACCACCGCCGCGCCCAGCACGGCGCCCAGCGGCTCCACCAGCCCCGAGAGCATGCCGATCAGCACCGCGAACCCGCGGCTGTAGCCGGCGGCCAGCAGCGCCACCGCGACCACCAGGCCCTCGGGCACGTCCTGGATCGCGATGCCGGTGGCCAGTGCGTCGGCGCGCAGCCCGTTGTTGGCCGCATAGCCCACGCCGATGGCCAGGCCCTCGGGCACGTTGTGCAGCGCGATCGCGAACACGAAGAGCCAGGTGCGGCGCAGTTGCTTGGCAACGTTGCCTTCGCGGCCCTTGATGAAGTGCTCGTGCGGCAGCACGCGGTCCAGCAGCATCAGGGCGATGCCGCCGAGCAGGATGGCCGAGCCGATCACCCCGCCCGCCGCCCAGGTGCCACCGCCGAAGGTGCCCGCATTCTTCGCCGCCTCCAGGCCCGGGATGATCAGCGAGAAGGCGCTGGCCGCCAGCATCACGCCGGCGCCGAAGCCGAACAGCGTGTCCTGCAGCCGCTCCGGAAGCTTCTGCGAGAACAGCACGGGCAGCGTGCCGAGCGCGGTCGCCAGCGCGGCGACCGAACCGCCGAGCAAGGCGTTCCACACCAGCGGATCGGATCGCACGAACTGCCAGAACTGCAGGGCGCCCACCAGCACGCCGGCCGCAACGATGGCAAAGCCGATCCATTCGCGCATCGGGCGGGCGGGCCTGGGCTGCTGGCTGGCCACCGTGACCTGCTGCGGCTCGTTCATGGGATTGCTCCTCAGCCGCCCGTGGCGGCAGCGTGGCGCCGGGCCACCTCGACCCAGTTCACGACGTTGTAGAAAGCCGCGATGTATTCGGGGCGACGGTTCTGGTACTTGAGGTAGTACGCGTGCTCCCACACGTCGAGCCCGAGGATCGGCGTGTTGCCCGAGCCGATGCCGCGCATCAGCGGGCTGTCCTGGTTGCCACTGCTTTCCACGGCGAGCTTGCCGCCGGGAGCGACCGACAGCCACGCCCAGCCGCTGCCGAAGCGCGTGAGGGCGGCCTTCGTGAAAGCTTCCTTGAAGGCGTCGAAGCCGCCCAGGTCGGCATCGATCGCCTTGGCGAGCACTCCCGTGGGCGCACCGCCGCCGCCCTGCCCGACAGGCGCCATCACGGTCCAGAACAGGGTGTGGTTCGCATGGCCGCCGCCGTTGTTGCGCACCGGCGCGCGCAACGCCTCGGGCAGCTGCTCGACACCGACGATCAGCTCTTCGACCGGCATTCCCTCGTGCGGCGTGTCTTTCAGCGCCGCATTGAGGTTGTTCACATAGGTCTGGTGGTGCTTGCCGTGGTGGATTTCCATCGTCTGCGCGTCGATGTGGGGTTCGAGCGCATCGAAGGCATAGGGCAAGGCTGGCAAGGTGTACGGCACGGTCGGGAAGCTCCTTGGTTGGAAGAGCCCTTTGCGTCGTCGACGTGCTGCGTACTCAGGCGCCCAAATGATAGGAATTCTCATTGTCTATGTCAAGACATCCAAGACCCGGATGACGCAAACCCGCCATCTCCGGAAGCTTCCGGCAACGATCGATACACTGCCCTGCAGCACGTTTCCGGGAGAAATCAAACGATGAAGCTCGCACGTATCCTTCCCTTCGTACTGCTCCTTTGCGCCGGTCTCGCCTCCGCAGAGACCTCCACGCCACCGGCCGGCGACTACATCTACGAAGGCGGTAGCGGCTCGCTGCGCGTCAAGCCGAACGGGCATTTCGACATCACCACCATCGGCGCCAACGCCCACACCTGCGCGCTCGACGGCACCATCGCGCGCGGCAAGGCCAAGCTCGACGACACGGGATGCGTGGTGAACTTCGCGGTGAATGCCGACAAGGTGCAGGTCACGACCAACGGATCGGACCAATGCCGCGGCTACTGCGGCATGCGCGCCGGCTTCGAGGGCGCCTATATCCGCCCCGCCCCCGCCTGCACCGACAAGGCCGTGGCCGGCTCGCGCAAGAGCTTCAAGCGCCAGTACGACGCGAAGGACTACGCCACGGCACAGGCCACCCTCGCACCGGTGCTGTCGGACTGCGACAAGACCCTCGACTGGATCACCAAGGGCTGGCTGCGCAACGACCTCGCGCTCACCCAGTACAAGCTCAACGACCGCGCCGCCTGCCTCAAGACGCTGCAGCCGCTGGCCGAGGATGCCGCGCGCACCGACGACGGCATCAAGGAAAACTACCCGCCGGCCGACGCCGAGATCTTCCTGCCGGTGGTCCGCGCCACGCGCACGAACCTGAAGCTCTGCCGTGGATAGTTCCCAGGGGAGTCGAATTCGATGCAGGCGGCACCAAAGACCGCCGGACGGTTTTTCCATCCACTACAAGAAGACGGAGACGACACCATGAGATTCCTGAAGCGCAGCCTGCGCGCGGCCGTGCTCGGCCTGGGCCTGGCCCTTCCCCTGTTTCTTCCCCAGTTTGCGGCAGCGCAGCAACTGCCCACGGCGAAGCCCGAGCAGGTCGGCCTCTCGACCGAGCGACTGCAGATGCTCACCGACGTGCTCAAGGCCGACGTCGCCGCCGGCAAGATCCCCGGCGCGGTGCTGCTGGTGGCGCGACAGGGCAAGGTGGCGTGGTTCGAGCCGGTCGGCAAGCTCGACAGCGCAACCGGCACATCCATGCCGCGCGATGGCATCTTCCGCATCTACTCGATGAACAAGCCCATCACCACGGTGGCCGCGATGATGCTGGTCGAAGACGGCCGCCTCAAGCTCGACGACCCCATCGCGACCTACCTGCCCGAGTTCGCCAACATGACGGTGGGCGTCGAGAAGCCAGGCGCCGACGGAAAGCCGGTGCTCGAGACCGTGCCCGCACGCCGCCCGATCACCGTGCAGGACCTGATGCGCCACACCTCGGGCCTGACCTATGGCTTCTTCGGCCCCGGCCTCGTGAAGCAGGCCTACAACGCCGCCGGCCTGGACGCCGGAGACCCGACGCTGGCCGAATTCTCCCAGCGCCTGGCCAAGCTGCCGCTGGCCTACCAGCCCGGCACGACCTGGGACTACAGCCAGTCGACCGACATCCTCGGCCGCGTGATCGAGGTGGCGTCGGGCCAGTCTCTCTACCAGTTCGAGAAGGCGCGCCTGTTCGACCCGCTGGGCATGAAGGACACCACCTACTACGTGCCCGAGCCGGCGCGCCAGCCGCGCATTGCCGAGCCGCTGCCCAACGACCGCAGCTTCGGGGTGGGCGCCGAATTCAACGACCCGCGCATCGTGCGCAGGTACGAGTCGGGCGGCGGCGGGCTGGTGTCGACCGCGAGCGACTACGCGCGCTTCCTGCAGATGCTGATCAACGGCGGCTCGCTCGACGGCAGGCGCTACCTCGGCCCGCGCACCATCGCGCTGATGACCGCCGACCACTCCAACGCGGGCGCCGGCATCGTGCCCGGCCCGCTCTACCTGCCGGGCCCGGGCTACGGCTTCGGCCTGGGCTTCGCGGTGCGCCGCAATGACGGCGAGGCGCCCTACCCCTCGGCCGGAGGCGAATACAACTGGGGTGGCGCGGGCGGCACCTACATGTGGGTCGACCCGAAGAACGAGATGTTCGTGGTGCTGATGATGCAGTCGCCGAAATTCAGGACACATTACAGAACATTGACCCGGGACATGATTTATGCGGCCGTGATCAAGTAGCCTGCATTCCGCAGGGCCCTTGGGGCCTGGCGCAAAATCGGAGCCCCTCTCCACGAAGCCATGAAGAACAGCAGCAGCACCGTCATCCCGATCTCCAGCATCGGCCGCGCGCGTCCCGCGGTGGCCGTGCCGGAGGTCGCCGTGCCCGCCACGGGGATGCTGCTCGACCGCCTGGGCCGGCCCATGACCGACCTGCGCATCAGCGTGACGGACCGCTGCAACTTCCGCTGCAGCTACTGCATGCCCAAGGACGTGTTCGACAAGGACTACAAGTACCTGCCGCACAGCGCGCTGTTGAGCTTCGAGGAAATCACGCGGCTGGCCCGCCTCTTCGCCGCGCACGGCGTGCGCAAGATCCGGCTGACCGGCGGCGAGCCGCTGCTGCGCAAGAACATCGAGGGGCTGATCGAACAGCTTGCCGAGATCCGCACGCCGGACGGCGAGCCGCTGGCCCTCACGCTGACCACCAACGGCTCCCTGCTCGCGCGCAAGGCCGCCCAGCTGCGCGCCGCCGGTCTGCAGCGCGTGACCGTCAGCCTGGACAGCCTCGACGACGCGGTGTTCCGGCAGATGAACGACGTCGACTTCCCGGTGGCCGACGTGCTGGCCGGCATCGATGCGGCGCTGGCCGCGGGCCTCGGCCCCGTCAAGGTCAACATGGTGGTCAAGCGCGGCACCAACGAGCAGGAAATACTGCCGATGGCGCGCTACTTCCGCACGCACCACGGCGGCAAGGTGGTGCTGCGCTTCATCGAGTACATGGACGTGGGCGCCACCAACGGCTGGCGCATGGACGAGGTGCTGCCCTCGGCCGACGTCATCACGCGCATCCACTCCGAATTCCCTCTGGTACCGCTCGGAGCCACCACGCCCGGCGAGACCGCCCGACGCTGGGCCTACGCGGACGGCAGCGGCGAGATCGGCGTCATCAGCAGCGTCACCCAGGCCTTCTGCCACGACTGCAGCCGCGCGCGGCTCTCGACCGAGGGCAAGCTGTACCTGTGCCTCTTCGCCAGCGCCGGCCACGACCTGCGGCCCCTGCTGCGCGGCAGCGCCAGCGACGAAGACATCTCCTCGGCCATCGGCCACATCTGGCAGGGCCGCGCCGATCGCTACTCCGAATTGCGCGCCCTGCACGGCCCCGACGGCGGCAGCAGCGACCACGACAAGGCGCCGCGCCGCGTCGAGATGAGCTACATCGGCGGATGAGGCAGGCGGCCGCCATGCCCGCGCATGCCTTCATCGCACCCGCCGACATCACGGGGCTGCTGCTGGCCGGCGGACGGGGCTCGCGCATGGGCGGCGTCGACAAGGGGCTCCAGCCCTTCAACGGAGAGCCGCTGGCGCTGCATGCGATACGCCGGCTGGCGCCGCAGGTCGGCCCGCTCATGGTCAATGCCAACCGCAATCTCGCGGAATACGAGGCTTTCGGCGTGCCGGTGTGGCCCGACAGCCTCGCGGACTATCCGGGGCCCCTGGCGGGCTTTCTGGCCGGACTGGAGCACTGCACGACGCCCTGGCTGCTGACCGTGCCCTGCGACACGCCCCTGTTCCCGCCCGACCTCGCCGCGCGGCTCGCCGAAGCCGCGGTGACCGGACAAGCCGACATCGCCATGGCCGTCGCGCCCGAATCCGTCGAGGACGGCACGGCGCTGCGCCCCCAGCCCGTCTTCTGCCTGTTGCGCGCCAGCCTGCGCGACAGCCTGATCGCCTACACCACGGCCGGCGGCCGCAAGGTCCACGCGTGGATCTCGCAGCACCGCACGGTGCAGGTGCCCTTCGACCGCCCCGGCGACGCGCCCGACGCCTTTTTCAACGCCAACACCTTGACCGAACTGCACGCACTCGAGAACAGATGAGCCGCATCGCAGAACTCGCTTCCGCCCTCGCGGGCCATGACGACGCCGACCTGAGCGTCGAGGCCGTCCACGCCTTTCTTTCGCAACTGACGGCCTCGGCTGTCGTCACCCGGCACGAGAGCGTTTCGCTGTTCGACGCCCTCAGCCGCGTGCTGTCCGAGGACATCGTCTCGCCGGTCAGCGTGCCGCCGCACGACAACTCCGCCATGGACGGCTACGCCTTCGACGGCGCGGTGCTGCCGCAGGATGCGCCCATCGACGCCTCCATCAAGCTGCGCGTGGCGGGCACGGCGCTGGCGGGTGCCGCCTGGCGCGGCGCGCTCGGGCCGGGCGACGCGGTGCGCATCATGACCGGCGCGATGATGCCGGCGGGCCTCGACACCGTCATTCCGCAGGAGTTCTGCAAGGTCGACGGCGACCGCGTGTGCTTCCCCGCCAAGGTGCTGCGCCGCGGGGACAACCGCCGCTTTGCCGGCGAGGACCTCATGAAGGGCCAGCCCGCGCTGCGCAGGGGCGAGCGCCTGTCGCCCGCCGCGCTCGGCATGATCGCGAGCCTCGGTCTCTCCGGCGTGCCGGTGCTGCGGCGGCTGCGGGTGGCCTGCTTTTCTACCGGCGACGAGATCCTGAGCCTGGGCGAGGCGCCGCGCGAAGGCGCCGTGTACGACAGCAACCGCTACACGGTGTTCGGCCTGCTCGCGCGGCTTGGCTGCGAGGTGATCGACCTCGGCCTCGTGCGCGACGACCCGGCCACGCTTGCAGCCACCCTTCAGCGCGCAGCGCGCGAGGCCGATGCCGTCATCACCAGCGGCGGCGTGAGCGCCGGCGCGGCCGACCACACGCGCGACGTGATGCAGCAGCTGGGCGACATGGCGTTCTGGCGCGTGGCCATGCGTCCGGGCCGTCCACTGGCCGTCGGACTGATCCCGCGCGAAGCCTCGCCGCAGCCGGCCGTGCTGTTCGGCCTGCCGGGCAATCCGGTGGCCGTGATGGTCACCTTCCTGGCCTTCGTGAGGCCGGCGCTGCTGCGCATGATGGGCTGCCATGAAGCAGCGGCTGCGCCACCGCCGCTGCTGCGCGCGCGCGGCGCAGGGCCGATCCGCAAGAAGCCGGGGCGCACCGAATATCAACGCGGTTTCGTGAAGACCGTGGCCGGTGGCTTGCCCGAGGTGTGCGTTGCCGCCAACCAGGGTTCGGGCGTGCTGAGTTCGATGCTGGAGGCCAATGGGCTTGTTGTGGTGCACCATGACCAAGGCAGCGTCGCCGCAGGGGATGAGGTCGACGTGATGATGTTCGACGGCGTCATCTGACCCGTCGAAGCTGATTCAGCGGCTCAAAGGCGGCCGAGCGCCTTGTCCACGCCCTTGTTGGCCAGCATGTCGGCCCGCTCGTTGCCAGGGTCGCCCGAGTGGCCCTTGACCCAGCGCCATTCGATCTGGTGGCCGCCCTCGCTCACCAGCTTGTCGAGCCGCTGCCAGAGCTCGACGTTCTTCACGGGCTGCTTGCTCGCGGTGACCCAGCCCTTGGCCTTCCAGCCGCGGATCCATTCGGTGATGCCCTTGCGCACGTACTGGCTGTCGAGGTAGAGCAGCACCTTGCAGGGCCGCTTGAGGGCGGCGAGGCCCTCGATGACGGCGGTCAGCTCCATGCGGTTGTTGGTGGTGTTGAGTTCACCGCCGAACAGGTCCTTCTCGGTGGCGCCCGACTTGAGCCAGGCGCCCCAGCCGCCGGGGCCGGGATTGCCCTTGCAGGCGCCATCGGTATAGATCACGACTTCATTCAAACCAGCTTTTCCTTTTTCTTCATCTCGATCGATTTCAATTTCAATTTCTGTCGGGCCCGCTGCTGCGATGCACCTTGCCGGCAATCGGCACGGGCGCCGTGGCACGCGCTCCGGCGCGCCGCCAGTCGGCGCTGAGCATCCGCATGCCGCGCACCCGCTTCACCGCGACCAGGAAGTAGGCCGCGCCAAAGATGGGCCACCAGCGCTCGCCGGCGGCGTCCATCCAGCGCGAACGCTCCAGCCAGGCCTCGCTGCGCACCGCCGGCCGGTAGATTCCGAAGCGGCCCGACTCCACCTCGAAGCTCAGCAGACGCAGCCAGTCGCGCATGCGCCAGTAGCCGATGAACTCCCCGCCTTCGGGCAGGTAGAGATCGCCGATGCCGAGCCTGCGATAGATGTGCGCACGACGCTGCCGCATGCCCCAGAGGCTGGTCGGGTTGAGCCCGCAGATCACAACGCGGCCGTCGGGCACCAGCACCCGCTCGACTTCGCGCAGCGTGGCGTGCGGATCGGGGCTCAGTTCGAGCGCATGCGGCATCACCACCAGATCGAGGCTGTTGGCCGCGAACGGCAGCGCCGCGAAGTCGGCCAGCAGCGTCGCCTTGCCGCCGCGGGCGGGGTCGTCCAGCGCCAGCCAGCGGTGCGGCATGCGGTTGGCGCGCAGGCCGTCGACCTCGGCGGCGCCCAGCTGCAGCGCGTGATAGCCGAAGACATCGGCCACCGCCTGATCGAACTGGGCCTGCTCCCAAGCCAGCAGGTACCGCCCCGGGGGGGTCGCGAACCAATCCTGCAAACCTATAATTTGACCGCTCATGACCCTTGTTCCGCTGCCCGCCTTCGCTGACAACTACATCTGGATGCTGCACGACGGGTCCCACGCCATCGTGGTGGATCCGGGCGATGCCCAACCGGTGTTCGACGCGCTGGCGCGCCACAAGCTGCAACTGGCCGCGATTCTAGTCACGCACCATCACCCCGATCACACGGGTGGCGTGGCTGCGCTGCATGCGGCCACCGGCGCGCCAGTATGGGGCCCCGCCCGCGAGCGCATTCCGGAGCCCTTCACGCCGCTGGCGCAGGGCGAGGTCGCGGAAGTGCTTGGCCTGCGCTTCGAAGTCATCGACGTGCCGGGCCATACCGCCGGGCACATCGCGTACTTCCTGCCGGCGGCGCAGACCGCACCTCAAGACGCACCGCTGCTCTTCTGCGGCGACACGCTGTTCTCCGGCGGCTGCGGCCGCCTCTTTGAGGGCACGCCCGCTCAGATGCTGGCCTCGCTCGACGCGCTCGCCGCCTTGCCCGGCGATACGCGCGTCTGCTGCGCGCACGAATACACACTTTCTAACCTGCGTTTCGCCCAGGCCGTGGAACCGGCCAACGCCGAGCTGACTCACTACAACGCACGCTGCGAAAGCCTGCGCGCACAGGGGCAGCCCACGCTGCCGTCCCAACTGGCGATCGAACGCCAGGTCAACCCCTTTCTTCGCAGCCGCGAAGCCACTGTCCTTCGAGCGGTGCGAGCCCACGCCGAGCTGGCTGCCGATGCAGCCGAGGCCGACGTATTCGCCGCACTGCGCCAATGGAAAAACGACTTCCGATGAAACTGATCGCTGCCACCTGCATTGCAGGTTCACTGGTGCTCGCGGGCTGCGCGGGCACGAACAACAACAGCTCTTCGCCCTCTTCTTCTCCCCCCTCCTCGTCGCAGGCCGGCGGCACCGGCTCCAAGGTCGCCGGCAGCGCGACACCGATCTATCCGCGCGACGCACTCTCCCCACTCACCAGCGGCCAGGCCCGTTCGCAGAGCGTGGTCACGCTCGCACCGCCGGTCGACATGTGGGACCGCATCCGCCGCGGCTTCAAGATGCCGAACCTCGAGAGCGACCTGGTGCGCGACCGCGAGCAGTGGTACGCCAGCAGGCCCGACTACATCCAGCGCATGACGGAGCGCTCGAACAAGTACATCTTCCACATCGTCGAGGAACTCGAGCGGCGCAACATGCCGACCGAACTGGCGCTGCTGCCTTACATCGAGAGCGCGTTCAATCCGCAGGCCATCTCCAGCGCGCGTGCCGCGGGCATGTGGCAGTTCATGCCGGCCACCGGCACCGACTTCGACCTCAAGCAGAACATCTTCCGCGACGACCGCCGCGACGTGGTGGCCTCCACCCGCGCCGCGCTCGACTACCTGCAGAAGCTCTACGGCATGTTCGGCGACTGGCAACTGGCCCTGGCCGCCTACAACTGGGGTGAAGGCAGCGTGAGCCGCGCCATCGCCAAGAATCAGCGCCTGGGCCTGCCCACCACCTACAGCGACCTCACGATGCCCGCCGAGACGCGCATGTATGTGCCCAAGCTGCAGGCCGTGAAGAACATCGTTGCCAATCCGCAGGCCTTCAACACCGAACTGCCGCTGATCGCCAACCACCCGTACTTCCAGACCGTCACGCTCACGCGCGACCTCGACGTGGAGCTGGCCGCCAAGCTGGCCGACGTGCGCCTCGAAGACTTCCGCGCGCTGAACCCGGCCGCCCACAAGCCGGTGCTCATCGCGGCCGGCACGCCGCAGATCCTGCTGCCCTGGGACAACGCGGCCGTGTTCCAGCGCAACTTCGACGCCTACTCGCAGGGCCAGTACGCCAGCTGGACCGCCTGGGTCGTGCCAGGCACCATGACGGTGGCCGATGCCGCCCAGCGCTCCGGCATGAGCGAAAGCGACCTGCGCTCCATCAACAACATCCCGCCGCGCATGCTCATCAAGGCCGGCTCGACGCTGATCGTGCCGCGCGGCGCCCGCGTGAAGGAAGACGTTGCGGCGGTGGTGGCCGATGGCGGCCACCTGAGCTTCCAGCCTGAGATCGTCACGCGCCGCACGACCGTCAAGGCCGGCCGCGCCGACAGCGTCGCGAGCATCGCGCACCGCTACAACCTCAAGCCCGCCAACGTGGCCGAGTGGAACGACGTGAAGCCCAACCACGCGTTCAAGCGCGGCTACAGCGTGGTGGTGTACCTGCCCGTCCGCGCGACGGTGGCGGCCCGCGCGGGCACCGGCATCCGGTCGACATCGCATGTCGCGGCCGCTCCAGCGCGCCGTGGCGGCGTGCCCTCGAAGGCGGCGGCTCCGCGGGGCTCCGGCAGCGTGGTCAAGGTGCCGGCCAGCAGCAAGCAGCAGGTGGTGCGCGAGAAGCGCGGCGGCACGCCCGTGAAGAAGAAGCGCTGAAGGCTCAGTGAGCCTTCGCGGCCTGGTGGACCCTGCGGCGCACCACGGCCTCCAGCGCGGCCACGGCGATCATGATGGCTGTCGTGAGCGTTCCCACCACCAGCACCGTCATGTGCGGCGCGAAGAACGCGAGCACCGCCAGCAGGCCCAGTCCGTACAGATGCGACTGCGGCAGGAAGCCTCGCACCACCCGCTTGAACAGCGCATTGCCGAACAGATAGAGCGCAGGGCCACCGATCAGCGCCCCCAGGTACTTGAGCTCGGCATGGTGCGAGCCCTCGCCGATCGTCAGCTCGTCCGCCACGGCACAGACGATGATGCCCGCCACCAGGATCACGTGCGTGTAGTGGAACCTGGCGCCGACGCCGCCCGGGTCCGCCGCATGCTCGATGACATGGGTCGCCTCCTTGGCGCTGGTGTCGAAGTACATCCACCACATCGCCAGGCTGCCCGCGAAGCCCACGAGCAGCGCGAACAGGTCGATCCCGTGCCATTCGGCGTGGTGCCCGAAGGCAATGCCGGTGGCCAGCACCGACTCGCCCAGCGCGACGATCACGAACAGCTGGCAGCGCTCCGCGAGATGGCCGCCGTCGATGGTCCAGTCGCTGGTCAGCGAGCGGCCCAGGCCCGGAAAGCGCAGGCCGATCATCGGTGCGATGTACTCGCACAGCACGCCGCCGAACCACAGCGCGAGGCGCGTCTGCCCTTCGGCAAGGCCGCCGGCGATCCAGAACACGCCGGCCACGCAGTTCCACGCAAACAGACGGCGGAAATTCGGTGTGAGCGGATCGTTCGGGCCGATGGCGATCAGCATGCAAAGCGTGCGCCCCGCCTGGATGCCCACGAAGCACAGCGCGAACACCAGCCCGCGCTCGGCGAACGCCCCGGGCAGCGCCGAGGCCATCACCATCGCCAGCAGCATGATCGCGAACAGCACGCCGCGGATACGCAGCGTGCCGGGGTTGAACCAGTTGGTGGTCCAGGCCGTGTACTGCCAGCCCAGCCAGACCGCGAACCACATGACCAGCGTCTGCAGCGCCCCGAGGAGCGTGAGGTGGTCCAGCAGGTAGTGGGAAAGCTGCGTGACGGAGAAGGCGTAGACCAGGTCGAAGAACAGCTCTTCGTTAGAGACCCGTGCCGCCTCGCTGCGCGAGCGCAGGGTCGTGGCCCGCCTGTTGTTGTCGTGGCTCATTGTTCGGTTACCCCCATGAATCGTTGCGGCGCTCTGCGGCGCCGCGCGGGATCATCGCACGGGCGCTTCTAGAGCTTTTCGGTCTCGCCGGTCTTCGGCTGCCACTTCATCAGGCGCCTCTCGATGACCCCGACGATCCCGTCCAGCGCCAGCGCAAAGGCCGTGAGCACCACGATGCCGGCGAACACCGTGTTGACGTCGAAGGTGCCTTCTGCCTGCAGGATCAGGTAGCCCACGCCGCGCGCCGAACCCAGGTACTCGCCCACCACCGCGCCCACGAAGGCCAGCCCCACCGATGTGTGCAGGCTGGAGAACACCCAGCTGGTCGCGCTCGGCAGGTATACCGTGCGCAGCAGCTGCCTCTGGTTGGCGCCCAGCATCTTCGCGTTGGCCAGCACCACCGGGCTCACCTCGCGCACGCCCTGGTAGACGTTGAAGAACACGATGAAGAACACCAACGTGACCGCCAGCGCCACCTTGCTCCAGATGCCCAGGCCGAACCACAGCGCGAAGATGGGCGCGAGGATCACGCGCGGCATCGAGTTGGCCGCCTTGATGTAGGGGTCGAGGATCAGGCTCGCCGTGGGCGCGAGCGCCAGCCACAGCCCGCAGGCCAGCCCCATCACGGTGCCGATGCCGAAGGCCAGCACCGTCTCGAGCAGCGTGGTGCCCAGGTGCTGGTAGATGTCGGCGTTGCCCTTCAGCCCCTCGGGAAAGAGCGCGTTCGCCGGTATCTCGAAGGGCAGGAACCAGCTCCAGATGCGCCCCGCCACCTGGATCGGCTCGCCGAGGAAGAAGGCGAACTGCTGGTTGCGTGAAGCCAGATGCCATGCCACGAGGATCACCGCCAGCAGCGCCAGTTGCCAGAAGCGCGCGTTGCGTTCGTTCAAGCCGAAGCGCGACATCACGCGGCCTTCCTGAGTTGCTGCGCGTAGCCTTTGAGCACCTCGTCGCGCAGCACCTCCCAGATCTGGGTGTGCAGCTCGACGAAGCGCGGCTGCGTGCGCACCTCGGCCACGTCGCGCGGGCGCGGAAGGTCGATGGCGAACTCGCCGATGGGATGCGTGGCCGGCCCGGCCGACAGCACCACCACGCGGTCGCTCATCGCGATTGCCTCGTCGAGGTCGTGCGTGATGAACAGTACCGCCTTCTTCCTGGCGCTCCAGAGCTCAAGCACCTCGTTCTCCATCAGCTGGCGCGTCTGGATGTCGAGCGCGCTGAAGGGCTCGTCCATGAGGATGATGTCGGGGTCGAGCACCAGCGTCTGCGCCAGCGCCACGCGCTTGCGCATGCCGCCGGAGAGCTGGTGCGGATAGCGGTCGCCGAAGCCCGAGAGGCCCACGCGCGAGAGCCATGCCTCGGCCTGGGCACGCGCCTCGGCGTCGGGCACGCCACGGTACTGCAGGCCGACCATCACGTTGTCGATGGCGCTGCGCCAGGGCATCAGCGCCTCGGTCTGGAACATGTAGCCGGCGCGCGCATTGATGCCCGAGAGCGTCTGCCCGAACACCTTCACCGTGCCCGACGAAGGCTCCAGCAGGCCCGCGCCCACGTTCAGCAGTGTCGACTTGCCGCAGCCGGTGGGCCCGACCACGGAAACGAACTCGCCCTCCTTCACCCGCAGCGTGGTGTCGGCCACCGCCGTGTAGCGCTGGCCCGGATCGTCCTTCGAGAGAAAGGTGCAGCTGATGGAGAGGAGTTCGAGTGCGTGGTCGGACATGGCATAAAAAACCCGGCCTGAGCCGGGTCGCGGGACGTTCGGAATCAGGCTTTGAACCTGTCTTTCGCGCGCCTTGCAAAATCGTTGGTGTAGGTCTTGGCGAGGTCGATCTTGTCGGCCTTCACGGTGGTGTCGAAGCTCGCGATCGCGTTCAGCGCGGTCTTGGGACCGTCGGTAGGCACGAGGCCGTCGGTGGCGATCGATTCGCGCACCTTGTCGAACGACGCGAGATACAGCGCGCGGTCGCCGAGCAGGTAGGTCTCCGGCACCGTCTTGATGATGTCGCCAGGCCCCGCCGTCTGCAGCCACTTCAGGCCGTGCACGATGGCATTCGCCAGCGCCTGGCAGGTGTTGGGATTCTTCTGGATGAACTCGCTCGACGCATAGAGGCATGCCGCCGGCATCGTGCCGCCGAACACCTGCTGCGTGCCCTTGAGCGTGCGCGTGTCGCTGATGATCTTCACGTCGCCCTTCTGCTCCAGCATCGTCATCACCGGGTCGGTGTTGCTGATGGCGTCGATCTGGCCCGAGCGCAGCGCGGTGAGAGCGCCGGCAGCCACGCCCACGCCGATGTAGCTCACGTCGCTGGCCTTGAGCCCGCCGCGCGACAGCACGAGGTTGGCCACCATGTTGGTCGACGAGCCCGGCGCGGAGACGCCGATCTTCTTCCCCTTGAGATCCTGGATGCCGGTGTAGCCGGCCATGTTCTTGGTCGACACGCCCACCGCGATCTGCGGCGCCCGGCCCTGCAGCACGAAGGCCTGGAAGAACTGGTTCTTGGCCTGCAGGTTGATGGTGTGCTCGTAGGCGCCCGAGCACACGTCGGCCGACCCGCCGACCACCGCCTGCAACGCGCGCGCGCCACCGGCGAAATCGGAAATCTCCACGTCGAGACCTTCGGCCTTGAAGTAGCCGAGCTGCTCGGAGATGGTGAGCGGCAGGTAGTAGAAAGCCGCCTTGCCACCGACCGCGATGGAGACCTTGGTCTTCTCCAGCTTCGCCTGCTGCGCAAAGACACGCGGCAACGCAATGGTTGCTGCGGCAATGGCGGCTGAAGCTGAAACGAAAGTGCGGCGATGAAGCATGAAACCTTGCCCGTTGGCTCTGTGATTCGTAAGAACGGAATCGAGCTTAGGGGCCGCAACACGCGACTGCATCGGGGTGTTCCCGTGCGGGTTTTCACGTAAGCATGAAGGCCTCGCCGAGAAGCCTTCGCCAAGGCTTCATCGAGCCAGAAAAAGTATCGCGATATTGACCAGGAACGCGAGCGTCCAGACGGCGCTGCGCGCACTGCCGACACCCTTGATGTAAAGCGCAAGATAGATCGCGCGCAGCACCACATAAGCCACTGCGAGCATGTCGAGGCGCGCCTGTGCCGCGCCGAGTTGGTGCGCGATGATCACCGCGCCGATGAAGAACGGCAGCCCCTCGAAGCTGTTCGCCTGCGCGCTGTTGGCGCGTGCGCGCCAGCCGCTCTGCTTGGCGGCCCATTCGCGCGGATGCTGGTTGTCACGCGGACCGAAGCTGCCCGCCTTGGCGATCCATGCTGCCAGATACGGCAGTACGCAGGCAACGAGCACGCACCAGTAGGCGATGGTGAGCAGCGAGAGAGTCATGGTTCTATCTACGGTCCACAAGGGCGTGCGCGATGGTGCCGAGATCGACGTATTCGAGTTCGCTGCCGGCCGGCACGCCGCGCGCGAGTCTCGTCACGGTGAGGCCGTGCTGCTTCAGCGCTTCGCCGATCACGTGCGCCGTGGCCTCGCCCTCGGCCGTGAAGTTGGTGGCAAGGATGACCTCGCTCACCGTGCCGTCGCGCGCGCGGTCGAAGAGCTTCTGCAGGCCGATGTCCTTCGGTCCGATGCCGTCGAGCGGGCTGAGCTTACCCATCAGCACGAAGTAGTAGCCGCGGAACGCGCCGGTGCGCTCGAGCGCGGCCTGGTCGGCCGGCGTCTCGACCACGCAGAGCTTGCTGGCGTCGCGCCGCGTGTCGAGGCAGACGTAGCAGATCGGCGCTTCGGTGAAGGTGTTGCAGCGCTCGCAATGCCGCACCTGCCCTGCCGCCTGCTGCAACGCGCGCGCAAGCAGTTGCGCGCCCTCGCGGTCGTGCTGCAGCAGATGGAACGCCATGCGCGAAGCCGACTTGACACCGACGCCGGGCAGGCGGCGCAGCGCATCGACCAATGCGTCGAGCGAACTGGCGTCTGCCATGTCAAGCGGCTCCTTCGCGGGAACACCGCGGAACCGGCTTCGCCGGGCCGCTGGTGTTGCCTCCGGCGAGGGGGTTGGCGGCCACGCGAAGTGGGCAAGCCTGGGGGAGAGTCATTCAGAACGGCAGCTTCATGCCGGGCGGCAGGCCGGGCATGCCGGCCGTGAGCTTGCCCATCTTCTGCTCGCTGGTTTCCTCGGCCTTGCGCACGGCGGCGTTGAAGGCGGCGGCCACCAGGTCTTCGAGCATGTCCTTGTCGTCCGCCAGCAGGCTGGGGTCGATGGTGATGCGCTTGACGTCGTGCTTGCAGGTCATGACGACCTTGACCAGGCCGGCGCCGGATTCGCCTTCGACCTCGATGGTCGCCAGCTCTTCCTGGGCCTTCTTGAGGTTGTCCTGCATTGCCTGCGCCTGCTTCATGAGGCCGGCCAGTTGTCCTTTGTTGAACATCGTTGGTCCTGTGTCTGGTTGGAAAGTGGGTGAAGGATACGGGAGACGCGAGCTCAGGCCGGCTTGAGCGTGCCGGGGACGATCTTCGCGTCGAAGTCGCGCATCAGCGCCTGGACTTCGGGGTCGCTCATGATGGCCTCCTCGGCGACGCGCTGGCGCTCGTCGGCCGCCTGCTTGTTGCGGCGAGCGGGGCTGTCGACCACGGCGCCGACCTCGATGGCGAGCTTGATGTCGTGGCCCAGGCCACCCAGCGCGGCAGTGAGCTTCTCGCGGCTGGACGGCTGGCTCAGTGTCTCGCGCTCGATGCGCAGCAGCCACTGGTCGGTGTCGCGGCCCACCAGCTGCGACTGCAGCGCGAGTTCGCGCGTCAGGGCGCTGATGGCCTCGGCCGCGATCAACTGAGTGACCGTGGCGTACCAGAAATCGCCGTCCTCGCTGGTCGGGATGGGCGTGAAGGTGCTTCGCGGTTCGTCGGGGCGCGGGATGTCGCGGGCACTCGGCGGAGGCTGGACACGGATGGGCACGCCGACGACCTTGGCGGGAGCCTCGGCTGCGTCGGGACGGAAATCGGCCTGCCGGGGTTCGTCGACCACGGCGAGGCGATGGCCGGCGGGAGCAGGAGCGGCAGCCTGGACGGCAGGCGCCGGAACCGGGGCCTGAACAGCCGCTGCAGGCGCGTCGACCGGCGGACGAGCTACCGGCGCGGGAGCCGGAGCAGGCGGCACCGTACGCGCAGGAGACTGCGGCGCGGCGGCCGCAGTCTCATTCAGAGTTTTTTTTTCCGGGGAGACCGTCGAAGCGGCCGCGCTGGAGGGCTTGAAGGCCAGCAGCCGCAGCAGCACCATGGTCAGCGCTGCGTACTCGTCGGGAGCCAGGCCCAGTTCGCCGCGGCCGTGCAGGCACAGGCTGTAGAGCAGTTGTGTTTCGTCGGCCGGCATCAGCGCGGCGAGGCGCGCCGTATCGGCCGCATCTGGGTCGGTGGCAGCATCGGCCGACTCCGCCCGCGAGGGCACGGCCTGCAGCACCGCCATGGCCTGCAGCACGGCTGTCATTTCCTCGAGCGTGGAGGCGGCGGACATGCCGTCGACGCGCAACGCCTCGGAGGTCTCGACCACCGTCTTGCCGTCGCCCTGGGCCAGTGCCTCGATCAGCCGGAACACATGGCCGCGATCGACGCTGCCGAGCATCTGCCGCACGCCGGACTCGACCAGTTCGCCGTTGCCGAATGCGATGGCCTGGTCGGTGAGCGACAGCGCATCGCGCATCGAGCCACGCGCAGCACGCGCCAGCAGGCGCAGCGCCTGCGGATCGGCCGGCACGTTCTCGGTCTGCAGCACGGAGGTGAGGTGCTCCAGCACCGTCTCGGGCGCCATCGGCCGCAGGTTGAACTGCAGGCAACGCGAGAGCACCGTCACCGGCACCTTCTGCGGATCGGTCGTGGCCAGCACGAACTTGAGGTACTCGGGCGGCTCCTCGAGCGTCTTCAGCATCGCGTTGAACGCGGTGTTCGTGAGCATGTGCACTTCGTCGATCATGAAGACCTTGAAGCGCCCCTGCACCGGCTTGTAGACCGCCTGTTCGAGCAGCGACTGCACTTCGTCGACACCGCGATTCGAGGCCGCGTCGAGCTCGGTGTAGTCGACGAAGCGGCCCGAATCGATGTCGCGGCAGGCCTGGCACACGCCGCAGGGGGTGGCGGTGATGCCGCCCTGCCCGTCCGGCCCCTGGCAGTTGAGCGACTTCGCAAGAATGCGCGAGACCGTGGTCTTGCCGACGCCCCGTGTGCCGGTGAAGAGGTAGGCGTGATGCAGGCGCTGCGTGGTCAGCGCGTTCTCGAGCGCCTGAACCACATGCCCCTGACCGACCATCTCACCGAAGGTTTTCGGGCGGAACTTGCGAGCGAGCACGAGATAAGACATTGCGGGCATTCTAAAAGGCGCAGAGCCACTCATCCCGATACTCGGGCGGGGCTTTTCGCGGGACACCGAGGAACCGGCTTTGCCGGGCCTCAGGTATCGCCCCCAGCAGGGGGCGGGCGAAGCGACACGAAGTGCGCGCAGCCTGGGGGGTTACAATACGGTTTGACGGGCCTCCCTGCATGGTGAAGTGGCCAACCGGGTCAGGTGGGGAACCAAGCAGCCCTAACTGCGTAGTCAGTGCCAGGGGTAAGGCTCGTCAACTTCTTCAGCGGTTTCGTTTCATTCCACGCGAAATGAAACGGGACCCGCAAAAACAAATCTCCAGCGAAAAATCTCCGGCGCAAGGCCCTCAAAGGCCCAGCCGCCGGATCGCACCGCGCGCCGCCGAGGCGCCACTTGCCATCGATGCCGTCAACAGGTAGCCGCCGGTCGGCGCCTCCCAGTCGAGCATCTCCCCCGCCACGAACACACCCGGCAGCGCCTGCGACATGAGCTGCGCGTCCAGCGCTTCGAAGCGCACGCCGCCTGCCGTGCTGATGGCTTCGTCGATCGGCCGCGCCGCGACGAGCTTCAGCGGCACGGCCTTGATGGTCGCCGCGAGTTGCGCCTCGTCGTGCATCGCTTCGCGGCTCAATGCCTCGTGCAACACGCCAGCCTTGATGCCTTCGAGGCCGAGCCGGCTCTTGAGATGGCTGCTGAGCGACCGCGCGCCGCGTGGATGCTTCACCGCGGCCAGCACCTGCTCGGCGCTGCGGTCGGGCAGCAGGTCCAGCAGCAGGGTCGCGCTTCCCCTGGCGGCGATCTCGTCGCGCAGCAAAGCCGACGCCGCGTAGATCAGGCTGCCTTCGATACCGCTGGCGGTCGCGACGAACTCGCCCTTCCGCGCGAAATGCCGACCGTGGCTGTCCGTGAATGAAATGGCGACCGACTTGAAGGGCTGCCCCGCGAAACGGCTGGAGAAATGCTCGCTCCAGCCTGTGCTGTCGAAGCCGCAATTGGCCGGCAGCAACGGCGCAACCTCCATGCCCTTCGCCTGTAGCCAAGGCGCCCACGCGCCGTCCGAGCCCAGGCGCGCCCAACTGGCGCCGCCGAGCGCCAGCACGACTGCATCGGCCCTGGTCGTGACTTCGCCGGCCGGCGTCGCGAATCGCAGCGAAGCGGCATCGAAGGCCCCGTCGCCCACCCACCGATGCCGCATATGGAACTGCACGCCCGCCGCACGCAGCCGATGCAGCCACGCGCGCAGCAGTGGCGCTGCCTTCATGTCGGTCGGAAAAACGCGCCCCGAGGTACCCACGAAAGTCTCGATGCCCAAGCCGCTTGCCCATTCGCGCACTTGCTGCGGCCCGAACTGCGCGAGCATCGGCTCCAGCTGCGCGCGGCGCTCGCCGAAACGGCTCGCGAACGCATCGAAAGGCTCGGAGTGCGTGAGGTTCAGCCCGCCGCGACCGGCCAGCAGGAACTTGCGGCCCACGGAGGGCATGGCGTCGTAGACGTGCACTTGCGCGCCCGAAGCGCTCAGGACTTCAGCCGCCATCAGGCCGGCAGGTCCGCCGCCGATGACGGCAACGGTAGGGGAAACATTCATTCGAGATTTACCAGTTCGCCCTGCCCGGTGAGGAACGCGACGCGCACCGTGGCACCGGGATAGGCATGTTGCACCGCCGCGCGATAGCGCTGCATCTGTGCGATCAGCGCGGCGTCCCGTTCGGGGCGCGCCGCGGATTTGTAGTCGAGCACCCACCAGGCGCCGCTGTCGCGCTCGCGCACCAGCCGGTCGATGCGCAGGGTTTCGCCTTCGTGTACCAGCGTGACTTCGTTGCCATGCCAGTCGACCCTGCGATCGTCCCACACCCAGGCGCCCTCGCCCGAACGGATTCGCTGGGCGATCGCGGCGGCGCCACGCGCCTGCTGCGCATCGAGCAGGAACTCACGGGCCGCGGCGCGTACGTGAGCAGCAGGCAGCGGCTCGCCCGGCACCGCCCATTCGAGCAGCCGGTGCATGGCCTGGCCGAAGGCGGCGGCGCGTGCATCGACCGTGGTGCTGGCGGCCTTCTTTGTCGCAAGCTGCTGCTCCACGGGTTCGGGGGCCTCCGGCATGCGCTGCATCGGGAAGCTGGCCGCACCAGCCTGAGCCGACAACGTAACCAGAGGCTCGTCGGTTTCCGTAGGCTCGCACAAGGGCTCCAGGCGAGCCCACCAGCTGCCTTCGTTGGCACGCGCCGGCCGCACAGACGACAACACCAGCCGCTCGCGTGCCCGCGTGACGGCGACGTAGAGACCGTTGAGTTCTTCGCGATGGCGCGCGTGCTGCTCTTCCTCGAGAAGGGTTGCCGCACAGGCCGGCGGCGTCCTCTCGCTCGCCAGAAAGATGAAACGCGTCGGCGCGCTGTCGCTGCCCTTCCATTCGACCAGCACGCCCATGGTCTGCGCGCGCGGCGGTGCAGCGTCGCAATCGAGCATGAGCACGGTGTCGGCCTCCAGCCCCTTGGCGCCGTGCACGGTCAGCAGTTGCACGGCATCGGGCGCGACCACGGTCGGAGCACGCACGCCGCCCGCGCGCAGGGCGCGCACCAGCGCGTACGGCGTGGCGAAGCGCGCGCCGTCGATGTCGAGCGACGCGGAGAGCACGCCGCGCAGATTGGCCAGCGCGCTCTGGCGCATCGCGGCCGGCACGGCTGCGCCGAATTTCGCGAGCAGGTCGCCATCGTGAAAGATCGCGTCGAGCGCATCGTGCGGCGGCAGCGTCATCAACCAGCGCTGCCACCTCTTGAGCCGAACGCCTGCCTCGACCAGCACAGGCGGCAGGCTCTCGTCCTTCTGGATCAGCGAGAACCAGCTCACGGGGCCGCGTTCGCGCTGTCGCAGCGCGAGCTGCACCAACGCCTCGTCGTCGACGCCGAACACCGGCGACTTCAGCGCCCGCGCCAGCGACAGGTCGTGCGCGGGCGACACCAGCGCGTCGATCAGCGCGACCACGTCCTGCACCTCGGGGGCGTCGTGCAGGTCGTTCTTCTCGGGCTGCTGCACGGGAATGTGGCGCAGGCGCAGCGCGTCCTGCATGGCCGAGAGCCGGCTGCGCCTGCGCGCCAGCACCATGATGCGGCTCGGCTGCGTGCCGTCGGCGATGCGCTGCGCCACCCATCGCGCGGCCTGCTCGCACTCCTTCTGCAACAGCTGCTCTTCAGGCAGCACGCGTGGCGTGACGAGGCTGTCGCGCCAGTGCAGCATGCCGTCGTCGGCCGGCGCCGCTTCGGCCGCGCCGCCGATCGCGTCTCGATCGATGGCGGGCAGCCTGAGCAGTTCGCCGTCGTCGCCGCGCTCGGTGGTGTGGGCGCGGTAGCCATCGAACTCACCGGCCTCCTGCGCGGCCAGCATGGCCGAGTTGACCAGCCCGACCACGGAGCGCGCGTTGCGATGCGTGTGGTCGCAGTTCAGCAGCTCGCCGTCGAGCCCTTCGCGCACGAACTTCTTCGCGGCGATGAACACCTGCGGCTCGGCGCGGCGGAAGCGATAGATGCTCTGCTTCGGGTCGCCCACGATGAACACGCGCGGCGCGCGGCCCTGCGCACCCGTGTACGAGCTGAGCCAGCCATAGAGCGCCTGCCACTGCAGCGGATTGGTGTCCTGGACCTCGTCGATCAGCAGGTGCGCGATGCGCGCGTCGAGGCGCTCCTGCACCCAGCCCGACAGGTCCGACTGGCCGAGCAACAGCTGGGCGGCCGGCTCGACGTCGTTCATGTCGACCCAGCCATGGGCGCGCTTCACGTCCGCGAAGGCCGCGATCAGCAGGCGCGTGAGGCGCGTCATGCGCTGCTGGTAGAGCCATGCGGCATGCTGGGCCTGGGCGGCGCAGAGCACCTGCAGCTCGGCTTCGGCTTCCTGCGCGGCGGGAAACTTCTGCAGGTTCTTGTTGAGGCGGTCCTCGGTCGCCACGAAGAAGCTCTTGCGCAACAGGGCCAACGCGGCCGCGAGCGAATCGCCGGCCGGCTCGCCCGTGCCGAACACGTCGATGATGGCCTCGGCGGCTTTCTGCGGCGTCTTGTTGCTCTCGCGGCCCAGCGCGGCGGCCCGGTCGAGCCAGCGGCGGCGGATCTGCTCGCCGCGCAAGGCCTCGATCGGCTCGTCCAGCCCCTCGAGCGCCGGATAGAGCGCGCTGAAATGCCGCACGGCGTTTTCCGCGTCGGCCAGCGAGAACTCGACGCGCTTCGACAGCGCCTCGCTCAGCGCCTTGGCCGTCTGCGAGCGGCCGTGCGTGGCGACGACGGCGTAGTAGTCGGCCAGCGCCTCCTTGCTGGAAGTGACCGCCTCGAAGAAAGGCCGCCATGTGTAGCCGCGCGCCTCCGCGTCGTCCTCGAGCAGCTCGTAGTTCGAAGGCAGGCCCAACTCGCGCAGCACCGCGAGCGGCGCGTTGCGCAGCAGGCCGGCGAACCAGGCGTGGAAAGTGCGGAACTGCACCGGCCTGCCGCCTTCGAGCAAACGCCGGTAGAGGCCCTTCAGGCGCGGCACGGCAGCCGATGCAGCCGCAGGTTCCATGCCGCGCATCACGAGCTGGGCGACCAGCTCTTCCGGTGTGCGCTGCGCGAAATCTTCCAGCCATTGGTCGAGCCGCTCGCGCATTTCGCCGGCCGCCTTCTTCGTGAAGGTGATGGCCAGGATCTCGTGCGGCTCGCAGGCGGTATCGCCCTCCTCGAGCAGCGCGCGCAGGATGCGCGAAACCAGCATCCAGGTCTTGCCAGCGCCGGCGCAGGCCTCGACGGCGACCGAGCGGCGCGGATCGCAGGCAACGGTGTAGAAGGCCTCGCGCGTGACGTGCCGGCCGTTGTGTTCGTAGGCGGCGCCGTTCATTGCACATCGCCTCCTGTCGTCGGGCCGCCCACGACGGCGGGCAGCGGGGACTCGTCGCCCCAGAAGTCCTTGCGGCACAGGCCGCGCGCCGCGCAGTAGTCGCACACGGCGCCCTCCCCCAACGGCGGCAGCGCCGCGCCCTGCGCGATGCGCCGGAAGTCGTCGATGATGCCGGCCACCAGCGCATCGCGCGCCTCGACCACGGCAGGCTGCTCGACGGTCTGCGTGCCGGCGGATTTCTCCCCCACGTTCACATACGCGGCGCGCAGGGTGTCGTCGGCCACCAGCGCGGCGTAGAAGGCCAGCTGGGTGTCCTCGGTCGGGTCTTTCACGCGCTCCTTGCTGACCGTGGCGGACTCGGTCTTGTAGTCGATCACGAAGGCCTGGCCGTCGGGCATGCGGTCGATGCGGTCGAGCCGGCCGATCAGGCGCAGCCCGCCGAACGACTGCTCCTTCCACGGCTCGGACTCGGCGAAGACGGCACCGGCCGCCTCGTGCCCGGTCAGCCAGCCCAGATAGCCGTCGCGCACCGCCGGCCACGCAGCGGCGAAAGGCAGGAACTCGGCGTCGGACAGCCCGAGCTCCTGCGTCGAGCGCACGGCAGCGGCCTCGATGAGGGCGACGCGCTCCTGCGCGTCCTGCGTCGGGGCTTCGGCCAGCGCTTCGTGGAAATGGCCGAGCACTGCATGCAGCCAGTTGCCGAAGTCGCGCTTGTCGACTTCGGCATCGAGCTCGTCGGCACTGCGCAGGCCCAGTTGCCGCAGTGCGAAGAAGCGATAGGGGCAGCGGCGCAGGTCTTCGTAGACGCTGGTGGAGATGTTCTCCAGCGGCAGGAGTGCACCAGAGGGAGTCGGGTACCCGGTCGGCTGGACGGCCACATCGCGCGGCAGGCGCGGATCGGCCGAGGGCTGCAGGGCGTGGTCGAGCTGCAGCGCCTGCACGAGCGGGCTCGGCCGCACGGGTTCGCCGCTGGCGTCGGAGTGGCGCCAGATCAGCTCGCACGACGGGTTGTGCAGCGCCGCGGCCCAGGCTGCGCGCTGGGCTGCCTCGAGCGCCTCGCGCGACGGCAGGCCGAGGTCGAGGCGCTGGGCTGCGCTCCAGTTGCCAGGCGGCTCGGGCGATGCCGGCAGGCGGCGGTCGTCGCAGCCCGGGACCACGACGGCGCCGAAGGCCCGGCCCAGCAGTTGATAGAGCGGCAGCACCACGACCCTCGGCGCCTGGTCGCCCGCGGGGGGCACGAAGCTCGCGTCTTCCAGTACGTCGCGCACCCAGGCGGTGAATTCGGCCAGGGTGTGGCGCCCGCCTGGGAATTCGTCTTCATCCTCGCCGTGAGCGCCGGCGTCGAGCCACAGCGCACCGATCACCTTGCCGCCGGCCAGGTCCTCCTCGAGCAAGGTCCACTGGCCACTGGCTTCGAGCAGTTCACGCAACGCGTGAAGCCATTCGGCGAGCGGGCGTGAGCGGGCCACGGGCGCGCGGCGCGCCTCGATGGCCTCGGTGAAGTCCTGCAGCGCGGTGCCTTTCGACTTCTCGCTGCGGGTCATCAAGGCGCTCCACGCCGACCAGTCGCGCATGCCCTCGTGGCGCAGGCGGGCTTCGAGCGACTGGACGAGCGCCGAATCGCCGTCGGCGCCGCTCTTGAGCCATTCGAGCACCTGGTCGCTGGTGGCGTCGTGGGCGCAGGCGCGCAGCGCGCTCATCAGCGAGGCGGCGGCGCGCGTGGTCGAGAGCTTCCAGCCCGTCTCGTCGTGCGTGACGACACCCTGCGCGCTCAACTGGGCGCTGATGCGGCGGGTGAGCGCGCGATCGGTCGCGACCAGCGCGACCGGCGCGCGGTCTTCCGCGAGGTGCCGCAACACGCAGGCAGCAGCGAGCCCGGCTTCGTCTTCGGGGTCGAGGGCAACGTGCGAGGCGCACACCTGCGTCGGGGCGCCGGAAGGGACCAGCGAGAGATGAAGGGCGCGGTCGCCCCACAGCCTGCAGAGCGATTGGGTGAGCGGGTCGGACTGGAAGCCTTCGAGCACGATCAGCGCGTCGACCTGCGCACGCGTGGACTCGCGCTGCAGCACGTCGGTGGCGTAGCCCGAGGTGGAAGTCCACGCGACGGCGATGCGGATCAGCGCGCTTTCGGTACGGAACCACTCGGACTCGCTGCCTGCGTCGGCCACGCCTGCCGCACGTTGTGCCCATTCACCGCCACGCTCTTCGGGCGTCACGGCGGCCGCGAGGGGCGCCAACTGATACGCCAGCTCGACGACGCGGCCAGCCAGGGCGAAGCGCTCGGCATGGAAGCCGGACTGCGACAGCAACGCCTGCGCCGTGACCAGGTCGCGCGCCATGTCGTGGGCGATGTCGTAGCCCGTCGGCACGAAGCCGCCCGCGCTGCGGGCCCAGTTGTGGGTGGTTTCGAAGCGCGGCACGAAGCCGGGACTGCCGCAGCGCGCCCACATGGCGCGCGCAACGCCCATAAGCTGCGCATAGGGCACCAGCACCACGGTGCGGGCGGCATGCAGCTGGCGCTCGGCGAGCACGCGGACGATCCGCGCGACGACGCCGTCGGCGGGATCGCACCACAGGGCCTGCACAGGGTGGCCTTCGTTCATGTTCTATCGAGGGGTTGGAGAGCGCGTGGACGTGACGCGCAAGGGCTTTGGCTATCGCCGCCATAGCGTCCCCGCCCGGCACGTCACCCCTTGGTTTCTGTCACAATGACCAGCACTTTAGCTGCACCGAAACTCTCTGCGCACAAGGATCCATCACATGGCCAGCGAACTCATCAAACACATCTCCGACTCCTCCTTCGAGGCCGACGTGCTCAAGTCCAGCCAGCCGGTGCTGGTCGACTACTGGGCCGAATGGTGCGGCCCCTGCAAGATGATCGCCCCGATCCTGGACGAAGTGTCTGCCACCTACGAAGGCAAGCTGCAGATCGCCAAGCTCAACGTCGACGAAAACCGCGACATCCCCGCCAAGTTCGGCATCCGCGGCATCCCCACGCTGATGCTGTTCAAGGACGGCCAGCTGGCCGCAACCAAGGTCGGCGCGATGAGCAAGGCTCAGCTCACGGCCTTCATCGACCAGCAACTCGCCTAAGCGACATTTCAACCGGCCAGCGCGCAATGCGTTGGCCGGCGCGTTTTTCCTGTCATAATCTCCCACAGATCACCGGCCCTTTCACTCAGGCAGTCGGTTCGAGTTCCCCGGTTGGTGAGGCAGTTCTCGCTTCACGTTCAACCTCCCCCCGTTTTCCGTTCGATTACCCCGCGAGGGGTCATTCCATGCACTTAAACGAACTCAAGGCACTCCACGTGTCTGAAGTCCTCAAGCAGGCTGAAGCGCTTGAGATCGAAAACGTCGGCCGCATGCGCAAGCAGGAGCTGATGTTCGCGATCATCAAGAAGCGCGCAAAGGCCGGCGAGCAGGTCTTCGCCGACGGCGTGCTCGAAATACTGCCCGACGGCTTCGGCTTCCTGCGCAGCCCCGACACCAGCTTCACGGCCAGCACGGACGACATCTACATCTCGCCCAGCCAGGTGCGCCGTTTCAACCTGCACACCGGCGACATGATCGAAGGCGAAGTGCGCACGCCCAAGGACGGCGAGCGCTACTTCGCGCTGACCAAGCTCGACAAGGTCAACGACGGTCCGCCGGAGCAGAACAAGCACAAGGTGATGTTCGAAAACCTGACGCCGCTGTTCCCCAAGGAGCAGATGAAGCTCGAGCGCGACGGCATCAAGGGCGACGAGAACATCACCGGCCGCATCATCGACATCATCGCCCCCATCGGCAAAGGCCAGCGCGCCCTGCTCGTGGCACCGCCCAAGAGCGGCAAGACGGTGATGATGCAGCACATCGCCCACGCGATCAGCGCCAACTACCCTGACGTCCACATGATGGTGCTGCTCGTCGACGAGCGCCCTGAAGAAGTGACCGAAATGCAGCGCACGGTGAAGGGCGAGGTCATTGCCTCGACCTTCGACGAACCCGCCGCACGCCACGTGCACGTGGCCGAAATGGTCATCGAGCGCGCCAAGCGCCTGGTCGAGCTCAAGAAGGACGTGGTGATCCTGCTCGACTCGATCACCCGCCTCGCCCGCGCCTACAACAACGTCGTGCCCTCTTCGGGCAAGGTGCTGACCGGTGGTGTCGACTCCAACGCGCTGCAGCGTCCCAAGCGCTTCCTGGGCGCGGCGCGCAACGTGGAAGAAGGCGGCTCGCTGACCATCATCGGCACCGCGCTGATCGACACCGGCAGCCGCATGGACGAAGTGATCTTCGAAGAGTTCAAGGGCACCGGCAACTCCGAAATCCACCTCGACCGCCGCCTGTACGAAAAGCGCGTGTTCCCGTCGATCCAGCTCAATCGCAGCGGCACGCGTCGCGAAGAACTGCTGCTGGCACCCGAGATCCTGCAGAAGACCCGCATCCTGCGCCAGCTCATGTACAACATGGACGAGATCGAGTCGATGGAGCTGATGCTCAAGAACATGAAGGCGACGAAGACGAATGTCGAGTTCTTCGACATGATGCGTCGCGGCGGGTAACTGTTGCTCGCCACCAGGCTACGCGCACTTCGTGTCGCTACGCCAATCCCCTAACGGGGGCGGTGCCCGCCGACCGGCAAAGCCGGATCAGTGGCACCCCACGAATGAATGCCCGCCTTGCGCGGGCATTTTTCATGCGCGAACGGCGCGCCCCTCGAGAGCGCTCTGGCGGCCGAGGTCCAGCAGCTCCATCAGCGCAACCGCCTGCTCCGGTGGTACCGGGTTCGGGCCGTGGCCGAGGATGGCATCGCGCACCGCGACGTAGTAGTCAACGTAGTTGCCGGGGCGCGTAGGAATACTGCGTTTGGCAAACGTCCCATCGGGACCTGCGAGCGTGAGCTCCCCGTCCAGCGGATCGGCGCCCCACCCTTCAGCGGGCGGCCGCCGCCCGGCACGCAGCGCATCTTCCTGCGTATCGACGCCGTGCTTGACGTAACTGCCGAGCGTGCCATGGACGATGTAGCGCGGTGCGGCATGGGCCGCCAGCGTCGTCGAATGCAGCACCACACGCAGAGGTGCGTGCGGCCCCTCCTCGTATCGCAGCACGGCATGGAAGTAGTCCTCCACCACGGCGCCATCCCGCAGGACCGCAGTGTCGAGCTGAATCGTGTCGGGGCGACCGAAAAGCTGCACCGCCTGGTCGACCAGATGGGAGCCCAGGTCCACCCAGAGGCCCGAGCCCGGCACGGCCTGCTCGCGCCAGCGCTCCTTCACTTCGGGCCGGAAGCGGTCGAAGTGTGACTCCAGGTACACCGGCCGGCCCAACTCGCCGGACGCCAGCACGTCCTTGAGGGCCAGGAAGTCGGCGTCAAAGCGCCGGTTCTGATAGACCGCCAGGATGCGATTGTTGCGTTTCGACAACAATTCAAGCTCCTTTGCCTCGTCCACGTCGAGCGTGAAGGGCTTGTCCACCACCACGTGCTTTCCGGCCTCCAGCGCGGCCTTGGCGACCGGATGGTGCTGGGCATTGGGCGTGGCCACCACGACCAGGTCGATATCGGAACGGGCCACGAGCGCGGCCACATCGGGCACAACCGCGACATCAGGCCAGTCGGCGTGCACCTTGTGCGGCTGCGAACTGGCCACCGCCGCCAGCTCCAGCCCCGGAACAGCCGAAAGGACGGGAGCGTGGAAGGTCTGACCGGCAAAACCGTAGCCAACGAGGCCTGCGCGCAGGGGGACAGAAGTCATGGTGGGCCTTGTTTGCTCGAAAATGGGGCAGTATGCGATAATCGTGGGCTCCGCGAAAAGTGCGGTCAGGCACCGTCGCCTGGCTCCTCGGTCTTCTTCCGAGGCAGCGTGCCAGACTGCTGGCACGTTGGTGGCTCTCGCATCGACCGCGCATTGATTCCAAAAGCGCAGAAGGAAACACCATGGCAAAAGAAGGCATTCACCCGAATTACCGCGAAGTCCTGTTCGTCGACATGTCGAACGGCTTCAAGTTCGTGACCCGTTCGTGCGCGAACACCAAGGAAATGGGCAAGACCGACGACGGTCGTGAACTGCCGCTGTTCAAGCTCGATACCACCAGCGAATCGCACCCGTTCTACACCGGCACGCAGAAGTCGGTCGACAACATGGGCGGCCGCGTCGAGAAGTTCCGCAACCGCTTCGGCAAGACCACCGGCGCCGCCTCGAAGTAAGGTACGCGCTTTTGCGTCGAGGGCAGCCCGGTTTACCGCGCTGCCCTTTTTCTTTCCGAATCCTGCCCTTTCCCGCCACTTGAACCAGCCCACCCCCGCGATCGTTGCCCAGAGCGCCGTGCGTCGGCTGCCGCGCATTGCACTGCTTCTGCTGTGCGCGGCCTACCTGCTGCCGGGCCTGGTCGGCCGGGGCCCCTGGAAAAGCGCCGACATCACGGCCTTCGGCTACATGGCCGAGCTGGCCCGCAGCACCGAGGGCATCGCGCGCTGGTTCGATCCCATGCTGTTGGGCCTGCGTCCGGAAACGCCCGCCCTGATTCCCTACTGGATCGGCGCCCTGGCCATCAAGATCGCTCCTTCGTGGCTGAACCCCGATCTGGCCGTGCGCATCGCGTTCGCGTTCCTGCTCTGGGGCACCTTCACCGCCACCTGGTACGCCGTCTATTACCTGGCCCGCACTGCACGCGCCCAGCCCGTAGCTTTTGCCTTCGGCGGTGAAGCACGGCCAACCGACTACGCACGCGCCATTGCGGACGGCGGCCTGCTGGCGCTGATCGCTTGTCTCGGCCTCGCCCAGCTCGGCCACGAGACCACTCCCGCGCTGGCCCAGCTCTTCTTCGCCTCGCACCTTTTCTATGGCGTGGCCGCGCTGCCCTACCGCCGCACCGGCCCCGTGATCGCGCTGGTCGTGGGCACCATCGGCATCACACTTAGCGGTGCCCCAACCGTCGGACTCGCACTCGCCATCGGCAGCGTGCTGTACGTCGCTTACGAACGCCGGCTCGCCGCGCGGGCTGAAAGCGAGAACATCGACCACGAAGACAGCGGCCCCGGCTACACACGAGGTGCCCTGTACACGATGATCGGCGTCGCGGCGCTGGCGGCGGTACTCGTGTTCGGCCTGAAGCTGCCGACATGGAAGATCACCGTCATCGGCGGCACGTTGCTGGGTGATGTGCGGGGCCAGGCCAAGCTGCTGCTCTGGTTCACCTGGCCGGTCTGGCCTCTTGCGATCTGGACGCTGTGGCGCTGGCGACGACAGCTCACTGCGCGCCACGTGGCGCTGCCTTTCTGGTTCGCGCTGATGCCACTGGCCGCCACCTGGACCACCGACTACTCCGACCGCTCGCTGCTGCTGGCTCTGCCCGCCTTCGCCACGCTCGCAGCATTTGCCCTGCCCACCTTCCGGCGCAGCGCCGCCGCGTTGATCGACTGGTTCAACGTGCTGTTCTTCAGCGGCCTCGCCGTGCTGGGCTGGATCTACTGGATCGCCATGCAGACCGGCGCACCGCCCAAGCCCGCCGCCAGCGTCGCGCGGCTCGTGCCCGGCTTCGTGCCCGAGCTCTCGCCCATTGCCGTGGCGCTCGCCGTGGCCGCAACCATCGCCTGGTGCTGGCTGGTGCGCTGGCGCACGGGGCGCCACCGCGCCGCGCTCTGGAAAACGCTGGTTCTGCCTGCCGGCGGCACGGCCCTGTGCTGGATGCTGCTGATGACGCTGTGGCTGCCGCCCATCGACTACGCGCGCAGCTACATGCCGCAGATACACGCCGTGGCGGAACGTGTCGGTCAGCCGCGCTGCATTGCCGAACTGGCGTTGAGCCGCGCGCACATTGCCGCGCTGCGCCATCACGGCAACTTCAACGTGCAGCCGCTGCTTCTGGGCACCGACTGCCCATGGCTGCTGGTCAGCCCCGACACGATCGAACGCCTGCACACCATCATTCCCTTCGACCAGTGGCGCTTTGCCGGTACGCTGCGACGCCCCAGCAGCGCGGCCGACGACCTCCTGCTCTACCAGAAGATCACGCCGCAGTGAGGGGCGAACGGGCTCTGATCGCGCGGCATGCGGGCACGGTGCTCGTCGGCCAGCTGGCCGTGATGGCCTTCGGCGTGGCCGACACCATCATCGCGGGCCGCTACTCCGAGCAGGCCCTGGCAGCCCTGTCGGTCGGCGCTGCAGTCTTCGTCAGCGTGTACGTGTCTCTGATGGGCGTGCTGCAGGCGCTGCTGCCGGTCTGGGCCGAATTGCACGGCGGCGGGCGCAGCGGCGAGGTGGGCCGCTCGGTGCGGCAATCGCTGTATCTCGCGGCCATCGCCATCGTGGTCGGCATGGCGATCCTTCTGTTGCCGGGCGCGGTCCTTCGTTGGACCCAGGTGCCTCCGCAAATGCGCGGCGAAGTCGAGGCCTATCTGGCCGTACTGGCCTTTGCCCTGGCACCCGCCCTGCTCTTTCGCCTGTTCAGCACGCTCAATCAAAGCCTGGGCAAGCCCCAGCTCGTGACCTGGTTGCAACTCGGATCGCTCGTTGTGAAGCTGCCGCTGTCGATCTGGTTCACCTTCGGCGGCGCGGGCCTGCCGGCCATGGGCCTCGTGGGCTGCGGCTGGGCCACGCTGTGCGTGAACTGGACCATGCTCGGCTGCGCGATCTGGCTGCTGCGCAACCGGCCGTTCTATCGGGACTACGGGCTCTGGAAGCGCATCGAGGCCCCTGACTGGCGCCAGATCCGCAGGTTCGCGCGGCTCGGCGTGCCCGGCGGCCTTGCCGTGCTGGTCGAAGTGACGTCGTTCACGCTGATGGCCCTGTTCATCGCCCGGCTCGGCACAGCGGCGGCGGCAGCGCACCAGATCGCCTCGAACCTGCTGGCCGTGGCCTACATGACGCCACTGTCTCTGGCCATTGCAACCAGCGCTCGCGTGAGCTTCTGGCTCGGCGCCGGCGATGCCGTACGGGCCCGGCACGCTTGCCGGCTGGGCTTCGAGCTGACGGCGCTGTGCGCGCTGTTCTACGCCGCCGCCATGGCGATGCTGCGCCACGAGCTCGCCAACGTGTACTCCGACAACCCGGCCGTCATCGCGATGGCGGGCGCGCTGTTGCTTGCGGTGGCGCTGTATCACTTCGCGGACGCGGTCCAGACCTTCTGCGTATTCGTGCTGCGGTGCTACCGGGTCACACTGGCACCGCTGGTGATCTACTGCGCGATGCTGTGGGGAGTCGGCCTCGGTGGCAGCTACCTGCTCGCATACCGTGGCCTTGGCCCCTGGGCGGCGATGCAGTCACCGCTGGCATTCTGGATCATGAGTGCCGCCGCACTGGCCCTGACGGCCCTGCTGTTCGGCGTACTGCTGCGCTGGACGATGCGCCAGCGCGCAAGGTAAGACTCGCGCCCGGCCTGAGCCGCTACTTGACCAGCACTCGCGCCTCGCGCACGCGTGCTGCCGGAAAAACCAGCGCAAAGCGCGATCCCTTGCCCACCGTGCTTTCGATGCGCAATTCCGCGCCGTGACGCTGCGCGATGTGCTTGACGATCGCTAGCCCAAGACCCGTGCCGCCGGTTTCGCGCGAGCGACTGCGGTCGATGCGATAGAAGCGTTCGGTCAGCCGCGGAATGTGCTCGGCGGCAATGCCGGGGCCGGTGTCCTTCACTGCGTACTCGCCACGCCCGTCAGGAAGCACCTTCCAGCTCACCGCCACTTCTCCGCCGCCAGGCGTGTAGCGGATGGCATTGCTCAGCAGGTTCGACATCGCGCTTTGCAGCTCGGTCGGCGCACCCGATATCTCGGACTCTGCATCGATGGTGAACGACAGCCGATGGCCTTGCGGTGTCAGGCGGCCCGACAGGCCTCGCCCTTCGTCTTCGCATTGCGCAAGCAGCGCCCGGGTGCGACTCCACTGATTGCCCGAAGGCGGCGCACTGCCCTCGAGCCGCGACAGCGTCAGCAGGTCGTTCACCAGCGTCTCCATGCGGTGCGATTGCTGCCCCATCAGGGAGAGATAGCGCGTGCGCTCGTCCGCATCGAGCGGCAGGTTCTGCAGGGTCTCGACGAAGCCCGCCAGCACCGTCAGCGGCGTGCGGATCTCATGCGACACATTCGCCACGAAATCGCGCCGCATCGCCTCGGCCTGTTCCAGCGCTGTGATGTCACGCGTGAGCAGCATGCGGCGGTTGCCCGCATAGGGATGCACCTGCACCGACAGCCGCACCGGATGGCCACGCTGATGACCGTGGCCGAGCCCGGAGGCGTCAATGACCACGTCGCGGCTGTAGTTCCAGGACGCCAGATAGGCCACGAAGGCTGGATCGCGCACGAGGTTTGCCAGGTGCTGCGCCAGGTCGCGCTCGGCGTCGATGCCGAACTGGCTGGCCGCCGTCTGGTTGCACCATTCGATGCGCCCCTGCTCGTCGAGCAGCACCACGCCATTGGGAGACGCCTGGATTGCCGCAAGGAATTCCTGGAGGCGATCTTCGGCCTGTCGGGTCTGCTGTTCACGGTCGCGCAGCAGCTTGCGGATGCGCTCCGACAATTCGCCCCAGACACCCGAACCGCGCGACGGCAGGCCATTGGCATCGTTGCGCAAGACTCGCATCAGCCGCTCGGCGCGCCAGGCATCCAGCCCCAGCCAGAGTACAGCGCCCAGCCATGCACCCAGCCACCCGAACTTCCAGCCGAAAGTGGCGACAGCACCCGCTCCTACGACGAGGGATGCTATTAAAAATGTAGCGATTCGGAAAGGCATGGCGGGCGATTATCCGCGCCCGCGGCCAACGGGAGCCACGGCGGTCAAACCGTGACTTGGGCGGTCAGGCGATAGCCCGCTCCGCGGACGGTTTCGACCATGGGCGCCGCCACGCCCAGCGATTCGCGCAGGCGCTTGACGTGCACGTCGACCGTGCGCTCTTCGATGTAGACGTGGTCGCCCCACACCTTGTCGAGCAGTTGTGCCCGGCTGTGCACGCGCTCGGCGTGCTGCATCAGGTAGGCCAGCAGCTTGAACTCGGTCGGGCCAACCTTCAGCGCACCGCCCTGCCAGGTCACACGGTGCGTGGAAGTGTCGAGCGCCAGTTCGCCGATCTCGACGCGCTCCGTGACCACTTCCGGCGCCCGGCGACGCAGCACCGCACGGATGCGGGCCAGCATTTCCTGGGTGGAGAAAGGTTTGGTGATGTAGTCGTCGGCACCGGCGTCGAGGCCGGCGACCTTGTCGGGTTCGTCGCCGCGCGCGGTCAGCATCAGGATCGGGATGGCCTTGGTGCGCGGGTCCTTGCGCCACTGGCGCGCGAGCTGCAGGCCGCTCTGGCCCGGCAGCATCCAGTCGAGCAGGATCAGATCCGGCAGGAAGGCGTCGATCTCGCGCTGGGCCGCTGCGCCATCTTCCGACCAGATCGGCTCGAAGCCGTTGTGGCGCAGGTTGACGGCGATCAGCTCGGCGATCGAGGATTCGTCTTCGACGATCAGGACTCGGGGTTTCTTCATGCTTTCTTGGGAGTCTTGCTGCCGTTGTTACTGCAGCGCCGACTCGATTTCCTGCATCGAAGTGTGCCGCACATCGGCACCCTTGACGATGTAGATGATGAACTCGGCGATGTTCTTGGCATGGTCGCCGATACGTTCGATGGCCTTGGCCAGGAACAGCAGATCCAGGCTGGCGGAGATCGTGCGCGGGTCTTCCATCATGTAGGTGACCAGCTTGCGGACGAAACCGTCGAACTCCTTGTCGATCAGGTCGTCGTCCTTCAGGATCGACAGCGCGGCGGCGGTGTCGAGCCGCGCGAAGGCGTCGAGCGCCTTGCGAAGCAGGCCCGCCGCCAGGTCGGCGGCAATGCGCAGCTCGGTTGTCGGCAGTTGGCGGGACGCCCCGCTCTCGATGATCGACTTGACCATGCGCGCGATCTTGTTGGCCTCGTCGCCCACGCGCTCGAGGTTGGCGGTGGTCTTGCTGATGGCGATCAGCAGGCGCAGGTCGCGTGCGGTCGGCTGGCGGCGCGCGATGATCGAAGACAGCTCGCGGTCGATGTCGATTTCCATCGCGTTGACGCGGTGCTCGGTTTCCATCACGCGGTTGGCCGCTTCGGGATCAAACTGCAGCAGCGCATACACGGCCTGGTTGATCTGCGACTCGACCATGCCGCCGAGTTCCATCACGCGCGACGAAACGCCGTTGAGTTCGCTGTCGAACTGGCTGGAGAGGTGCTTCTCGGTCATGTTGTCTCCTTTGGCTTCAACCGAAACGGCCGGTGATGTAGTCCTCGGTCTCCTTGCGCTGCGGCTTGAAGAACATCTGTTCGGTGGCACCGAACTCGATCAGGTCACCGAGGTACATGTAGGCGGTGTAGTCGCTGCAGCGGGCGGCCTGCTGCATGTTATGCGTCACGATGACCACCGTGTATTCGTTCTTGAGCTCGGCGATCAGTTCCTCGATCTTCGCGGTCGAGATCGGGTCGAGTGCCGAGCAGGGTTCGTCGAGCAGCAGCACTTCGGGCTTGATCGCAATGCCGCGTGCGATGCACAGGCGCTGCTGCTGGCCGCCGGAGAGGCCCGAGCCGCTTTGCTGCAGCTTGTCGCGCACTTCGGTCCACAGGGCTGCCTTCTTCAGCGCCCACTCGACGCGGTCGTCCATTTCGCTGGCCGAGAGGTTCTCGAACAGCTTCACGCCGAAGGCGATGTTGTCGTAGATCGACATCGGGAACGGCGTGGGCTTCTGGAACACCATGCCGACCTTGGCGCGGATCAGGGCCACGTCCTGCTTCGACGTGAGCAGGTTCTCGCCGTCGAGTGCGATGGTGCCTTCGGCGCGCTGCTCCGGATAGAGCTCGAACATGCGGTTGAAGGTACGCAGCAGCGTCGACTTGCCGCAGCCCGAAGGGCCGATGAACGCGGTGACCTTGTTCTCGGGGATCTCGAGATTGATGCCCTTGAGCGCGTGGAACTTGCCGTAGTAGAAGTTCAGGTCCTTGACCGAGATCTTCGAGCGCGACGGTTGTTGTGCAACGGTGTTTGGCATGTTGTCTTCTTCTGGGTTCAGTGTTTGTTGCGCGTCAGTACCCGCGCAAGGATGTTGAGGGCAAGCACGGCAATCGTGATCAGGAACACGCCAGCCCATGCCAGCTGTTGCCAGTTCTCGTACGGGCTCATCGCGAACTTGAAGATCGTGACCGGCAGGCTGGCCATCGGCTGGCTCACGTCGGCGGTCCAGAACTGGTTGTACAGCGCGGTGAAGAGCAGCGGTGCAGTTTCACCGGCGATGCGGGCCACGGCCAGCAGCACACCGGTGACCACGCCGGCGCGGGCTGCGCGCAGGGTGATGCTGATGATGACTTTCCACTTCGGCGTGCCGAGTGCATAGGCAGCTTCGCGCAGACCTGGCGGCACCAGTTGCAGCATGTTCTCGGTGGTGCGGATCACGACCGGAATCACGATCAGCGCGAGCGCGAGCGCGCCTGCAAGGCCCGAGAAGGTCTTGAAGTAGGCCACCACCACGGCATAGACGAACAGGCCGATCACGATCGACGGCGCCGACAGCAGGATGTCGTTGACGAAGCGCGTGACCGAGGCCAGCCAGCCCTTGGGGTTGTACTCGGCCAGGTAGATGCCGGCCATGATGCCGATGGGAGTGCCAACGAAGGTGGCCAGCATCACCATCACGAACGAGCCGAAGATCGCATTCGCGATACCGCCCACTTCGTTCGGAGGCGGCGTCATCTGGGTGAACGTGGCAATGGCAAGGCCACCCACGCCTTGGCGCAGCGTTTCCCAAAGGATCCAGATCAGCCAGAACACGCCGAAGGCCATTGCGGCGAGCGACAGCGTGAGAGCGATCTTGTTGACACGATTGCGCGCGGCAAACTTCGCCTGGCGCGTTTCGGCCAATGCCTTGGCCACGAGAAGGTTCTGAGCGGTGCTCACGACTTGGTTCCTTCGCTCTTCTTCATCTTGGCCAGCAGCATCTTGGAGAGCGACAGCACGACGAAAGTAATGAAGAACAGCACGAGGCCGAGATACATCAGCGCAGCCTGGTGCAGGCCCGCGCCGGCTTCGGCGAATTCGTTGGCGAGTGCCGAGGTGATGCTGTTGGCAGCCTCGAACACGGAAAGGGAGTTGAGCTGGTTCATGTTGCCGATCACGAATGTGACCGCCATCGTTTCACCCAGCGCACGGCCGAGACCGAGCATGATGCCGCCGATCACGCCGGCCTTTGTGTACGGCAGCACCACCTTGGAAACGACTTCCCAGGTGGTGGAGCCGAGGCCGTAGGCCGACTCCTTCAGCAACGGCGGCGTCACTTCGAACACGTCGCGCATCACCGAGGCGATGAACGGAATGATCATGATCGCGAGGATGATGCCGGCCGACAGAATGCCGATGCCCACCGGCGGACCGGACACCAGTGCTCCAAGGTACGGCACACCGGTCAGCAGCTTCTGCAGCGGCTGCTGCACCCAGGTCGACAGGATCGGTCCGAACACAAGCAGGCCCCACATGCCGTAGACGATGGAAGGCACCGCCGCCAGCAATTCAATGGCCGTACCAAGCGGGCGCTTCAGCCAGCTGGGCGAGAGTTCGGTGAGGAAGAGCGCAATGCCGAAGCTCACCGGCACCGCGATCACCAGCGCGATGAACGAGGTGGCCAGCGTGCCGTAGATCATGACCAGGCCGCCGTACTCGTCCTTGACCGGATCCCACACGCTGCTCGTGAGAAAGCCGAGGCCGTACTTCGAGATGGCGGGCCAGGCGCCGGCCACCAGCGACAGCAGGATGCCGATGAGCATCGCGAGCGTCAGCAGGGCTGCGCCCTTGGCAGCCCAGCCGAAGAGCCTGTCGGCCAACGGGCCGGAACGCGGAGCCTTCACGGGCGGCGGAGGTGCGGTGGCACGACCGCGCTCGGCCGCGAGGTCGAGGGAGGTGGTGGCGGCGGGAAAGGTGGATGACACGGGTCGCTCCGGCAAAGACGAAAGCGGCGCGTCCTCGAGCGAAGAGTTGCTCATGGGCGCGCCGTCCTGGACTGATGGGTAGGTTTACTTGAACGCGACGGCCTTGCCCGACGAGTCCTTCACCTCACCCCATGCCTTTGCGATGGCGGTCTTCACGGCTTCGGGCATCGGCACGTAGTCGAGCTCGTCGGCCGTCTTGTCGCCGCTCTTGTAGGCCCAGTCGAAGAACTTGAGCACGGTGGTCGCGTTGGCAGGCTTGTCCTGCACCTTGTGCATCAGGATGAAGGTGGCGCCGGTGATGGGCCACGAATCCTTGCCGGCCTGGTTGGTCAGCACCTGGTAGAAGCTCTTGCTCCATTCGGCACCGGCTGCTGCGGCCTTGAATGCCGAATCGTCGGGCGACACGAAGGTACCGGCGGCGTTCTGCATCTGGGCGTACGTCATCTTGTTTTGCTTGACGTAGGCGTATTCGACGTAGCCGATCGAGTTGGGCAGGCGATTCACGAAGGCGGCGACGCCTTCATTGCCCTTGCCACCCGCGCCGGTGGGCCAGTTCACGGCCGTGCCTTCGCCGACCTTCGTCTTCCACTCGGCATTGACCTTGCTCAGGTAGTTGGTAAACAGGAAGCTGGTGCCTGAACCGTCGGCGCGGCGAACCGGGGCGATGGCGGCGTCGGGCAGGTTCAGCGAACCGTTCAGCGCCTTGATGGCGGGGTCGTTCCACTTGGTGATCTTGCCGAGGTAGATGTCGCCCAGAACCTGGCCGTTGAGCTTCAGCTCGCCGGGCTTGATGCCCTGGATGTTGACCACGGGGATCACGCCACCGATGACGGTGGGGAACTGCAGCAGGCCCTTGGCTTGCAGTTCGTCGTCCTTCAGGGGGGCGTCGGAAGCGCCGAAGTCGACGGTCTTGGCTTCGATCTGCTTGATGCCGGCACCCGAGCCGACCGACTGGTAGTTGATCTTGACGCCGGTGGCCTTGTTGAAATCGGAAGCCCACTTGGCGTACAGCGGTGCCGGGAAGCTGGCGCCGGCGCCGGTCACGTCTTGTGCGAAGGCGGGAATGGAGAACACCGCGGCCACGAGACCGGCTGTTGCAAATTTGAACGTCGTTTTCATGAAGCTTCCTTTAGAAGTAAGAAGTAGTCCCTTTTTGGGCTTGGGACGGACTCTAGAAAGCTTCTGTGACATCGGTGTGACACCCCTCTGTCGAGGGAAAATGCCTTTCTTCCATCGGTGATTCGTGTGACGCTGTCACATAAACGTCATGCGACGCGCCTAGCCTCTCGAACCTCGCCATCGGGCGATCCAGAAGGCGGGGCGCCCTGTCACGGCGCTACGATCAAACACAAAGACTCCCCGCCTTCTCCCTTCAGAATCACATGCAAAACGGCACCCGCCTCGCAGCAGTCGACCTGGGCTCGAACAGTTTCCGGCTCGAAATCGGACAGGTCGACCACGGCCAGATCCACCGCACCGAATACCTCAAGGAGACGGTGCGCCAAGGCAACGGCCTGGACAGCGCGCGCAACCTCACCACCGAGGCCATGCAGCGCGGCTGGGATGCGCTCGCGCGTTTCGGCGAGCGCCTGGCCGGCTTCAAGCGCTCGCAAGTGCGAGCCGTGGCCACGCAAACCCTGCGCGAAGCACGCAACCGCGAAGAGTTCCTTTTGCGTGCACGCACCATTCTGGGTTTCGGCATCGACGTGATCCCGGGGCGCGAAGAAGCCCGCCTTATCTATCAGGGTGTGGCACACATGCTGCCGCACAACGACGCCTCCGACCGCGAGCGCCGACTGGTGGTCGACATCGGGGGACGTTCCACCGAAATGATCATCGGCCATGCCCTGGAAGCCGACCGCATGGAGTCGTACCGGGTCGGAAGCGTCGCCTGGTCGATGAAGCACTTCGGCGAGGGCCTTTTCACCCAGACCGCCTTCCGTGCCGCCGAAGTCGCGGCCAAGGCCGTGCTCGACGACGCGCTGGCCAGCTACACGCGCGACCAGTGGGACGTGGCCTATGGCGCTTCCGGCACCATCGGTGCGGTCGGCGATGTGCTGGCCGCGGCGGGCGGCGAACCGGGCCTGGTCACGCGCGAGGGCCTCGACTGGCTGCTCGATCGCCTGCTCAAGGCCGGCAGCGCCGACAAGCTGCGCGTCGACGGCATGCGCGAAGACCGCAAGGCCGTGATCGGTGGCGGCCTGAGCGTGCTGCGCGCGGTGTTCGACCTGCTCGGCATCGACGAAATGAAGGTCGCCCAGGGCGCATTGCGTCACGGCGTGCTCTACGAATTGCTGGAACGCGACGAGAGCGTTGCCGACATGCGCACCACCACCGTGGCGCGGCTGGCCAACCGCTTCGCGGTCGATCCGGCGCAGGCCCGGCGTGTCGGCGACACCGCCGCAGCCCTCTTCGTGCAGCTCTCGCCAGCCGCGCGCGGCGGCAGCACCACCAACCGTGCGGGCCGTGCACTGCGCAAGCTCGGGTGGGCAGCGCAACTGCACGAGATCGGCACGCTGGTGTCGCACAGCGACTATCACAAGCATGGCGCCTACATCCTCGACAACACCGATGCCCCGGGCTTTGCGGTCAACGAACTGCATGCGCTCGGCCAGCTGGTGCTGGGTCAGCGCGGCAAGTTGCGTAAGCTCGAGGTAGCGCTGGACGACGAAACTTTCGTGATGCAGCTGCTGTCGCTGCGGCTCGCGGTAATCCTGTGCCACGCAAGGCGCGATCCTGATCCGCAGGCGCTGCACCTCGCGGCGCTCGGTGCACGGGCTTTTGCCGTCGCCTGTGCGCCGGACTGGGCCGATGCGTATCCGCAATCGGCGCACCTGCTGCGCGAGGAAGTGCTGGCCTGGCAAAAGACAAGCAACTGGCGCGTGGAACTCAGCGGCTGCTGAGCCTGCTTCGCCTGCGTGTATCGCTATCTATCAAGTTAGAGCAGTTCGGGCGACTGCACCGTCACCACGACGGTCTGCACGTCGCCATCGCGCTCGCGCGTGCGGATCCACCACAACGCGCCCTTGCGTACGGGGCAGCTGTCCTGCTTCAGGCCCAGCAGCAAGGAGATCGCCTGCCCCACCGACGGCTGGTGATCGATCATCAGCACCACCGACTTGCCATTGGGCCAGCCAGCCGCGCCTAGCAGCGCCTCGGCCGTGGTGTCGGGGGCGAGTTCCGAGCGGAGCTTGTATTTGCGGCCCAGCGCCAGCGCAGTCTGCTCGCAACGCCGCGCGGGGCTGCAGATGATGCGCGTGCCATCCGGCAGTTGACGATCCAGCCATGCGGCCATCCGCTTGGCCTGCTTTTCGCCGCGCGCGGTGAGCGAGCGCTGCATGTCGTCGCACCCCTCGGTCCAGTCCTCGGCTTCGGCGTGACGCCAGAAGATCAAGTCCATGGTCATCGTCTTTCGATCTTCAGTTGCTGGATGCATCTCTGAGATGCCCTCGCGATGCGTATCGATTCATGAGCGCCGCCTGCGCACCATGGGCCTCGACGACGGGCGACGCGCCCGCCTCACCCGAGTGCGTATCGTGATCGACGCGCGCATAGGTGCCGTCCGCACCCAGATCCCAGGCGTCGCGCCCGTCGTGCAGATAGGCCACGAGGCATTCGTCGATCAGCCGCTGGCGCAGTCCGGGGTCCGTCACGGGCCATGCGAGCTCGACGCGCCGCATCATGTTGCGGTTCATCCAGTCGGCGCTCGACAGGTAGAGCGACTCGTCCTCGCCGTTGCGGAAATAGAAGACCCGCGAATGCTCGAGGAAACGGCCGATCACCGAGCGCACCCGGATGTTGTCGGTGACACCCGGCACCTGAGCGGGCAGCGTACAGGCGCCGCGCACGATCAGGTCGATCTTCACGCCCTTCTGCCCGGCGCGGACCAGCGAAGCAATGATCTCGTCGTCGGTCAGCGCATTCATCTTGGCGACGATGCGCGTCGGCTGGCCCGCCGCGGCAGCCAGGCCCAGCGCATCGATCTGAGCCACGATATTCTTGTGCAGGTCGAACGGCGCCAGCCACATGCGGTTGAGTTTCGGCAGGCGGCTCTGGCTGGCCAGATGCACGAACACCACCTCCATGTCGGCCGTCAGCAACGGATCGGCCGTGAGGTGGCTGATGTCGGTATAGAGTCTGGCGGTGCGGGGGTTGTAGTTGCCGGTGGAAAGATGGCCGTAGCGGCGCAACTGCTTTCCCTCACGACGCGTCACCAACAGCATCTTGGCGTGGGTCTTCAGGCCGACCACGCCGTACACCACCTGCGCGCCGATCGATTCGAGCATTTCGGCCCAGTTGATGTTGGCCTCTTCGTCGAAACGCGCCTTCAGCTCCACGACCACCGTGACTTCCTTGCCTCGGCGGACTGCTTCGCGCAGCAGATCCATCATTTCCGAATCGGCACCCGTGCGGTAGATGGTTTGCTTGATCGCCAGCACCTGCGGGTCTTGCACCGCTTCGCGCAGGAAGGCCAGCACGCCTTCGAAACTCTCGAAGGGCTGGTGAATGAGCACGTCACCACGCTGCAGTTGCTCAAAGAACGACTGCCCCGACGACAGCGTGACGGGATAGGACGCCCGATACGGCGGAAAACGCAGCTGCGGCTCGTCGAGCAGGTCGGCCAACTGCGTAAGGCGGGCCAGATTGACAGGACCATGCACGCGATACAGCGCCTCGGCCGGCAGGTTGAACTGCGCCAGCAGAAAGCTCGCGAGCGATTCTGCGCAACTCGCCGAGACCTCGAGCCGCACCGCCTGGCCATAGTGCCTGTGCTGCAACCCCTGGCGCAACGCGGTGCGCAGGTTCTTGACGTCTTCCTCGTCCACCGCGAGGTCGGAGTGCCGGGTAACCCGGAACTGCGAGAAATCGCCCACCTCGCGCCCCGGGAACATGCTGCTCAGGTGCGCCCGCACGACGCTCGACAGCGCCACGAAAAGCGTCTTGCCCTCCGAAACCTTCGCCGGCATCTTGATCAGACGCGGCAGCACGCGCGGCAGCTTGACAATCTGGATCGGGTTTTCGCGCCCGAATGCGTCCTTACCACCCAGCCTCACGATGAAGTTGAGCGACTTGTTCGCCACTTGCGGAAACGGATGCGCCGGATCGAGGCCGACCGGAATCAGCAAGGGGCGCACTTCACGCTCGAAATACTCGCTGACCCACTTGCGCTGCGCCGGATTGCGCTCGCCATGCGAAACGATGCGGATGCCGTGCGTCGCGAAAGTCGGCATCAGCTCGTCGTTGTACAGCGCGTACTGGCGCGCCACCAGCTTGTGGGCCGCCTCGGCAAGCCGTTCGAACGACTCGACCGTGTAGGTGCCCTTATGGTCGCCGGCGCTTCCCGCGATCAGATGGGGCGCGGCACGAACTTCGAAGAACTCGTCGAGGTTCGACGAAACGATGCACAGGTAGCGCAAGCGCTCGATCAGAGGCACCTCTTTACGGTGCGCCCAATCGAGCACGCGCTCGTTGAACGAAAGAATGCTGTGGTCGCGGTCCAACAATGTGAACGCGGGCGCCGCTACGTCAAGGGACGATTCTGCGGGGGCTGATGACATGGACACTGATTCTGCAGCAGGCGACACAGGAGGAAACGTAGGCTGAAATATGACAGTGTCAGCCCCTCTTGTGACAGTTCTGTGACCACTCTGTGACGCAGTTGCGCCTGCTGATTGCTGGCGGCCCTCTCCAGATGAAGAAGCGAGCGGCCCGGTTTCGAGCCGGTCGGCCGCTGGCTTCATGCGCCCAGGAAGTGCTTGCGGTAACGCGCCGGCAGATCGTCGATGCGCATCAGCATCGGCAGGTCGGCTGCGTTGAAATCCGGGTCCCATGCGGGCGCGCCGAGCACTTTGGCGCCCAGGCGCAGGTAGCCCTTGATGAGCGCTGGGGGCTCCACGTCGAGCGTGCTGTCGAGCCGTTCGACTGGCAGCGGCAGGCGCGGTTGCACCTGATATTGGATTGGAGCCATGTGCTTGGCCGAGACCTGGCGCCAGATGCTGGCCGCGGCGTCGCCGTTCGTGACACCGTTGTGTGACATCGGGATGCTCGCGCAGCCGATCATCGTGTCCAGCTTGTTGCGGTGCATGAAACCGGCCAGCGCGCCCCAGAGAGCGAGGATCACGCCGCCCTGGCGGTGATCGGGGTGCACGCAGCTGCGGCCCAGTTCCACCATGCGCTCGCGCAGGTCGCGCAGGCGGGTGAGGTCGAATTCAGTATCGCTGTAGGTGCTGCCAACGCGGCGGGCCTGCGCCGGCGTGAGCACGCGGTAGGTGCCGATGACCTGCTGGGTCAGTTCGTCACGCACCAGAAGGTGCTCGCAGAAGTCGTCGAACAGGTCGATGTCGTGGCCGGCCAGCGGTGAGGAGACCCGGGCACCCATTTCGCCGACGAACACGTCGTAGCGAAGGCGCTGGGCGGCACGCACGTCGTCGAGATGGCGGGCCCAGCCCACGGTGATGCCTTGCCTGGACTCGACGGCCTGCGGCAGGATGACGGCGGGCGCCTGGGGCACCGACGTGCGGGCGGCAACGGTGGAAGCACCGGTTGCGGGAGCGGGCCACAAGGCCGCGCGCAGCCCGATCTGCGAAAGCGGAAACGTCGGGTTGGGCAGTTCTTTCATGGGGGAACCCTTTCTGCCGAGGGAGTCTCCGCACCTGCGATGAAGCGGGCATGTCAGGAACATTGCAGGTGCGTGACGCTGTTACAGCCCAGCCAAACGCCTTTGAGCCGCCCGGGCCGGCTTCGTCGTTTAATGCGGTGGATTCTCGAAACGGAGCTTCCCCCATGGCCACCACCAACGCCAACGGCACAGACAACAGCCGTCTCCACCAGACTTTCCCTGTCCTCAGTGACACCGAGATTGCGCGCATCGCGCGTTTCGGCACCGTGCAGCAGTTCGCGCGCGGATCCAGGTTGTTCACCGCCGGCGAAATCGGCCCGGGCATGTTCGTGTTGCTGAAAGGCGTTGTCGCTGTCACGCAACGCGACGGCCTCGGTCACGTGGTGCCCATCGTGCGGCAAGGGCCGGGCGAGTTCCTGGCCGAGGTCGGCCAGCTGAGCGGCCGCCCCGCCCTGGTTGATGGCCACGCCGACGAAGATGTCGAGGCACTGCTCGTCTCCCCCGCGCAACTGCGTGCGCTGCTGGTGGCCGAAGCCGACCTGGGCGAGCGCATCACCCGCGCGCTGATTCTGCGGCGGGTGGCGCTGATCGAATCCGGCGCCAGCGGCCCGGTGCTGATCGGCCAGCCGCAGTCGCCCGACATGGCCCGGCTGGAGAACTTCCTGCGCCGCAATGGCTATCCATATCACCTGGTCGACGCAGCAGAAGACCCGGATGCCGCCGCGCTGCTCACGCAGTACGGTGCCTGCAAGCTGCTGGCGGTATGCCCCGACGGCTCGGTACTGGTCAACCCGAGCGACGAAGCATTGGCGCGCTGCCTCGGCATGGTGGACACCGCCGAGCGCAACGAGCTCTTCGACGTGGCGGTCGTCGGAGCCGGTCCCGCTGGCCTGGCGACCGCGGTGTACGCGGCCTCCGAAGGATTGCGCGTGATCGTGCTCGATTGCCGTGCTTTCGGCGGCCAGGCCGGCGCCAGCGCGCGCATCGAGAACTACCTGGGTTTCCCGACCGGCATCTCCGGACAGGCACTGGCGGGGCGTGCCTTCGTGCAGGCGCAGAAATTCGGCGTCGAGATGCTGATCCCGGCCAAGGTCGTCTCGCTCGACTGCTCTCGCGACAACCCGCTCGAGAGCCTGGCCATTGCACTGGCCGATGGCCGCACGATCCACGCGCGCACGGTGGTCATCGCCAGCGGTGCGCGCTACCGGCGCCCCGATGTTCCGCGTCTTGCCGAATTCGAGGGCCGCGGCGTCTGGTACTGGGCTTCCGCGATCGAGGCGAAGATCTGCTCGCAGCAAGAGGTGGCGCTGGTCGGTGGCGGCAATTCGGCCGGCCAGGCGGCGGTATTCCTGTCGCGTCATGCAGCCAAGGTCAACGTGCTGGTGCGCGGGCCATCGCTCGCGGCCAGCATGTCGCGCTACCTGATCGACCGCATCGAAGCCACGCCGAACATCTCGCTGCAGCCACACACCGAACTCGTTCGCCTGCACGGCGGCTCCGACGAAGGGCTCACCGGCGCAACATGGCGCTGTCACACCTCCGGCAACGAGCATGACTGCGCGGCGCGCAACATCTTTCTCTTCGTCGGCGCGGAACCGGAAACCTCGTGGCTCGAAGGCTGCGGGGTGACGGTCGACAAGCATGGCTTCGTACTGACCGGCGCTGCTGCCAGCCCCGGCTTTCCGGCCCGGCCATCGACGGCGCTCGAATCGAGCGTGCCGGGCGTGTTCGCCGTCGGCGATGTGCGTTCAGGTTCGGTCAAACGCGTGGGCGGCGCAATCGGCGAAGGCGCGGCAGCGGTTGCACTGATCCACCAGCATCTGTCGCAATCCTCGGCCGTGGCCTGAAGCAGGCATCCATTCATCCGCGAATCCGAGACCACCCAAGAAGAAAGAAGGAGTCCGAAGTTGCCAATCAAGCCCTGCGACCACGTACCCACCGAGATCGCGCAGCCCCATGCGCAACAGCAGCGCGGTTGCGAAGACTGCCTGAAGACCGGTGACACCTGGGTCCACCTTCGCCTGTGCGTGCACTGCGGCCACGTCGGCTGCTGCGATTCGTCGAAGAACCGTCATGCGACAAGGCATTCGCATGCCGAAGGCCACCCCGTCATCCGCTCGCTCGAGCCCGGCGAGAGCTGGATGTGGTGCAACGCGCACGAAAAGCAGGTCGGCTGAGATTCCGCTGAGCAGATTGCGAATTCCCGCGCCTGCGCGCGTTTGAAATCGCACGTATATGCTGCCGGGCTCGCATCACACACGTCCCATCACCGGAGTGCCAGACAACATGTCCGCATCGCCCATCGAGGTCTATTCGTGGCCCACGCCGAACGGCCACAAGATTCACATCATGCTGGAGGAGTGCGAGCTGCCGTATCGCGCGCACCCCGTGAACATCGGCAAGGGCGACCAGTTCGCGCCCGACTTCCTGCGGATCAGCCCCAACAACAAGATCCCCGCCATTACCGACCCCGACGGTCCGGACGGCAAGCCGATTTCTCTCTTCGAATCGGGCGCCATCCTCGTCTACCTGGCAGGCAAGACCGGCAAGTTCCTCCCCACCGGCGACCGCGAGCGCTACGACGTGCTGCAGTGGCTGATGTTCCAGATGGGCGGCGTCGGCCCCATGCTCGGACAGGCACATCACTTCCGCATCTACGCGCCCGAGAAGATCGCCTATGCGATCGACCGCTACAGCAACGAAGCCAAGCGCATCTACGGCGTGATCGACAAGCAGCTGTCGAAGAACAAGTTCATCGCAGGCAAGAGCTATTCGATTGCCGACATCGCCATCTTCCCGTGGCTGCGGAGCTGGGAAAACCAGGGCATCACCCTCACCGACTTCCCCTACCTGAAGGAATGGTTCGACGGCATCGCCGCGCGGCCGGCCGTGCAACGAGGCGTGAAAGTGCTTGCCGACCTGCGCCAGCCGATCACCGGCGACAAGGAGCGAGAGATTCTTTTCGGCAAGACGCAGTACCAGAAGCGATAGGGCCCATATCCGGGCTAGAATAGAAGGCTTGTCGGGGTGTAGCGCAGCCTGGTAGCGCATCTGGTTTGGGACCAGAGGGTCGAAGGTTCGAATCCTTTCGCCCCGACCAAAAAATCGAAATGCACACAGTCACATGGCGGGCTGTGTGCATTTTTCGTTCTGGCTCCATAGCGGAGTCGACCAAGCGCCTCACTGCGCAAGGCGAGGTGCGGAACTGGGTAGAATCCGCGGCGGCCGGCCCGGAAGCAAAGACGCCTAAGTCGTTGATTTTCCTGGCTTCTCTCCGGCCTCAAATCTGCCCGTAGCTCAGTTGGATAGAGCACCTGCCTTCTAAGCAGGTTGTCGGGGGTTCGATCCCCTCCGGGCAGGCCAATCCAGTGCCCACGAAGCCCCTGCGGCATCGTCTTCGCCGCCCAGCCCTTCGCGCTGCTTTCGGGCCATCGACAAGGAATGTTCATGCCCTCGCACGAAAAGCCGCCCCAAGAACAGTCCTCCCCCATCGGAACCGACGCGGCCGCTACCGTTCGGCACGCTCATGAGGAGTTCTACATCGACCTCCCCCTGCACTGGAAGGCACTCGGTAACGACGATCCCGACACCTTAAATTTCCAATCGGAGGCGGAAGACGCCTCGATCATCCTGAGTCTGCGGACTTTCGAAACGCTGGAAGAAAGTGATCTGGATGCGGCCGAACGCAACGTGAATGCCCAGATCGAGTTCTACAGCCAGACATATCCCGGTCGCGTGGAAACCCTGTGGCGAATGGCGCGGCCACATTCCGGAGGGGTTGGAGCCGAGATGAGCTATGCCGTGGATGCCGACGCTCAGCGCATCTTTCTGTATCTCGGGTATGTGACGCAACGGAAGCTGGTCAACTTGCTGGTGATCGGCGGCCCCGACCGCGAAAAATCGAAGCGCCTGTTTTTCGATGCAGTGAGCAAGTTTCGCGCGAAAAGTCCCTAGACCTGATCGCGCCCCGAACGCACAGCTGCCCGTATCAATCCCCTACCCCTCCACGCCCTCCAAATTTCAACCCAAGTAGCGCCATAGGCTGAGCCTCCCTTTTGCCCAGAGGAGCTCAACCCAGATGCGATACATCACCCGGAAACTCACCACCGTCGCCACGACTGTCGTCGTTGCCATGTCGACCACACTCAGCGGCTGCGTGGTCGCACCGCCGCCGGCCACCGCCAACGTGACGCTGGTGCCTGGTTCACCGCTGCCGCCCGGGTATCAGGGCGAGGCTTACGGCGTGAACGACTGGCAATCCAGAGGTCTCTACGAGCCCCCGCAGGGCTATGCTTGGCGCTATGTCGACGGGCAATATGTTCTTGTGGCCGTGGCCACCGGGATCATTGCCGCGGCTTTCCTGGGCGCATTCTTCGGTCACGGCGGTCATGGCGGGCCGGGGCCGGGTTTCGGCCCTCGCTAGCTTCGGCCGAGCCGTCGCGGGACGCTTGATTTGCTCGACGCACTTCGCGCCCTCTGGGCCGCACTGGTTGCCATCGGCCATTTCCTGGGCTGGCTGCTGAACCTGCTGTCGTGAAGCAGGTCAGCCCCTCGCCGGCGCCTGCGGCTCTCCCAGCGACAGCATCAGCCGATTTGAGCAGCCGTTGCACATCGTCCGTGCGCTGCGAGAAATGCGAGGCGAAGCGCGCGTGCACCAACACGCAGTAGATGCAGCCGTTGTAGCGCGAGGCCGTGGCGGCCGAGAGCTCGCGCTCGGCACGTGGCAGGCCGGCTTCGGGGTTGTAGAAGATGTCCTTGTCGGTGCGCGTGCGGGCGCCCAGGGTGTCCGGGTCGCGTGCCAGCAGGCGGAAGTACGGAGACTTGGCGAGGCATGCGGCGCGTGCTCCGGGCGAGGCTGCGTGCGCGAGAGCATGAGGCCATCGCCCGCCTCTCCTGCGCACGTGCCACCGCTCACGGAAAACGTGGCCTGCCAGATGCGGCCCGGCAACTGCGAGCCCGAGGGATACAGCGTGTCGCCGCCAGCCAGCTGCCGTCCGGCCCACGCCGAGCGCACCACAGCGAGTTGCCTGGCGAAGATGGCCGAACGATCGTTGCCATCCAGCCCGAAGGCCGCGAAAGACTCGGGCGTGCCGCCCGTTCCCACACCCACTTCGAGCCGGCCACCCGAGAGCAGGTCCAGCACGATCGCGTCCTCGGCCACGCGCACGGCGTTTTCCAGCGGCAGCGTGACGATGCCGGTGCCCAGCCTGATGCGCCGGATGCGCGAAGCCACGTAGGCCAGGAAGACGAAAGGCGACGGCAGCCTGCCCCCATGCTCGTGAAAGTGATGCTGCGCCACCCAGGCCGAATCGAAGCCGAGGGCCTCGGCATGGACGATCTGCGCGGCGACCAGGCGGTAGCGCTCCGCGGCGGGAGCATCGTCGAGCAGGCGGCTGAAGAATCCGAGGCGAAGCGGGCGTGGAGATTTGGACATGCCGGACACCCGGAGAAGAAGGCTGTGCTGTGAATAGTCTTCGAGTCTTGCCCGTGATGCGGTCCGGAGGGAAATCCGCTTATCGCGCTTGCTTATGCGCTTTGCGCGTATCGCCTGTGCCCGGCACCGGAACGACCTGGCCCCCGCTCATGTCTCCGTCGAACGCATCGCAGTGCAGACGCGATTGCGGCCTCCCATCTTGGCCGCGTAGAGCGCCCTGTCGGCTGAAAGGATCAGCTCCTTCGGAGGACTTGGGGTGTCCGCCGGACTGAAGGCATCCACGCCGGCACTCAGGGTCACGAACCCGCCGGGCATGCCGGCATGCACGATCTCCAGGTTCCGAACCGCGCTGCGGATCTTCTCCGCGAGGACGGCGGCAGCAGCCACGTCGGTATTCGGCAGCAGCACGGCCAGCTCTTCCCCGCCATACCGCGCGGCAAGGTCGCCCGGACGCCGGGCCGCGAGGTCTGCGATCGTGCGGCCGATCGTCTGCAGGCACTCGTCCCCGGCCGCGTGGCCGTAGATGTCGTTGTACTGCTTGAAGCAGTCGACATCGATCAATATGAGCGCCAGCGTGCTCGCGTCCCGCATGGCGCGGCTGAATTCGCTGTCGAGCGTCACGTCGAACTGCCGGCGGTTCGCCAGCCCCGTGAGGCCGTCTTCCATGGCGAGGGTGTTCAGGGTCTTGTTGAGCTTTTCCAGCGCGTCGCGCGCCCGCCGCAGTTCGGCCTCCGTCTTGTTCTGCAGCTCCATCTGCCTGACCAGCCGCCAGCCGACAAAAGCGACGATCGAAGTCAGGAGAATCACGCCCCCGGTATGCCAGAGCGTTTCGCGCCACCACGCGGAGAGGATCTCGTCCTTGGAAAGAGCTGCCGTTGCGAACAACGGATAGTTGGCAAGGCGCTGGAAGCTGTTCAGGCGCGTGACGCCGTCCTGCGCCGACAGGATCTCGGCCGTGCCGACCGGCCTCTGGTCCGTGTATGCCCGGAAGAGCCCGGTTTCGCGCATGTTCCGCCCGACCATCTCGACGCTGAAGGGCCGGCGGGTCATCATCGTCCCGTTCTCGAGGATCAGCGCCACCGCACCGGCTTCGCCTATGTCGAGGCTGTCGTAGAACTTGGCGAAGAAGTCGACGTCGATCGTCGCGAGCGCCACCCCGGCGAAGCTGCCGTCCGGGTTGTCGATGCGCCGCGAGACGGGAATGAGCAGCTTGCCGTTGACCCGGCTCTTCACCGGCACGCCAATATGCGGGCCGCGCTCCGTGTGCTCGCGATGGAAGACGAAGTACTCGCGCTGCGCGTTGTTCAGGTTCTGCGGTGGTTCCTGCCGGGAGTTGACGACCCAGTTTCCGTCCTTGTCGTAGACGTGAAGCGCGTCAAGCTGGGGGAGTTCCTCCACCCGCACCGCCATCAGCTTGTGAAGCCGCCCAAGAGCCGCCGGCCCCGTACCGTCGTGCTGGATGCGCTCGACGATGCCGATCAGCGCGGTATCGGCCTGCTTGATCGTGTCGTCCGCCTGCTGCGACATCGCGCGCGCGAGATTCGACGTGGCAACGCTCATCTGCTTGAGCTGGACACCGCGGGAATGCCAGCTGTTCAGGAAGTCGAGCGCCACGAGGGCGAGGCAGACGACGGCGACGAAGGCCGTTGTCCGGAAGGTGATGGATGGTCGACGAAACACTGTCTGCTTTCGGAGCATTGATGTCTGGAGTGCCTTGCGGACTTTGACACATCTCAGGCCGGATTCGCAGCAACCCGGCGCGGCCGTCAGCTACACGGCTCAGACAGGCCGCACGTCGAAGAAAGCCTCGTCGGTTTCACCCAGGTCGCGAAAACCCGCGGTGCGCGCCGCGTCGTAGGCCTTGGCCCACCGCCTGGCCATTGCGATCTCCGCCTTCGACAGATCGCTTTCGCTCGACTCGCTCGCGTTCTGGAATGCGCGCAACGCCTCGACGACGTCGTCGCCCAGTTGCCGGTCGATCTCTCGCCGGAAGCGCTGCTCGGCGACTTTCACCGCGTCGGCGGCTGGGTGCGAATAGTCCGCGAGCCGGACGGTGTAGGAGACGCGCGCTTCGACTTCGACGTCTTCGAACAGGAACGGTTCGTCGCGCTCCGCCTCTGGAAATGACGACTCCGGCGGCGGCGCCGGCAGATCCTGCTGAGGCAGCAACGTTGCCACCGCCACTCGCGGGAAGAAAAGCTCAAATTGGTTCATGGTTCATCGCCCCGGCGCGTGCGGCGCCGATCCGGGCTTGCGGCCAAAGACTGTACGAATATAAGGGGTATCTATTTAGCTCCAGCAGCCCCATTGATACTGTGATTTCATCCAGCAATGGTATCCGATTGGCTCTCCCCGGTGTTCTTGCTCACGACATCCCCATACGTCACTGGCGG